>WNGA01007571.1_pt1 | contig 16955 bp, 11 predicted proteins | sample 5400061 | NCBI WGS metagenome assembly WNGA01 (sample SAMN13153366, study PRJNA577476) | soil metagenome | isolation source: 100 cm soil or saprolite under grassland replicate 2 | place: USA:California | collected 2016-06-15 | reverse complement strand
ATTCCCAGCCGCTCATAAAGCAGGGCGCGGCGAGTCGCTGTGAGAGGTTGACCTGGTAAATGTCGCCGGAACGGATATAGCGCCGGGCGCGTTCGACCGCGGCGATGAAATCGGCGCGGGAGACGTTCGAAAGGATTCGTTGGGGACCGGCCTCCGGTTTCCCCTCACTCTGTGGGAGAGATTCCTCCGAACTTTGTGCGCGCATCGCGCCCGTGAACCTGCGAGCGGCCCCCTCACCCCGTCCCTCTCCCCCTCGGAGGGGGAGAGGGTGCCCGACGGGCGGGTGAGTGGGAGGCGCGGATAATTCAAGGGCGCTGCGGGCGGTCTCGCTCCGGGGTGATTCGTGAAGTTTATCCCGCCAAAATGACCGTTGCCGTTCCGCGCGCCTCTCGCTGCGCGAGCCGTCCAGGTCGAGGCCGGTCGAGACAACCCACGTTTTGCCCAGGCGATGATCCATGACGACGAGGCTGTCATAAAAGCCGACGTGGCAGTCCGGCAATTCAAGATCGTTGACCGCGCGGCGTGAGAGACGGGGTTCGACGAAGTTCTTCAGGTCAAATCCCCAATAGCCGAAGCAGCCGCCGAGCGGGAACGGTAAATCCACTTCGTCGAGCAATTCGTAGCGCGCCATCAAGCCGTCGAGCAGATGCCAGGGATTGCCGAACTGAACGGGGTTGTGTTCGCGGGAATGCAACTCGCACCGCGAACCGAAAGAACGGAATGTCAGGAACGGTCTGGCCGCGACGAACGAATACCGCGCCTGCGCCGAATCCAACAACGCGCTGCGCAGCAACACCACGCCCGGCTCGCCCGGGAGCTGGTCCACCAGCGACTCCGGCGAGTGTGGCGAGACGATCTCGTGAATCAACGGACGCATGCCGCGAGTGCGGGCGGACCGCCCGCGTGTCGGTTGTTTTTAAAAATCACGCCGTCGTGGCAGCGGCGAACCGCCCGCGCCCCTAATTTTTCTTCGCCAGTTGCCACAGCAACCAGGTGGATTCGTCGGACAACGCGGCTTTGCTGACGTAAGCCGCGTCGCCCGGCGAACCATCGCGCAGCGCCGTGGCGCCGCGGTTCAACACGGCGTGCGGCGCATGCTGCGCGAGCATCTGAACGAGCAAACCCAGTTTTTGCCACAGGTTCAAGTCCGCCCGGTCGAAGCAATACTTGAACGGAAAGGCGTCGGCTTCAATTTGAAACCGCATGGCGCCGCCGGCCAGGAAAATGTCCAGCATCAGCTTCGCGTCGTCCTCGACCTTGTGCCGCACCTGGGTGACGACCCGGGTGCGAAAGCCGCCAACGGGATTGAAGGTGTTCACGGTTTCTTCCGTTCGCGTGGCGCTCATGCCGAAGTGGCGGACCGCGCCGGCGGACACCAGCGCGAGCTGGGGCCACGGGACGGGAACCGTCCGGCCCAGCGGATCATAAATCGCCAGCGACTGCGGTTGTATTTCCAGGCGCCGGACAAACTTCGCGTCCGGCAGCTTCGGGAGCCGGGCGGCGTCCACGACTTCGGTCGGCACGCCTTCGGCCTGCAACGCGCGCTGCAAGGCGTTGGCCGCATCGGGCGAAAGGTTTTTCAGAAGGATACCGCAGGTTTCCCTGGCCGCTTTGACCGCGTCGGCGTCGGTCAAGGTTTTGAGCGACTTGAAGGCGCGCTTCACCTGGTCGGCAGTCGGAGCGACCGGATCGGTTAGAAGAAGGCAGCAGGACATATTAAAGACGCAAGGCTCTCGTGAGGCCGGCATCCGATTTCAACGGGCTGACCAGGGCCAGATTCAACCGTTCGGAGCGGAAAAAGTCACGCGCAACCGCCCGGATCTCGCCGGCGGTGACCTGGGCCAGTCGCCGTTTGATTTCCGAGGCGGGGATGATTTTGCCGTAGCCGAGGAGTTGTTCGCCCAGCCACATCATCTGGCTCTCGGTGTTTTCCAGGCTGAGATCAATCTGGCCGATGACATAATCGCGCGCGTGGCGCAGTTCGCTGGCGGCCGGCGGCGCCTCGGCCAGGCGACGCAGTTCGCGCAGGATAAGCTTGAGCGTTTTGGACACATTGTCGGTGTCCAGCCCGGCGGAAATCACGAGATCGCCGGCATCGTCGAAGAAGCTCAGCGAGCTGTAGATATTGTAAGCCAGGCCGCGGTCCTCCCGCACGACCTGAAAAAGACGGGAACTCATGTTCTCCCCCAGAAGGGTGTTGAGCAGGCGCAGGGCGAAGCGGTGTTCGTCGTGGCGCGAACAGGTGCGAATGCCGAGCGCGAGCTGGGTTTGTTCCGTTCGCTTGGTGAAGAGACGGAGGTGCGGCCTGCTTTGCCCGTTGTCTGCGGGGATGAAACGCGGTCGCCGGCCGGTCAGGAACCGCGGAACATAACGCGCGACGGCCTTGACCACGCGTTTGTGCGCGAGGTTGCCCGCCGCGGCGAGCAACGTCGCGCCGGTCACATAATTGGTCCGCCGAAAACCCAGCAGATCGGCGCGCGCCATCGAGTCGAGCGTTTTCTCCGTGCCGGTGAGCGGACGCCCCAGCGGCTGGTCGGGCCAGAGCGTTTCGTTGAGCAGTTCCTGGACGTGGTGCTGCGGCTGGTCGAGGTACATCGCCAGTTCTTCCTTGATGACGCTGCGCTCCTTCTCAATTTCCAGCGGATCGAACTTCGAGTTGAGAAACATGTCAACCAACACGTCGAGCAGATCGTCGAAGTGATCGTGACGCGCCTTCGAATAAAAGCAGGTGCTTTCCTCGCCGGTGAAGGCGTTCAAATAGCCGCCGATGCCCTCGACGGCCTGGGAAATTTCCTTGGCCGAACGCTTTTTCGTTCCTTTGAACAGGAGGTGTTCGATGAAATGGGAAACGCCGTTCAGTTCCCGCGGTTCGTAACGACCCCCCACACCCACCCATAATCCGAGGCTGACGCTGGCCATGTGCGGCATTTCCGCGGTGGCGACCGTCAGTCCGTTGGGCAGGCGGGTGATTTGATGCATGTCAGGCGGCAACATTTTGGTGCGGGTGAAATCAGGCAAGCGCGAGTGTCTCCGCCGTGCGGACGCGGCGCCGGCAATCGACGATCGCGACGCCTTTGCTCGCCGCCTCCGTGAGACCCGACGCTCCACCGGTGATGACTGCCAGATCAAAGATCTCGTCGTTCATGGGCGGAAGATAGGCACGGCGGGCGGCAGTGACAAGCGTGGAGCCGTCCCCGCCGCCGTCCCCGCCCCTGATTACTCACTTTCTTGAACGCGCCCTGAGCCCTCCGGAAAGCTTTTCAATTTGATATTGCCGTGGGTTTGCAGTTGTGTGAGATTGCCCCTGCCAGTCGTTCGCGCCGGGTGGCGCGCAAAGTGAACGGCGAACGCGGACGTTCTCCACGTCAACGGGAATTCGGCGCGAAGCCGAGTTTAACAGAGCGCAGATTCAATTGCGGGCTCATTTCCGGAGCAGGAAAGAGCCGCAGACGAGAGAGTGTCGGTCGATTCGCGGCCCGGTTTCGGGCGGGCCCATTTCTTGCAACCGCCGTGGATTCCGCGCCGGCTGTTTCTCCCGGCAGAAATCAATGAACCTGTCCGTCAGCAGGAAAATCAAGATCGGGTCTGCGGTTTCGTTGGTGGTCGTGCTCGCCGCCGGAATCGTTGCTCTGCGAAACGCGGACGAGATCAAAGCCAACGCGGCCCTGGTCGCGCACACGTTTCAAGTGTTGCAGCAGTTGCAGAATCTCGCCAATGGACTGAGCCAGGCGGAGAGCGCGGAGCGCGCCTACCTCATCACCAGCGAGGACTCCTACCAGGAAGCGGTCCAGGCGGCTGTGGCCACCATTACTCCGGGCCTGCGCTCATTGCGGACGTTGACCGGCGATAATCCATCCCAACAACGAAGGTTGGATTCCCTGGAGCCGGTGATCTCCCGGCGGCTGGACACGTTGCGGAAGAAGCTCGATCTGCTGCAGGCCAACCAAGGCAAGATGACTCCCCAGATCCAGAGGCTGTTCCAGGATGGGACCCGTCTCATGGCGGAGGCGCGCCAGTTGATCGCGGCCATGCAGGCCGAGGAGCAAGAGCTGCTGGCGGGGCGCCAGGCGCAGGCGAAGGCGGCGTTTGCCACAGCGGCCCGGAGAGTTGTGTTGTGGACCCTGGTGGCCTTTCTGTTGGTGGGACTGACCAGCTCCCTGGTCACGCGCAGCGTCACTTCACCGCTCCGATTGCTGAGCGAGGGTGCGGCTAAAATCGGCGCCGGCGAATATGGTTTTCGCGTGGCCGTGCGTTCCAAGGACGAACTGGGGCGTCTGGCGACGCTGTTCAACGAAATGGCCGAACAGGTCCAACGCCGGCAAATGACACTGACCGAACAGGATTGGGTGAAAACGAGTCTGGCAAAATTTTCCCGCCTGTTTCAGGGCCAACGCGATCTTTCCATCTTCTGCCGGACGATTTTGAACGAACTGGCCGCGTTGGTGGGCGCGCAGCATGCGGTTTTCTACGTGCGCGACCCCGCCGCCGAACCGGCCGCCCTCAAGCTCGAGGCGTGTTACGCGTTCGACCGTCCCAAACCGCGCATCCAGCCTGGCGAAGGCCTGATCGGCCAATGCCTTCTCGACCGCCGGCGCGTGCTGTTGCGCGACGTGCCGGCGGATTATCTGCAAATCAATTCCGCCCTGGGCCGCGGGCGGCCGGCCAACCTGCTGGTGTTGCCCGCCGTTTTTGAAGCGGAGGTCAAGGCGGTCATCGAGCTGGCTTCGTTCCAGCCGTTCAGCGAAATCCAGCTCACGTTGCTGAATCAACTGGCGGAGAGCCTCGGCATCGTGCTGACCACGGTTGAAACCGGGATGCGGACCGAGGAACTGTTGCAGCAGGCCCGGTCGCTTTCGGAAAGCCTGCGGGGTCAGCAGCGGGAGTTGAGCGAGAAAAACCGCGAACTCGAAGACCAGGCTGACCAGTTGAAAAAATCCGAACAGTTGCTGCACGATCAGCAGGAGGAATTGAAACAGGCGAACGAGGAGCTCGAGCAGACCAACGAGGAATTGCGGCAGGCCAACGAGGAGATGGAGGAGAAAGCAAACCTGCTGGCGCAACAAAAGCAGGAAGTCGAACGCGCCAATCGCGAGCTGGAACTGGCCCGGGCCGCGCTGGAAGACCAGGCGCGGCAATTGGCCCGGACCTCCAAATACAAGTCGGAATTTCTGGCCAACATGTCCCACGAACTGCGCACGCCGCTGAACAGTTTGTTGATCCTTTCCCGGTTGCTCGCGGAAAACACGGAGAAAAACCTGACCGACAAACAGGTCCAACACGCGAAGACCATTTACTCGTCGGGCAACGATCTGCTGGAATTGATCAACGACATCCTCGACCTCTCGAAGATCGAATCCGGGACCGCCGAAGTCGAGGTGAGAGAACTGCAATTCCCCGAGCTGGCCAGATTCGTGGAAGACACCTTTCGGCACGTCGCCGAGAGCAGGAACCTGGACTTCCAGGTCCGCCTCGATCCGCAGCTTCCCCGGACCCTGAGCACCGATGGCCGCCGCCTGGAACAGGTCATCAAAAACCTGCTCTCCAACGCGTTCAAGTTCACCGAGAAAGGTTCGGTCGAGTTGAAGATCGGCGTGGCCGCGCAGGGCTGGGACGCGCGCGGCCGCTGGCTGAACGCGGCGGAGAAGGTGATTGCATTCACCGTGACCGACACGGGAATCGGCATTCCCCCGGAAAAACAGCAGCTCATCTTTGAAGCCTTCCAGCAGGCCGATGCCGGCACCGCTCGCAAATACGGCGGCACGGGACTGGGGCTTTCCATCAGCCGCGAGCTTGCCCGTCTGCTGGGCGGCTCGCTCCAGGTCGAGAGCGTTTTGGGACAAGGCAGCGCTTTCACGCTCTATCTTCCGGCGACTTTTCCCGCCGGCCAATGGGCGGAATTGAAAAGAACCGGTCCGCGGAGCGACGACGCGATTCGTCCGGCGCCGGCCGCGCCCGCGCGGGAGGAGACCGGCGCGGTCGCATCGATGGAGACGGAGGAAGACTTCGTGGAGGACGACCGCGCCGGTCTGCGGCCGGACGATTGCGTGTTGTTGATCGTCGAGGATGACAGGAATTTCGCCCGCGTGCTGGTGGAATTTGCGCGCGAGAAAAAGTTCAAGGCAGTGGTGGCGCGGACCGCCGCCCAGGGCATTGCCCTGGCGCGCGAGCTGCAGCCGGCGGCCATCACACTCGACCTGTTGCTGCCGGACAACGACGGCTGGGTGGTGCTCGACCGGCTCAAGCACGACCCGAAAATGCGGCACATCCCCGTCCACCTCATCTCCGTGGAGGAACAGCGCGAGCGCGGCTTGCGGCTGGGCGCGGTTTCCTATTTGCAGAAGCCGGTTACCAAAGAGGCGCTGGAAGGCGCGCTGAACCAGACCATCGAATTCATCAACCGGCCGGTCAAAAATCTGCTCATCGTGGAAGACGACCCGGCGCAACGCCGGAGCCTGGTGGAACTGGTCGGCAACGGCGACGTGCGCACTACCGCGGTGGGAACCGCCGCGGAAGCGTTGGCGGCCCTGAAAAACCATCCCTTTGACTGTCTGGTGTTGGATTTGGTCCTGCCGGACATGACGGGCGCCGAACTGATCCGGCAAATTCACAAAAGCTGCGGCCATCATTCGCCGCCCATCGTCGTTTATACCGGCAAAGAACTGTCGCGCCAGGAAGAGACCGAGCTGCGGATGATTTCCGAGTCCATCATCATCAAGGATGCGCGTTCGCCCGAGCGGTTGCTCGACGAGACCGCCTTGTTCCTTCACCGCGTCCAGGCCAAACTGCCGGAATCGAAACGCCGCATGATCGAGCAGGTGCAACGGCACGATTCCATCCTGTCCGGGCGCAAGGTGCTGGTGGTGGATGACGATGTGCGAAACATTTTTGCCATCACCAGCGCCCTGGAGAGTCATCAGATGCAGGTGCACTATGCCGAGAGCGGTCAGGCCGCCCTCGATCTGTTGCAGAATCATCCGGACATCGAAGTGGTCCTGATGGATGTGATGATGCCGGAAATGGACGGGTTCGAAGCCATTCGCCGCATCCGCCAGATGGACCATTTCAAAAAACTGCCGATCCTCTCGGTCACCGCCAAGGCCATGAAAGGCGACCGCGAACGATGCCTCCAGGCCGGCGCTTCGGATTACATCACCAAACCGGTGGATGTGGACCAGCTCCGTTCCCTGCTGCGGGTCTGGCTCTACCAATGAACAGAGGGGGCCGTCGTCCATGTCGCATCGCAAGAACAGTGAGAGCCAGACGCCGGTGGGCCAGAAGAGCGTTTCCTGGCGGTCGGACGCCGAACGGGAATCCGCCGAGTTGCGTGAACTGACGGAAGCCATTTTTGAACGGTGTGGCCTGGACTTTCGCGATTATGCCTGTTCCTCGCTGAAACGGCGCGTGCTGCGCCAGGTCGCGGCGGAAAAGGCCGGCACCATTTCCGCCCTGGGGAAGCTCGCGCTCGCCGATCCCGCGTGCCTGGAGCGGTTGTTGATGTCGTTGACCGTCCACGTCACGGGCATGTTTCGCGACCCCGGTTTTTATCAGGCCCTGCGAACGCAGGTCGTGCCCCGGTTGCGGACTTATCCTTACCTGCGTTTGTGGGTGGCGGGCTGTTCCACCGGGGAAGAAGTTTATTCGCTGGCCATCCTGCTGCACGAGGAAGGGCTTCAGCCACGCTGCCGCATCTATGCGACCGATTTGAATCAAGCGGTGCTGGACAAGGCCCGGGCCGGGGTTTTCCCGCTCTCGGCGATGCAGGAGCACACGCGCAATTATCAAAAGGCGGGCGGGCAGGGCGCCTTCGCCGACTATTACACGGCTGACGACGCGCTGGTCATCTTCCGGCCGTTCCTGCGGGAGAATGTGGTGTTCGCCCGGCACAATCTCGCCGGCGATGCTTCCTTCAATGAATTCCACGCCATCTTCTGCCGCAACGTGATGATCTACTTCAATCGATCGCTCCAGGCCCGCGTACACATCCTGTTTCACGACAGCCTCGTCACCTTCGGCTATCTCGGCCTGGGCCGCAGTGAATCGCTGCGTTTTTCGCCGTGTGAAAGCTGTTACGAAGTGGTGTCGGCCAAAGAACGGCTTTACCGGAAGGTCAAATGATTGTCATTGGCGCATCCTCGGGTGGTTTGAAGGCGCTGCAAACGCTGCTCAGCGGCCTGCCGCGCGCGTTCGCGCCGCCGCTGGCGGTGGCGCTGCATCGGTCCCGGGACACCGACGATCTCCTGCAGCCCGCCCTCCAAAGGCACAGCGCCCTGCCGGTGATCGAAGTGATGGACAAGGAGCCGATTCAACCCGGGCGCGTTCACGTCGGCCCCCCTGACTATCACCTGCTGGTTGAGCCCGGGCATTTCAGCCTTTCGACCGACGAGCCGGTCAACTTTGCGCGCCCGTCCATTGATGTGCTGTTTGAATCGGCAGCGGACGTTTTTGGCCCGGCGGTGATTGGCGTGATTCTGACCGGTTCCAGCCGGGACGGCGCGCGTGGGGCGGAGCGGATCCGGCTGCGTGGCGGCACGGTGATCGTGCAGGAACCGGCGACGGCGCAAAGTCCGGTCATGCCTGCGGCCGCGCTGGCCGCCACGCAAACCCCTTATGTCCTGCGCCTGGAGCAGATGGCGGGCGCGCTGATTCAAGCGGCCGAATCGACGCTGACGAGAAATCCATGAACACCGATCCGAAAGTCAACGTCCTGCTGGTGGACAACGAGCCGGCCAACCTGATCGCGCTCGAGGCGACCCTCGAGTACCTCGGCCAGAATCTCGTGAAGGCCTATTCCGGCACCGAAGCGCTGCGTTATGTGCTCGATCAGGATTTTGCGGTCATCTTGCTCGACGTGCAGATGCCCGGGTTGAACGGCATTGAAACGGCGGCGTTGATTCGCGAGCGCGAGCGGTCCCGGCACATCCCGATCATTTTTCTTACCGGCGCCGTCAAGACCGAGGAGATGATGTTCAAAGGCTATTCCGCCGGGGCTGTGGATTATTTGATGAAGCCCATTGTCTCGGAAGTGTTGCGGGCGAAGGTGGAAGTATTCGTGGAACTGGCCCAGGCCCGCCAGAAGCTTCAGCAGGAGATTGCGGAACGGGCCCGCGTGGCGACGGAAATCGCGAAGTTGAACCGGGTGCTGGAGGAGAAAAACAAAGACCTCATGGCGGCAAACGCGGACCTGGAAACGTTCGGCTATTCCGTCTCGCACGACCTCCGCGCGCCCTTGCGTCACATCCAGGGTTACATTGACATCCTGGAGGAATCCGCCGGCCCCAAACTGGACGATGAAGACCGCCAACAAATGAAATGCATCAAGGACTCGGCCTCGCGCATGGGCCAGTTGATCGACGACCTCCTGACATTCTCGCGCATCGGTCGCGCGGAAATGCTCAAACGAACGGTCAACATGGACGCGCTGGTCCGGGAAACGTTGCAGGAAGCGCAGCCGGACCTGTCAGGCCGCAACATCCTCTGGAACGTCCAGCCGCTGCCCGAAGTTCAAGGCGACTGCAACCTGCTGCGCCAGGTGTGGGTGAATCTCATCTCCAACGCCGTGAAATACACCCGCCCGCGCGACCCGGCCAGGATCGAAATCGGCCACGCCGTTCAGGACAACGAGATCATCTTCCATGTGCGCGACAATGGCGTCGGCTTCAACATGGATTACGCGAACAAACTCTTCGGCGTGTTCCACCGGCTGCACAGCGGGAGCCAGTTCGAAGGCACGGGTATCGGGCTGGCCAACGTCCGCCGCATCATCCAACGTCACGGCGGCCGCACCTGGGCCGAAGGCCAGGAGCAGGCCGGCGCGACGTTTTATTTCACGCTGCCCGCAAAGTAAAAGCCGGAGGCTCGCGCCTCCGGCTTGTTCCTCCCGACTCGAAAAAGCCTTACGAACAACCCAGGCTTTCACCGCAGTTCAGGCACTTGTAACAGGCGCCGTTGCGCACCGCGACGTGGCCGCAGTTCGGACAGGTCGGCGCATCCTGTTGAAAGTGCGCCAGGGCGTCGCTCAGGCTCGTCATCGTACGGTCCTGGGGCGCGCCGTGGCCGTTGCCCTGTCCCTTGCCGCCGTTTGTGTTGGCGGACCGCAGGCTGAGGGTGGTGTCGTCTTCAGACAGCGGCAGCTCCGGGACCGGGCGGTTTATTTTTTTTTTAATTTCCTCGAGCAGACCGGGCATGGGCAGGTCCGGTTGTTTCACCCCGTTGGCCTGGCGATAATCCGGGATAAACTGCAGGGCCATCCAGCGGAAGACGTAATCAATGATCGAGGACGCATTGCGAATCTCCGGGTTCTTGGTGAAACCGGACGGCTCGAACCGCTGGTGCGCGAATTTCTTCACCAGCGCCTCCAGCGGCACTCCGTATTGCAGCGCCATGCTGGTCAACGTGCCGACGCAGTCCATCAAACCGCCGATGGTCGAGCCTTCCTTGGCCATGGTGATGAACAGCTCGCCCGGCTGGCCGTCCCCAAACAGGCCGACGGTGAGATAACCTTCGTGGCCGGCGATGTCGAACTTGTGCGTGATGGCCGTGCGGGTTTCCGGAAGACGGCGGCGCAAGGGCTGGACGGCTTGAGCGCGCAGCCGGACAACCTCTTCTTCGAGTTCCTTGAGGCGAACGGGCAGCTTCTCCACCTGGCCGGCGCGCTCGCCCCCTTCGCGGGTCTTCCGGGTGTTGAGCGGCTGCGAACGTTTCGAGCCATCGCGATATATCGCGACGCACTTGAGGCCCATTTTCCAGGCATCGACGTAGGCATTCCGGATGTCGGCGGCGGTCGCCTGGTTCGGCAGGTTGACCGTCTTGGAAATCGCCCCGCTGATGAACGGCTGCGTGGCCGCCATCATTTTCAGGTGGGCCATATAATGAATGCTGCGCTGGCCCCGATACGCCTTGAAGGCGCAGTCGAAGACCGGCAAATGCTCGGGTTTCAGGCCGCTGCGAATCACTTGTGGGACCGGCGTCCCGCCGGCCGCTTCATTTTGGTTGACCGCCGGGACGGCCGTCCCGGCTTCCTCGACGTCTTCGATGGTATCGAACCTCTCGATGTGCGCGACGACGTTCTCGATCTCCTTCGCGCTGTAGCCCAGGCGCTGGAGCGCCTGCGGCACGGTGCGGTTCACGATCTTCAGCATCCCGCCGCCGGCGAGCAGTTTGTATTTGACCAGCGCGATGTCCGGTTCGACCCCGGTGGTGTCGCAGTCCATCAGGAAGGCGATGGTGCCGGTGGGCGCGAGCACGGTGACCTGCGCGTTGCGATAACCCTGCTTCTTGCCCAGGGACAGCGCGCGGTCCCAGCATTGCCGGGCCTCTTCTTTCAGGTAATTGAATTCCTGGCTCGGCTGGATCTGTTCGACGGCATCGCGATGGAGTCGGATGACGCCCAGCATGGACTCGACATTGTCCGGCTGGAGCGGCTTGGGGACGTGGGCGCACCGGGCGTCGTGGTAGCCCTGGAAGGGGCCCAGGGCGCCGGCGATTTCCGCCGATTGCTCGTAGGCATGCCCGGTCATGATCGCGGTGATGGCGCCGGCCAGGGCGCGTCCCTCATTGGAGTCGTAAGGCAGGCCGTAACTCATGATCAGCGAACCCAGGTTCGCATAGCCAAGGCCCAGCGTGCGGAAGATGTGCGAGTTCTCCGCGATCGGCTTGGTGGGGTAGCTGGCGTTGTCCACGATGATTTCCTGCGCGGTGATGAAGATCCGCACGGCGGCCTTGAACCGTTGGACATCGAAGGTGCTGTCCTCGCGTTTGAATTTCATCAGGTTCAACGAGGCCAGGTTGCAGGCGGTGTTGTTGAGGAAAACGTACTCGCTGCACGGATTGGTGGAGTGAATCGGCTCGGCGCCTTTGCAGGTGTGCCACCTCTGAATGGCGCCGTCGTATTGCATTCCGGGGTCGCCGCAGATCCAGGTCCCTTCGGCGATTTTGTCGAGCAGTTTGCTGGCGTCCTTCTTGTGCAACGGCTGGCCGGTGGTGACCGAGCGCGTCCACCATTCCTTCCCCTCGAGCGCGGCCTGCATGAACTCGTCGCCGGCGCGCACCGAGAGGTTTTCGTTTTGGTACATCACGCTGCCGTAGGCGTCGCCGTTGTAGGAACCGTCGTAGCCCTGTTCGATCAGCGCCCAGGCCTTCTTTTCCTCCTTCTGCTTGCAATCAATGAATTCCTCGATGTCGCCGTGCCAGTCGCGCAGGGTGTTCATCTTGGCGGCGCGCCGGGTCTTGCCGCCGGATTTCACGACATTGGCGACCTGGTCATAGACTTTGAGGAACGAGAGCGGGCCGCTCGGACGGCCGCCGCCGCTGAGTTTTTCCTTGCTGGAGCGAATCGGTGAAAGGTCGGTGCCGGTGCCCGAGCCGTATTTGAAGAGCATCGCCTCGCTGTAAGCCAGCCGCATGATGTCTTCCATGTTGTCCTCGACCGACTGGATGAAGCAGGCGCTGCCCTGCGGATATTCGTATTGCGTCGAGGCGCGCTGCGCTTCGCCCGTCTGGCGATGGTAATACCAGTTGCCTTTGGCGGAGTTCTTTCCGACGCCATATTGATGGTAGAGCCCGACGTTGAACCACACCGGTGAGTTGAACGCGCCGTATTGGTTGACGCACAACCAGGTCAACTCGTCGCAGAAGACCTCGCCGTCCGCCCGGCTGAAATAGCCGTCTTTGACACCCCAGTCCGCTATCGTGCGGCAGACGCGGTGAACGAGCTGTTTCACGGAAACCTCGCGCTCCGGTGTGTTCTGTTCGCCGTAAAAATATTTCGAAACGACCACCTTCGTGGCCAGCACGGACCAGGACTTCGGCACTTCGACGTTTTCCTGCTTGAAAATCACCTTGCCGCTGTCATCGGTGATTTCCGCGGTCCGTTTCTCCCATTCGATTTGGTCGAAGGGATCCACCTTTGCGGCGCTGAAAACGCGATCGATCTTTAAGGCGTGCTCGCCGGAGGTCGGCGCGTTGCGTCGGCCCGCTTTGGAATGGACACGGCTGTGGCTCCGGGCAGCCGTCGGAGACGGTAATTCATTGCGTGCGTCGATCATGGCTTTAATAGCGTGGTTGATTAAGGCGTTGACTACTAACCTTACCCGAATCGGGCCAGTTCGGCACATTCGGAAAGGCACGACAATTCGACAAAACAGTTATTAACCTGCTCAAGCAGGGCGGGGCAAAAGCCCCATTTGTTGGGCAGCAACAACCAGAATAGCACTATAGATTGTGGTGGCAACTATTTTTTTGAGAAAATTACTCGTGCAGTTCCCGAAGCGATGGACAACCTTTTGTTGCATATGCAACAAAAGGTTGTCCAGGCAGATTTGGTCGAGCGGCCCCATTAGCGAGGCCGCAACCGGACCCTGCGCCGCTTCCCACGCTGACGCGGGGGCGAACCGGCCTTGAACTTCCGCATCGATTCCACGGTTTTGGGACGCGCCCGGGCGACCAACACGATGGGACAGCCCTCGTAGCCGAACGCCTTGCGAAGTTCGCCCGCCAGGTACTTCGTGTACGGTTCCGAAAACAATTCGTCGCGGCTGACGAACAGCAGAAACGTCGGGGGCACCTGCTTCACCTGTGTCGCGTAGAAAAACTTCAGCCGACGTCCGATGGCGCTGAGCGGCTGTCGCCGTTCGATGGCGTCGTGCAGCGTGCGATTCAAAATCGCGGTTGGGATTTTTTGCTGCAATTGGGCCGCGACATAACGCACAGCCTCCAGCAGGCGCTCGAGGTGGAAGCCGGATTTGGCCGAAGTGAAAATCACCGGCGCGAAATCGAGGAAGAACAGATATTCCTGCACCCATTGGCCGAACTGGGCGAGCAGGGTCATGGTCTCGGGCTCGTCCCGGTGTCGCGCTTTGCTTTTTCGCCGGGCGATTTCTTCCTCGCGCGCTTTGCGCACCGCTTCTTCAACCAGGTCCCATTTGTTCACGACCACAATGCACGCCTTTTTTTCTTCCAGTATTTTTCCGCCGATTTTTTTGTCCTGCTCGGTGATGCCGTCTTCGGCGTCGAGGACGAAGACCGCGATGTCGCAGCGGCCAATTGAATCCTCCGATCGTTTCACGCTGAAGAATTCAATCGAATCGCTCACTCGCCGCTCTTTGCGAATGCCGGCGGTGTCGATCAACAGGTATCGCTGCCGGACGCCGTCGGTCTCGACTTCAAACGGCACATCCACCGCGTCGCGCGTCGTGCCCGGAATCGGGCTGACGATCACGCGCTCGGACCGGGTGAGCGCGTTGATCAGCGACGACTTGCCGACGTTCTGTCGGCCGACGATGGCGAGTTTCAGGGGGGCCGTTGCGGGTTGTGGGTTGTGGCCTGCCGGTCGGCTGGCATCGTTCGTGTCGGGTGAACTCGAAACTCGAAACTCGGTATTCGAAACCGGCGAAAGCAAAGCGATGGCCGCATCCATGAGCGCGGCCATGCCTCTGTCGTGAATCGCGCTGACGGGAAAAATCCTGTGGAAACCCAGCTCGGCGAATTCTGCGGCCTCGGCTTCGAGGTCGGAAACATCCGCTTTGTTGACGGCCACCAGCACCGGTCTGGCGCACCGGCGCAGGAGCCCGGCCACTTCGCGGTCCAGGGGGACGATGCCTTCGCGCACGTTGACAACGAAAATGATGACGTTGGCGCTGTCCATGGCAATTTGGACCTGTTCCCGCGCCGCCTGCGTGATCGCGTCCGGCGCCTTTTCGCCCCGCAGCAGTCCGATGCCGCCCGTGTCCACCAGCGTGAATGGCCTGCCGCGCCACTCCGCCTCGGCGCCGACGCGGTCCCGCGTGACGCCCGGTCGGTCGTGGACGATGGCGATGCGCCGCCCGACGATGCGGTTGAACAGTGCCGATTTGCCGACATTCGGACGCCCCACGATGGCAATCAAACCTGACATGCCACAAGCATGAACGAGGGGCGGCGAACCTGAAAGTGAAAATCAATTTGGCGTGGACCTTACCGCTCCCGGCCGCTGAGAATATCGTTGAGGGCGGCTGTCGAGATGCCATAATCAGGGCAAAATCACCCGAGCGAATTTATGAGCGACCCAACCCCGCCCGCCTCGGCGCCTCCTCCTCCCAAACGTCGCGGCTGTTTTTTCTACGGATGCATTACGGTGCTCGTCATCATGGTTTTCTTCGGCGTCGCCGGGTTTATTGCGTTTCGTTATGTGCTCAATCGTTTCATTGCCGTCGCCGAGCAATATACCGACACCAAGCCGATGACCCTGCCTAAAGTCGAGCTGTCCGCGGCTGACTACGAGCAACTCAACAAACGGGTCACCGCATTCGGGGACGGACTGAACGGCCCGGAAGCCGTGCCCCCGCTGGTGCTGAGCGGAGAGGAAATCAACGCCCTGATCGCCAACGATCCGAATTGGAAACAAATGAAAGGGAAAGCGTATGTGACCGTCGAGGGGGACCAGATCAAGGGTCAGGTGAGCGTTCCGTTGGCCGAGTTTGCCGGGCGAGTGCCGGGACTCTCCCGCCTCAAGGGAAGGTATTTGAACGGTTCAGCCGCTTTGAAAGTCTCGCTGAGCAACGGCCAGTTGGTGGTCACGCTCCGGTCGCTGGAGGCCAAAGGCCAAAGCCCGCCCCAACAAGTCATGACACAACTTCAAACGGTGAATTTCGCTCAAGATGCGTCGCAAAACCCAAAAACGGCGGAGCTGATCGGCAAATTGGAGAGCATTGAAGTCAAAGACGGCGAAGTCATCATCAAAGCGAGGACGAAGAAATGACCGGCGGTTGCCGGAGAGCGTACATGACAACGGATTGCACGAATGGCAGGCATCACAGGGGCACCGGCAGCACGGTCGGAATCCTGGCAGCTTTGTACTGCGCCCTCGTCCTGACGGCGGATGGAGGCGATAAGCTGATCGGCACCAGGCCGTCCGCGTTGCAGGTCGATCACTGGCTGAACTCCGCGCCACTGAGCCTTGCGGAGTTGAAGGGAAAAGTTGTTCTGGTCCGGTGGTGGACGGCGTCGGGATGTCCCTACTGCCAGGCCACTGCCCCCGCGTTGAATGAGTTTTACAGCAAATTTCACGGACGCGGTCTGGAGGTCATCGGCTTCTACCACCACAAATCGGACGAACCGCTCGACCCGCGCCTCGTCGCAAGCCGGGCGAAGGAATTCGGGTTCAAATTCCCGGTGGCCATCGACACCGACTGGCGCACACTGAAACTGTGGTGGCTGGACACCGGCGACCGCGACTGGACCAGTGTCAGCTTTCTGATCGACCGCCAGGGCGTTATCCGTTACATCCATCCGGGCGGGCAATACGTGAAAGGGGACAAGGCGTACGCGGAACTGAAGTTGAAGATCAAGGAATTGCTGGCGGAAAAATGAAACGTGATGCGGGGTGCACGATTCCTGGTTCGCAGCACGACCGCCCGGGTTTCACGCAACACGCGTCCCGCACCACACTCACAGCCTCAATCCAAACAGCCGGTTGTGCTCCTGGATGACGTAGCGGTCCGTCATTCCGGCGATGTAATCGCAAACCGCGCGGTGCAGTCCGATCTTTTTGATGCGCTTGCGTGATTGCGCGCCGACTTCCCGCGGGTGCTCCAGGTAATACTGGAACAGTTGTTCCATCATCCGAATGGCGCGCTGGTTCGGTTCGTGAACCACGGGATTGTAATAGAGGTTTTTGTAGAGGTAATCGCGCAGTTCCAGATTCAGCTCGCGGCGCTTTCCACTGTATTGGACCAACGACCTGGATTGGCGGCGAACGTCATCGGCGGACGCGACTCCCGAATCAAGGATCTTTTTCTCGGTGGTCTCGACGACGTCGCGCACCTGGCCGTCGATCAGGCAACGGATGATGAAATAACGGCGGCATTCCTCGGGCAGGTCGCCGTATTCTTTTTGGACGGTTCGGGCGGACTGACGCCAGAGCCGCACCTGGCGGTTCAGTTTATTCTCGGACAAAAGCCCCGAGTCCAACCCATCGTCAA
>WNGA01006308.1_pt1 | contig 16963 bp, 30 predicted proteins | sample 5400061 | NCBI WGS metagenome assembly WNGA01 (sample SAMN13153366, study PRJNA577476) | soil metagenome | isolation source: 100 cm soil or saprolite under grassland replicate 2 | place: USA:California | collected 2016-06-15 | reverse complement strand
GCGGTCGCCAGCACGGCCACCGCATACGACTTCGGCCAGCCCACCCGGGGCAGCTCCAGCGCCCGTATGGCCGTCGCCGCGAGGAACCCGGCCATGGCGAGCATGAGCAGCCAGCGGCTGGACAGCGCGACCGCCGCGAGCACGCCCATCCCGGCGCCGAACACCAGCGAGTGGGTGGCATGGCGGTGTCCACCGGAGAACTCGGCCACCAGCTCCGTGACGACCTTGCTGATGGGTCCGAGGGCGTGGGCGAGGGTGCCGTGTTCGTGGTCGAGGTCGGGCAGCAGCGCGGCGCCGGCGCAGACCACGGTGGAGGCGGCCAGCGTCCCGGGACGGAGGGGGTGGCCGGTCACCTCGGCGGCCTGCGGCGCGACCGCAAGCCAGCCGGCCGCGCCACTGAGGACATGGGTGCGGCCCATCATCGGGCGGTCTTCCTGCTGATGAAAACCACACGCCCCGTGTCGAGCTTTACGACACGTCCACCCCCGTGGTACTCAGCGAACCAATCCGCGCTGCGCCTGGCATCAGGCAAGGAAGACGTGACACCGACATTGCCCCATTTGCCCTTCGCGGTTCCGCCCATGCGCGTCTGCACGCCGTACAACTTTTCCTGTCGCCTCAGCCTCATCGCTTGCTCCCTTCGCGCTGGGCAGGCTCCTGGTGCTGACCGCTCCGAGGCCCACGGCGGCCGATGGCGGCGATGGTGTCCACGGCGGCTCTGGGCAGGTGGCGACGCCAGCCCCACTGCTTGGGCGTGATGCCGTGCCGGGCGGCCGCTGCCCAAAGGTCGACGAGCAGCTCGGCGGCGGCCCGCTCCTGCTCAGCGTCGAGCCGCGAGCCCGCGACCTGCCGTATGGCAGCGAGGGCCTTGGCGTGGTCGTTTCGTCCGGGCACTGATCTCCTCTCAAGGCGCTGACGGTGATCACCATCAGCGTTCTTCCGCGGAAAATTCCGCGCGCCGTCCCTGACGCCCCACACGCAGGCGTGTGTACTGCGCGGGTACTGCGCGCGCGTAGCAGCCACTCAGCGCGTCTGCAAGCCTCCTTCCTCGGGTGCGTGCCAGTACCAGCGGCTGTGGGGGCCGCGGACGACCCGTCCGGCGGTCGCCAGGTCCCCGAGCCGGTCGTAGACCCAGGTCTTGCGCATGCCGGTCACGACCGCCAGCTCGGCCACGGTGGTGCCCCGCTCCCCCGCCGCCTCCAGTGCCGCAAGGAGTGCCGCCACCGGGTCGCCCTCCCCCGCTTTGCCGACTGGGCCGTCGTGCCCGTTGCCCCCTGGGCCAGCAAGTGGGCTTGCGGGTGGGCCAGCCGGTGGGCTGCCGGCAGGCTTGCCCAGTGGGCTGCCGGGTGGGCGTGGTGTTGGGCTTGCCCACTGGGCAGGGGGTGGGCTATCGGTTGGGCGCAGGATTGGGTTGACCGGTAGGCGATCGGGTGGGCTGTGCCCTGGGCCAGCGGGTGGGCTGACCGCCCGTTCGCTGACCAGGTCGAGCGTTGGGCGGCGGCTCGTGTAGGCTCGCGCCATCCGCTGTACCATCGTGTCGGTGACGTGGTAGGCACGCGCGAGCCGCGGGCTGTCTGCCCCGGGAGCGTCCAGGTACAGCGTGCCGGGCTTGCCCTTGGGGATCTCGTGCGCCTTCCAGCCGGCCGATGCCGACCCTGGGCCGAGGATCACGTTGACCTCGCCGGGGGTGTTGACCCGCAGGCACACCTTGACGGCGCACTGCGGGGCGATCAGCGACGACCCCAGCGCCGGCACGGTCGGATACTGCGTGGTGTCGATCAGGCTGACCGCCATGGCCCGCCCCTGGGAGGTCAGCGTCTCGATCGCCTCGATGGCCCGCTTGCTGCCCGCCAGCGGCTTGTGCTCGTCGATCAGCACGACCAGCGCGGGCATGGTCGGGCCCGTCGGCCAGGTGCGGATCTTGCGGCGGGCCATCTCCTGGCCGCGACCCTCCTGCACCCGCACCGCCGCCTCCAGCAGGTCGGCCGCCTGGTCCGGGGTGGTGGCGACCCGGCCGACGACCGGTTCCCAGGGGCCGAGCTCCAGGCCGTGCTTGAGGTCGCAGCCCCACAGCACCACGTCGGGGCAGGCGGCCAGCTCGGCGACGACGACGTTGAGCACGCTGCTCTTCCCCGAGCCGGTCGTGCCGGCGATCAGCGCGTGGAGGCCGAGCAGCGGCGTGGAGGTCGGGCCGCCGTCGAGGTAGCGGCCGATCGTGACTGGCCGGGTGACGGTGGCGTCCCGGGGTGGGCCGGGGTAGGCGAGCGCCTGCTTGTGCGGGTCGCGGGGGGAGATACGCAGCCACACCAGCCGCTTGCGGGCCTGGTCCTGGTCGATCTCGATCGCGCCGGGCCGAAGGTCCAGCAGGGACTCGAGCCGGCCGACAGCGGGCCGCACGTCGTCGATGGTGCGGCCCGCCGGCAGCTCCCAGGGGATCGCGCAGCCCCCGTCGGAGTCGAACCGTGGGCGGCCCACGGTGGAGCCGGACTCGTGCTGCTCCAGGTCGGCCTTCCACCGCTGGATGCCCGACCAGGTGCGGCGCCGGATCCGCCGATGCCACCACCACGGCGCTGCACCGGCCACGGTGCCGGCCAGCAGCGCCAGCAGCATCGGTGGGTACAGCGGGCCCCGGTAACAGGCAGAGACGGCCCAGATCCCGCAGGCGATCGCGACGGCGGCGGCGTAGGCACGCTCCACCCGCCGGTCGAGCCGCACGCGATGGCCGAAGAACCACAGTCCCGCCGCCGCGCCCAGCGCGGTGCCGCCCAGCAGCACGAACGGCTGCCAGGCCAGGCGGTAGCCGGTGGCGGTCCGTGCCGCCACGGTGACCACCAGCACCCCCAACGCCAGCTCGAACGGCTTGAGGGTGGCGCGGTGCCGCCAGGCGAGCCGGTGCACCCGCAGGACCGCGACCGCGCAGCCGGACAGGCACCCGGGCTGCGCTTGGTAGGACCGCTCGATCTCGTACCCGTACGGCATCGGCGGTGGTGGTTGGCGCTTCGGCGGCATGGGCGGGACCTGGCTCCTCGGTGGGGTCAGCGACCGCTGCGGCGGTGCGTGCGGCGGTGGACGCGGGCATGGCGTGCGGCGTTGGACCGCAGCACCCAGAACCCGCCGCCATCGCGGAGAGTCCCGCAGGCGCTGCAGACGACGATCCAGAAGCTGCCCCGCTGGCGGACCTCAACGGTCGGCATGTCGTGAACCTCCTCTACAGGCCGAGGCGGCGACGGCGGGCGACGGTCTCGATGCGGCGGATCTGACGGTTGCAGCGCGTGATGGCACGGCGGGCACCTCGGCGGGCGCGGCGGTCGTCGGCGTACTGGCTGGCGAAGTCGTGCCAGTCATCGAGCGTCCTGGACCAGTACAGGTACACGGCGGAGAGTTGCTCGTCGGTCATGCGCTTGTAGTTGCGGGTGGCAGGCAAGGCGGGTGCCTTTCTCAGGAGGGTTGGGCCAGGGGCACGCGTGGTGGCCGCCCCTGGCCGCAGACGCGGGATCAGTCGGCCGAGTCGTCGGGAGCGTCCATCTCGAAGTGGCGACGCAAGGCGTTGCCGATCGCGATACCGATCACGATCGCGACGAAGATCAGGACGACGGTCAAAGGGGGTCACCTCCTCCCTTCGCGTGCTGCCCGCTCGGCACCAAAGGCGCAGGCCGTGTGCAGGAGCCACGCGCGTCGGGCCTGCGGTGGGCGGTCATCAGCGGCCACCGCCCGCACTTGAGCTGGCGTGGTGACGGTCGAGGAGCGGGCGCCAGAACAGGCCGTTGAAAACCAGGAAGAAGTTGGTCAGCAGCGCCGCCAGGACCACCGTCAGCAGGTAGGTCTTTCGCGGCTCGCTGAGCTGCGGCCACGCGCCGAGCACGAACAGGGTGGCGACCACGGCATCGAGCGAGGCCATCCACAGGCGCCACGACCGCTCCCGGGCCAGGCAGAGCACCCAGATGCTCACGGTGGTCAGGGCCGCCACGCCGGCCAGCATGATCCCAAACGGCTGACCGTGCGCACCGGTGGGGAGGACCTGGTGCCAGTGGAGTCCCAGGTAGGCGCCGCAAGCGGCGTCAAGGCCCAGGATGATGGCCCAGAAACCCATGCTGCCCCTTCCTTGGGTCAGCGCACGCGCACGCGCGTGCGGATGCGGGCGGCGTCGATGTGGCCTGCGGCGTGCTGGCTGGCCAGGGTCTCGGCCGCGATCCGGTCGGGGTGGATGGCGACCAGGCCGCAGCTGGTGCAGCGGATCTCCCAGTCCCCGCGGCGGGCGTCTGGCGGAGTGAGATTCGTGGTAACCGCAATGGCGTGCTCCTGGTGGTGGGCTGCAGGGGCGCGTCCGGGGAGCCGGGCCGGGTTGGCGCCCCGGGTCGAGTGGGCGGGAGTGCGGTCAGCGGTGTGCGCGGCGCCGGTCACGGATGTAGCCGCCCATGGCGCAGACCACAGGAACGCCACGCAGAGCACGGGCCGTACTGGTCGATGAAGCCGATGAGGATCACCTCCTCCCGTCGTAGGTGCTGTGGTGGTCACGCCCGCCGGCAGGCGATCGCCTTCCAGCGGATCTGGTCGCCGAACGGCGTATTGCGATTGCGCAGCAGCCGCGCGATGCCCTTGGCTTGGCGCGCGTTCCGCGCATCCACATGCACGACCGTCGTCTGGCCGGTGCTGCGGTTGCGCAGCGTGACCGCCCAGCGGCTGGTGGCAGGCAGCATCAGGTGCTCACCCCCCTTCCCTGGTAGGAGCGGGCGAGGGAGAGGACCTGGCCGACGTAGGCCCACGAGTGGTTGTAGGCGAACAGCGCGCCCCGCAGGTCGCGGCCGTTGCGGGCGCCGTCGTGGCAGAGCTTCCGGGCCGCTGCGGTGGTGGCCGGCCCGATCTGGTAGACGTGGCCGGGAACGCCGTCGCCGTCGTGCTGCCAGGTAGGGCCGGCCTTGCCGCCGATGCCGATTTGCATCGGCCCGGCCGCGCCCGCTGAGTTGGCGCCGGAACGCACGCCCGGCAGCGGGGAGCGGCCGTGGTCGGACTCGACCTTGCCGACCGCCGCCAGCACCGTCCACGACAGCCCCGGGCAGGAGCGGGCAGCCCGCTGGTAGGCGGCCAGATAGGACGGCGGGATGTCGGCCCTGGCCTGGGCGCTGGCCTTCGGCCGGCCGGAGGACCCCATCCCGTCCAGCGCGCGGCGGAAAACGCTGTGGTCGTCCAGGACGCCGTAGGCGACCACCAGCAGCAGGAACCACGGCGCGATCCGCATCTGCGTGCGCACCGGCACCACCGGGCCGTAGTGCTCGCTCATCGCCGCCGCCAAGCACGAACCTGCACGCAGACCTGCGGGCTGCTGGGCACGACCTCAGCGGCCCACTCCCCCGTCTGCTGCCAGGCGTCGCGTTCACGCTCGGCGCGGCGGAGGCTGCGGATCGGGCCAGTCCACGCGACCGCGCCGACCGGCGTGCCACGCCGTAGCAGCAGCGGGCGCCGCTCGATGATGCGAACGCGGCGGACGTAGTAGCTGGCAGCCATGTCGATCGGTCCTTTCAGGCGCGGGTGACCAGCAGCAGAAGGCCGAACAGGAACGCGGCACCGACCAGCAGGACCAGGCAGCCGGTCCACCGGTCGCGCCGTGGATGGCGGTGCAGCTCGCAGTGCTCGTTGGCGACCCGGTTGGCCTGGAACCGCTCGTACGGGTGACCGGTGGCGACGAAGCCGCAGGCGGAGCAGTCGATCTCCCAGGTCAGGGACGGGTGGCCGGTCGGCAGGACGCGGACCGTCGGAACGTCCTGCGTCCGAGCTCGGCGATCTCGGCGGAACCAATAGGTGCTCACCGGGCCGCTGCCCCACCGGGGGGCCAGGTGCCCATGCCAAGGCTGAGCCGACGAATCGCCTCAGCCTTGGCTTCGGCGTTGGTGTACTCCCAGCGCCCGTGGCGGCCGGTCCGAACGCGGATGGTCACGCGACGACCGTCTTCGGCCTGGTAGTCACGGAACACGTTGCCGACCCAGTTGGTGTGCTGCTTGACGAACCGGACCGTCGGCTTCCTGGGCACGGCCATGTCGAGGTGTCCTCTCAGGTGGTGGGGCGGGCGGCGCCGAACCAGCCGGCGCGGTCGATGGAGGCCAGGCGGACCAGCGCGCCCGAGTACGGCGCCTCGGCCATGCGGCCAGCGCCCACGTACAGGCCAACGTGGTGGATGGAGCGCCAATCGCCTGAGCGGTCGGCGTAGAAGACGAGGTCGCCGGGGCGAAGCGCCGTGCGGCTGACGGCGTAGGCACGAAGCGCGTGCCACTGGTCGCGGGCCGTCATGCGCTGCCAGCCGAGCCCGGCCGTGCGCCAGGACGCCCAGGTGAGCCCGGAGCAGTCGAACGCGCCAGGGCCTTCCGCGCCCCACTGGTAGGGCTTGCCGAGCTGGGAGCGGGCGTAGGCGACCGCCAGGGCGGCCCTGGGTGAGGCGGCCGTGGCGGCGTGGCTCCGGGCCCGCTCCCCCGCCGCCGCCTTGCCCGCCTGCTGCGGGCTGGCGTTGGCGGCCACGACCAGGGCGCCGACGGCCACCAGCCAGAAGAAGGCGTTGCCGCCCCGGCGCTCGCGCGGTCGCATCGGCTACCGGCCCTTCCCGAACAGCAAGCCCATCGCGGACCGCAGCGCGTCGCCGTTGCCCTTGACGAACTGGTCGAACCCCTGGTGGAGCCCCCGGCAGAGGTCGAGCTTGTCGCAGGTCTTGGAGATCGAGCGGACGAGTGAGCTGGGCTCGTCGCCGGCGGTCGCGGGCCTGGCGTTGGTCTTGGCATGCTGGGCGGGCTTGGCCGATGCGTCGGGAGCCAGGAACTGCGACCCGGGACCGCCGGTCAGCACGCTCGCCAGCGCCAGGACCATGCACCACTCGACGACCACCAGGACCAGGTGACGGCCGTTGCGGCGGTGCTGGGCGAGCAGCGCGACGACGCCGGTGGCGAGCAGCGCGGCGACGATGTAGCCGATCTGGCTCATGGGGTGGTTGACGGCCCACCACACGACCAGCAGGCCGGCGGCGACGAGACCGATGAGCTTGAGGGCGATGAACCGGCGCCCACCGCCCGAGCTGGGCGTGAACGGGATGGCTTCGGATCTGCGGGCCATGTCAGCAGTCCCCCAGGTCGTAGGCGCCGGCCGGGGTCGGCAGGTAGCCGCCGGCCGGGGTGGTGGCGGGTGGGCGTGGCGGGCAGGGCGCGGCGGTGGTGACCGTGGGCTGCGGGGCCGGCGCGGGCGGGGCGGGCGGGGCCTGGAGCGCGGCCCAGGCGGCACCGGCCAGCAGGACGACGGCGACGGCCAGCAGGACGCGGCGCACGCGATGCAGCAGGTCGATCCGCCGCATGGCGGCCTCGTGCTCAGCGAACAGGTTGGCCGAGGCCTTCTTGTCGATGGAGGTGCGGTTGGGCATGGACGGTCCTTTCAGGGCGTCGGGACGACGGTGTGGCCGTAGACGGCCAGCGCGAGGGCGGTGGTGGCGATGACCAGCACCACGAGACCGAAGCGGCCGAGGCAGCGGAGCACGGGCGGGTCCTTTCAGGGCGTGACGGGCAGGGTGGTGACGGTCGGCGGGTGGATGACGCTGGCGGTCTGGATGGCGGCCAGCTGGAACCCGGCCACCGCCAGCGCGAGGGACAGGGCGGCCGCCGCACAGCCGCAGCCGTGGTGCCTCACGCGGACCGCCTCCGCTGGTAGCTGCGGGTTCTGCGGTCGTAGGCGGGGATCAGGCGGTGCCGGTGACCATCGGCGAGGCGACGGGCCCTCCCACGAGACCGGAAGCTGCCCAGGCAACCCCGGTCCTGACAGTCGCGCTGCTGGCACCACACCTCGAAGGCGGTGACGAGCCGTCCGCGCTCGAAGAACGTAGATGGCGGTCGTCCCGTTGCGGTGCGTCGGGTGCCTCGCCTTCATGCGGCACCCTCCTCCGCGGTCTCGCCGCCGCCCGACGGGTCGGTGGCGGGCCAGTGCCGCTCGGCGAAGCGGCGGGCCTGGCTGCGCTCCAGGCCGAAGTCGCGGTGCAGCAAGATGTGCAGGTCGTCGGGACGCTCCACCCCGGCCGCGCGCTGGGTGTGGATGAACTCCAGCGCCTTGTTGGTACGCCCACCCCGCTTGGCCTTGGCGCCGGTGCCCGCCGAGCTGGCCCGCACGGTCGAGCGGGAGGCAGCCGCTGGCGCCGCGGCGAGCGCGGGCCGCTCAAGCCCGGCGGCCGGCGCGAAGGTGCGGACCAGCTCGGCGGGCACCGGGCCCGGCCCGGCCACCTCGGCCGGCACCGGGCCGAAGTCGGACGGCGGGGCTGCGGCCGGTGCGCTGGCGGCCTCCAGGCCGAACCGGAGCACCAGGCGGTCCATCACCGGCGCCTTCCAGCGCCACAGCCGCCCATGCTCGGCGCGCAGCCGGGCGATCGCCAGCAGCCGGCGCCGCTCCAGTGCCAGCGCGTCGTGGTAGCTGGTGACGTGCCAGAGCTGCTGCACGCGCCACAGCCGGGCGGTGGCGACCGGGGCGAGCAGCCAGCGGCCAAGCTGCGCGGCCTCGACGTGGCGCCGCTGGGCCATCCGGGCGCGGACGCGGACCGCGTGGCGGATGGCCTCGATCCACACCACCACCAGCAGCGGCGCGGTGGCGTGCATCGCCATGCCGAGCAGGTTGCCGGCGCTGGAGGCGGCGTTCCACCAGATCGTCGCGCCGACCAGCGCCCAAGCTCCCCAGCGCAGCGGCGGGAACGGCATGTTCAGCCATGCCAGCAGCAGCTCCGCCAGGAACAGCGCGCACACGGCGGTGTCGACCCCGAGGGGGAACAGCGCCGGGTGGGTGAAGTCATGCACTACCGCGACCTGCCGGACAGCACCGTAGGACTCGAAGCCACCGAGCGCGGCCAGCGCCGTGCCAGCGACACCGCTGACGGCCGCCAGGCAGCGCTGCGCGGCCGTCAGCGGCGCCAGCGAGGGCGCCTGGCCGCTCACCAGGCCCGCCTCCCTCCGGGGCGGCAGCGCCGCGGCGGCGGGAGCACCCGGCATGCCCGCTGGCCGCTGGCCTGGGGTAGCCGCAGGCCGGTTGCCCGTTCCAGCGCGTCGGTCAGCAGCGCGTTGATCTCGCGCAGCCGGGCGTTCTCCTCCTCGAGGGCGTCGGCACGCTGGGCCTCCAGCTCGGCGATGCGCTCCGCAGGAGTCACGCGGCCTCACCGCCGAAGTCCTCGGGGTCGGTCTCCACGGTCAGGCCGTGGCAGGCGGCCTCGACCATCAGCGCCGCCTTGGCACGCTGGTTGCGGGCGCGCAGCAGCCGCTCCAGCATCAGATCCCGGGCGGTCAGCAGCGCGTCGTAGCCAGCCTCGTCCGGGTCGACGTAGCCGGCGAAGGCGAGGTCGGCGCCAACGTGGAGGGTCTTGCGACGGGACATGCGTGGATCACCTGACCTTTTGGGTCTTGCGGCGCTTGGGGGTGGCGACCTGGTCCCAGAGGCAGAACAGGGTCAGGCCGGTGACGTAGACGCCCGCCGGCCAGGCCAGCAGCAGCCAGGGGGTGAACGGCGAACGGGCCATGCCCCGCAGCAGCAGGGCCTCGACGACCAGCAGCCCCAGCAGCAACGGCATGGGGTGCCTCCTTTCGGGTTGGTTGCGGGGCCGCGTCCGGGGGCCGGGCCGGGGTGGTGCCCGCAGCGGACGGGGTCAACGGGCCCGACAGGCGGGTGGCCGTGGTCACCGCCCATCACCGCCCTCAGGCGCGGCGGTGGACGGGTTGCCGGCGAGCAGGGCCAGGTGGTCGTAGCGCTCCCGCGCCTCCTCGGTGCGGCAGCGCAACGCCTCGGCGAGCTGACCCAAGCTCGCGCCAGCGCGCAGCGCCGCTGCGACCGGCACGTCGGAGGCCAGTGCCAGGCCCTGCTCCAGCCAGGCGACGTAGGCGAGCCGGTCGAGGCTGACCCGCAGCTCCTCCTCCGGGGGGACGACGACGCGCGGCTCGGGCGGCCGGTCCAGGTCGGGCCGGCGCTCCAGGAGCCGGCCGATCGCCCAGGCGTCCGCACTGTCGTTGATCTCGATCAGCAGATCTGTGAGCGTGCGGTCGCCATCGGTTGAGCGCAGCATCAGGCGCTCACCGCCTTGCGGCCCGGCGCGGCACGGAGGCCGAGCTGGAAGTGGTAGGCAAGCAACGAGGCGAGTGCGTCCCGCTCGGTGTAGAAGTCGGCGGGCTGGCCGTCCGACTCGTAGTGCTCGATGACCGAGCGGCCATCGGCGGCGCGGTGCTCGAAGGTGTCCTGGCCCGGGATCGCGTCGGCCATACTGTTGGTGCTGTCGCGGTGCGACCAGTTCCACCCGCCGCCCAGGCGCAGGAAGACAGCGCCGACGCGGGGGATGTAGCGGATCGGGATGGTCGGCATGCGGCCACCGACGGCAACAGGGCCGATGAAGTCGCTCATGCCGTCCCACCGCCCTCGGCGGGAGGAAGCATCCGGGTGAACCGCTCACCCATCGCCAGCTCCAGCTCGCGGCGCTGCACCGCGGCGCGGCGTGCCCGCTGCTCCGGCGTCGCGTCCCAGCAGCCGTGCTCGGCGACCACGCCGAAGGTGGGGTTGAGCCGGTCGAACGCCCTGGTCATGTCCAGGCGGCGGCCGACCTGCACCGACCGGCGTACGTAGGCGACCATGTCGGCGTCAAGCGCGCGGTGGTTCGGGAAAGATCGGTCTCTATGGAGGTCCTGGAGCAGGCTCTCCAGGGTGCCCGCGAGCTGGTAGGCAACGTTGGGCTGGGTGTTGGCCCCGCGCTCGTGCTCGGTGATCAGGCGAGCCAACTGCTGCTGGATCAGGCCCACCAGCTCCACCGCCCCCTCGGGCTCGACCCGTGGCGATGGCGAGGCGAGGACAGCGGCGGTGACGGTCACGCGGCATCACCGCCTGGAGTGGGCTCAGCCGACGCGATCAGGCAGCCGAGCGCCCAGCGCGGGATGTAGATGGAGCCGCCGATGCGCTCGTGCGCGACCGCTCCGCTCTCGACCCACCCGTAGACCGTCTTGGGGTTACGGCCGAGCAGTCGCGCGAACTCAGCGACGGTGAACGCGATCGGACCCGCTTCAGCGGGCTGAGCGCGCTGCGACTCGCCCTGCCCGACGGGCAAAGCGGTATCCTTCAGGGGCATTCGGGCTCCCTAGGCTCGATGCGACCTGCGGCCCCGGCACCAGGAGGTGGCACTCCTGGACTGCTGCTGGGGCCGCTACCGTTTCCAGGCCGAGCATACCCAGGCCGAGCATACCGAGAATATCAGCGCTTGTCGAGAATATTCTTGACCATGGTTCATTCCTGGATCTTTTGTCGGGAAAGTCCTAGTTAGCGCAGGCCCCAAGCGCCCGGTGAATCAGCGCGACCGCCTCCTGGCCGCTGGCGGCAGCGCCGCGCAGCAGGGCGAAGAAGCGGTCGTAAAGCGCGATCTGCTCCGAGTCGTTGATTTGCTGCTCCCCGGCGAGACTCTCGATCACGACTAGCTCATCGTCGTAGATCTGCCACATGCAGATGGGGAACACCGGCACGAACGCCGAGAACGGCACGATGCCGAACTCGACGTTCGGCAGGCTGGTGAGCGCGATCAGCCGGTCAAGCTGACCGGCCAGCGTCTCGGGCGAACAGACTCGGGTGTAGAGGGCGCCCTCGAGGACTACCTGCTGGATCTGCTTGCCGGGCTGGTAGAGGATCTGCTGCCGGTCCATGCGGGCCTCGACCATGCGATCCACGTCGGCGGTGTTGAGCCCGATGGCCCCTTGGGCGGCGTCGATGGCCCAGGCGTACAGCAGCTCGCGGGCGTACTGGGCGGTCTGAAGCAACCCCGGGATGAAGGCGGGTTGGAACTCACCGATCCGAGTCGCCCGCGCCTCCAGCTCGCGGATGTCGCGCTGCTTGCCGGCACCGCCGCCGGCAGCGCGGTACTGCTCTTTCCAGGTGGCGTGCTCGACCTGAGCGCTCGGTAACGACGCCACCAACTCCTCGACCTTGGCGGTGGGCGCGCCGACGATCCGGCCCCACTGCCGGATATCGTCCTCGGTTGGGAGCTGCCGCCCCGTCTCGATCTTGGAGACCTTGGACTGCGAAGCCCAGCCAGCCTGCTGGGCAAGGGAGGCGCCGGTCAGACCACCCGCTTCGCGGAGTGCCCGAAGTTCAGCACCGAGTCGGCTAGGCGCCTGCTGGTAGGTGGCCAGCCTTCTCCCTCTCCTTCTGTAGCCGGGCGCGCAGGCTCGGGAACCTGTCCAGGTAGACGCTCCAGGGAATCGCGTGGTGCAGGGCGATGTCGCGCCAGGCGGCATGCCGTACGACCTCGGCCGGATCGCGCACCAGCTCGGCTCGGAACAGGTGCCCCTCCGGGTCGTAGTGCAAGACGCCGACGCGGCTGGAGTCATAGAGCCAGAAATCGTGGCGCGGCACCCCGGCTGGCCACTCGCCCTCACGAACGGCAAGGATATGAATGTCCTCCCCGGCCTCGACGTTGTCCGCGTAGGCCCAGGTCAGCTCGTACCGGAGGTAGTCGGTCAGCGGCTCGATGACCACGTGGACGCGCTGCATGCGCTTGCCTGCGGTGGTGGCGGTCCGGACGAGGTCGTTCCAGTCATCCAGGACTGGCGCCGGCGGCCGGGGTTCGCCCGCGAGGAAGCGCTCCAGCGGCGAGTCCTCATAGCCGACCGCGTAGTGCTGGAGAGTCTCCAGCCGGAACGCGGTGTACTCGAAGTCAGCCAGCATGTCATCCCAGGCGGGGCTGAACGGGGTGATCGGGATCGCATCCCGACGGACAGGCCGGCCGATGTGCTCCTCGGCGGCGCCGAGCAGGACCTCTTCTGGGATCCGGACGGCGCGCTCCCCCGGCAGCAGGTTGGCGATGCCGGTGGTCGCGACCTGGTCGCCGACGACGACGAAGGCACCGTCAGCGGCGTACACGCTTGGGCACCCGCCGCCGCCCGAGACCTCGTCCTTGTAGATCATGTGCATGGCAAGCCCCTTTCAGGTGCCATCATTCCTCGTATTCTCGACACCTAGCAAGCATAGTCTCGAAGGTTGGCGCCTTCGTCAAGAAGAACCGGGAAATTGAGGGAAGATCCGTCCGGAACTGCTCGTCAGCCTGGACGACTTGCGCTCCCACATCACCAACGGCAACGCCGCTCACATCACTAACCTGGCCGTCGCGCAACACGGGGTGAGGTAGGCCTACCCGGTGAGGGGACCGGTCGGCACGGCGGCCAGGCCCGCCACCGTGGTGGCCTGGCCGGTGGCGCTGGCCAGGTGCGCGGCTGGTTGACCCCGTGGGTCGTGCTGGAGCGCTGCTGGCGGGCGTGGTCGACCAGGCCCCCGCCGGCCCGGCTGGGGCTGCTGCTTGACGCCGTTGCCGCCGGCCGGCCGCTGCACCTGTACCTGCCACCGTAGTCAACAAACCACCGTTAGTGCTACGTTCGTTAAAAGCGGTACACATGCTCTGTCTCGGATCGTTGCTGGTCAGAGCACCATTGGCCAGGCTGTGAGGGCAGCAGGGCCGGCCTTTATTGCACCGGATTTGACGAACGTAGCATTAATGCTACGTTCGTTAAAAGCGGTACACATGCTCTGCCCCGGATCGTTGCTGGTCAGAAGCACTATTGACCAGGCTGTGAGGGCAGGAGAGCCCGTCTTTCTGCACCGGATCTAACGAACGTAGCATTAGATGGCGCAAGGCGATCACGATCAGCGCTGCCGCATACGACGCCTTACGAAGGCAGCGCGACCTCGATAATCTCAGCGGCGATCTCGTCGAGCGGGCGGAAGTTACCGTTAGGCTGGAACGGGTCGACGATACGCCAGTCGATCGCCTCAAGGACCCTGGCCTGAGTGACCCTCTCCAGCTGCTGGTGGTAGAAGACTGCCATGATCGGGCTGCTGTGCTCCCGGCGCATGAAAGACGCGAAGAAATGAGCCCGGTTACCGTCCAGCCAAACCGGCGTGAACCCTCCCTCGACGAGCACTTGCACCACCGGAAGGCTCACGAGCGGGTGGAAGCCCCACGTCAGGACAACGTCTCGATCGTCGGGGAAGGCTCGCGGGAAAGCTTCTGGATCCCTGTGGGCTTCGGCCGTGAGCGCCCAGTTGTCGGCTTCCATGTCGGCATGAAAGAAGCTGTGGTCGGCTGCGAGCGCATCGCCGAGCTTGGTCTTGCCGCCGCCAGGTAGTCCGCTGAGCAGGATCTTCGTCACTGTGGCGCTCGATTCTTGTTCCGCTGGCGTCTGCAGCGTAGCTCAGGCCTAGGACATGGCCAGGGCGGTGCAGGCTGCCTTCGCCGACGACTGGACCGATTCTCCGTCACGCGGGCCACACATAGTGAGATGAAACACTCCGGCGCTCGGCCAGGCTCGAAGCGATTGCGGACAAACAGGTAAGTCGAAGGAGACAATCTGCTTGTCATTAATGTCCTGACAGGAGGCCCGATGGATCGACCACGTCTTCGGCGCACGCGTCCCATGCTCGGGATGTGGATAGTGGCGTTGCTGGGCGCCTTCCTCCTCGCCCCAGCGGTGTTCCTGGACCGGATGGACGGGACGGCCCGGCTGCTGGCCGGCTGGCTCTGGCAGGCCAGGTGGACGTGGTCGCTGGTGGGCGCTGCTACCATCGCCATGCTGAGCAGTCCCCGCGCGCACCGTCGATGGCCGCACCGCACTCACCGTGTTCAGCTCGGGCTCGCCCTCGCCGTCGCGCTGATTGGGCTCATCGGCCTCACCATCGCTCGGCCACGTGAAGGCTTGGTCGCCCTGGGCGCGGCGGTGCTCATCGGGCTGCTGGGTACCTGGGTTCTGGTCGTCCCGCGTCGGCTCGCCCCGCCCCCGCCCGCTGCGGTGCTGGACCGCCTGAGTGACCGCGAGCGCTTGGACTTGACCGACGCTCGCCTGAAACTCCGAAACGACCTGCGCACCACTGCCTTGCAGGCCATCGCAGGGCTGGCCGTCCTGGTCGGTGCTGTCGTGGCCTTCCAGCAGCTCACCGAGGACCGCCAGCAGGCCGCCGCCGACCGGGACTTGACTCGCCAAGGCCAGGCCAGCGAGCGGTTCACCCGCGCAATCGACCAGCTTGGCAGTGACCGACGTGAAGTCCAGCTCGGTGGGATCTATGGGCTGGAACAGATCGCTCAACAGGCCCCTGACAACCGCCTGGCTGTCAGGGAAGTGCTGGTCGCCTATGTGCACCGCCGCGCTCCACGACCAACCAAGCCCACCATCAGACAACCCGAAGAGCTGCGTGTCCGCGCCCCGGACGTTCAAGCCGTACTCACCGTCCTCGGACGCCGCCAGGCGGCATTGACTGGTCCTTTTGATCCTCCGCTGGACCTCCGAGCGCTCGATCTGCACGGCGCGGACCTTGCGGGCCACGGCTTCGGATTCTTCAACGGCCCGGACTTCAGCCTCGCGGACCTCAGCGGGACGGACCTCAAGAAGGCCCACCTCAGCCGGATGCGCCTCGCCGCGGCGGACCTCCGCGGGGCGGACCTCCGCGGAGCGGACCTCAGTGGCACAGACCTCCGCGGGGCGGATTTCCGCGGGGCCGACCTCAGCGGCACGGACCTCAGCTTCGCCTTCCTCCGCGCGGTCAATCTCCGCGGTACGGACCTCAGCGGAGCAGACCTCCGCGGGGCGGACTTCAGCAGCGGGCGTGATCTCAGCCGCGCGACGGCCGATCAGCACACAAGATGGCCGCCCGGGTTCGACTGGCACGGCGCTGCGATCGAACTGACGCGAAGCGGCACGAATCCCTAGTGGCCGTCACCGTCGGCCACCAGAGGCTCCGGGCCTCAAGTGGGGAGCTGGAAGGTCGCCACCACCGCGGCGTGATCGGAGCCGGGCTTGCCAACCTCCTCCCGCGGGTCCTCGGTGATCGACCGCAGCGCCGCCGGCCCGGCCGCCGCGGTGATCACGGTCGGCAACGGGCTGAGCAGCACACGGCTGGCAAAGACGTGGTCGATCAGCTCCCGCCGACCCCGAAAGACCCGGCTGAACCGCTGCTCCAGGGGGATGCGCAGCGCCAGGTTCCACATGCGCTGGCCGTCGCCGTGGTCGGGATGGGCAAACCCAGCGGTCTCCAACTCCGAGCCAGGCGGCCCTTGCAGCAGTTGGGTGGTGGCCGCCTCCACCCCGTCGTTGAGGTCGCCGGCCAACAGCACCGGCAGGCCGGCGCCGGCGCCGTGCAGGACCCCGGTGAGGTGGGCGCGCACCGTGACGGCCTCGGCGGCGCGCAGGTCCAGCGCGTAGGCGCCGAAGCGGACGCGCTCGTCCTCGTCGTGGGGTTGGAAACGATCGTTGGGGAAGGTCAGCAGCTTGGACTTCAAATGCGCCGTGATGATTGTCAGGTCCTGACCGTCGGCGGTGACGGTGACCTGCAGGGCGCCACGGCCCATGTGATCCAGGGTCGGCGGCGCGGTCTGGCCGGCGGGCGGGTCACCGACCTGCACCGGCGCCAACCCTGCCGGGAACTGGTGCACCTGCACCGGGTCCCGCAGCGGCAGACGGCCAAGGAACGCCACACGGATCTGACGACGGTCAGGATGCTCAGAGACCTCGAGGAGGGGCAGCTTGTGGGTGAGCCGCTCCTGCAGCGCCTCCAGCATCTGGGGCGGGCCGACCTCCTGGAGGGCGAGCACGTCGGGTTGTTGGGCGTCAATCACCTGGGCCAGGGAGGCCAGTTTGGCGTCCAGGGCCGCCTGGGTGGGTGGGCCGTCCTTGGTGCCGACCGGCAACAGGTTCTGCACGTTCCAGGTCATCAGCCGAAACGCCACCACCAGGCACCTCCACCCTCGTGCGCAAGTCGCCCCCGTAAGGCGTGCTGGGTAGCTTGCGCGTGTCGGGCCGATTGGTACAAGCGCCAGGCTAGCCCCGTTTTCCGCACGGTGAAGGGTCTACCTCTCCGCTCGCTCGGGGGTGGTGGGAGGGCTACTGCTCTGGCCGCTCCGGCCAGGGCAGGGGGATGTCGAGGAGGGCGAGGATCTGCCGCTGGGTGGGGGTGA
>WNGA01006305.1_pt1 | contig 16972 bp, 18 predicted proteins | sample 5400061 | NCBI WGS metagenome assembly WNGA01 (sample SAMN13153366, study PRJNA577476) | soil metagenome | isolation source: 100 cm soil or saprolite under grassland replicate 2 | place: USA:California | collected 2016-06-15 | reverse complement strand
AGCCAAAGAAGTCCGCAATGACGATGCAGGACGAGGCGACCAGAGCGTGGAATATTTACACGGCCCTCTATTACAAGGCGGGAAGGATTCCGTGGCGTCTCCTCCGCGAATCGAGCGACCTCTCGACATGCTTCGTCGGGATCAGTTTCTTCAAATCCGCTGACGGCGAGCGGCTCATGACGAGCGTCGCCCAAGTATTCAACGAGCGAGGCGAGGGCGTCATCGTCAAGGGTGGGCCCGCGAAGCTCGATAAGAACGACCGACAGCCGCACCTGTCAGAAGAGGATGCGACGCAACTTCTGAAGGCCGCTATTCAGGTGTATCGACGAGAGCACCGAAATAACCCGGCGCGAATCGTAGTCCAAAAGACCTCTAAGCTGACGCCTGGCGAGCAGTCCGGCTTCAGGGCAGCCGCCGACGATCACGACATTGATTCCGTCGATCTGCTTGCGGTTAGGCGGTCGTTCACACGGCTCTTTCGTGAGGGGACCTATCCCCCGCTGCGAGGGACTTTCATGGAGATGGAGCCCAACGCCGGGATCCTCTACACGCGAGGGAGTGTGCCGTTCTTTCAGAGCTACCCGGGGATGTATGTTCCGCGCCCGCTTGAACTTTCCATTGCGCGAGCTGAATCCACCGCCTTGCAACTCGCGACCGAAATGCTCGCTCTCTCCAAGCTGAACTGGAACAACACGCAGTTCGACGGTGGGGAGCCAATAACCGTCCGTGCGGCGCGGCGCGTGGGCGACATTCTCAAGTGTGTACCGGAGGGCGGACAGGTGCAGCCGGGATTCCGGTTTTTCATGTGAGCCCACTCGAAGTCGCTTCGTCGCAGTGTTTTGCGCGGTGACGCATAGTCGCTGTGATTGGCACTCTGTGTCGTTCTAATCGGCCGGCACGTTTCGGGCCGACTACAGCGTCACCCCGTCTGCATGGGCGCGCCCAGAAGACCTCCGATCGGCTCTAGTCCGTACCGGCGCGCTCGCAGAAGCTTGTCCTGGAGCTCTCTCTCCGACCAGGGCGGGGCGCACCGCAGATTCCATGACGCCAGTAGGATCAGTGCCTCGTCATCGTCCAGAGCGAATCCACGAACGAGCCGGCAACACACGCGGAATGTGTGCAGGTCGCCATGTTCTCCAGCGATCGCAGGGGGGATCGTCTCTAAATATCGCCGAGCACGCTCCGAGTTGGACCAGTCTCCACCCGCCCGCGGACGCGACGGAGGGGGCCATCGCTCAATGAGGTCCGGCTCAGGAAAGTCTGCGGGCGTCCAAAGTCGTCCCGTGTCGCCGTAATCGATGCGCACAGCGTGAGGCGGCGCGTATTTGTGATTAAACAGCCCGGGAAGCCGGGTCAGCTGAGAAGCCGGCGTCGCGGCCACGTCGGTATCCAACTCGTGCGCCAGATGCTTCTGCAGCCGCTCGATGTGTTCTATGGTGAATCCTGTGGCCCGCCAGAAGACGTGCACGCGGTTCGGTGACGAGTGCAAGACGTACGATGGCGGCGGCAGATCGTCCCGTGCCGCGATCATCGCGAGCACTTGCTCGCCGTCGTGGTCGGCCTCGAGAAAGACGTGGCGAACAGCGCTGATGGCTTCCTTGGTGCGCGAGCGCCGGCCCGGCGCAATCGCGTTCACACCGACATATACGTTGAAACGTTTTGCATTCATTGCGCGCAGCCACGCCTGGAACCTTGCGGTGCTCATTAGCGACAGTGGCCCCACGCGCTGAGCGACGCAACCGGTGTCGTACGACTTGAGAAATACCGCTACCCAGTCTTCCGGCTGATACGCCGCCTGAAGAAAGCGCACAGGAGCGCCTCGATCGATGCCAGGCATCGTCCACTCCGGGTCAGTTCTTCGTGAGCACGACGCTGCCCGTGAACGTGGCCTGGTTGCAATCGACGCCGGTGAAGTCGGCCTCAATCCGCGAAACGTTCGCGGTGCCCACGCTCCCGAAGGTGCCGCGGCACCCGCGCGGGGAATCGAACTGGCCTTGTGTGCTGATCTGCGCGGGAGCGGTATTACCGGGGGTCAGCGCCGTGCTCGCGGTGGTCGTGACTGGCAGCCACGCGTGCTGCGACCGAACGGTCGTCCGAAAGGTCTGCAGATTAGTCTGCGGCACCTCCTCGAATGTCAAAGTGATCGGCCCACTCGTTGGCGCTGGAGCTCCCGGATCGCCTGGGTTCACCGCGATCGTTACCGTTCCGCTCCACGTGCCTGTGAGAAATGAGGAAGACGACGGGCCGCTTGGACTCGGCGATCCGCCGCCGCAAGCAGTGAGCAAGAGCAGGATAGGCAGCGGCCGAAATTGACGCATCGTGCGGGCTCTCATGCTACGGCTCCTTCCTTGACTGGAATCCGTTGCGGTAAGCACGACTGCAGCAGGTATCGATCGACCTCCCCATCGTAACCGTTGACGGCCAAGACTTCGGACACAATCCGTTGGCCCTCGAACCGGGAGATGTGGACCACCAGGTGAATCGCCAGCGCGATGGCTTCCCGCGTGCTGCGATGCGGGAGGCCGACGTTCGCGGTGAGCACGCAATGGGCTAACCGGGTCAACGCCTGCTCCGCTGAGTTCGCGTGGATCGTGCTGAGGCTCCCGAGATGCCCGGTGTTCAACGCTTGAAGCAGGTCGAAGGCCTCCGGACCGCGAACCTCGCCCAGAATAATACGGTCAGGCCTATGTCGGAGGGTGGCGCGGAGCAGGTCCGCGATAGTTACGGCGGGGACGGGCACCTCCTGGCCGATTGGCACCTGCGCACGTCTCGCCTCGAAGCGGACCAAGTTCGGTTTCTCGATCAGGATCTCGGAGGTCTCTTCAATCAGGACGATGCGATCCGCTTCGGGAATCCTGGCGGCCAGCCCATTCAGGAGCGTCGTCTTTCCCGTTCCCGTTCCGCCGGAAATGAGGATGTTCCTTCGCCCGTCCACAGCCCTGCACAGTTGGTCGGCGAGGGCTGAAGTCAGTGTCCCGATCGCGACCAGCTCCTCGAGCGAGTACCGGTGTGTAAACTTGCGCACGGTCAGTGTCGGACCGTCGACAGAACATGGAGGAAACATCGCGGCCACGCGCGACCCATCCTCCAGGCGAGCATCGAGCATCGGTTGATGCTCTGAAATCTCATCGCCACAGGCTCTCGCAATGTTCTTGATCGCGACCGTCAGGTTCCGGACTTCGAGCGTGCGGCCGGGCACATCCTCGAGCGCGCCGCTCCGTTCGACGAAGACCCGCCGACCGCCGCTGTTGACCATGACCTCAGTGACGGACGGGTCGAGCAGCAGGTCCTCAATCGGTCTGAGAAACGGCAAAATGCGATCGAGGCTGCTCATAACGCGCCCCTCGCAAGGTGGTCGAAGTAACTCGTCTCGACATCAAGGAAATGCGGCTTGAGGTAGCAGTACTGCGCCGGGAGCGGGTTGACCCCGTCGTACGGGAGGGCGATAGCCTGGGCATTCTGCAGCTGCGTGAACACGCGCGGAGCGAAAATGTATTCGTGGTGTGGGGCGTAGCTCTTGCTGGCGCTAACAGATTGCTTACCGGCACCGGCACGGCCTGTAAGAAGCGAGATGTGCGCGTCCCTATCAGACTCTGACAGAGTGTAGTGGGCCTTGAACTGATCGCGGCGACCGCAGAGCTCTGCCGCGGTCTTCGCCGTGAACTCGTCGCTGGTCGCAAGGAAGATCTTGTTGCGGAAGCACTGCAGCAGAGTGCGCCAGCTTTCATCACCGGGCAGCGCGGAGCGAAGTGAGCTAATGCTCTGAGTCGCAACGATTGGTATGAGCCTGGCCTGCCGGGACAGTGCGAACGTACGTTCGTCGCCGGTCGGATCCGTTTCGCCAACCGTTGCAAAGGCGTGGTACTCGTCGCAGACGAATAGCAAATCGCGCCAGACGCTCGCGGGTTGTGCTGTGATCCGCGGAATGCGCTGGAGAACGGCACGCTGGAAATCCAGCTTGAGCATTACGCCTAGAATCCGGGCCAGCCCTGGGTTCATCGCCACCGGAAAGTTGAGTGCGAGGACGTGACCCGTTTCGAGAAGCGTATCGAGCCTCGCGAGCGGCTTCGGTTCGCCAGGTTTGGGCTCGGCAGAATATGCAGTTCTCGGCGGGCAAAACGCCCGGTGCACGGCAGGGTTGTCATCGAAGAGCGAGAGGAAGACGACCACACCTTCCGTTATGGAAGACCGAAGGCGCGCGTCCAGACGACTCCATCCGTAACGGTACCAACGCTCCACGGCTTCGAGCTGGTGTCGACGATCTGCCCAGCCCGAGCCTTGCGCGCGGCGTACCTCGAACGGGACGCCGTGTTCCGAGAGATACGATTCCAGATCGGCCCCATAGGGGTGCGCCATTTGACCTGGGCTTTCCGCAAACCAGTGCTTCCATGGTGCGTTGGTGCAGTGCAGCTGGTACTCCGCGCGCGGCACCAGCAGGACTTCGGGGGCCTCTGAAAGCGTGGCCTTGAGTTGTTGAATATCGCGCTCAATCTGAGCGTCGTCGAGGATGTACCGATAGATCTCGGAGAATGTCGTGTATCCGTCCGTGATTCGCCGCAACAAGATCACGAACTTGAGCAGATCGGTGTACGCCTGCTGCCAAAACGGCTCCTTCGACCTCCCGAACAGGTTGTTAACCAGCGTCGCGATCGCATAGGCCACCGCGTATGGATCGAGATCGTTGTGTAGCGGGTTGTAGCAGAGACCTGAATCGAGTCCAATCTCAATGTAATCTGACTCTCGGCCGGCCTCCTTGAGAATGGTCCGCACTTGCCCGCAGAAGTCGCCTTTCACTTCCAGCACGAGCCCGCCAATCTTGCGGTCGCCATCGTCCGCTCGCCAGCGCAAAAGTTGATGAACGTACGGGTACATGCAGGCGGATGTCTTTCCAGTGCCGACCGCGCCCAGAATCATGATCCCGGTATAGAGCCCTCGCTGTGGGATCGTCAGCCACGATGGAGTCGGCGATCGCGCGGGCTCCGTCGGCAGATGCGTTTCACCCAACACCAGAATGGGCGCCGGCCGTCTCTCTCCCCTTGGGTAGGCAGGGAGCTTGCGGAAGCGAACGGCCGGCGCCCGACGGTAAACAGCGATCGCAAGCACGGACGTCAGGAGTGACATCAGGAAGAAGGGGGTGGTGAACCACAGAGCGGCGTATCCGTACGCAAACAGGGAGAACACGAGCGGTTTGCGGATCTGGATCAGCGCGAGAAAGACGTCATCACTCCCGAAAGGGTACGCATGAAGACCCCATGCGCCTGTGGCTGCTGCCATAGCAAGCGCGATGAGCCTGCGCACCTCGACGATCCTTGTCAGCATCAGCAGTTCCCGGTGACAGCGATCTTCAGTTTGTTAGCGCAACTGTCCTTGCGTCTGCGGAAGCGGCGAGCTGGGCATCAGGCCGCCGCTGTCCGAGTTTTGCTCCCGCTCGCCTCGCCACCGGCCGCGGCACGTGCGATTCGGGATGGTCGGTACGCCAATGTGCAAACTCCTTGTCCTTCGCGAGCACGGTGTCGATCACCTGGTTCAGCACGTACTCAGTCGACTCACCCAGGAATCGCGCATACGCGTAGAGCGTCTCCGTGTTCTCACGATCGAGCCGTGTTCGATGCCTGACGAACTGCTTGCCGCGCGTGCGAGGTTTGATCAGAGGCATGGGTACTTCCTTTCCGAAACATCTGGGACTGGTCGCGACCAAGTTCGCGCGGGCTGCGCGGCGAAACACGCGACCGATTCCGGGCACATCGGTGGGACCAAGGGACAGCACCGATGTGGGCCGTTTCAGACGGTGAGAGTTGGACCCGTAGCCGGGGCGTGAGCGACCCCAAGCAACCGGGCGGAAAACGGGGACTTCCGCAAAGGAGGGGGGTCGCTCACGCCCCGGCTCCACTCGCCCACTGGTGTTTCGCCGGGGATGCGGCCGGCACAAACCGCCGGCCGCGGGGAGGCGTGCCCACTGCCTGCGTGACTTCCAACGCCAGCGCGAACAGTCACTTGCTGGCTTGCCTCGGTGTTTGTGAGCGAGCGTCGACCACACGCCTGTCTCGAGACACAACCGACCTCGGCACTGGGACAATACCGTCCCGGCCCATTGTCCGGTCCGTTGTCCGCCCTGACCGCCCAACTCAAGCGGTGGTAACCAGGTGAGCGAGATGTAGATATGGGTGCGATAGAACATGAGTATCGAGCACTCCGGAGCGCCGCGCGATCGCGTCGCCCAGCACACATGAAACCGTCGAATCCAGAACCGACTGACCGTCCAACAACCAGCTCCGGTACAGCACCCGAAATCGCGGAGCGTTGAACGCATCCCGTGCCTTTTCAAATCGCGGAGTCGGACGTTCCGTCCCCTGCGGCGGCTGTCCATCCAACCGCCTGCGTTCCTCGAAGTACCAACGCAACTCGTCGGCAGTCGACGGCCGGAGCGGGCTTGCGATCTCTTCCCTCCAGGCGTCCTCGTATCTGGGCACAGCCTTGAGGAGATGGCTCGGAACCAAGAGCCGCACCGTCCATGCCGGCAGTGCTCGGAGCAAATCCGTATGTCGATGGAGGAAGGCCCGAAAGTCGACAGGCGAAGGTCGATTCACGAGATATGTGAACACGTGACGACCGTCCGTATGCAGCCCGATCGGCAGCTTGTCCGGGAAATACCGGACGGTCTCTTGGTCGCCGGAACGGAAGGTCAAGTGCGGCAGCTCGCTGCGTCGCAGTCGGGAATGCAGGAGGAGGCTGAAGTGAGCCACCTTGTCGCGCTCGGTGGCGAGCCAAGTCATGTCACAGCCGGCGAGAACTGTGTCGAGCAGCATGAGCCGTTCGACTGCACGCGCGATCGGCACGGGTCGCCGAAACCGATTGTCGGGCTCGTCGATGGCCTCGTACAGCGGGTGGTGCTGCAGATGGAAGATTCTGGCGCGGGAATGGGCGCAGGCGTAGGCGGTGGCGTATCGATTCAGGACGAGGCTGTGGAAGAAATCGCAGGTCTTACGGCCGTGAGGGATCCGGGCAAAGACGCAGTAGTGACGGTCCATACAGACCCCTGAGTGCAGCATCACGGTCACGAGGAACTCGGACTGACGATCTGTGAATCCGTGGGCCGCCACGTTCCTGACCCGTTCAGCCAAGGTCATTCGAGGATCTCCTCCGCTAGACGAGGATCGAGCCCGCGGCCACCCCTTCGTCCGGACCCGGAGCCAGCTAACCGAGCACCAGTCGCGCGATATCGAGTGAAGCCGGCGCGTACCTTCCCCGACGCATGCGCTCCGCGGTAGTTCGGCGTCGTGACCTCCACATCCTCGACGCGGGCATGGCCGTCACGGTCGTCGTATTCGATACGGACGTCCGGAAACTGAACGTGCCCGTCGTCGAATGGAAGCTCACGCTCGCGGGCCCACCGTTCAATCTCCTCGGGTTCGCGATCTGGCCTACCGCTACTGTCCCGACGGCCTCGATTCGATTCTTGGAGGAAACGCTGGTAGTCGCGCTTCAGATCCTCCTCAAGCACGACGCGCCGCACCCTAGCGCCACCCGCGATCAATCGTTCGGATGATTTCAGGTAAGCCGCGTAGAGGCGCACGTCATGAGCCAATTCGCGTGGCTTCAGAATGCCTGCGTGGAAGGCCTGCGCGCGCCGGCCGTCGCGGTCGTGGCGCGCGCTTTCGAGCACTGCCCGACCGCGATCGGTGAGCGTCACGACGGCAGTACGCGTCTGCCCCACGACGTACGGCATGGTGCGGACAAGACCGAGTTCGCGCAGCCGGATGAGCTCCCGGTCCCGCTTTCCTTCCCTCTCCGAATTGCTCTCGCGCAGGTCGGATTCAGGAACAGCTCGGAAGGCCCCGACTGTTGCCAAAGTCCGGACCTCTGAGCCTCGCAATTCGTAGCGACGGCCGCGAACACGGACACGCTCACGCGTGGGTCCGCGCGGCAGTTCGAGATCCCGCGTGAACGGGTCCCGTGGGTCATTGACAGAGGCTGCGTCGTCCGACCCTGTGCCGGCACGACTGCCGCGGCTCAGGTCAGCTCGGTCACGCTCTGAATCGCGGGCATCGTGCTCGCGCCACATGTCTCGCCCCTTTACGACTTCAGGTGTAGGCGTAGATCGTCGAGGACAGCGTCAGGCGTGGTGAGTTGGCGGTCGATATGCTGCAGCTTGCGCCCGGCGTCCCGGAGAAACAACCACCTTGCACTGCTGTGGTAGACGGCGCACAGGTTGAAGAACAGCAGCAAAGCCGCGCCCGCAATCAGATGCCCGTGGCGACCGAAGATGGGTCCTTTAAAAGGCGCCAGAAAGCTCAGTTCCCCTGCTAGCCACGCAGCGATGAGAAACACTGTAAGGGCCGCGAGAAATGCCACATTTGCGATCATCGTCCGGACTCCTCGAAGGCTTGATCGACGCGGAAGTACGCCACCTGAAGGCCTAATGGATTCACACGGACGAACTCGTTCGGCACGTGATCGCGCATGACGAAGTCGATCTGCGCCACGTAGGTCTCGCGCGCTCGTTCATGCCGCGTGCCGGGGGTGTAGTAGACCTTCTGAAAGGTCACGGCGGCTTTGAACGGAATCGTCGTGAGCTGGCTCAGGCTCACGTTCTGAACCGCCACATCGACTTCGTCTGTTGACGGGTTCGTGAGGAACGTTTCGATCACCCGGCTCTGCTCGTTTTGAGCGATCGTGGCGTCCGCCAGCGGAGGCTCGAGGAACAAGAGTGAGTCTGGATACTCTCTCTGAATCGTCGCCCGAATGCGGCTGAAATGCTTCACGATGAATTGCGTCAGAAAGTACCGGAGCTCAGGTGGCTGGGGCTGGTACCGAGTCGCGTCGTACTCGACGGCTTCCGCACGTCCCACGTCGTCGATGCGGATGACCAAGGGTTTGACCTGGGAGTAACGAGCGGTCGTGTGGAAATTGAGCGCCAGCAGGCCAAGAGCCACGAAAGAGACCAGCACCAATGCGATCTTCAAGTAGGTGTTCATCACCAAGGCGGAGCCATACAGTTCCACGAACTGACGCTTCGCGTTGTCCAGCGTCTTGGGACTCAGATCGGCAACCGTAGCATTCATCTTGACGGGACCCGTTTACCCGAACATGTGAGGCCGAATCAGGTTCCACACGACCCAAACCAGACCAATGAAAAAGCCCAGGGCTCCCGCAATCACGAAGCCGAGAACGATCAGTCGAGACACGTCTGATGACGCGACCTGATCGTCTTCGTTGACGCGACCGGGTGGAAGGCGACGGGCCATGGATGAAGCTCCTCAGCGACGAAGCAATAATCGGCTCACGCTGATGCGATTTGCCAAAGCGCTCTCCCCGCTTGAACCTGAGAAAATCGACTGCGTCAGCGATGGCACGAGGAGAATGCCCATACAGAACGTGGCGACAACCGCAAACGCCTGAAGGCCGTAGATCCCATATTCCGCTTGCGTAATCGTCGGCGGCAACGTTGTTACGTATCGGTACACGAACCGTTCGAAGATCATCAGAAACGCCACTGCCACGACCGGGATGAACGAGTACTGGATGAACGATCTCAGCCACCCCCAGAACAGCCAATCGAGCTTGGGGACGATAAAAAAAGGAACGAAGATCGGCCCGAGCAAGCCGCAGACGGCGCTTGCGATGAGGCCGAATGCGATCACCGCTAACGAAACGGCCTTGGCAAAAGCGATCAGCAAGAGGACGGTCCAGTAAATCAGGTTCGCGAGGATGGACCAGGCGTCGGGCTGTAGGAAGCGCTCCGACAGGTCGTCGAAATGTTGGTAGATATTGTCGAACGCCCGTGCCTCCAGGACGCTCTGAAAATAGTACGCCTGGTCGGTGATCAGGTTGCTAAATGAGACACCGATGCCCGGCAGCGGCGTTTCGTAAAACGTGATCAACGCGTACCCAAACGATATGAACAGGAGCAGCTTGGCAAAATCAAAGAGCTGCTCTCCCAGGCCTTCGTGAGAGAACATCATGCGAATGCCCTGCCAGGCAATCAGAATCGTCGCAAAGGCCAAAAAGAGGTTGTAACCAAACCGCAGAAACTCCGGCTCGTAAGTCGTCAGGAGGTTCGAAATGGCTTGCTGCACCGTGGGCAGCAGATTGAGCGCCGGTTGCGGTTCCATGGATCTTCCTCTTCCGGATCGCGTTTTTTTAGGGCTGGCGCCACGTCCGAAGGGCGTCACCCGTGCCCGCGACGAACGCCTCGTTCGCGGCCCTCGCGTCTCGCCACGTCACGAGTTGCATGTTCATTGCGGCGGCGTCGGTGTCGCGGGCGCGTTTGCTGTCAACGAGGAGCTGCTCAACGACCCCAGCGAGCAATTGCGTGCGAGCTTGGCGCTGTCGTGCGCCGATCAGGACCGCTCCGCTGATCTTGTCGAGCACAGCGGTGGCGCTCTGCTCGTTTGACGGATCGATCACGGCCCGTTCAAACGCGTTGATCGGATCGAACTCACGCCTACGGCCGAGGTTGCGCACCTGTCCCGTGTCATTCGTCCCGGAGATCGCGGCGGCATCCGCCACATTCACGGTCGCAAGCCGTGCCTCAAAGGCCCTCCTTGCGACAGTCGTGAGGCGGTTTAGGAGCTGTTGTGCCGCGATCACGGGCTGTGTGAATCCCAAATAGGCGGTGCCGGATGGATCACCAAAGGCAAGAGCGGCGTTGTACTCCCCGTCGAACAGAAATTCGTCGGGCCGCCGGGTGCGCCATCGTGGCGGGTCCAACACGGCATATTTGTCGAGGTTCGTGAACACGCTCATGCGACGAGCCATGCGACGGAACTTTCTGTGCTGATCTTGCTGGACGTTTAACAGGTATTCCTTCAACACCGCGGTGATGCTGTTGCGCACCGTCACTGCGGGATCAGTGACAACGAGTTGGGCTGACGTCGGTCTCGCGGCCAGAGCGACCAGCATGAGTCCCAGAAGTGTGCGACGCATTGGCGAACTCCTCCTTGCCTTTGATCGACTGTTTCTACGGCTGTCGCCACGTTCGGAGCGCATCGCCGGTCCCTGCCACGAATGCCGAGTTCACTGCGCTGGCGTCCCGCCAGTTGATGAGCTGCATATTGATCGTCTCGGCCTCTGTGTCACGTTGGCGCTTGCTCCTAGCCAGCAGCTGTTCCAGCGCGTGCGACAGGAGCTGATTTGTGGCCATATCCTGCCGGCGCGCGAGGAGCTCCCCTGCTGCAATCTTGTCCAGAATCGCAGTCATCTCGTGATACCGCGACAAGCCGTTTAGAACGTCGTTCTCAAGCCCTTGAATCCCTTGTTGTAGACGATCGTGGTACCCACGAACCAACGCGACCTGGTGGCCACCCCTCATCGCCACCGTGTCCGTGATCTCGATCGTGGCGTAGCGGCGTTCGAGGTCGCGGCGTGCGCTCGCGGTCAGGCGACTTGGTTGCACGTCCGGACGGAGGAGCGGTAGCGCGGTAGCGGCGTAGGCTGCGCCTGACGCATCTCCGTTATTGAGGCCTTCGATCCAAGGTCGACCGAACTGCCATAACGAAGGATCGTGGCGCGTGATCGAAATCCCTGGAACGCGGAAGCGGTCCATGCTTCCGAGGCCCTGGCCCATGCGAAGGATCGTGCGGTACTGCCCTTGGAGCTCCTCGTAGTGCCGCAGAGTGCGTTCAGCGATCAGCACGGTTTGAACGAGATTTCCGGGGTCGATCACAACAATCTGCGCGTGAGCGCGGGTCGCGGTGATTGCTAGCAGGAATACACTTGCCAAAATGCGGCGCGACATGACTTCCTCCTTCAAAACTTCCCGACGACTGCGGGCGCCTCGTAGGCGGGCAGCTCGAGGTCGCCGGTGAGGTACACCTTTACCCGGTGCCCCTCGCGAATGGTGATGGTTGGCAAACGATTCAGAAACCGGCTCATCACCTGCACGCTGGCCTGCGCAGTCGCGTCGGTCGCACCGCCAGCGATGATCACCGTCCGATCGCCGTCGCCGCGAGTCAGGCCAGCGCTTCCCAAGTACTGCCCCAGGCCGCTGATGAGGCCGACGGCTGCGGCAGCCCCGAAAGTCGACCAGTAATGTTGATTCACCTGATCTCGAAGCCCTGAATCTCCGATCTGATTCAAGCCGATGAAGTGGTCAAGACTGTAGGTTCGGCCGTCGGGCATGAGAAGGCGATGGAACGCGACGGCAAGCCGCGTCTCTCCGAACGTCTGGACCGGCTTGGTCTCACCGAGGATCCGGGCGCCAGCAGGGATCAACACATGCTGCCCACTGTGGGAGTACAGCGCGTTCGTCACGAGGCAGTTGACCGGCGCCGCGACACTGCCATCCAGGCGATTTGTGAGAGCCGTGTCGACGATCGTGCCTTCGAGGATGCGATGGAGCGGGCCCGCCGCGCTGATTGGCTCGGTCTGAGTCGGCCGTGCCGGCGCCGCGGTTGTCTGCGGTGCCTCTGTGTTAATCGTATTTGGAGGGTTCGCTGGGACCGTTGCAGTGCGGCCTGGCTGGGTATTTCCGGCCACGCGCGTGGTGGCGCGAACGACGGCGTCTGCCACGTCATCGATTGACGGATTCTCGTCCCTACGCGACGGCGGAGCTGCAGCTGAACTGCCGGAGGCCGGCTGACCGGAGTCTGGTCGTTCCGCCTCCGGCCTGCGACTCATCACGACGTTGCTCGCGAACAGGCTTTCGTATTCGCGACGTCGGCGTTCCGCTTTGATCGGATCCTCCGGAGCAGGCGGGCGCGACTCTTCGTAAGGCGCGGACGGCGTGGGTGGCGACTGCGACACAGCCTGCGCCTCCTGAGCGGCTCGTGCTTCGACAATTCGCAAGCGATCCTGGTAGTCACGCACTCGATCCGCGTTCGCAGGTTGAGTTGGTCCGGCGGCAGGGTTCGGCCTTGTCGCTGGCTCAGGCCGGCCCGCGATCACAATGACTAGCAGGATGCCGACGGCGAGGCCCACCATGAGCCAGGTCTGCGTTCCGCGCGGAAGAACACCACGTGGAACTGGGCGGTGGTCCGCAACGGGTGCCGTGCCTGAGGCGCCAGATGGTTCAGCCATCGCGTTTACTGCCCTCGCTGCGCGAACGAAAATCGCTTTTCGCCGAGCGACAGGTACCCTTGATCAAGCACCTTCGGCACGATATACGTGCCGCTGTGCACCTGGAAGTTCACAATCGCCGGCTTGCCGTCCTTAAGTTCATAAAGGACCGGCAATTCTGCCGCGTCGGCCCTGATGTACGTGAACTGGCCGTCGTGCCAGATCGATCGGACCAAGAATGGCTTCTCGTACTTCGGGGTCGCGTACGCAAATTGCAACCGGGTCGGGTACTGCTGCTCGTATGTCGCAATCGTGTCCGTCGCCCGCTTCTCTGCAGCCTGAACGGCAGCGCGGGCCTCATTGACTTCTGCCTGGAGTACTTCGACCTGCGCCGCGCTGTAGTACCTCGGTTTCCCGCGTGACGTGTTCGGATCTGCGTTCACGTACACCTTTAGGTCGGGAGTTCCACTGCCGTTCTTCTCGTTGAGCAGGAACGAATAGACCGTTCCGCTTCCGGTCACCAAGTTCAAGTTCGTCGTGGCGTTTTCCTTTGCTGGCTTCACGTGGGCGATGTTGTGGGTGGCGCTGATGACCCAAAAGTCCTTGTCGCCGCAGACAACGTCGAGGATCTCCTCGTCTTCGGGGAGGACGATCATCGTCGTGTATCGCAGACGCGTCTGCAGCGGCACAACGCTGCGAGCGGAGGCCTCAACTTCACGGACCCCCGTGGTCTGAGCGACCGTGCGACCAGGAATGAGGACACCCAGCAACGCCACCACCACTGGTAACAGCCTGCGAGCCACGAGCTGCGAGCACATTCCACACCTCCGACAGTCAGGCAGAGGCCGCGAGTCGATCGAGGCCTGCCTCGAACCCGAGTTCCCGAAAGACGGCGGCGACCCGTTCGTTGTCGATCGGTGTGTTCGTGTAAATCCAGTAGCTCTTGGGATCAACCGTGAGGGTCAGCACTTTCGCCAGATTCGGTCGCTTCAATAAAATCTGTTGCCGAGGGATCAACCCCGTTAGCAAGTCGAGTTCCATCTCGTTCAGTTGAAAAAGATCAGCGTACTGACAGCGATCCAGTGCAGGATTTGCCAACAGCAGTTTCGTCGGGCAGCTTTCCACGACGGTTCGAAGGAGATCCGCCGACGCGAAGTCATCGATCGTCTGCGTAGCGAGGATCATCGCCGCGTTCCGCTTACGCCAGGTCTTCAAGGCTTCCTGCACGTACCCGCGAAGCATCGGATGCTGGATGAAGCGCCACGCCTCGTCCATCACGCACAGTTTGAGCGTCCCACCCTCAAGCGGGTCTTGAACGCGCTCGGTGACTCGGTGGAGGACGTAGAACAACAGCGGCTCCAGCAGTGCGGGATACGCGCGCATCGCCTCGAAGTCGAACACTTGCATTCGGTCAACCGTTAACGTGTCTTCACAATTGTCGAAGAGCGAGGCATATCGGCCGCCTTCAACCCATTTGTGCAGGCGGCCTGCGAGTGCCCGAGGCAACAGATTGGCGAGCGTGAACAACCGCCGCTGCGTGCGGTCGAGGACGTAGAGATTCTCGATCGCCTCGTAAAGCTCACGATCCTCGGCGTTACTGAGGCGGTAGGTGTCTTCGCTTTCGAGCAAGACGCGGACGAATGCGTGAAGAAAATGCAGGTGCTCGGGAGTTGGCTGAAGCGCGAACGGGTTAATCACAACTCCGCGCTGACGTAGGCCCACTTCCAGGTACCGTCCCTCAAGCAGCGTGGCCAGTTTTCGGTAGCTGTGACCTAGGTCGAGAATCACGGTGAGCGGTTCGTACTTCACAGCATGCGTCACCAGGAAGTTGAGAAGAAAGCTCTTGCCGCTGCCCGTCGCTCCTAGAACCAAGGTGTGGCCGACGTCGTCGACATGGAGGTTGTAGGCGTAAGTTGTGCGATGTGGTGTCTCGAATACCGCAAGCGCCTCCCGGCCCAGGTGTGAGCTGACCGACGCACCTTGGTCGAGAGTGAAGAGAAGGCTCAGATCAGCGACATTCGTCTCCAAGAGCGCCAGCCGACGCAGATTGTGCGCGCTGTTGCCGGGTACGATACTGAGCCATGCGTTGAGCAGGTTGTACGTCTCCTCGAAAAAGCTGCCGTCGTGAACCGCGAGCGCCTTCCTCGCCTCGGCTGACTGTTGCTCGAGCGCACGCGGATCGACACCGTGCAGGATTAGGGTGACAGAACAATGTCCGAAGAAGTGGCCGTTGACTTCGAGTTCAGTGAGGGCGTCGCCGAGTTGCCGCACGGTCGCATTCGCCGAGTCGTCGACGAGCATTTCTTCCGGTCGTGTCTCCGATGAGAGATAGTTCATCATCGAGACGCGTTTGTTGAAGAAGTGCCGACGCCGCGTCTGAATGTCTCGGCGCATCCGATCGCTAGGAATTCGTTGCCACTCAAGACAGGCGATCAACTCTCCGGGCACCTCGTACAGGTCCGCAAGCAGGTGAGCGAACGTTTGGCTGGGGGGCTCTTTCATCGACAACGCTCTCACCATGCGCCGACCGACGACCAAATGATCCCGATTGCACTCGACGGCCGAATCGGCAACGAAGTAGTCCAGGTGCGCGTCATGCGTCAGCGTGGCTGCGTCGACGGTTGCAGCGTCGTAGTTCAGAAGCTGACGGAAAAACCGAAACGCCTCCGCCTTCGACAGGCGACGTAGCCCCACTTCTTTGAGCTGCACCTCGAAGGCCTGAGCCTTGTGATGAAGGATGCCGAGAGCCCGGTCGACTTCATCTTCCAGAAGTGCAACGGTTCGCGATGTCGACAGCCAGTTCTGGACTGCTTCGCGCGGCGCCCGCCATGCCCGGCCAAGTCTTGTGCTGGTCCGCGGCGCGGTGGGTGCCTCGTAGAGGAGCACCAGGAACAGCTCGCATATATAGAGCTCGCGTCTGCGGTCGTTCAGGTACCCGCATCGTCGCTGGATGGCCTCGTTGGCTACCGGTTGAGGGCACTCCGCCGCTGTGAAGGGATCGGCGTGGCGCTTGATCAGGTATTGATACAGCCGGCAGCGTTCGTCGAGCAGACGCAGGGCCGCTTCGAATCTGTGCACAAGTACCCCGCGCTGTCCGTGCGTGAGCCCCTCGTAGTCGATCCCCTGCAGTCGGTACACCACGCCGACGTGTCCCGCCTTTGTCAGAAACGTCGTGTCGTCGACGAAGCCCCACAACGCGAGCAAGCCATTGATGGCGCCCGTGTCGCGATAGTCCCGGAGTATTCGTCCTAGTCTCACCACGACGAGATCTCCACGTCGGCGCGATCGTGTTTGCCGGGGTCGTAGCGGCGTCGAACACCTGAGGATGAGAGCAGGATGTGCAGCATCTCCGTGTCCTGTCGCGTTGACCAAAGGGCGAAGCCGTAGAGGCCCGCGAACATCAACAGGCCGCCCAGAAACGAGTAAAACAGGTTGAACGTCGCTGCGCCGAGAAGAAGCGAGAGGAAGAACAGGCGGCGGTCAACGCCGCACAGCGTCAAGGGTCGATGCAGCGCCTTGTAAACCGGACGGTACGCTGGCCGGTCGGACATACCGAGAACCTCTCGAGCACCCGCCAAATGATTAGAACAGCCACGTTAGAAACTGCGCGGCAAAGAGCGCCAGACCACCACCGAAAACGATTCCGGAGATCTGCCGTTTGGCTCCGGCTTCCCCGAACATGAACATCAGTCCGCCGAGAACGATTGCGACCAGAGCCAGGGAACGTGCCAGCGGACCGGTGAAGGTACGCTCGAGGTTGCTGGCGGCGCGTTCCCAAGGCGACTGCGCAAAGACGATGCTCGGGATCAAAAGCAGGGAGAGCGAAATCGCGGCGATCCCGACACGCCGAGCCGTCCCCGTCAGGGTCTCGCCAGACATCACCACACCTCCTGCGCAGAACGCTTCAAACTGCGGTTGACACGGGACGGTTCCTTGTCCATGATTCTGTTTGAGCAGAAGCATCAGTACGCGCCAG
>WNGA01006301.1_pt1 | contig 16975 bp, 16 predicted proteins | sample 5400061 | NCBI WGS metagenome assembly WNGA01 (sample SAMN13153366, study PRJNA577476) | soil metagenome | isolation source: 100 cm soil or saprolite under grassland replicate 2 | place: USA:California | collected 2016-06-15 | reverse complement strand
TCTGCGGTTTATCTGCGGCGTATCTGTGGTTTATCTGTGGTTTATCTGCGGTTTATCTGTGGCCTATCGGCGTCCATCTGCGGCGTATCTGCGACCATCTGCGGCGTATCTGCGACCATCTGCGGCCATCTGTGGCCTATCGGCGTCCATCTGCGGCCTCGTGCGGAAGTGCTTGCGCGCACGCCGCGAAAGCTTTAGCCTTCACGAAATCGGAAAGCACGTGCGGCCACTTCTCGTTCTCACCTGTGTTCTCGCCATCGGTGTCGGCGCGTCGGCCCAGAAACCGACGTTCCGCAGCGGCGTCGATCTGGTCACCTTCGGCGTGACGGTCATCGACAAGAAGGGCAATCTCGTCACCGATCTCTCCCAGGACGATTTCGAGGTCTACGAAGACGGCAAGCCGCAGTCGGTCAGGTACTTCGCCCGGGGAGACGGCGATACCGCGCCCGAAACTCACCTCGGTCTGCTGCTCGATACGAGCGGCAGCATGGAACTGGACATCAAGCTCGCGCGCGGCGCGGCGATCAAGTTCCTCAATCTGCTCCCCGAAGCCGAAGACATCACGCTGGTGGATTTCGATTCCGAAGTCCGCGTCACGCGGTACCCGCAACGCGATTTCGCGCGGATGATCGAGCGTATTCGGGCGCGGAAGCCTGACGGGTATACGGCGCTGTACGATGCGATCGGGGTGTACCTCCACGGCGCGGACGAGCAGGAAGGACGCTCGGTACTGGTGATGTACACCGACGGCGCCGACAGCCGCTCGACGACAACCTTCAGCAACGTGCTGGATCTCTTGAAGGCGTCGCAAACAACCGTCTACGCCGTCGGGTTGACCGAGAACCTCGGCTCGTACAAGAACGAGATGCGGATGCGGCTGCAGCAGTTGGTTGACGCGACCGGCGGTCAGGCGTTCTTTCCAAGCGCGCTCAAGGATCTGGATAGCGCGTATGAAAAGGTGCTGGCCGAGATCAAAGCGCACTACCACCTCGGTTACAACCCCACCAACACCACGCTCGACGGCAACTGGCGCAAGGTCGACGTGAAGGTCAAACGTCCGGACGTGAAAATCCGCAGTCGCAAGGGATACTTCGCGCCCTACAAGCAGAGTTCAAAGCTTCCATAGTTTCAGCGTGGCAGTCGAAGGTGCGCAGGTGCCTGGGTGCCTGCGTGCGAAGGTGCTGGTGCCGAGGTGCTGGGGTGCGGTCCGGCCCGCGTCCGAAGGTTTGACGCACCGCGTTGGTGTGGTCTTGGCAGGTCTGCACCAGCACCCCCGCACCCGCGCACCTTGGCACCTTTCGCACCCCGCTCCCTCGCACCCCCGCACCTTGGCACCTCCGCACGTTGCTCGCACCGTGAAGCTTTGCGATACGATCGGAGATTCGGACCCGCGCAAAAATGCCATCCCGTTACGATCGCTTCAATCTTGTGTCGGATTTCGAGCTCCGCGGCGACCAGGTGCGTGCCGTTCCCGAGCTCGTCGAAGGTTTGAATCGCGGCGACAAGCACCAGGTCCTGCTCGGCGTCACCGGTTCAGGCAAGACTTACACGATGGCGCAGGTCCTCGCACGCGTCAATCGGCCCACGCTGGTGATGGCGCACAACAAGACGCTCGCCGCCCAGCTCTTCCAGGAGTTCCGGCGCTTCTTCCCGGAGAACTCCGTCGAGTACTTCGTCAGCTACTACGACTACTACCAGCCTGAGGCCTACGTTCCGTCGAGCGACACGTACATCGAGAAAGAAGCGACCATCAACGACGAGATCGATCGGATGCGGCTCTCGGCGACACGGTCGCTCTTCGAACGCCGCGACGTGATCATCGTGGCGAGCGTCTCCTGCATCTACGGACTCGGCTCGCCGGAAGCGTATTACGGCATGCTGCTGCCACTGGAACGCGGCATGCGGATGGACCGCGATCAGATCCTGCGCAAGCTCGTCGAAATCCAGTACGAACGGAACGACCACGAATTCGGACGTGGCACCTTCCGCGTCCGCGGCGACATCGTCGAGGTGTATCCGTCGTACGAAGAGTCCGCACTCAGGATCGGCCTCTTCGGCGACGAAGTCGACGAGCTCGTGTCGTTCGATCCGCTCACTGGCAAGACGTTCAGAAAACACGACCGCGTGGCGGTCTATCCCAAATCGCACTTCGTAACGTCGCGCGCGCGGTTGAAGGACGCCGTCGAGACCATCAAGGCGGAGCTCGTGGAGCGCCGGACCGCGCTCGAGTCCGAAGGCAAGCTTCTCGAGGCGCAACGGCTCCATCAACGAACGATGTTCGATCTGGAGATGATTCGCGAAATCGGGTACTGCCACGGCATCGAGAACTACTCGCGCCATCTCACGGGGCGCCGCCCGGGCGAGCCGCCGCCGACGCTGCTCGACTATCTGCCCTCCGACGCGCTGGTGATCGTCGACGAAAGCCATCAGACGGTGCCGCAGATTCGGGGCATGTATCACGGGGATCGGTCGCGCAAAGAGGTGCTGGTCGAGTACGGCTTCAGGCTGCCGTCGGCGCTCGACAATCGTCCGCTGAATTTCGAAGAGTGGGAGGCACGTGTGCCTCAGCTCGTGTACGTGTCGGCGACGCCTGGTCCGTACGAGCTTCACAAAGCCAGTGGTGTGATCGTCGAGCAGGTGATCCGCCCCACGGGTCTCATGGATCCGCCCATTGAAGTTCGGCCCGTCAAAGGGCAGGTGGACGATTTGCTCAAAGAGATCCGCGACCGCGCCGAACGGCACGAGCGCGTGCTGGTGACGACGCTGACGAAGCGGATGGCTGAGGATCTTACGCAGTATTACCAGGAGCTCGGTGTCAGGGTTCAGTACCTGCATTCGGACATCGATACGCTGCAGCGCGTCGAGATTCTGAGGGATCTGCGCCGCGGAGCATTCGACGTGCTCGTGGGCATCAACCTGCTTCGTGAAGGCCTGGATCTGCCTGAAGTTTCGCTGGTGGCCATTCTCGACGCCGATAAAGAAGGTTTTCTTCGCTCCGGCGGCGCGCTGATTCAGACCTCGGGCCGTGCGGCGCGCAATGTGAATGGTCGCGTCATCATGTACGCGGAAGTCGTCACCGACTCGATGCGAACGGCACTCCAGGAGACGGAGCGCCGTCGCGCGCTGCAGCAGACGTATAACGAGGAGCACGGGATCACGCCGACCAGCATCATCAAGTCAATCGACGACGTGTTGTCGAGTGTATACGAGCGCGACTACGCGCCGATACCGACCGTTCGCGAAGCCGGCCCCGAGTTCCACACGCAGGCGGAGCTCGATGCGCACATCGCCGGCCTCGAGAAGGAGATGCGCGCGGCGGCCGCAAATCTCGACTTCGAGCGTGCCGCCGCGTTGCGCGATCGCGTTCGCGCGCTCAAGACGCGTGAGCTCGGGCTCGCCGGCTCCGGAAGGAGAGCGGGGTAATCCCGGCGACGCGTGCTCACCTACGTCACTCAACCCATCAAGAGGGGCGTTTTCGAGGTACAGGAATACGTGTCGCTCTGCGCCCGCGCCGCCCGCAGCATCGTCACGCCGCCCTTTTACCGACACGACGTCGTCGAGCAATTTGCGGCAATCGGCCTCGGCTCGATGACGGTCGTCTTGCTTACCGGCTTCTTCACAGGTGCCGTCCTGGCGCTCAACACAGGCATCACACTGGATCAATTCGGGGCGCGTGACGTCGTCGGACGGCTGATCAGCGCGTCGATGGTCAAGGAGCTCGGTCCGGTGCTCACCGGGTTGATGCTCGCAGGCCGCGTCGGGTCGGGCATCGCGGCCGAGCTCGGCTCGATGATGGTCACGGATCAGATCAACGCGCTTCGGGCACTGGGGACGGATCCCGTCAGGAAGCTGGTGGTGCCGCGCGTCCTCGCGGGCTTCTTCATGACGCCCGTGCTCACGGTTATCGCCGACGGCGTGGGCATCATCGGCGGCTGGATCATCGCCGTCTCGCAACTGCGCGTCGCCTCCAGCCTGTACTGGACGTCGATCACCGAGGGGTTATACATCCAGGACGCGTGGATGGGCCTTATCAAGCCGTTTTTCCTGGGCTTCATGATCGTCACCATCGGTTGCCATGTCGGACTGCGGACGAGCGGCGGGACGCAAGGGGTTGGTCGGTCTACGACCAGCGCCGTCGTGGCGTCATCGGTGGCGGTGATTGCCGTCGATTTCTTCATAACGCGATTGTTGATTACCTTGATGTACTGATGAGGATTGTGGCCGAACGCTCACCGGAGCTCGAAGAGGCACTCAGTGGCCCGAATGCGCCGGTCATGGTTTTCGAGAAAGTTTCCCTCGCGTTCGACGAGAAGGTCGTGCTGCGTGAAGTGAGCTTTACGCTGCTCAGCGGCCACACGAAAATCTTTCTCGGTGCGAGCGGCTCGGGCAAATCGACCGTTCTCAAGCTTGCGCTCGGATTGCTGAGGCCGGACACCGGAGTGATCTGGGTGAACGGCGAGCGCGTCGACACCTTGAACGAAGCCGAGATGATGAAAGTGCGCGCGGATCTCGGAATGGTCTTCCAGGAAGGCGCGCTCTTCGACTCGCTGACGGTTGCCGAGAACGTCGGCTACAAGCTCTATGAAGAAACCGACATGCCGCTCGACGAGATTCGCAGGAGAGTCGAGGAGGTCCTCGGCTTCATCGGCCTCGCCGAACACATCGACAAGATGCCCTCGGAGCTGTCTGGCGGCCAGCGGCGACGTGTGGCCATTGCGCGGGCGATGTCATACAAGCCGCGCATCCTGCTCTACGACGAAGCGACCACCGGACTCGATCCGATTACGGCGGACACGGTGGACAACGAAATCATCAAGCTGCGGGACCTCGAGAACGTGAGCTCAATCGTCGTGACGCACCAGCTGCGCGACGCGTTTCGCGTCGCCACGTACGAGGCAATCCGCGACGGAAACGACATTCGGATCGTACCCGCGGACGAGAAGAAGGCGGAAGAAGCCGAATTCATCATGTTGAAAGACGGGCGCGTTCACTTCGAGGGGCACGCGGCGGAGCTGCGGCTCTCGAACGATCCGTATCTCAAATCGTTTTTGTCATAAAGGACAGGTCATGCCGCGCACTCGTTCACTCGCCTGGTCGGAACTGAAGATTGGCCTCATCACGATCGTCGCGCTGGTGTTGGCCGGCACGCTCATCTTTCTGCTGAGCGGCGAAAGCGGCTTCTTCTGGCAGCGCTATTCGCTGAAGACCGTCTTTCCGAACATCGCCGGCCTCAAGGAAGGCGCGCCCGTCCGGGTGGCGGGCGTCGAGGTCGGGTCGGTCAGCAACATCAAGTTTCTCGGAGACCAAGTCGAAGTGACGATGGAGGTCAAGGAAGAGAATCGGCCGCGGATCACGACCGACTCACGCGCGACCCTCGGCGCTGTTTCGCTGCTCGGCGAGTCGGCGGTCGATATCACCTCCTCCAGCAAAGGCACGCCCGTTCCTGACTGGGGTTATGTCCCCGCAGGGAAAGCAGCGGGTTCTATCGCCGAAGTGGCGACGCAGGCGAACGAAGGCCTGCAAGAGGCGACTGCTCTCCTCAGAGACATCCGCTCCGGACGAGGGACAGTCGGCCGGTTCGTGACCGACGAAGCGGTCTACGAGGATCTGCAGCGCTTTATCAACTCGGCCGAGCAAGTCACAAATGCGATCAATCGGGGAAGAGGCACGCTGGGGCGTCTGAACAACGATCCGCGCCTGTATGAGGAGCTCCACGCCTCTGTCGCCAATCTCAATGAGGTGACCAGCCGCATTCGAAGCGGTGAAGGCTCGCTCGGCCGATTGTTGAACGATCCGGCGCTCGCCAACTCACTGACATCCACGTCGAAAAACCTCGAAGGGATCACAGAGCGATTGAATCGCGGAGAGGGGACCGCGGGCAGGTTCATGACCGATACTGCAGTGTACGACCGCTTCAACAGCGTTGCGCAGCGTCTCGACACGCTGACGACGCGTCTGAATGAGGGCGAGGGCACTGCCGGACAACTGCTGCGGGACAAACAGTTATATGAGAACATGAACCAGGCTGTGGGCGAATTGCGCGGGCTCCTGGCCGAAATCCGGAAAGACCCGAAGAAATATCTAAACGTCAAAGTCAGTATTTTTTAGGCAATAGGAGCCAGTCATGGCCGACAACAGGGATATCGGCGGCGGAACCATCATGGTGGCGTTCGTTTGCGGCGCGCTCACGGGGGCCACGCTGGCGCTGCTTTTTGCGCCGGCGGCAGGCGAAGAAACGCGGGAGTACCTGGGGCAAAAGGCACGGGAGGGGCGCGCGAAGGCGCGCGAGGCCCTCGACAACGGGCGTGAATACTACGAGCAGCGCCGCAAGGACGTGACAGACGCCATCAGTCGCGGTCGGGAAGCGTTTCAGCAGGCGCGTGGACAAGGCGGGCAGCAATCTGGATCCGCCGTCCCAACGGGTTCGCCGGCGGACCGACCACAGGAAGGCTAAGTGCTGACCACGACGGCCGAGGTCCTGCTTGGCGTTATCGCGGTCGCTGTGGCGATCATGTCGATCGTGCAGGTGGGCGCTATCGTGGCGGGTCTGCGGGTTGCGCGTCGCGTCGACCAGCTCGCCTCCGATATGGAGACGAGCGTCAAGCCGCTCCTGGCGAATCTGACGGCGATGAGCGCGGAGGCATCGCGTGCGGCATCGCTCGCGGCGTCGCAGGTGGAGCGCTTCGATCAGGTCTTCGGCGAGCTTGCCATGCGGGTCGATCAGACGCTCAAAACAGCGCAGGGCTTCATTGCCGGTCCCGCGCGCGAAGGAATGGCGCTCGTGGCGGGCGTCCGGGCCGCCATGGCGGCGATCAAGGGCATGCGCGAGATTACACAACGTCGCACGACACCCGCGTCCCGCCGCGCGGAGGACGAGGAAGAATCGCTTTTCATCGGTTGACTCCGGCGACAGCCGATGATAGACCTGCTCGAATACACGGAGAACACCATGCAAGTATCACGTTTCGCCCGATTCGCGGCCGTTGTTATCGTCGGAATACTGGCGAGCGCCACATCTGCACCGCTCGTTTACGCGCAGGACTCTCATTCGGCGGCGTTCGCCAGGGAGCTCGCCGCGTTGCTTCAGGAGCGCAAGCTCGATAGCATTGCGGCGAAATCGCCCGCGGCTGCGGACCAGTTCGTTGCGGCTTTGTACTTTCCAGGTCAATTGCTCGTCGTCTCTGCGCGCCACTCGGCGCCGCCGATTCTCACCGAGAAGATCGCGCGCAGCGAGTTCCGTGACGTGTACATCGATTTGAATGCGGCGTCCATCCAGGAGAGCAAGGTTCTCATCACCGATTTGGGCGCTGACGGACTGAAGGCCAGACGCGAGCCGAATCAGCCGTTCGACACGCAGGACAAGAGCGCCAAGAGCTTCCGCTTCGACGGAAACTGGCGCGAAGACAAGATGTCCGAGCAGGACTACATGAAGACCTTCACCGAGGCTGACGACAACTACGCCGCCGCGTTGCAGGTGCTCATTGGTGCCCTCAAGAAAGGCTCGACGCGATAGCGCGGGATAAGCTGCTGTCGATTGTTCAGGCACTGCGCTCTGTTGGTACGGCAGCCACGACCGTTGCCGATAACGCCTGTATGAGCCATCGGCCCGCCTCGACAAAGGGAAGCGCACCTCCCCCGCCGTAATCCGAGTGTTCCGAGCTCCAAAGCAGCTCCCACCGGTGCTGCGGCGGCGGTGCGAAGAGCGGGTCGTTCATGGAGGACAGCTCGTCTGCGCCGAGGTTCACGATCAATAGCCGCTGGCCCGCCGCCGCGATATAGCGCAGAAGAACGATGTCGCGTGTAGGCGCCGACGTTTCGATTGCGACCTCTCCCGTTCCCAACCGCGACAGCACCGCATCTGTTCGCCGCAGCTTCAATAGGTCGCGATGGAACTGTGTCAGTACAGCGCCACGGGATTGATCCGAAGCACGATCGAGTTTGCACTCGCTGTACGCCGCCACGTCATTGGGCGGCCGAATGGCTTGTTGTGCCTGTGGAGTGGTCATGCCGGGGAATTGCGAAAGGAACGCCAACCGTCCTTTGTGCACTGCGTCACCGAGATCCCCGTCATGGTCGGCGAAGTACGTGAACGGCCGCGAGGACGCAAACTCCTGCCCCTGAAAGAGCAGCGGCAATTGCGGGCCCGCAAGCAACAGCGCGGTGAGAGCACGCCACTTCGCCTGGCTGACGTGATGAAACAGCCGGTGGCCTGCTCCGGTGTTGGCAATCTGATCGTGATTCTCCAGAAAGCAGACGAACGATGCGGAGGGAAGACCGAAGGAATAGCCGCCGCGCGGCTCGCGCTGCCACGAGTACCACTGACCCTGGTAAAGGAAGCCATGCCGCGCCATCGCCGCAAACTCGCTGGCGGTGCCTTCATAATCGGTGAAGTAGGCCTCGCGGCGTCCCGTCAACGCCACGGCGGCCGCGTGGTGCCAGTCGTCGTTCCAGATGGCGTCCAATCCATCTTGATAGGTGCGAGTGTGATGCAGAAGTCGCGTGTCCTGCGGTTCGCTTTCACCGACCAGAAACACTCGTCGAGCGCCCGCGGCCACTCGGGCGGCGCGGCACATTTCCGAAACGATGTGTTCGGATGAACAGTCGGTGATGCCCTGGGTCGCATCGAAGCGCAGACCATCGAAGTGGTACTCGGCGATCCAGAAGGCAGCGTTTTCGATAGTGAATGCTCGTACGGGCCCTGAGCCCGGTCCGTCGTAATTCAACGAGTCACCCCACTCGCCGGGTTTGCCGAAAAACGCCGGCGCGAAATCGCGCAAATAGTTTCCAACGGGACCAAAGTGGTTGTAGACGACGTCGAGAATGACGGCGAGGCCGGCGCTATGCGCCACGTCGATGAAATGCTTGGCGTCATCGGGCGTGCCGTACAAATGCGATGGCGCAAAAAAATCGACACCGTCGTATCCCCAACCGAAACGTCCGGGGTACTCGGCGATGGGCATGAGCTCGAGGGTCGTGATGCCAAGGTCAGCCAACTCGCGAAGGTGCGATTCTGCCGCGCGCCACGTCCCCTCCGGTGTGAACGTCCCGAGGTGCATTTCGTAAAACACGTGCTGATGCGCTGGCGGCGCGCCGCGCCACGCTTCATCCGACCACGCATATTGGGCCGGGTCGACGATCTCCGACGGACCAAGCGGGCCCTCCGGTTGAAAGCGCGATGCAGGATCGGGCCTGAGACCTTCGCGCAAGCGGAACCAGTACCGCTGGCCAGGCGCGGCTTCCTTGATTCGGGCGGTGAAATAGCCGCGCGTGTCGCGCGACATCGGAAACTCGCGCTCACCCAGTACCACATGCACTTCTTCCTGAACGGGCGCCCACGTGCGAAATGTGACACCTTGATCGCCGACGATCGCTCCAAGCGTCGGCACGAACGCTGCCATTTCCTTTTGTGTCGCAGTCACGGCTTTCAGTGCCTGGCGGAACTTCGAAACTGACGCTGTGGCTTGCGCTCGTTCTCTTCGACGACCTGGTCGCGCAATTCCTCTTTGAGGCTCACGTCGATGCGTTCGCTGCGAATGCCGAGCCTCAACCGCCCGAAGAGGCTCATGTAGTGATTGGCAATCCAAACGAGCGACAAGCCGCTGATCGCATAGCCTCGCCAGTCGTCGTAGAGCAGCCGGAATCCGGTGACCATGACCACGCCGAGCGTGACCCAGTGGCTGAAGCAGTACTCGCAGAGAAAGAGATAAGTCAGTTTTCGCGTGAGCAGATTTGCTTTCTCGCTGCGCCGGACGAGGGATTCGCGCGCCTCCTTGAAGATGTCTTCGTGCGTGACGCTCCACGAGAGAGAGGCAATCGGCATCGCCAACACCAGCAGCACGAGGAGACCGTACGGCAGCGGCGTCATGCGACCCTCGCTGCTTCGGCCAGCTGTTCGCGCCAACTGCGCTGCGTTTCCAGGAGTGCCAGAAGCGCCGCTTCGTCGCTACTCAAGCGCGCCACTTTTCGTTTCCGCGAGAGTCGTTGCTGGAGCGAACCGTCGGCGTACGCTTCGAGCACGGCCGGATGGATGTAGCATGCGCGGCACACCGCGGGTGTGTTGCCGAGCTGCCCGGCGACGGCTTTAATGGCCGCCACGAGTACCGACTTGTTTTTCCGGGCCGATCGCTCACGCGCTGCTGCTCGAAGCTCGCAGGCGGCCCGGAGTGTTCCCGCCCATGTCCGGAAGTCTTTCGCCGAAAACGCCTCGCCAGCAGCCTCACGCACGTAATCGTTGACATCCGTCGACGAAATTGCGCGGCGGCTACCCTCGTGGTCGACATACTGAAAGAGTTCCTGACCCGGCAGATCCCGGCACCGCTTGACGATGCGCGCGAGCCGCGTGTCGTTCAACTCGAGCGATTGCTTGATGCCGCTCTTGCCCTTGAATTCGAACCTTACTGCAGGGCCGCAAATCTTGACATGGCGATCGCGCAAGGTTGTCAGCCCGAACGAACCGTTGGCGCGGACGTACTCGAGACTGCCGACTCGAATGAGTGTCTTCTCCAGCAGCTGTACGACGACCGCTAATACCTTGTTCTTCGACAGTCGTGGCTCGGCGAGATCCTGTGCGACGCGCCGCCGGATGCGGGGGAGTGCGTAGGCGAAGGGCACCAATCGCGAGTACTTCGTCTGGTGGCTGAATTCTCGCCAACGCGGATGATAGCGATACTGCTTTCGGCCTCGCGCGTCACGGCCCGTTGCCTGGAGATGCGACTTCGCGTCACGTGAAATCCAGACGTCCGTCCACGCTGGCGGAATGACGAGTGATTTGATGCGTGCGAGCGTGGCCTTGTCTGAGATCGCGCGCCCATCGGCGCTGACGTATCGGAAACCGGCTCCTGAACGTATCCGCCGTATTCCATCGGTGCTGTCGGTACCATATCGAAGGCCCGCGGCGCGTGCGTTCCTTACCGCATACATTCACGGGCAGCTGATGCAAGCGAAGTACCGCGGCTGTTGGCAAGTGGCTTGCGTTCTCGTGCGGCACACATGACAATTCATCCGGAGGCCTCAATGACCGATGAGCTGATCGAGCTCTGCCACCACACCTTCGCGCGACGTGCATCGCAGCCGTCATCATCAGGAATCTTCTCGGCCGCAAGCCCATATCGCAGCGCGGTTCAGGATGAAGAAGACGTTCTCCAGGCGGATCAGGACGAGGCCGAGGAGGGCGTAGACGACGAAGACGACGAAGACGATGAGGACGAGGATCTCGAGGAAGACGACGAGGAAGGCGAAGATCTCGACGAAGACGACGAAGAAGACGAGGAACTCGAGGAAGAGGAAGAATGACCCCGGCGGTCGCGAGCACGCGAGACGAGTTGCTGGAAGCCGTCTTCTCTGACGATCCCGCACCCGATGTTCAGGCGGCCGTCATTGTCTCGCATGCCGGTGATGAGTGTCTTGGCGCGTCGTGGCTGCTCTCGCGATTGTACGATCGGGCGTCCGTCTTTCGCCTGACAGGGCCGAAAAGGAATCCAGCGCCGGACGCGATTACGCTCACCGGACTTCCGGCGGAACACTGCCACGAACTTGGTCTCGAGAGCGGAACGCTTGCGCACGATCTGGAAACGCTGACGTGGCTCGTCTCGGCTGCAGTCAAGGCAGTCGAGCCGCGGCTCTTGATTACACACGCGATCGAAGGAACCAATCTCGATCACGACGCCACCGCGCTCGCCGTTCAGCTCACGGCGTTGCTTCTGCCGCGTTTTGGCGGCGATGCGCCACTGGTGCTGGAGTTTCAATGCGTTCACGATGGTCCAGAACCTGTACACGGTACTCGTCGGCGCCCGGATTGGGAACAGGGCGTGCGCGTTGACTTTGGAGCAGACTCACGGCGATTGAAGGCACAGATCCTGAAGAGTCACTTCGGTCCCACCGATATCATCCATCGCGATTTGCTGCGTTCGGAAACGTATCGCGCGATGCGGCCCCATGATGTTGATATTGCTCGGCGAACCGAGTTGTTCGCGAGGCGATATCATGACGCGCCTTCACTCAGTGTGGGTGAACTCCGCACGAACGCGTCGCGTGTCGCGCGCCGTTTCGCCGACAGCGGGCTGATTGCCGCGCCTGCCATCTCGTTTTTCTGACAATCGGCTGGAACGACGACCCGTCCGTCGCCATTCACGCGTCGAGGCCCGGCACGGGCGCGCCATGCGCCGCCAACTCCGACGCCGCGCGTTCGGTCTCGCCTCTCGTGGCCGTCTTGACCCAGCATCGCAGCACTTCGGCAACGCTCCACGCCTGCGCGACGCAGCCGCGCGGCGTGTAGGGCTCCTCGGCATCGAAGATTTCGCTGATTGATCCGATGCACGCTTCATCCAGGTGCGACAGGAAGCGGTGCAGAAACTTGCGCGCTTCGTGAGGCTGGCCCGGATGCGCGTTGATCCACGCATCGATGAAGGGCCCAATCAGCCATGCCCACACAGTGCCCTGATGGTATGCCGCGTCGCGTGCGCGAAGATCGCCGTAGTACTTCGGCTTGTAGTCGGCATGCCCCGGATCCAATGAGCGGAGTCCCGCCGGAGTGAGGAGCCGTGTCTGCACGACGTCGAGCACGGCGGACCATCGGGACTTTTCGAGGACGGGATAGCGCAGCGCAAAGGAAAGAATCTGATTAGGACGACACGCCGGGTCATCGCCATTCACGCCGTCGACGATGTCGTACAAGTAGCCGCCGGCTTCATACCAGAACCGCCGGTTGAACGATTGGCGAACGCGGGTCGCAAGGGCGCGCAGCTCGTCGGCACGTGCCTGTTGGCCGTCGCGTTCGTGCCAGTCGGCAAGTACGCACAAAGCGTTGTACCAAAGCGCATTGATCTCGACGGTCTTCCCGCGGCGCGGTGTGACGACCCAATCTTCAACCTTCGCATCCATCCACGTAAGCGCCAGACCGTCGATTCCCTGCCGCAACAGCCCGTCTTCCGGATCGATGCCGATATTGAACCGCGTGCCGCGGACGTGATGCGCCACCGCGTCGTCGAGCCTCGGCACGAGGAGCTGCACGGTGGCCCAGTCGCCTGTGACTTCCAGATACCTATGTACGGCGTGGAAAAACCACATCGTCGCATCGGCGGTGTTGTACAGGCCTTCCTTGTTGCCTTCAGGAAAGAGATTCGGGATGATCCCGTCGCGAAAGTAGTACGCGAACGTCCGCAGAATATCTCTCGCCTCGTTGACGCGCCCGGTGGTGAGCGTCAGCCCTTCGAGGCTGATCATGGTGTCGCGCCCCCAGTCGGTGAACCAGTGATACCCCGCGATGACGGTGCGTGCCTCGTCGCCCGCGGCGTGCGCGCGTGCTGCATCTTCGACGCGTCCCGCCGGCGTAATCACGAATTGATCGGCGGCCATGATCATTTCGGCGGTCGCGTGATCGGCAAGTGTGGGCGACGCCGCGAGGAGCAGGCGGCGTCGCCGCTCCAGCTCGGACAGCCGCGCTTCTTCTGGTGAAAGCGCGGTCATCATTTCCAGGGTTTCGGTCGAGGCAACGAGCGACACCGATTGGCCTGCGGTGAGATCGGTACGAAAGTAGCCCGGGCTCCAGCCGTCGCCGCTCGCCTGGTAGCCGCGACTTTCCTCGAGCCGGTAGTGCAGATGTTTGACCGTCAACGCGTCGAAGGTAAACGCCGCCGGCACGCCGCGAGTGGCGAGGCGCAGCGGGGGGACGTCTGCCGCCATGTGCACTTCGAGAAATTCGTCACGAACCGTCAGCGACGGAGATGCCGGCAGCGGATGATCGACGGGCGCCTCGTGCGGCCGGGCATTCAGCAGCGGACGCAGCCCGAGGCGGACCACGCCGGCACCCTCCAACAACTTGTACGTGACCACAACAGTGTTCTGGAAGCGGGGGAGGAGCAGCCGCTTTTCGAGCAGCACGCCATCGATGTCGAACACCCACACGGGAAGCCCCGCCTCGAGCCGGAACTCGCGAATACGTCGCGCGCCCTCGATGTAGACGGCTGCGTCCTTGCGTTCTTCGCCGCTCAGCCAATGGACGACGCCGCCCGACAGGCGAACGCGTTCGCCGAGATGGCTCATCATGACGAGGCGTCCGAGCGGAGCAGGAAGGGCGGCGATCAGCAGGCCGTGATAGCGCCGTGTAATGACACCCGCGAGCGTCCCGGCGGCATATCCGCCCAAGCCGTTGGTCACGAGCCACTCGCGTTGCAGCAGCTCCGCCGGATCCTGCAAGTGCCGCGGCTCGAATGTCACGCGGCGTGTGAGACCGAGCGGGTCGTGCGGCTCTCTGGTCTTGGACGTTACCTCATTGGCACGCATGATGGCTTCGCTATGCCGGCGCAAGCGCGACGTCGAGCACCCGTACCGGGTTCTCGGGTGTGGTGTGCATCAGAAGCGGCAGCGACACGTTGTAGACAGGGGAGCCTGATGATGTCTTGCCCTCTGGCTGGCCGTTGTGCGCGTGTCCATGAAAGACGGCCGTCACGGTGTAGCGTGACAGCGGTTCTTCGAGTCGACCGCACCCGAGCCATGGGAAGATTTCCCGCGGCTCGCCGTCGACGGTACCGACGATTGGCGCGTAGTGCAGCAGAGCGATCCGTGTCGGCGTTCGCAGACGTGCAAGCGCTGATTCCAGCTTGAGCGCCTCCTCGACCGCTTCGTGCACGAAACGCTTGATGATTTCTTCGCCCCACGGCCCGAGGACACCGCGGCCAAACCCGCCGGCAAATCCTTTGACGCCGGCAAAGCCGATGCCGTGGATTTCGACCGTCTCGCCATCGAGCAACTTGATGCCGCTGTCGGTAAGAATTTTACGAACTTCTACCACCTGACCCGCCTCGTAGTCATGGTTGCCGAGCACACCGACAATTGGAATTTTCACGGCGCTGACGAGTTCGCGAGCGAGCTCGGCAGCCTCTTCTGGCAAGCCGTAGTCCGTGAGGTCGCCGCAGAGCAGCAGCACGTCGGCGTCGCTCCGCCCGATGGCGGCAACAAGCGGCGGCAGGACGCCGCGTGACTCACGTCCGTAATGCAAGTCGCCCACGGCAGCTAGTCGGACGAATTCCTTTAAAGGAGGCATTGGCGCTCCGCTGGTACTGGCTTTGCGTCACCGGGAGCGTGGGCGAAGCTGTCCTCCATGCACCCGATGACCTCAAGGCCGGAGATGTCTATCGAGCCGTCGTCTGGCATTTGCGTGAAGCGGGAATTCCTTACCTCGTCGGCGGCACCTACGCGCTCGAGCATCATGCCGGTGTGAGGCGCGACACCAAGGATCTCGACTTGTTCCTGCGGCGCGCCGACTGGTCGCGCGTTGAGGAAACACTTGCGGCTCAAGGCGTGCGATGCGACCTGGTCTTTTCTCACTGGCTTGGCAAGGCGCGGGAGAACGGGCATTTCGTCGATCTGATCTTTGCCGGGGGAAACGGGCTTGTGGAAGTCGATGACGAGTGGCTCGCGCACGGTGTGCCATCGGTGGTGCTCGATGTTCCGGTGCATCTTGTCGCGGCCGAGGAGATGATCTGGTCGAAAGCGTACGTGATGGAGCGCGAGCGGTACGACGGCGCCGACGTTCTGCACATCCTTTATAAGTCCGCACGCGACATCGATTGGGTGCGCCTCGTGCGTCGCTTCGCTCCGCATCCGGGAGTGCTCCTGTCGCACCTGATCATGTTTCAGTTCGTGTACGCCGAGAAGCACGACGCGATTCCGGAGTGGGTGATGGACGAACTCTGGCGCCGGGCGCGGATGCGCGAGCCGGAGGGACCGAAGGTATGCCGCGGCACGCTCATCTCGCGCGAGCAGTACCTGGTCGACGTTCGTGAATGGGGATACCTCGATGCGCGAGAGATGCCCCATGGGCGAATGACACCTCAGCAAATCACCGAATGGACCAACGCAATTTGGGAAGACAAGTGAGGCGCTGGTCGGTTTACGGTTGGTAATCGGCTTCCTTTTCGGCGGCCGTCGCCACGCTCTCTGCGCCCGCTTCCTTCAGAATCTTCTTCGCCGTTTTGGCCCACTCCCCGTCGTCACAGTGCACTGACAGCAGGATGCCGCCTTCTTTGAGACGACCTTCATATCGCTTGGCTTCGTATTCGGGAAGCCCGAGTCCAATGAGCGCGCCGACGAGCCCGCCCGCCGCGCCGGCGGCACCCACGCCAGCAAGCGCGGCAACGACCGGGCCGGCCGCTAAAAACGGACCGACGCCGGGAATCGCGAGCGCGCCGATGCCTGCGAGGTAGCCAAGCACACCACCGACAGTCGCGCCTGTTGCCGCGCCCGCCGTCGCGCCTTCAGGCGCTTTGCTGTGCGCCTCGTGCCCGAACTCCTTGGTGCCCGATTTGTCCGAATAGAGCACGGAGATGTCGCTCTGTCGAAAGCCTGCAGCGTTGAGGGCTTCGGCAGCGGTGTGGAGCGCCGACATCGAGGGAAAGATCGCGTAGGTCGAGAGGTTACGGGCCATAACAGCAAACTCCTGGTGGTTGCGGGCTCACGGCCGTGCTGGTGTCGTTCCGTCGCGACTCCTGGCGAAGGCATGCGACACGAGGAACCTGTGGCGACCGGAGCAAGTGAGGTGCCACAGGTGCCGACGCGACCTCAACAATGGGTCCATCTGTCACTCGATCAGTTGCAGCACCATCATTGAGCGGCTTTCGAGTGTGATCGCCTCGCCGGCAGCGATATCCTCAATCCGCTCCGCGTGATCGGGGTCAGCTGTGTCGATCACCCGCTGCCAGCGGTGGCCGTACATCGCACCCGGCATCGTGAACTGCAGCCGTTCGTAGTGCGCGTTGAAACAAAGCAGGAAGGTGTTGTCGACGACCTTCTCGCCGCGGGGCCCACGCGACGGGATTGTTTTGCCATTCAGAAACAGCATGAGCGACTTGGCAAACCCGACGTTCCAATCCTGTTCTGACATGACGGTACCGCCGGGAGTGAGCCAGGCGACGTCACCGACCTGCTGGTTCTGACCCGGCCCGCTTTGAAACCAACCCCGCCGTCTGAAGACGGGGTG
>WNGA01034481.1_pt1 | contig 16980 bp, 12 predicted proteins | sample 5400061 | NCBI WGS metagenome assembly WNGA01 (sample SAMN13153366, study PRJNA577476) | soil metagenome | isolation source: 100 cm soil or saprolite under grassland replicate 2 | place: USA:California | collected 2016-06-15 | reverse complement strand
CCTCAGGGGCCCGGCTTGTGCCGCCATCGGTTCAGGTACACGACCTGCTCGACCGGACGGCGCCTGGCGGGCCTGAAGCCGTCCCCCGTGTACCAGGCGACGGGGATCATGGCGACCTGCGTGACCGTCTCGGGGATGCCGAGGACTTCGGCGGCCTCCCGCTCGTAGTTCAGGTGCAGCGTGGTGTACGCCGACCCGAGCCCCCGGCTGCGCAGCGCCAGCATGAAGTTCCACACCGCCGGCACGATCGAGCCGTAGAGCCCCGCGATGTCGAACACCGACGCGTCCTGCGGCAGTCGCTGCAACGCGCACGGGACCACCAGCACCGGCACCTCGTGCAGGTGGTCGGACAGGTGCTGCGACGAGTCGAAGATCCTGTCCACGCCGGTGCGGCCCGCCTGCTGGGCCGCCGCCCGGCTCGCCGCCAGGTACGGGTCGTGGCTGCGGCGGTACAGCTCGGCCAGGCGCGCGCGGACGGCGGGATCGTCGACCACGAGCCAGCGCCAGGGCTGGCTGTTGCCGCCGCTGGGTGCCTGCAGCGCGATCCGCAGGCAGTCGAGCACCACCTCTCGCTCCACCGGACGCGTCAGGTCCAGCCGCCGGCGCACCGACCGCGTGGTGGTGAGGAGCCGGTCGGTCTGGGACAGGTCGAAGCCCGCCGTCATGTCAGCAGCACCTTGGTCACCTCGTGGGCCTTGGGCCTGTCGGAGGCCTCGCCGGTGATGAGATCGGTCCAGAGGAAGGACTCGGCGACGCGGACCATCACGAACGCCAGCGTCTCGGGGTCGAACCGCAGCCGCAGTCCCTTGCGCTGCTGCGCTTCGACGAGGATGTCGCGGAAGGTGTCGACGACCCGGCGTTGCAGCGGGCTCGCCTTGGAGGTCATCACGCGCAGCGCGCACTCGGGCTCCGCCCTGACGAACCGTCGCAGCGGCTCGAGCTCGACGATCCGGTCGCCGAACCGGGTGTAGACGGCGAGCACCCACGCCGCGCCGCGTCCCTTGGCTTCGGCGCGGGCCTGTGTCAGGCCCAGCTCCGCCAGCGACCAGAGCACCTCGCCGAGGAGCTGGTCGCGGCTGCCGACCCAGCGGTACAGGGTGGCGCGGCCGATGCCGAGCTCCTGCGCGAGCTCGTTCATGTCGACCCGCTCGCCGCGCAGGAAGCGGCGCCGCGCCGCGCGCAGCACGTCGGGGGGCGTGACCTGGCGGTCGTTCCGCTCCCCGGTCAGGTGCTGCGCGAGGATGGTCGGTCGGGTCACGGCGCAAGCACCCTTGACCCTTGAGACATGTCGCCGTAACGTCTCATCGTGAGACGAATCTACAAGATGTCTCGCCCCGCGGACAAGGGGGTTCGGGATGACGGCACAGGGGACGGCGGCGCCGCGGTTCGCGGCCGTGCGGGAGGAGTTCGAGCGCAACTTCGCCGAGCGCGGCGAGGTGGGCGCCTCGGTCTGCGTGACGGTTGGCGGCGAGCCGGTCGTCGACCTGTGGGACGGCGTCGCCGACCCCGAGACGCAGGCGCCGTGGAACAGCGACACGATCGTGCTCGTCTGGTCCTGCACCAAGGGTGCCACCGCGTTGTGCGCGCACATCCTCGCCGCCCGCGGCGTCATCGACCTGGACGCGCCGGTGGCGCGGTACTGGCCCGAGTTCGCCAAGGGCGGCAAGGACGGGATCACCGTCCGCATGCTGCTCAACCATCAGGCCGGCCTGCCGGCGCTGCGCGAGCCGATCCCCGAGAACGGGCTGTGCGACTGGGACGCGGTCGTCGACGCGCTGGCGGCGATGGAGCCGCTGTGGGAGCCGGGCACGCGCCACTTCGGGCATCTCGTCGGCGAGGTCCTGCGGCGTGTCACCGGCCGGTCGCTCGGCACGTTCTTCCGCACCGAGGTCGCCGAGCCGCTCGGGCTCGACTTCTGGATCGGTCTGCCCGAGGAGCAGGAGCCGCGTGTCGCGCAGAGCATCTCCCCGGCGCCGCCGGCGCCGGGCCAGCCGCTGCCGCCGTTCTACGCGGTCGGCATGACCGACCCCACCTCGATCCCGGGGATGATCGTGTGGAACTCCGGCGGCATCCTGCTGCCTGGGGCGGTCAACACCCGTCAGGTCCACGCCGCGGAGATCCCCTCCGCGAACGGGATCACCAACGCGCGAGGGCTGGCGGGGATGTACCGTCCGCTCGCGCTGGGCGGGGAGTTCGGCGGCGTGCGCCTCGTGCCCGAGGACGCGGTCCCGGCGATGGGCGCGGTCAGCGCCGCCGTCGCCAGGGACGCGACGATGCTGGTCCCCACCCGGTGGGCGAGCGGGTTCATGAAGGGCGTGGACAACACCCACCTGCCGCCGGGCCAGGGCGACGCCGTGATCCTGTCCGAGGAGGCGTTCGGGCACCTGGGCAACGGCGGCTCGCTCGGCTTCGCGGACCCCAAGGCGCGGCTGTCGTTCGGTTACACGATGAACAGGCTGGGCGGTGGGATCGGCCTCGATGAGCGGGGCCAGGCGCTGGTCGACGCCGTCTACCGGGTGCTGGGGTACCGGCGCGCCGCGAGCGGCGGCATGTGGTTCGTGTAGCTCAGATCGCTCAGGTTGCTTGAACTGCCCGCGCTGGAGGTTTAAGGTCCCAGAGTTCATCCACACGGCGACCTTGGGGGGCGGCAGTGGCTATCGGCGTGCTCTTGGACATGCCCGGCATGACCAGGGAGCAGTACGACGAGGTCTGCAGGGGCCTCAACAACGGGCGGCCGCTCACCGCGCTGGCCCAGTGGCCCGAGGGGGGCGTCCTGTTCCACGTGGCCGGGCCGACGCCGGGCGGCGGTGGCTGGCGGGTGGTGGACGTCTGGGAGTCCGAGGAGGCGTTCCAGCGCTTCGGGCAGAAGCTGGTGCCCCTGCTCCAGAAGGCGGGCCTCTCGCCCGTGACACCGGAGGTCTTCCCGGCCTACAACGTCGTCACCCAGTAGCGTCCGGGACCGGGTGACCGCCGCCCGGCGGCGCCTGTCCGCCGGCGTCAGATGCGGAAGAACAGGTTGAGGTAGCGGTCCGCGACGCCGGCGTCGCCGCGGACCGTGCCCGAGTTGCTGCGCCCGAAGGCAGTGAGGACGAAGCTGCCCGGGTCGAACTCGATCGTCGTGGGCAGGTCGTCGACGGCGCCCTGCTCGAAGGTCACCCCGTCCGGGCCGATGCGCACCCGGTGCTCCCCGGCGTTGCGGCCGGAGACGCGGATGCCCAGCTCGATCGGCTCGGACCCGGGGGCGACGTCCGCGGTGGCCTGCCACACGACGAACATGAACGGCACCAGCAGGTCAGCGGCGTCGCCGGACATGCCGTGGGCGCGGCCCGTGCCCTGGCGGATGTCCCAGCCGTGCACCCCGTAGTCCATGAGCTGGAACGCGGGGTAGAAGAACGCCGGCAGGGGGCCCATGTAGACGTGCTGCACCAGCAGCCCGGTCCACTCGTCCGGCCCGAGCGCCTGGAAGATCTCCATCATCTTCGCGAAGTCGCTGCGGAGTCGCTCGGTCATCTCCTGCTGGGAGAGCTCGCGGAACGCGGTCGCCCGCTCGTTCACCCGCTGCGGCATGACGCGCAGCCCGAGCGCCTCGGCGGCCTGGCCCTTCCCACGCGCCGCGTCGAAGGAGACGAAGTAGGCTTCGGTCGTGTCGACGAGGTGGCCGACCACGTCGCGCACCGCCCAGCCGGTGCACGCGGTGGGCGCCTCCCATGCTCCCGGCGCCTCGGTCATGGCGAACAGCGAGTCCGCCTGCTCGTTCACGACGCGCAGCAGGTTGTCCCTGCCGTCGTAGCTCATCGCGTTCCAGCCGCTCATGGCGTCCTCCCGTCGACGCGGTCCGTCTGGTCACAGAATGCACAGCCTCGGGTCGGCACACGTAGCTTCAGCGGTCCAGGGCTCCGGCACGGTCGGCATGCCCCCCGGTTGAGGGACAAACTATTGTAAGCGCAACGGTGGCGCCGGGCAGCCGCCACAGACGGTGGCCACCTCGGGTCCCGGTCCCCGACGCTACGGCACCGGGACCGAGGTGGTGGGCACGTTGTAGCCCCTGACCCGGAGGTAGGGCGCCTGGCCGCCCAGATCGCCGGTCTGGTACGTGGCCGTGATGGTGGTCGATTCACCCGGCCAGAGCGAGACGTAATTGTCCGTGTAGTTCACCGGCACGACCTCGCTGCCCCCGTTCCCGGCGGTGACCTCCGGCCGCACGAAGAACGCGATGTTCGTCGCGCTCGTATTGTGCAGCGCGATGCTGACGGTCTCCTGCCCGCCGGAGACCGTCCGGGAGACGGCGGTGGTCAGGTCCGGGTTCGAGGCCAGGCTGTTCAGGCCCGTGAGGTTGGCGTAGGACCTCACGGCCGTCATATACCAGTTGTGCTTGTTCCCGAGCACGTCGGGACTGGTCGAGTACCAGTAGAGGTTGCTGCTGACCACCGCGCCGGTCGAGTCCTTGAGCTGCAGGCGGACGAAGTAGGTCGTCGACAGGCCGGTCACGGCGGGGATCGTCAGCACCGGCGTGGAGGCGTTGGCCGGCACGTTCAGGCTCACCTGGGTCGTGTACTTCTGGGTCAGGTCCGGGACGTTGTACAGGGTGGCCGTCGCCGTCAGGTTGCTCCGCGCGCTCAGCGTGGAGTTGACCGCGTACACGTTCCTGCCGAAATAGTCGTAGACGACGTGCACCGGCTCGTCGGCCTTCTTGGCGCCGAAGTACCCGCCCCCGGGCTTGAAGTAGTAGTCGTACAGGTTCCAGTGGACCGACGGCCAGGCGTTGTCCAGCATCCAGAAGATGGTGCCGAACGACTGGGTGTACTCGTGTGCGTTCCAGGCCTCGAAGAACGCCCGGGTGTTCTCGTAATTCATCAGCTCGGACTTGGTGGAATAGTCGGCCGCGCCGCTGGCGGCGCCGTAGCGGTTGCTCACGCCGTCGGTGAAGGCCTTGATGTTGTCGAAGACGCTCTTCGGCTTGCCGGCGTGGTAGTTCCAGACGGTGCCGATCGGCCAGAGATCGGCGGGGCCGATGAACTTCTGCAGGCTGTCCAGTGGGGGAGGGGACTCGGTGCCCTCCTCGGCGGTCGTGCCGAACGCGCTGCCGGCCTGGCTGGTATCCCACCACAGGACGGGCGGCTCCCACTTGTAGGGGCCGTCCATCTTCATGCCCGCATTGGAATTCGACCAGGTGGCGACGTTGTCCAGGGTGGGGTTCTGCCAGTGCAGGCCGCTGGCGATGGTCTTGTACGACGCCAGGACCGACGAAAGGGGCGGCATGTCGCTCCCGAAGGCCCAGACGAAGGGGCTGGCGTGGGCGCGCAGGGCCCGCATCTGGCTGTTCAGGGAGGCGTTGGCGACCTGGGTCTGCTCGCTGGTCCAGTTGTTCTCGCTCTCCCACGCGCTGCAGCAGACGAACCCCGGCAGGATCATGACCCCCGCCTGGTCGGCGAGGTCATAGAGCTCCTCGTTGCCGACGGTGCCCTCCAGGCGGATCGTGTTGAGCCCCATGTCCTTGACGTACTGGACGTGCGCCGCGTTGGTCCTGGTGTCCCAGCGCTGGAGCATGTCCCACACGTAGCCGCCGCCGCGGAACAGGATGTTCTGGCCGTTGACCTTGTAGCCGGCGAACGAGGTGCCGTTGACGGTGGTCCGGTAGTCGGTGAACTGGCGGATCCCGAAGTTGATCGACCTGGTGTCCGAGGTGGCCCCGCCGGCGCTGGCGGACATGGCGAGCTGGTACAGCTCTGGGCTGCCGAACTGGTAGGGCCACCACAGGGCGGGGCTGGTGACGTGGAGCTGCGGGTAGGTCACCGGGTCGAACGCGATCTCTCGACGCTCGTTCGCGTTCAGGGTGACGTTCTGACTGAACGAGATGGTCGGGAAGCCCGGTTTGGTAATGGTGCCGCTGACGGTCGTGGTGACCGGAGCGTTGGTCGCGTTGACGGCGTCGGCGTAGACGGTCAGGTCCGCCGAGCTGGTCGCGGGCAGCGGCAGGACGGTCTTGACGTAGGGGTCCCGCAGCGCGACCGGGCCGGTGGTGTCCAGCAGGGTCTTGCCCCAGAGGCCGGCGTTCATGTCGGGGGCTTCCGGGTTCCAGTCCACGGTGCAGAACGAGAGGTCCTTGCAGTCGTGGGCGGGCGGGGTCACCAGGATCGCCAGCGCGTTGGGGGCCCCGGGCCGGATCACGCTGGTGACGTTGTACTCGTGGACCGCCATGGTGCCGACCGCGTTGGAATCGAGCTGCGTCCCGTTCAGCCAGATCTGGGCGCGGTAGCTGATCCCCTTATTCTCCCCTGAACCACCAGTTCTGGGTGGTCAGGTCCGGGACCGACTGGAGGTTGGTCCCGAAATAGATGTTCTGATAGACGTTGTTGGCGACCAGTCCGGACAGGACGGTGGAAGGCAGCGAGACCGGGTACCAGCCCGAGGTGCCGTAGCCGACCTGGGAGATGGTCGCGCCCGCGTCCGTGACATTGCTGGCCGACCTGAGCGCCCAGCCTGTCGACAATTCCGTGGAGCCGACGGTGGGCGCGGTCACGACGGCGCGGGCGGCTCCCGGACGGCCGATGCCGAGAGCGAGCAGCAGCGTCGAGGTCAGGAGCAGGACCGCGAGCACCCGGTGCCTGGGTACGGGAGGATGGCTGTTGGCGGCGGCTGTCGATGACATGCGTGGCCTCCTCTCCTTGCGCTGACGTCGTCGCGATCAGCACGGTTCCGCAGGCTGGCCTGGGACGGTCAAGTTGACAGCCGTCCATGTAGTTAGGAAGCATTCCTAACTATCGTGAACCGACGATATCCCCCGGGTGGGAGTCAAGTCAAGGGACCGGATCACGATCCGTGACCGGCATAGCGACATTTGTACTTATAACGTTGTTGGAGAAATTCGCCGGGGCCTCCCAGACCGTTGACAAGCTAGGCACTTGTGATTAATGTGACGGAATGATGACAACGTTGTCAGACTGCCCGCGCAACCCCGCGTAACCCTCCTCGACCCGCCTTCGGCCTGTCACGCCACTCCACCAGCCAGCACCAGGTGCTCACTGTCCAACCGGCCCCTCACCGTTCACGGGCCAGGGGCCCCGCACAGATAAGGAGCAGCCCGTGACAGTGAAGCCAAGGTCATCGATCCTCTCCACGGGGCGCTCGCTCGCCGTGAGCGCGGTCGTCCTCGCCGCGGTGGTCCTGGTGACCGGTGCGCCGGCTCGCGCCGCCACGGCCCCTCCGCTGGTGACCGACCCGGCGTCCCTGGTGAACACGCTGGTCGCCACCACCGGCGGCGGCAACGTGTTCCCCGGCCCCGACGTGCCCTTCGGCATGGTCCAGTGGAGTCCCGACACCCGCCGCCGCACCGACGGCGGCGGGTACAGGTTCGACCAGACCCAGCTCCGGGGCTTCAGCCTGACCCACATCAGCGGGCCGGGCTGCGGGGCGTACGAGGACGTCCCCATCCTGCCCCTGACCGGCGGGCTGCCCGCCGGCGACCCCGGCTCCTTCATGGAGAGCTTCACCCACGCCGGCGAGGTGGCCACCGCCGGCTACTACTCCGTGAAGGTCGGCTCCCCCGCGATCACCACCGAGCTGACCTCGACGCTGCGCAGCGCCATGGGGCGGTTCACCTATCCCGCCACCACCGATGCCAACGTGCTGCTCAAGCTGCTGGACAGCCAGAACGGGACCGCGGCCAGCGACGCGAAGATCGTCGGCAAGGACGAGGTGCAGGGCATGGCCCGCAGCGGCGGCTTCTGCGGCGCGCCGGACATGTACAACCTCTTCTTCGACATCGCCTTCGACCACCCGTTCACGGCGTCGAAGATCATCCGCGAAGCCGGCCAGCCGGGCCCCAACTCCGTCTTCCTGACCTTCGACACCACCGCCGGCCAGGTCCTCCAGGCGAAGGTCGGCATCTCCTTCGTCAGCGCGGCCAACGCCAAGCTGAACCGGGAGACCGACAACCCCGGCTGGGACTTCGACGCGGTGCGGTCCGCCGCCCACGACACCTGGAACGCCCTGCTCTCCAGGATCCAGATCGGCGGCGGCACCACCGACCAGCAGGCGCTGTTCTACACCATGCTCTACCGCGTGCTGCTGCACCCCAACGTCTGGAGCGACGCCAACGGCGAGTACAGCGGCTTCGACCAGAAGACCCACACGGTGAAGGCCCCGCAGAAAGCCCAGTACGCCAACTTCTCCGGCTGGGACACCTATCACAGCCAGGTCCAGCTCGCCGCCCTGCTGGCCCCCGAGGAGTCCAGCGACCAGGCGCAGTCGCTGCTCAACGACGCCGCCGAGTCCGCCAGTGGCGTGATCCCGCCGTGGGGGTTTGCCAACAGCGCCAACTACGTCATGGTCGGCGACCCCGGCACGGCCCTTCTGGCCGGCTACTACGCCTTCGGGGCGCGCGGCTTCGACACCGCCACCGCGCTCAAGGTCATGATGAAGGAGGCCACCACCGTCAACAACGTGCGGCCCGGGGAGGCGCTGGAAACGCAGTACGGCTATCTGCCCGACGACGGCCAGTACGGCTGCTGCAATTTCTACGGCTCGGTCGGCACGCTGCTGGAGGACAACGAGGCGGACTTCGCCCTGGCGCAGTACGCCAGCGCCCTGGGGGACGACGCCGACGCCGCCATGCTGGTGAAGCGGGCGCAGAACTGGCAGAACGTCTTCAACCCGAACAACAACCTGATGCAGCCCAAGCTGCTGAGCGGCGCATTCGTGAGCGGCATCGGCCCGACCAGCTCGCAGGGCATGGTCGAGGGCACCGCCGCGCAGTACCAGGTGGTGAACCCGCTGCTGGACAGCTTCTTCACGACCCTCGACGGCTCCAGCCCCACCGGCGCCTTCCTGGCCAACGAGTTCGAGCTCGGCGTGCAGATGATGTACGACTACACCCGCCAGCCCTGGAAGACGCAGGCGGTCGTCAACCGGATGCGCAACGACAACTACAAGCTCACTCCGACGGGGCTCCGGAACAACGACGACCTCGGCGCCCTCTCCTCGATGTACGTCTGGTCGTCGCTGGGGATGTACCCGGAGGTCCCGGGGAGCGCGGAGCTGGAGATCAACGGCCCGGCGTTCCCGGTGGCGGTCGTCCACCTGGCAGGCGGCAAGGCGATCACCATCAACGCCCCGGGCGCCTCGCCGACGAGCCCGTACATCCAGTCGCTCAGCTTCAACGGGCACCCCTACAGCCGGCTGTGGTTCGACCCCTCGCTCATCGCCGGCGGGGGCACGCTCGACTACACGATGGGCTCGAGCCCCAACACCTCCTGGGGCGTGGCCCCGCAGGACACGCCGCCCTCGTACGGGACCGAGCACGTCGCCGCCATCGGCTTCCTCTCCCCGGACAGCCAGGCGATCGTGAGCCCCGGCGGCACCACCACGGTCAACCTCGGGGCCCAGTCCACCTGGGACGCTCCCCAGACGCTCGACTGGACGGCGACACCGTCCGCCGGGGTCTCCGTCAGTCCCGGCGGCGGCTCGCTGGTCGTCGACCAGGGCGGGCGCAGGAGCGTGCCGGTGACGGTCACCGGGGGCAGCACGGAGGGCCGCGAGACGGTGACCTTCCACCTCACGTCGTCGACCGGCGTGAAGGTCGGCGACGTGGTCCTGGGCCTGGCGGTGGCCAAGCCCGGCGAGCTCTGGCCCTACTACAACAACACCGGCATCTCCGACGACACCAACATGGCGGCGGCCAACTACGACGGTGACGGCTTCGCCTATTCCGCCCAGGCGCTGGCGGCCGCCGGGGTCACTCCGGGGAGCACGGTGAGCGCGGACGGCTTCAGCTACGTGTGGCCGGATTTCCCCGCCGGCCAGCTCGACAACATCGAGGCCGGCGGCCAGACGGTCCAGCTCGCGCCGACCTCCGGGAAGACGAAGATCGGCCTGCTGGGGAGCGCGACCAACGTCGGCAGCGGAGGCTCCCAGGGGACGATGGTCGTCCACTACAGCGACGGCACCAGCCAGCAGGTGACCGTGGGCTTCAGCGACTGGACGCTGGGCGCGGGAGCGTTCGGGCCCGCGTTCGGCAACACGACCGCCGTCACCACGGCATACCGCAACTGCGTGTGCGGCGTGCACGACAACGTCAAGACCTACGTGTTCGCCCTCAGCGCCGCCCTGACCGCGGGCAAGACGGTGACCGCCGTCACCCTGCCGGCCACGGTCACCGGCGGCCAGTTCCACGTTTTCGACATCAAGTTCCAGTAACCGCAAACGGCAACCGGCGTTTCGGGAGAGCGGACTGGGCGGAGCACCCCCGGTGGGGTGCTCCGCCCCGGTCGACCGGGTCGGGCTTACGGTGGAATCATGGGCTGAACGCGGCGTCCGCGCCGTAGCCGCTCAAGCCCGGGAGTCACGGACATGCGCGTGCCGTCCACCGCCCCTGCCTCGCCGCCCGAGGGGGCCCGGCTGCGGGTCTGCCTGTTCGGCACCTACAACCGGGTGGCGCACCCGCGGGTCGCCGTCCTCGAGGAAGCGCTGCGGTCGGTGGGCGTCGACGTCGTCGAGGCGAACGTGCCCGCCTGGGCGGGCGGCACCCGAGCCAAGCTGCGGGCGGTCCGCAACCCGCTGGCCCCCGCGGCGGTGCTGAGCCTGCTCGGCGCCTGGGCCCGCCTCGTCCGGCGCTACCGGGGCGTGGGCCGCCACGACGTCGTGCTCGTCGGCTACTTCGGGCACCTCGACGTCCACCTCGCCCGCCTGCTCGCCGGGCGCCGCCGGGTGGTGCTCGACATGTTCCTGTCGGTGTACGAGACGGGCGTGGTCGACCGGGGGCTGGTGCCGGAGGGCAGCCTGCGGGCCCGCCTGGCCCGCGCCGTCGACCGGCGCGCGGTGGCCGCCTGCCGCCTCGCCCTGCTCGACACCCAGCCGCACGTCGATTTCTGCGTCCGCCGGCTCGGGCTGCCGCCGGCGCGGCTCGCCGCCGTCCCGGTGGGCGCGCAGAGCGACCGGTTCCGCCCGGCGCCGCCGCCGGCCGCGGAGCCGCTGCGCGTGCTGTTCTACAGCACCTTCATCCCGTTGCACGGCACGAGCGTGCTGGCCGGCGCGCTGCGCTCCCTGCGGGGCGAGGGCCTCGAGGTCACTGTCGTCGGCCACGGCCAGGAGCGGGCCCGGTTCGACGCCGCCGTGGCGGGGCTCGACGGCGTGCGCGTGCTGGACTGGGTCGACTACGACCGGCTCGGCGCGCTCATCGCCGAGCACCACGTCGTGCTCGGCATCTTCAGTGGCGCCGAGAAGGCCGCGATTGTGGTGCCGAACAAGGTCTACCAGGCGGCCTGCGCCGGCCGGGCGGTCATGACCGCCGACACGCCCGCGGTCCGCGCCGCGTTCGCCCCGGACGAGGTCGTCCTCGTGCCGCCGGAGGATCCCGCCGCGCTGGCCGCCGCCCTGCGGTCCCTGGCCGCCGACCGCGGTCGCGTGGCCGAGCTGGGCAGGCGCGCTCGGGCCCGCTTCGAGGCCGACTACGCCCCGGAGCCGATCGGCCGCCGCCTGACCGCTCTCCTGGCCGCCGAGCGCGACGAGCCCTGGGTGCCCGCGCCGCGCTTCCTGCTCCGCCTCGACCTCGTCCGCCGCCTGCTCGGGCGGCTCCCCAGGGACCGTCCGGTCCTCGAGCTCGGCTTCGGCGCCGGCGCGGTGCTCGAGGAGCTGGCGAGGCAGGGCTTCCGCGACGTCGTCGGCACCGATTTCTCCGCGTCCGCGGCGCGGGGCGCCAGGGCGCGCCTGGAGCGCCTGCCGGCGGACCGGCGGCCGCGCCTGCTGCGGGCGACGCTCGACGCCCTCGCCCCTGGCAGGGCACGCTTCGGCGCGATCCTGGCCTTCGAGGTCCTCGAGCACGTCCAGGACGACGTCGGCCTGCTGGCGCAGGCGAGAGAGCTGCTCGAGCCGGGCGGGTGGGTGCTCGCGTCGGTCCCCGCCCACCCGGCCCGGTTCTCGGCCTTCGACGAGGCGGTCGGCCACTTCCGCAGGTACGAGCGCCACGACCTGGTCGCCCGCTTCGAGAAGGCGGGGTTCGAGGTCGACACCCTGTGGTGCTACGGCTATCCGCTGGCCAACCTGCTCGGGTGGGTCCGGCGGCGCACGACCCGCCCGCCCCCGCCGGGAAGCCCCGAGACGCTGCGGGTCCGGTCGGCCTCCAGCGGCAACGCCGTCCCGGCCCGTGGGCTGGTGAAGCTGCTCGTCCGCCCCTTGACCATGGCGCCGTTCCTGCTGGCCCAGCGCTGGTTCCTCGGCACCGACCTGGGCGACGGCTACCTGCTGCTCGCCCGCAGGGCCGAGCGTTGACCGTCGCCCCGGCGACCTCGGCCGAGCGCGCCTCCGGCTGGCGCGGCGCCGTCGACCTCGGGAATTTCCTCGACTACTTCGTGCTCTGCGGCTTCGCGGTCGCGCAGCCCCTGCTCGACGCCACCGGGCGCAGCCCGGACTTCTTCCTCTACCGCAGGGCCGCCGCCGCGGACATCCTGCTGCTGGCCGCGCTCGTCGTCCTCGCCCCGGCCCTGGTCCTCTGGGGCCTCGAGCTGGTCTCCGCCACGCTCGGCGGGCGAGTCCGCGGCCTCGCCCACCTCGCCCTGGTCGGTGGGCTGTTCGTCGTGCTGGCGGTCGAGGTCGGCAAGAAGCTCCTGCCGCCCGTGCGCGGGCTGTTCGTGCTCGGGTTCGGCCTGGCCGTCGGGGCGGCCGTCGCCCTGCTGTACGCCGCCCGTCCGGCCGTGCGGCGGTGGATCCGCTTCGCGGCACCGGCCCCACTCGTCTTCGCCCTGCTGTTCCTGGTCGTCTCGCCGGTCTCCAGGCTCGTGCTGCCGGGCCAGGCGCCGGCGCGGGCGGGCGTGGTCGCGGTGGCCGCGCGCACGCCGGTGGTGCTGGTGTTCCTCGACGAGTTCCCGATGGCCTCGCTGCTGGACCGCACCGGCAAGGTCGACGCGCGCCTGTACCCGAACTTCGCCAGGCTGGCCCACGGCTCCACCTGGTACCGCAACGCCACCGGGGTGAGCGGCTGGACCCCGTGGGCGATGCCCGCCATGCTGACCGGCCGCTACCCGAGCAAGATCCGCGCGCCGGTCTGGACCGAGTACCCCGACAACCTGTTCACGCTGCTCGGCGGCTCCTACGATCTCAAGGTCTCCGAGACCATCGGCCTGCTCTGCCCACCGCGGCTCTGCAACGGGTCCACCGGGACCTCCTCCTCCCAGCAGCGGGGCCTCGGGGCCGTCCTGCTCGACACGAGCAAGTTGCTCGGCCGGATCGTCTCGCCCAGAGAGGTCCGCGACGACCCGACCGTGCAGCTCCAGGATCTCGCCGCGCCTCGCCGGGGCGGCGACGGCGGCTCGGGCGGGAAGCCGCTCCCGGCGACGTTCCGCTTCAACCAGCTCAAGCTCGACCAGGCGGCGCGCTTCCGCGACTTCCTGGCCTCGATGCACGGCTCGGACCGCCCCACCCTGTACTTCCTGCACCTGCTCATGCCGCACACGCCGTGGCGCTACCTGCCGTCCGGTGCCCAGTACCCGCCCAGGACCCTCGGCCGCCGGGGGCCGGGCGGCCGCCAGACGACCGAGGACTGGCCGGCACAACTCGCCCACCAGCGCCACCTGCTGCAGCTCGCCTTCACCGACCGGCTGCTCGGCCAACTGCTCGGGCGGCTCAAGGCCCAGGGCCTCTACGACAGGTCCCTGCTGCTGGTCACCGCCGACCACGGCATCAGCTTCACGCCCGGGCAGATCCCGCGGCGGCTGGACACCGACAACGCCCACGAGCTGCTGTGGGTGCCGCTGCTCATCAAGAAGCCCGGCCAGCGGACCGGCGCGGTCGACGACCGCAACTGGGAGCACGTCGACCTGCTGCCGACGCTCGCCGACCTGCTCGGCGTCCACGTGCCCTGGCCGGTGGACGGCATCTCGGCCGCGGGCGCGCAGACCCGCACGCGCCGCCAGAAGTGGTTCTACGACGTCCCCGGCCATCGCAAGGTGGTCGACGCCCCGACGTACTGGGCCCGGGCCCTGCGGGGGATGACCGACCGGGTGGCCAGGCCGCGGGACGGGCTGGACGGGCTGTTCGAGGTCGGGCCGGACGCCGACCTCGTCTGGCGGCGGGTCGGCCGACTTCCGCAAGGTCGACCCGGCCGGCGGCTCGGTACCGGCGCTGGTGTCGGGCCGGCTGACCGCGGGCGGCGCGCCCTCAGCCACGGTCGCGGTGGCGGTCAACGGGGTCATCGGGAGCGTCGGCCGGGCCTTCCATCAGGGCAGCACTCCGATGGAGTTCGCCGGCGTCGTGCCCGACCGCCTGTTCCGCCCCGGCGGCAACACCCTCCAGCTCTTCCTGGTCGAGCGCAAGGGCGCGGACGTCACGCTGCACCCCGTCGCGCTCACAGCCGGCTGACGTCGGCGTGGCGGCGCTCGTCAGGTCGAGAGCAGCCGCTTGAAGAAACTGCGGTAGCGCTGCAGGGCCACGCGGAGGTCCTCGGTGGAGGGTTGCCCGTCACGGCCCCACTCGCGCTCGAGGCTCTCCCGCTCTTGGGCGAAAAGCCCCGCCAAGTCTTGCATCAGCTCGGCGACCAGCCGGTCGGCATTCTCGACCGCCTGCCGGGGCTGGTCCACGAACTGGTTCTGGACCCGCTCCCAGCTTTCGCGGAACTTCTGGGCGTCGTCCGCTGCCAGCAGCGGTTCGGTCGAGGCGTCTGGCCCGGCCACGGACGTGGCTTGCGGTGTGTCCGCCGGCTGCCTCGCGCCGGGGGCGCTGGCATCAGCGTCGTCCGGCGGAGCGAATCTGCCCGCCGCCGCCAGCTCGTCGGTGGTCAGGCCGGTCCCGCGTCCTTCCATCAGCGCACCTCCACTGATCGGCGCTGCTCCTCGTCGTCTTCCAGCAGCTCCTCGAACAGCGCGCGGTAGTGGACCACCGCGCGTCGAAGGTCCTCGGTCGTCGCGTTCCCGGCCAAATTGGCCTCGGCGATCGTGTGTGCCGCGCGATAGTTCTCCACCACCGCCGGATGATCCACCGATACGTCGGCCGCTCGCTGCTCGAAGTCGTCGACCGGATAGCCACGCTCGCGCATCACCTCGACGACAAGCTGGTTCGCCTCCTGGACCGCGTCGCCCGGCCGGTCGACAAAGTGCGTCTGCGTCGCGCGCCACGCGTCGGCATACCGGGCCCGCACGTCCGGGGTGAGTGGGTGGATGTCGAGCTGCTCCCGCCGGCGTCGCCGCTCCGCAAGGTCGGTCTCTGCGCCTCGCACGTCGCCTCGTTCAGCGACCGCGCGGTCGTACTCGGGCCCGAACTGCCCACGAAGCTGCTCGGTCCTGCGGCGCTGGGCGAACCTTATGGCCAGGTAGGCCACGACGGCGACGAGGACGATGATGATGAGCGCAATCAGCCAGGTCGGCACGGGACACACCTCCTTCTTCTTCGATTACTGCCTTCGTCGACTGCTGCCGCACCCTCGTCGGGTGCTCGCATCTGGGCCGGCTTCCCCCCGCATGCCGTTCGCAACCATCCGGACTGGTTCCGTCGTCGGTACCCGGGGCTCGTGGCCTATCTCGCGCAGGCCGGGGTCAGCGGCCGACGACCGGGCTGCGGCGCTCCAGGAACACGACGTCGCGCCAGCGGCCGTCCAGCTTGCCGAGGCGCTCGCGGACACCGACCACCCGGAAGCCGGCGCGGCGGTGCAGCGCCAGGCTCGCCTCGTTCTCGGGGAGGACCCCGGTCTGGAGCGTCCACAGCCCGGCCGCCTCGGCCTCCTCGACCAGCCGGCGCAGCAGCGCCGACCCGATGCCGCGGCCGGCCACGGCCGGGTCGACGTACACGCTCTCCTCGGCCACCCCCGCGTAGACGCAGCGGTCGCTCACCGGCGACAGCGCGGTCCAGCCGACCACGCGGCCGTCCCCGTCGACCGCGACCAGCCGCGGGCGCTTCAGGTGGCCGGCGTCCCAGTCCTGGAAGCTCGGCACCTCGGTCTCGAAGGTGGCGTTGCCGGTGGCGATCCCGGCGCCGTAGATCGCGGCGACCGCCGGCCAGTCCGCCGCGACCATCTCGCGGATGCGCACGTGGCTGGTGCTCATGCTGGCTCCTCGTCTCGCTCGCTCGGCTCCGCCCGGGCGGCAGGGGTCTGCTTGGCGAACACGAGCAGGGCGAGTCGGCCGAAGACCGGCCCCGGCGGGTCCTCGTCGTCCCGTCCCGCCTCGGCGGCGGCCTCGGCTTCCATGCGGCGCAGGCCCTCCTCGAACTCGTCGTCCGGCAGCAGTCGCAGGAGGGTGTCGGCGCGCAGCCGGACGCGCTCGCAGGCCTCGCGCAGGCTGGTCGTCGCCAGGTCGACGACGCCCCGGGCGGCTTCCAGCGCGAACCCCCCGCGGGTGAAGGCCGCCACGGTGTCGCCGAGGCTCGGGTAGGTGGCGAGCACCCGGGCGGCGCCTGGGAACCACCGCAGCAGGACCACGTCGACCAGGTCGGGCGCGTTGGGGAAGGCGCCCCGGACGAGCACGCGCCCCTGGCCGCACAGCACCCGGTGCAGCTCCCGGGCGCACCGGTCGAGGTCGTCGAAGTGATGGATAACGGCCGAGAGCCACGCGGCGGCCACCGCTCCCGCCCGCAGCGGGATCGCCTCGGCCCGGCCGCCGACGACCCGCACCTGGTCGAGGCGCTTGGCGCTGGCGGCGGCGCGCATGCCGGCGGACGGCTCGACCGCGACCACCGGCGTTCCGTACCAGGCTGTGAAGGCGCCCGACCACTGACCGCTGCCGGCGCCGAGATCGAGGACGGCGTGGCCGCAGCGCGGCGGCAGGTAGCCGGCGAGCGCCTCCCGCCACGGCTGTCGCTGGTCGAGGGTCCGGTCGCGGGCGGCATCGTAGACGGCGGCCATGCGCTCGTAGTCGACCCGTGCCATGGCGCACTCAGTAGGTGTGCTCGGGGGCGGGGTGGGCGCCCGCCGCGCCGGGCCCCGCGTGCGGTGGCCGCAGCCACAGCGAGACCCGGGTCGGCTGCATGGTCTGCTCGACCACGGCCAGCAGCTCGGCGGTC
>WNGA01008477.1_pt1 | contig 16982 bp, 20 predicted proteins | sample 5400061 | NCBI WGS metagenome assembly WNGA01 (sample SAMN13153366, study PRJNA577476) | soil metagenome | isolation source: 100 cm soil or saprolite under grassland replicate 2 | place: USA:California | collected 2016-06-15 | reverse complement strand
AGCTCGCGGAGGAGGTGCTCCTGGCCGGAGTCGGCGCCGTCGCGCTGACCAAGGAGAGGGCCGACGAGCTGGTCGGGGAGCTGTCCGCCAAGGGCAAGCTCACCCAGGACGACGCCAGAAACCTCGTGGACGAGGTCATGGGACGCTGGCGCGGCGATGCGCTTCGCGTGGGCGAGCGTGCCGGGTCGACGATGACGTCCTTCTTCCGCGAGCTCGGCCTCGTCACGCGCCGCGAGCACGAGGAGCTCGAGCTCCGGCTCGCACAACTCGAGCATCGTTTGCGGCTGGTCGAGAAGCAGGAGCCGTGAGCACCCGCCCGGCCGTCCGCAGGCTCGGCCGCATCTCTGAGATCTCCCAGGTCGCGGCCAAGCACGGCTTCGGCTATCTCTTCGAGACGCACGGGCCCGGAGCGTTTCTTTCTCGTCGCCAGCACGAGATCGCGCCCGAGCCGGACGCGGGCTCGACGCGTGGCCAGCGTCTCCGCCAGATGCTGGACGAGCTCGGCCCGACCTTCGTCAAGTTCGGCCAGCTGCTCTCGACCCGGCCCGATGTCGTCCCGCCCGACATCGTCTTCGAGCTCAAGGCGCTTCAGGACGACGTCACCCCCTTCTCCTTCGAGGAGGCCGAACAGGTCATCCGAGAGGAGCTCGGCCTCACCGTGGAGCAGCTCTTCCTCGAGTTCGACGAGACCCCGATAGCGGCGGCGTCCATCGGCCAGGTGCACCGCGCGGTGCTCCCCAACGGACGGGGCGTGGCCGTCAAGGTGCAGCGCCCGGAGGCCCCGCGCCAGATCGAGGCCGACCTCGAGCTCATGTACCAGGTCGCGCGCCTCGTGCGCGAGCGCGTGAAGGCGCTCGAGTTCATCGACACCGTAGCGCTCGTCGACGAGTTCGCGAGGACGATCCGGCAGGAGCTCGACTACCGGATGGAAGCGAGGAACGCCGAGCAGTTCCACCGTAATTTCGTCGGCCACCCGCACGTTCGTGTCCCGCGCGTCTTCTGGAGCTACTCGCGGACGCGCGTGCTGACCCTCGAGTTTCTGGATGGCGTGCACCTGCGCGATCTCGACTTCTCGACGTACACGATCGACGAGCGCCGGCGGCTCGCCTACCTGGTGGCCGAGGCGTGGATGCACATGATCTTCCGGCACGGGTTCTTCCACGCCGACCCGCACCCGTCGAACATCATGGTGCTCGAGCAGAGCGAGCACATCGGCTTGGTCGACTTCGGGATGGTCGGGAAGCTCACCGACGAGGACATGTCGAAGCTGACCGGTCTCTTCATCGACGCGGTCAACGAGCGGATCGAGGCGCTCCCGCGGCGGCTCGCTGCGCTCGGCGTCCGGTACCCGAAGGACAAGGAGGAGGAGTTCATCACCGAACTCCGCGACGTCTATTACCGCTACTACGGCGCGCGGCTCTCAGAGATCGACCCGATCCAGCTCATCCGCGAGGCCTTCGCGCTGATCTACCGGATGCACCTGCAGCTGCCGACCCGCTTCGTCCTGCTCGACCGGGCCATCGCCACGCTCGGCTCGGTGGGCATGGAGCTCTATCCCGACTTCAACGTCTTCGACGTGGCGAAGCCGTACGCGCGGGAGCTCATGATCGAGCGCTTCACGCCGCAGCGCGTGGTGCGGCGCACGGCCGGGGAGGCCTCGAACCTCGCCCGCATGCTCAGGGAGCTTCCGTACCAGGTGCACGACACCATGGAGCAGGTGCGCGACGGCCAGATCGAGGTGGGCTTCCGCCACGAAGGCCTCGACGACCTCTTCCAGCACATGGACCGGGTGGCAAACAGGCTCGTGATCGCGATCGTCGCCGGGACCGGCGTCATCGGCTCGGCGCTGCTCGGGATCTTCGGCGACTCTGGCCCGCACATCCTCGGGCTGCACGTGTTCTCGATCGTCGGCTTCAGCATCTCGACGCTCCTCGGGCTCTGGCTCGCCTGGGGCGTGATCCGGTCCGGCCGGCTCTAGCAGCTTCGAGCGGCTACTGGCCGCGGGCGTACCAGACGTTGCCCGGGCCGTTGTAGGAGAAGCCCTCGCCCCAGAGCGCGTGCGTCATGCCCGCGCCGTCGATGTCGAGCTCGAAGTAGTCGCCGTACGGCTCGGCATACCCGTCGAGCGGAGTCGCCGACTTGTAGCCGTACCCGGTCACGAACTGGGAGAGCTTCGCCTCGGCGGACCAGGTGGCGCCGCCGTCGGTGGAGGACCGGTAGTAGGTGTTCCAGCGGGCGTTCGAGTCGTCGTTACCCGTGTCGAAGCCGTTGCGGTCGTCCTGCCACGCGATGCGAACCTCGCCGTTGCCACGCGCGGCCATCGCCGGGAAGAGGTTGTTGGAGCCGGTCGGCGCGAGGGAGACCTCCTGGCGGCGATCCCAGCTGGCCGCTCCGTCAGGCGAGCGCGCGAAGTACATTCGCTGCACGCCGTACTTCACGCTGGCTGCATCCCAGAGGACGTAGATGCGGTCGCGGGCGTCGATTGCGAGCGCCATCTGCGCGCCCCAGTAGTCCCAACCGGGGCAGCCGCATTGCTTGGGTGACTGGGAGACGTCCACGAGCGTCGTCGTCCAGGTCTTGCCGCCGTCCGTCGACTTCGTGACGTACAGGTTCTTGACACCCTTCGCCTGGCCGGGGCTGTTGACGCCGTTCCAGGCGAAGTAGGCGTTGCCCTTCGAGTCGATGGCGCCGCCACTCGGAAGCGAGACGCCGAGCTCGGAGTTGGTCGTCCCGACCATGTTGTGTGTCGACCACGTCTGCCCGCCGTCGTGGGAGACGGAGGCGAAGATCTTCTGCTGCGTGTGGTAGACGAGGTACACGTGCCCACCGCGGGCGGCGAGGATGTCCTTGTCGGTCCCGCGCTGGAGCGGCTCGACGAGCATCGCGCGCCAGGTCTGCCCGAAGTTGTCCGAACGGGCGACGAACTGGCTCGACTTGTCGTTCTGCATGAAGGCCGCGTACACCGTCTTGCCGTCGGCGGCGTCGACGACGATCTGGGGATCGTCCTGGCGAGTCGTGGAGGGCCAGAGTGCGCGGGGGTCCTCCCAGGTCGCGCCGCCGTCGTTCGAGACCTGCAGCATGGTGTGCGGGCTTGGACATGTCGGGCAGCTCGGGTCCGGATCGCCTCCTGAGGTGGAGGTGAAGCCGACGTAGTGCGTCCAGCTCGCGTACACGTGCCCGGCGCGATCCGCGGCGATCGCCGGCTCCCAGTCGTCCCCGTGCTCGAAGCCGAGTCGGACCGGGAACGTAAAGCTCGGCGCAGCCGCGGAGGCCGCCGTCGCCCCGAAGACAACGGCGCACGCGAGCACAACCCCGATCAGCCGCAACCTCATCCCGCGCCGATGATCGCACCTTCTGCGCGGGCTGACAAGGCGGTTCGCGTTTGCTAGCCGGAGCGGTGCAGACGTCCGTCGGGGCCGCGCACGAACATCCTCACCTCGCCCGCGGCCCGGACCGCTCGCGGCCGAATGTAGACGACGCCATCTCCTGCCCTCTTGGAAGACGGGGTCTGGGGAGGGGTTGGCTCCAGGAAGGTGTCCGCCGGCGGCCTGCCTTCGGCGATCCGCTGCGCAAGTGCTCGTGCGCCCGCTGTGTCCACGACTGAATTGTCCACCCGCAGATGGGCACCACACCTGTCGTCCGTCCGTTTCTTACTGGACATTCGGGCAGTAGCCGAGACGGACGGCTGTGTACAGGTCTGTCCAGAGTTTGTTGCGCTTCCTCGCCTAATGACACCACCTGCCGATTTGCAGGCATTTCGCACCCGGCATGGCCTCCGAGACCACACGGGGACCACACCGGGAGAGCGTTTCTAGGCATCTTCCAAGAGGACGTGCGAGTACGTGTCGAGCGTCATCGACTTACGGGCGTGGCCGAGTTGTGCAGCCAGGTCGGTCACGGGAACGCCCTCGCGGATCTTCACCGAGGCATAGCGGTGCCGTAGATCGTGCGGCGAATAGAGCGTCAACCCTGCCGCCTGACAGCCGCGCCGCATCGCCATGCCGAGAACCTGCCTTGTCGCTCCGGGGAAGACCCGCCGCTCAGGTGTTCGATCGTCAGGCGGGCACGCTTCCAGAACGTCCTCCATGAGCCATTCGGGAACGGCTACCCACCGCCGCGCCGCGGCCGTCTTGCCGGCCCGGACGCGGAAGCGGGAGTTGGTTTGATCCACGTCCGCCCATTCGAGCTTGGCGAGCTCGCCGGCCCTCATTCCCGTCTGCTCGAGAACCCGAAGGGCAAGCCGCCACTTCGGGGGAGCGTTGACGACGATCGCGGCCACCGCGGACTCACTCGGCGGATCGGGGATAGTCGACTCGCTTCGAGGCAGCTTTACGCGGCGATCTTTGGCCGGGTTCGGATCGCAGCCGGCGAAGTCGAGAACCTGGCGCAAGGTACCGACGTAGATTCGAACGGTGGCAGGGGAGAGGTCCGCGCAGAGAACCGTCACAGCCTCCTGAACGTCCTGCCAGGACAGCCTCAGAGGGTCACTGGCGCCCAGAAGCGGCACGAGCCGTTCCCTGGCTGTCTTGTAGTTTTCGAGCGTGGCAGGAGCCACGTCGACGCGGCTGGCGATGAAGTCTTCGAAGACCTGCTCGAACGTTCTCACCTTCGGCCGCTCCGTCAGCGTCCGCAGAAGGTCAGCGGGGTTGCGGCCAGCCGCGAGCTCCCCCGCGACGACGTCGCGACGGGCGCGAGCCTCGCGCAGTGTTCTGAACGAGCCGCCGTGGGCAATCGGGTAGGCACGGCCACCAAGGCGGTAGCGGACGACGTAGCGCAGGCCAGTCCTTCGCCTGCGGGCGGTGATTGATGCGCTAGCCATTGTCGTGATCCTCAGTCAGCCATTCCTCAACCTCGTCAAGCGAGAGGCCGTAGCCCCGGTTCGTGTCCCCCGCGACGAGCGAATTCGTGTAGGGGTCGACGAGCATGTACGTGCCGAAGTCATACGCGCGTGGGTCGCGACGGCGGGACTTCATCAACTTCAATCCTTGCCGTTCAGCCATCCGGCGAAGATGGTTTTCGTGGACCTTGTCCATGTCAGCCTCCTGATACTCGAAGGGATACCAGAAGGCATACTAGCAGCTATGCGGCGAGTCATGCCGGAACCTCGTCCTTCGCGAACGTGCTCGCCTCGAGCAGCGCCGCCACGTCGGAGCGGCGGGCGTAGACCTTGCGAAGACCCGGCACCTGCACGATCGGCAACTGGCGCATAATCGCCTCGGCAGCGGCGCGCGTGACGCCGAGTTCGGCCATGAGACCCTTCGCATCGAGGAGTTCGGGGAGCGCTTGGGTCAAGCGGCCCTAACTGCCTCGTGGAGGCGGAGCCGTTCGCGCCACTCCCGTTTAGTGATATGTCGGTAAGCGAGGCGGTCACTTAGGAGCATCGCGTAACCGTCGTCCCCAAGTCCCGGGGTAGCCGGACGAGCCGGACAACCGGACGAAGGCTCGCAATCCCGCTTGGTTGAGCCAAAGTTTTGTCCAGATAGCTCCGTGGACATCAACCGGACAAGCTCTGTGGACGAGGGCAGGAAGTCCTCGCCGGCCGCTGGCAACTCTGCCCCGATGGCTAGTTTCATGCCGCGTTCGTGTTGGGCCGCCTCGTTGACGAGGTAGCCGCGACGAAGCGCATCTCGGATCCGGTCGTAGGTAGCTGAGCGCCCGATCTCGAGGCCGTCGGCAATCGCCTTCGGGCTCGGGTGCGTCTTGCCCTCGTTGATCAGTCCGCGGACTACCTCCACCGTCTCGCGTGTCCGTTCTGGAACACTCGCTTCGACGCCTTCGGCGATCAGGTCGCCGATCAGGGTGCGTACAGGCTCGTAGTCACCTTCGACCGTGGCGATGATGCGCCCGCGCGGATCGCGCTCGCGCTGGGCCTGGTAGAGGATCGCGTGTGCGCGCACGAGGCAGAGCAAGGAGACGAAATCACGACGCAGGCGGGTCGCTCCGATCGGCATCGACTCGCTCAGCGCTCGGACGAAGGGGATTTGGACGTGTGTCTCGCCATGGGCAGCGATCCATGCCTGCAGCTCGTGCCACGCCTCGAAGTCGACCGGCGTTTCGATCTCCTCTTCAATATCGGCAAAGACGCCGAAGACGCGCCGCGTCTGCGCAGGCGTATCGTCGGTGGAGAGCGAGAGGCAGCGCGTCTCCATCTCGGCGTCGACAAAGCCCTCCGTGGTCGTCACGATTAGGCCGGTCGGTCCGGCTTTCTCGATCCGGCGGGCACTCCGTCGTCCTTCGCCCTCGACGGTGCCATGGATGATCCGGCCTTCGGAGAGAAGCGTTCGCAGAAGCGCGACGAGCTCGTCGTCCTCGGCGATCGAGGCCCACTCGGGGACGATCAGGAAGCGGTGGGAGTAGCTTTCCTCGTCGTAGAAGAGGAACCGCCGCGACATGGAACCGAGATCGACGTAAGCCTCGGACGGGAAGAAGCGGAGGACCGTCTGGGTCGTGTGTGACTTGCCGGTCGAGGTCGTGCCCTTGGCGATCATCGAGACCGGCCGCTCGCTCGACTTGCCCCACGGCAATACCCGGCTCGTAAGGGCGAGGTACGTCAACGACGCCAGCCGTTCCTCGCCCGCGACGCCAGCGCGACGTAGATCGGTTCGGAAAGCCCCAAGAATGCCAGGCTCGAGCGCCAGGGATGGCGTTTGTCCGATTTTCGTCCGACTGGCCTTTCGGACATTTTTTCCCTTTGCCGGTGCGGGTTTGCGGTCCTTTGTCCGGTTGTCCGGCTCGTCCGGAGGGGGTGCAGGAGTGCGAGCCAACTGGTTCGCCTTGTCGTCGATCTCGAAACCGAGCTCGCGGAAGTAGGACTCGTCGCTCATTCGCCGGCCTTCCCATAGCCGCCATCCATTAGCAACTGGTCGACGTAGCCAAACGCGACCCATCCACACCGCTCGCCTTCGGTGAAGATCGTGACGAGGTTTCCGTCCTGCCCGTCCCGCTGCTCGAAGACGAGCTCTACGGCGCCAATTCCATTGACGGCACCGATGAGCTTCCTGCCTGCCAGGTGCCGGAATAGCCGCAGGAGCCCCGTGGTATCGAGAACAGTCGTGTGCAGGCCGTCGTTCGTCATGCCTTGCCGGGGTGCTCGAGCTCAATATCGGCCTCCCGAGCGCACTCATAGGCGAAGGCGACGTCGCCATCCTCGAGCGCCTCGAGCGCTCGGAAGAGAAGCTCGCGGGTTTTGTTGACGGTCGACGCGTCCGCGGAGCCGTCAGAGTTGACGATGCGGCGCTCGACGGCGCCGCGGGTGATGCCAAACGTAGCGCCGATCGCGGCGTTGATCTGTCGCCGTAGTTCGGCGTGCGGGTCTAGCGGAACCATGTCCGTCTCCTTGTGTGTGTCGTCGTCTCCGTAGGGGGAAAGCTGTTGGGCTCGGCCCGGAGACGAACCGGAAAAGCCGAGCCCAACGTCGTGAACCACGGCGCCGTAAATCGGCAGCGCGTGGCTGTGAACTACGTCAGATGGTCGTGGTGAGGGTTCTGAGGGGTCGCCGCGAGAGGTGCGAGTCAGCCGGCGCCTCGTGGCTCGTCGGGTTCGACCCTGTGCCGCAACTCGTGGCTGTGGGAGCGGCCGTGGGCGCAAGTGACGGCGGAGATAGGTCTTCGCACTACGCAGATTCCTCACGACGGTCTGCTCGGTCACCTTCAGCATGTCGGCCGACGCGGAGGCCGAGAAACGGCCCACGAGCATGAGAACCGCCGCGTCGCGCATGTCGCCGGGCATGGCAGTCAGCGCGTCGATCGTCTGATCCGTCAGGGCGAGCTTTGCCACGACCCACCAGGCTACGTTCGGCACCGGACGGTATGGCGACGCACTTCAGCTGCCGGCGACGATGCGCGCGACCCGCTGGCGGCTCAGAGAACGCCGATGACCCGGAGCAGCATGAGGACGAAGGCGAGGCCGATCAAGGCGCCAACCAAAACAGCGATTTCGGGCTCCCCCCGCATCTTCTTCTAGTACGACGGGAGTCACGAGACGTTCCTTCAAGAGTCGCTCTTAGGTGGCGAGTTTCACACGAGCCCGTCTCACATGACGGCGAGCAGCCGAAGGCGGCGCGGCCGAGGAAAACTAGCTAGGGGGAACGTCGAGACTTGCGAAGCGACCGAACTCGGCGGGCGCCCTCAGCCGGCTCCGCGATCCTGTCCCGCCGCTTCGCTAGTCGGAACGTCGCTTTACCGGACGACCTCCCCGGGTTGCCCGAAACGGGTGGTGTCACAATCTTGCGTTCGTTCATGTTGGACCTCCTGGATTCTGGCCAAGTAATGCGACCTGGAATGGTGCACGCGCGACCGGCTGGTCGTCGATCGACATCATCCAGACGTATCCGCCAGGGTCAAGGACAAGCGGCGGAATCTGGAGCGCGAGCGGAACCTTTAGATCCGTACCTGGCCGGGCAAGCGGGCCGCGACCCGCGACTAGCTGACCCTCGACGAGGACAGGTTCCTCATTATCGCCCGCCGTCACGTTCTCGTTGTCCTCATTCAGCAGCCGAAGCTTTACTCCGAGTGGGCGGTTGCCGAGTTCCCACGGCACCGAGACATCAACCGCCAGCGTCATGCCGAGTTGAGCGCCGGGCTCCGCGAGCCAGAGATACGACCAGCCGCCACCCAAGATGTAGAGCTTGTCCGCCACGACCTGAGCGGCATCGCAAAGCAGGAGACTGACTCGAATGTCTCCTGGAACGCTCACACGTACTGTTTGAACTCAACCGGGTCAGCAGTCGTCTTCGACTCTTGAAGGTCGTCGCGCCGCTCACCCGCCGCCACACCTACGGACTGCTTGAGCGCCGTCATGAGGTCGGGCACGTATCCGCCGTCCTTCCAGGTCTCCCAGAAGGGCCGCATGTAGAGGACACTGTTATCGAGCTTTTCCATTGCAGCGAGACACGTGTTGCCGTCCGGGTCGAACAGTTCGACCACCTGCCCGACTTCCGGGACGCGTCCCGCGACGATCGCCGTCGCGCGCCCATCCACGAGGTCGTTGAAGTCGGTCTGTATACGGGGCCTATCGCTCGTCATGTGGGGCGTCCTTCCTCTCCCTCGGTGTAACCGGGTTGGGATTGTTACGGACGGTCGCGAAGATCTCCGCGAAGTCCTGGAAATGCTTCGTCGTCGGGGGGTCAGGAAAGATCACGTTCGTGTGGCCGTAATCGTCAATCTCGTCGGAGAAGTCGAGCCCGATTGCGCGAATCTCACGCGCGGTCGTGAAGCGAAACTGGGGGTTTGGGCGCTCCGCAATCGCCGCGATCTCATCCGCCGACTTCCCAGGCAGGGTGTTCACCGAAAGACCGAACTCCTTTCCTTTCGTCTCCATGTAGTGCGTCAAGGCGCGAGCCATGAGATCGTCGGCCTTGAACTTCTTGCCGCCGAAACGGACAACGAACGAATCGTCCGGTACGTTCGCGACCACACTAGAAGAGCCCTGCCGCCATTCAATCAATCATCACCCTAGACGCGGATGCCGCCGCCGTCGAGCGAGGCTGCCAGATGCGCGCCGAGGTCGTCTCGTCGGCTAGACCAGCACGAACGCTTGCGGAGGGACTACGGCGGCCCGACCGAAGGCAAGCACCGCAGCGACGGCCAAGTCGATTTTCTTAGGCGAGTGCCTGTCGACCTTGGTGATGTACGCGCCGTCGGGTGTTTCCTTGACCATCGCATTCGCCATGTGTGCGGCGAGGCGGGCGTTCCCGTCATGCGTCACGCCCTTGGTCACGATCGCCGTATACAGGCGACTGCACATCTCGCTCATGCCGGCGCGGTTGTTCGTCGGAATCTCGACCACCGGCGGAGACCCGTACGTCTCGGCCCAGCCGTCGATCTCTCGGTGCCAGGCAGGCGGGTCGCAGGCGAGCTCGAGGACGTTCCAGCGCTCGAGCGCGCGCTCGACCGTGATCTCCACCTCGGAGCGAGGTACGACCCAGCCGACGGCGCCGGTGGGGCGCTCCCAGACGCCCACGACGAAGACGTGCGGGTTCTCTCCGACCGTGCTGCCGACGAGCGCCGTGCTGTCGTTGTTGTATGAACCGTCGAATCCAAGGACGACGTCGGCGCCGTCAGGGACGCCGCGCCACGGCTCCGCGAGCTCGTCCCAGGCGCCCGCCGGCAGCCAGGCCTTCGAGGACGCGGCCCAGACGTTGCCGTGAAGCTGCAATAGCTCGGCCGGGGCCAGCTCGGGGCTCTCGGCCTGCGCCCGTAGGTACGCCTCGTCGATCCAACTGGCCGGGTTGGCGAGCAACAGCGAGTCGATGTCGGTCGGGTCGTTCGTGGGTGCGTTGTAGTTGAAGACGATCGTGCGCCCGTCTTTGTTGCGACTGATCGTAAGGCCGGGACGTTGTTCCAGCTCGCCGGCATCCTCGTTCGCATCGAGCAACTGACCGAGGATGCCTTCTTTGCGCTCCTCGGCTGAGCCCGCGGTGCTAATCACGACAACCTGCGTCAGCTTCCGACCGCCGCCGCCGCTCACCAACGCGGCCCAGCCTTTTCTCTGCGAGGGCTTTGTCCAAGCGTGTAGCTCGTCGCAGACGACCAAGCTGGGGTTGTAGCCGTGAAGCGTTGCCGGGTCGCTGGCCATGCGCAGGATCTTCCCTCCACCATCACGGCGGGAGATCTCGCCCATATAGGTGCGCAGGTGAACGTGCTCCTGGAGCTCGGGGCTCTGGTAGACGTAACTGCAAACGGCATCGAATAATCGGCCTGCTTGTTTGTCGGAAGCGGCCGCGAGCAGAATCTCGGGAGCGCCCTTGTCGGTGAGGAGCCTAAAGAGACTGTAGGCCGCGAGCAGAGCGGTCTTCCCGTTCTTGCGGGCGAGGATCAGCACCAAGGTCTTCCAGCGGAACCCGTCACCCGACTTCGCGACGGCCTCTTCCATGAATTCGAGTTGGAAGGGCTCGAGCTCGAGTGGGCGGCCCGCCCATTGGTCGACGGACTGGATCAGATACCGCTTACACCACTCGGCGAAGTCGAGACGTTCGAGTGGCGCGGCTTTTGCCTTGCTGCGGCGTCTATCGGGAGCTGAAACCGCCCCCACAGGCCTACCGCCAGCGTGCGTCATTTTTGCTTTCTCCTTCGTGGTCAGTTTCCGTAAAAGCGGGGCTGGGCTGGGGTAGCGGAGCGGCGCGCGTCCCAAGACCTGCCCCCCTAGGGGTCAAGAAGCCCTCGCAACCGTCTTAGAATCGATTACAGAGCGTTCTGGGACCGGTGTGACCGCGGTGCGTCGACTACCCCGTGACAGTGCCTGCAGGCTGAGCGCACGTTGTCGACCGTGGCGAGCAAGTGATTGCCACGCAGCTCGGGGTCCAAGTGCACAGTCTCGGCATAGCCGGTGCAACCCTCGTCGACCATCAGCACACAGCGCCAGCCGTCCATCTGCAATCGAGCCAGGCGAACACCACGCCAGTACACGGAGTGCAGGCCGTGGCGCTGCGCCTTCGTCGCGCGCCTGTGGTTCTCAGCGCGCTCATGTTGAGGACAGCGACCGCGTACCACGAGGACCGGGCAGCCAGGCTGCGAGCAAGGACGCAGGATCACGCTGGCTTATGCGGCACCGGGCCAGACGGGATGACCTTGACTTTGAGCGGTTTCGTCGTGCTTGGTTTGGAGGGCGAACCTCCAGGTCCCTTAGGCATCAGACGATCCGCCCTCGGTCGACGCCTGGGACGCCGTAGTATGCGGTCGTTCCCATCGCCTTATTCGTGGTGACGTGCTCCTCGGGGACTTTTTCCTCGATCATGCGCTGGAGCTCTGCCTCGAACACGGCTAGCGACTGCTGAATCGAGGCTCGGTGCCGCTCGTCGCGAATGTGTCCTCGAAGCTCACGTTCAAGTGCTTGGATGTGGTCTCGCACCTGGAATGGGAGTTCGAAACCGTTTATTGCCATCGTTCTTATCTCCTTCCCTTGAGCGGTCGACCGATAGCAGTCTCGCGCTGAGATACCGAGTGTCCAGTGGACTTCTGCGGAATGAACCACCTTCCGCTAGCGAGCTTGACTGGCGACGGAGTCCGCTTTCCGATCGCTTTCCACACATTCAAAATGTGCCTGATACTCGCGGTGTCACGGTCCAACTCTGCGGCGCTCAAACCGGCTGTGGAGCTTGAACGCAATGGCGGTTTTTCGTAATGGTCGTCGAAGTCGCCTGCACGGTGGCCTTTCCGGCGACCATTACCACCGAGCTCTCTGAGTCGTGCATCAGCACGTGCTCTAATGGTTTTCGCCTTCGCTCGCTGGCTAGCGAGATACACGTCCATATTCATGGTTCCCTTTCGTTGTGATGTGGAGGAGGGGGCTCAAGACCGGTAACTTCCTCCCACCGGTCGAGCCCGCTCTGGACCTCCTCCAGCCCCAGCCGGACAGAGAGAGGAGGCTGGGGGTCTTTGGTCAGCTCTTCTTCTTGGACTCGAGGGCGCGTCTGACGACGTCGTCGAGGGTGGGCCCGGAGACGGTGCGGTCGCCTCGCTTAGCTGTGAACCACAGCGACCAGCCGGCCTGCTCCATTTCCTTCAGTAAAAGTTCGCGCGACGAGACGCTGTCTAGGTAGCGATTGCTCATCGCGGTTTGACGCGCGCATCGGAAAGCCAACGCTCGAGCTCTGCCTCATCGATGCGATAGACGGGTCTCGAGGTGTACTGCGCGAGTGTCAGCGCGGGTATTTCACCTTGCCGAATCCTGGTATAGACGGTCGCTCTGCAGAGCTTGAGCCGCTCTGCTACCTCGGTAGGTGTAAGAAGCTTGGTCATCTTCTAGCTCCATTCCGTTCTCTGGATATCTAAGGGAAAAGGAGGAGAGGACCCAGGCGGGCTCGGTCGCCCAGGTCCTCTCTCTGCCCTCCGATGCAGCGGGCTCGCTAAAGCCCGTATTCCGACATGCCCCCACGCCGGAATTCTTGAAATCGTCGTTCCCCTATTAGGGGATTTAGGCGCACAACTCTTATCGCGCGCGTTTAGCTATCTCCTGAACAAGGCGGCGGCTGCAATCGAACACGTCTTTTACGGCGTTAGGGTTCGCGTTGCGCTCATTCACTAGCTCTGCAATCACCTGCTCCGCTTTCGTGCGAATCTCTCGAAGGTGCGTGGGGGTCGGCCCGTGTCGTTGCAGCGAGATAAGCGCTTCCTCGAACGTTCCGTCCAGACGGTCTCTCGCGTATTCTTCGAGGAACGCGGCATCGGTCAGTCCGGTGATGGGTCGACCGTCAGGCGTGCCGCTCGTGCCGGCGTGCTGGACGTGCCAACCGCCCCCAGCGAGAAACGCGGCGGCGTCGGCGGGCCCGCGTCCGAGCTCTATCCAGAGCTCGTGCGAGCTTGACTCGTCGGTCTCGTCTTCCTGGACGTAGTGACGCTTGCGACCCTCGCTCACAGATACGTCGGCGGGGGGAGCCTTCCCCGGCTCCCCTACCCGCTCCTCGAGATACGCGTCCCACCACGGATCTCCGGGCCTGCGCTTGCGCCAGCCATCAATGCAGTCGAAGTTGAGACAGGCGCGGCCGTCGAGCATGCGGCCGCGGTCTCCCTCGCCGCGCCGGTGGCTATTGCAGAGCCCACAGGGAACGCGACTGGAGCCAAGGGCTACGGGGAAAGCAGAGGTCTCACGGCGTCCGGGGCCTTCGGCGAGGGGGAACCGGAGGTCTAGGACGCTGTAGAGACGGTGACGCCACGGCCACGGGTCAGGGCGAGGCGCGGGCGCGCGGCCAACGCGCCAAAACATCTCGGCTACAGATTCGCCGACCGCGTTTTGATCAAGGCGGACAAGCAGCACCGGGTACTCCTTCTCCAAGGCGCGGGGACCATATCGCCGTTGGGCGAGAACGACTTAGGTGCCCAGACGCTGGGACCACACCGGGACCACACGGGCAGCGCATTTAGCGGCAACTACGGCAGGGACGAATCGCATGGTTGAGCCGAATCCGCATAGCTCCTAGCCTCTGAATCTTTCCTCGCCAAAGGACATCTTGGCGGGCCGCGAAGGGGTTGCTAGCGTCGGCGCCGTGGTGCGAGGAACGGTTCTGCTGGTCGAGCACGAGGGTCCGGTGCGGGCCTACCTCGAACAGCAGCTCGCGGACGACGGCTTCGAGGTGCTGGCCGCCGACCGCGGCGTGCAGGCCCTCGACCTCGCCGAGGAGGTGAAGCCCGACCTCGTCCTCCTGGACGCCGTCCTACCCGACGCGTCCGGATTCGAGCTCTGCGGCCGCCTGCGCGACGGAGAGCCTGGGCGCCGCTGGAACCGCGACGTCCCCGTCATCATGGTGAGCGCGCGCGGCGATCCCGTCGACCGCGTGCGCGGCTTCGCGCGGGGCTGCGACGACTACGTCGTGAAGCCCTTCGTCTACGACGAGCTGCTCGCGCGGATGCGTGCTGTCCTCCGCCGCTCGAACGGGCTGCGGCACCCGCGCTTGACGGTGCGCGACCTCGAGATCGACCTCGCCTCCCGAGTCGTCACTCTGGCCGGCGAGACGGTGCAGCTCTCCGCCAAGGAGTACGAGCTCCTCGTCGCGCTCGCCGAGGATCCCGAACGGGTCTTCAAGAAAGAAGAGCTCCTGCGCAACGTCTGGGGCTTCCGGTCGCTCGGGCGTACGCGCACGCTGGACTCTCATGCGTCGCGGTTGCGGCGCAAGCTCAACCGCTCGCCCGAGACCGCCTACATCCTCAACGTGTGGGGAGTGGGGTACCGGCTCGTCGCGACGGCGGGCTAGGGCTTCGTCACGCTTACGAGCACGATCTCCTCGTGGTTGCCGCTCACGGTGTGCTCCTTGATGTCCCCGACGCCGGCGACGTACCATTTGCGCTCTGCGACGCCCGGGTCGAGCTTCGGGGCCGTCTCGACTGTCAGCAAGGTGTCCGGGTAAGAGCCGTTCGGCACGGTGACGGAGCCACCCGGTCCAAGAACCCGCGCCTGGTCGAGGGCGTAGCGCGGGTAGTACTCCTGGCGGTACGTGTCGCCTTGCTGAGGGTCGCCGGGCATGATGATCCCCGGCTCCGCGCCTGCGACTCCAGCCTCCCAGGAGTCGTCTGCCTTCACGAATTTGCCGTGGTGAAGCTCACGCGTGTCCTCGCCCACGTACCAGACGTTGCCCTCCTTGTCCTGGGCGTACCAGTCCAGCGTGTGTTCGATCGGCGTGCCGCGAGAAGAGACGGTGTCTCGCACAACCACGCACTTGATGCCGAGGATCGTCTTCGTCCGGTGGGTGACCACCATGTCGTCGTTTTGGGGAGTCTTTCCGTTCTCGGCGACGCCTCTGTAGTGAAAGCCGGTTCCCGGCAAGAGCGGGAAGTAGCGGTTGTCGATCGTCGCGACGAAGTTGGCGGGATCGATCTTGGGTGCGTACGTCCCGTGGATCGGAGCCAGGGCCGAAGCCGAGGCGCCCCGCTCGGAGACCGTCGAGGCTGTCGACGAACCGCTCCCCTGCTTCGAGGAACCGCAGGCGGCTGCAAGTAATGCCAGAACCGCCAGGGCGACCAGCGACAACGAGACGTACGGTCGAGGCCTGAGTCGTCCGGTCATGTCGTCCTCCATCCGGTCGTTCAGCGCCCGCGCTGATACCAGATCTACCCGCCGTCCATGAGAGGAAGATGAGAGAGGGCTAGGTCGTGATCGAAGCGCGTCGAGGCCTCGGAGCCGAGCGCGGGGGTCCACTTCTTCACGTGGTGGAGGTCCTCCTGAGGGTCGTAATCGTGGAAGGCCGCGCCCTCGACGTCGATCGTGAACAGGTGCCAGTCGGCCGGGCCGGCGCCCGGCCGAGACCTGCGTCGGATCATGTCTCGGAGCCGAGGCCGCCTCGACCACCTGGCGCACCAGCTCGCCGCTCTGAGCCACGAGGATCGGCCCGAACAAGGCGTCGCGGGCGGCAAACAAAGCCTCGAACGGTAAGCCCTTCGTCGAGCGCGTGTCCGGATACCGACGCGCGATCCTCGCGCGTATCGAGCTGACGACCGAGGCGGAGCCGTATCGCTGCTGAACACCTGCTTCCTCGTCGGCGAAGGCGAAATCGACGAAGAACGTGAGGACTGGTGGCTTGACGCCTACGTATGCGTGAACGAGTAGGCGCAAGGCCCACCCGCCATCGGCGCAGAACCGCCTGAAAGATTCCGTCAGCGCAGCGGTTCCGGATCAGCTAGGTCGGATGCGTGATGCGCCGCGTCGGAAATCGATGGGGGTCGAGCGCCGCTGTGAGCGAGTCCGCGCAGAGCCTCTTCTGCGCGTATCTCTAGCCGCCTGCGCCGCTGACGGAGGCCTCCTGGTACGGGCATCGGGATCGGCCCGAACAACGCACCCAAGAATGACAACGTGGTGAAGCCGTTCGAGGTTTTGTTTGACGCCCGTAACGCCCTGTTCGGGCCGATTCCGCTAACTCAAAAGACCGGGTGAGCACGTGCGGACTGCTCGTTGCGCTCGCCGAGGATTCCGGGCTAGGGGATCCCGATCCTCACTTCGCAGCCGAACGCGGAATCACCGTTTCCGCCATCGCCGTCACACCTGTCCCGGCCGAAGCCGCCGCTTAGCTGGTCGCTCCCCCTTCCACCCAACAGATTGTCGTTGTCGGCGCCCCCCCAGAGGCTGTCGTTACCACGGCGGCCCTTGATGAGGTCCTGATCACTGCCTCCGAACAGGCGATCAGCGCCGTAACCGCCCCCAATGGCATCCGCTCCCTCGCCTCCGTAAATGTCGTCAGCCCCATCTCCCCCAGAGATCCTGTCTTGGTCACCTCCACCGCTGAGGAGGTCGTTAGCGTCGGCCCCCCTTAAAATGTCGTTCCCCTCAGAGCCGTAAAGCTGATCCCGGCCCTCGCCCCCGACGAGCTCGTCGTCGCCCACGTCTCCGAACAGGACGTCGGTCCCATCGCGGCCGGTCAATAGGTCGATACCGAGCCCACCCGACAAGCGATCGCTGCCGGCGCCTCCCCCTATCCGGTCGTTCCCGTCGTCGCCGCAAATGACGTCGTTGCCGAAGCCGCCGGTGATCGTGTCATTGCCGCCGAGGCCGACGATCAC
>WNGA01015182.1_pt1 | contig 16983 bp, 19 predicted proteins | sample 5400061 | NCBI WGS metagenome assembly WNGA01 (sample SAMN13153366, study PRJNA577476) | soil metagenome | isolation source: 100 cm soil or saprolite under grassland replicate 2 | place: USA:California | collected 2016-06-15 | reverse complement strand
CGAGGCGTGCGCGGCGAAGGACCTGGAGGTGATGGGATGTATTCGCAAGGCTCTGTCCGGTGTATTGCGAGGACCTCAACGGTACGTGGTCCTTGCGAGAGCAGATCCACGAGTTCCAGCCGTCTGGGATGCGCCAATGCCTTCCCGATCCGGGCAAGGTGCTCGTACACCGCTATCTTCAGTCCGGTTGCCGGAGCGTTCACACCGTCCACCTTTGGGATCATTCAAATGCTCAAACGTATACTTGAATAGTGGTGCAGAGAACACGTGATGTCAAGACCACCACCAGAACGCGCGGCGGGCGCGGTGGCGTGAACGGTCAAAGAGGCGGGCGAAGATGTGCGCGGGCCGTTACGTCGTTCGGGCTACAGTTGCCGTCGTAGAATGGCTGACGGTGGATCGTTTTGTTGTCGGCGCCCGGCTTCTGCCATATACTCGGAAACGGTTGCTGAAGACGCCACGATGTTGTCAAGTGTTGTCAAGTTATTGATCCAATGAAATAGACATTTATTGGCAGCATCGCTGGCAGACGAACCAGCCCAGATGGCATTGCAGGCCAATTAAAGTTCAATCATCCCTCGTACGCGGAAGTGGCGGAACTGGCAGACGCACCAGCTTGAGGGGCATGAATTAGCCCTTTCATCTACTCCAGTAAAATAGCCAGTAAGGCCTTTATTTACAGATCATTGCTACTGCTTTAGGGCCGCGACATCCTTTGGGTGTTGTGAAGCTTGTTGTGAAGCATCGGACTGATTCCAATCCTTCGAAGGGCGCCCATCCCTGCCCCCATTTCCCCGGCCCCTGGCTGGGAGGGGCCTTCCTCGGAGTTTCCGTCCGCGCGGACGGCGAGCACGTAACGCGGGATGCTGTGGCGGATGAAGACCGTCCGCCGGGCGGCGTTCAGGAGGAGAGATGGCCTTTCTGCCGAAGGATAAGCGACGGAGCGCCGAAGCGCCCCGTCGCTGGACGACGGCCGTCAGGCGGTCGCCCTGTCCGCCGCCTCTTCAAACTCCGCGTACGCGTCGAGGATGCGTTCGCGCACGGCGTCCTGCGCCGTCGTGTCGACGACCGGCCGCAGGAGCGCGAAGCTCCGGCGCTCGCCGTTCACCGCGTACTGGCGCGCCGGGAACGTGACGTTCCGGCCGTTGCCGCCGCGACGCTCCCAGATGCTGAAGCCGATGAGCTTCAGCCCGGCGAGAGGGCCGGCGCCGAAGTGGAGCTCGGCATCCGCGAGCTTTCCGGGAGGGTTGCCCTTGTCGTTCGGCGTGATCTTGACGGTCATGGTGTCCGAGCTGTGGTTGGTCTGCATTGTTCTGTTCCTCCTAGGAACCGTGATTGGTTCCTTCGTGCGGTGTGAGGAACCATCACGAGCTTCCTAGTGAGGACAGAAGCGCTGCACCCCGCCAGACGCGGCTACGGCCCCACGCATCCGAGCGTGTCCAGGTTTCCTGGCACGGCCGCCGCAACGGCGCTCTCGGTGCAGGGCCGTGGCCGTTGACGGATGGCGGGTGTGGTGCGAACAGGAAAGACCGACGAAGCCGACTCGGGCATTCAGTCCGTCGAGGAACGTGTTGCAACGCCGGAGGACGCTCGATCAACGAGCGCGACGACGTAAGCGATGAGTGGCGCCGCTGCACGGCTGAAAGGGACGGCAATAGTCGTGGCGCAGCGGTTCTTACGGAATCATGTACTCGGTGACAAGCGTGCCGCGCCGGCGACTCGGACGTTATGGGAATGGCAGCCTCGGTGTCCCGTCAAAGGACGCGAGTAGGCGCTCGGCCTCGCGGTCGAGGAAGAACTTGACGATTTCCGCGCGCGTGCGGCTGGAGAGCGCCTGGTGAAGGTCCTGGAGCACTGTCCGAACAATCTCAGCTCGCGCCGCTTTCGTGTAGCCGGCGTGACGAAGAAGGTCAACGAGGGCATCAACTCATTCGGCATCGGCAGGGTCGAAGCTAATGGATAGAATCCTGTGCCGAGGGACGAGATCCGCCGGGTTTGATGGCTCCATCGTGCTGTACCTCGTCCGTCTTCACAGGCATTCTTCTTCGACGACGGTCGCCATGCAGCGGGCGGCGACAGCCGTACTGCTGCGTACTATTGGCCCTCGGCACGACCGTTCACGTGGACGTCGACGCAACGTTACGAGCGATCCAGAATGGGAACCGGATCTGGGCGAACCTTCAGGTGCCCAGGCCGATCAGTGCCGAAGCTCCAAAGGTTTCCTTCGCGGTCGCGCGCGCTGTAACCGCGCATCTTGCCTCCCATGGCGTCGTGAGGCTCTCCGAGCACTTCAACCCCGGCAGCCTTGGCCCGGTCAAAGTGAGCGTCGGGATCAGCGACGTTGAGGTACACCCATCCCTGCCCGAGATGACTTCCATGCAGCTGGTCAGGTAGGTCGGGCTGGACGAGAATCGCTCCCTCACCGTGCCTCAGGGCTGCATACCGAACTGCGCCGTGCTCGTCGGTGCCGAGAACCTCCGGCTCCAACCCGAAGGCCTTCTCGAGGAATTCGAGCGCAGCCTCGAGATCTCGATACGTCAGTGAGGGGTAGACATCCATCGCAGTTCTCGCCAGTACCGACGTTACGCTCGTGCAGTGCGCTTCGCGACGCGATAGCGCAGGTGCGTGGCCGTTGTCCCCTCGATCACGCTGGGCGCTTCCAGCTGGATATGGTCATCGCCGAGGTTCTCGAACAAGCGTGCGCCAGCGCCGAATAGTACGGGCACGAGATGCACGTGAATCTCGTCGACGAGGCCGGCACGGATCAGTTGCTGGCCGATTTGAGCGCCCATGACGTCGATATCCTGGTCACCTGCGGCGGCTCGTGCTCGCTCGACAGCTTCCTCGGGACTGTGAACGAACGTATACACGCCTCCGTGTGGTACTTGCTTGGGCTTGCCGTGAGAGACGACGAACAACGGAGTGCGCATTGAGCCGCTGGGGCCATCTGCGCCCCACCAGGGCACCGACAGGTCGTAAGTACGCCTGCCGACGATGCCCGCGCCGACATTGCGGCGCATCTCGGCCAAGACCTTCGCGCTGCGCTCATCGGCCTCGCCGAACGCCCAGGTGTGCAGCTGCTGACCGCCGTCTCCCATCGGCTCCTCCGGCCGGACGCCCGATGCGGTCATGTAGCCATCGAGCGACACACTCATGTCGAAGATCACCTTCGTCATTTGCTCTCTTCTCCGTTCGGGACGGAGCGACGCAACCGGTCCGTCGCTCGATCCGCCGACTCTTTGCGTTGCTTCTTTGCGCGGGGGCTTCCGCGTCGCCCGCCCTTGTCTTTGCGCGGGGGCTTCTGCGCCCCCCGCCCTCGTTGAGAATGTGGTACCGCAAGTGGGTGACACCGGGTGCATCGACGACGAGGGTCCGTTCAAACCGAACGCCGCCAAGTTCATGGAAAAGAGGTACGCCGCGCCCTAATAACACGGGCACGAGGTCGATCTCGATCTCGTCCATCAGTCCCGCCCGAAGACAGTGCTGGATAGCCTTGCCTCCCATGACCATGACGATCTTCTTACTGCGCGCTGCCGCGGCCCGTGCCTGCTCGACGGCCCTCTCGATACCGTTCGTCACGAACGTGTAGGGGATGTCGCCCCGGGGCACGCGGCGCGGAACGCGATGGGTCAAGACGAAGAGTGGCACGCCCTCGAGCGGGCCTTTGCCTCCCCAGGCGTTCGAGACGTCATACGTGCGCCGACCCGAGATGACGGCGCCACATCGGTCCGCCCGCGCGTCGAAGAGCTCGGCGCTGACGGCTGAGAGGCGGAAGGGCGGTCCATAGTGCCGGCTCGGTGTGTCACCGTTGAAGTACCACTCGAACAACCGCTCACCGCCCTTTCCCAATGGGGCCTTCGGGCTGTCATCGACTCCCGCAATGAAGCCGTCGAGCGACATCGACATGGCACCGCCGACCGTGATGCTCGATTCCGTCATGGGCGTCTCCTGTCTCTTCTCAACCGTCGGTTTGCATGGGCGCTATCGGGCGCCCATGACTCGCGATGTCGTTTCTTGTTTTTTGCCTCTTCGTTTTGCGTCTTCTGGTCGAACCGTCATGCCGCCTGCCGCGCCGGAGCGTACGCCGATGCACGATGGAGCATTAGCTCCCACCGGCCGTAGGCGATGAACGTCGAGAGCAGGCCCACCACCAGCGGCAGGATTGCCCGGGCGGCGCCACCGGTTACAAGCGTGAGCCCAGTCGCGCCGATCATGATGATCACCAGCCCGCCTGCGGCAACCGATGTCAGTCCCGGTTGAACGCGCAGCAGACCGGGCAGGATGAGGCCGATCGCCCCGAGCACCTCGGCCGCGCCGATGAACCGCAGGAACAAAGCCGGCAGTCCTGTCTGAGTCGCGAGCGCGTCGAGCGGCAGCACCAGCTTCGTACCACCGGCGAACAGAAAGAGCGCCGCGAGCAATCCTTGAACACTCCACAACAGCACGTTGGTCTTCTTCATTTTCCGCCTCCATTTACATGTCGAATGGGAAGCGGTGAAATCGACACCGGCAGACTCGGCACCTGGGGAGGTCTGACCGAACAGCACTCGACCGCGGCGTGGGTGTCGCGTACGTCAATCACTTGACAGTCAAAAGCCTCCTTGATAACTTGCTGATCGTTCAGCAAGCATTATATAACTTGCCGCGATGGGGCGAAACGCTCAGAAATCACGCGAGGCAATCCTGGGAGCCGCCGAAGAGCTCTTTGCCAGGTCTGGCCCGCAGCAGGTCTCGTTGGCTGAGGTTGCTGCGCGGGCCGGCGTGTCCCGCGGGCTTCCCTCTTACTTCTTCAAGGACAAGGAGACCCTCTCACGCACCGTGATGGAACGCGCGGCCGCAGAGGTCCGCCGTGCTGTTCTCGATCCCATCCGGGCTTCCAAGCATCGGGATCCCGGCCGGTTGCTCGCGGGCTTGATCGATGACTACATCGAGTACCTTGCCGCTCATCCTCGGGTCGTGCGGCTCTTGCAGTGGAACGCCCTCGAACGTACCGCCGACACCCGACCCGGAGCGTCGACCAACGTGCCGACCGGCGTGCTACGCGAAGCGGTGTTGGTGCTGGGCACGAAGGTCGCTGCTTCAACGATCTCCGGCATCGCTCTCGATGACTTGGTGCTGAGCATCGTCGCCTTGTGCCTGTTTCCCTTCGAGAGGCTACCCGCCAACGGCGCCGACAAGGCGTTCGTTCGCCGCCACAAGCGCCACGTTAAGGTGCTTGTCGGGCGCGTCATTGGATCACGCAGATGAGAGCTGCGGCGCCTCGCCGCTCCCTGGAATGGGCTTGTGTATCCAATCGTGGTGAGCCTCGGATTCGCCGCACTCGCATTCGCGGGAGATCGACTGACGTGGCTCGCGCCGCTCCTGCGTGGCTTCATCGGCGTTGCCTTCCTGAGTGCCATTGCCGATCGGCTGGGCCTCTTTGGAGGACCCGGCGCACCCGGCGTGTCATGGGGGAGCTTCGAGAACTTCGAGGCATACACCGCACGGGTGAATGCCTTCCTCCCGCGCGGTGCGATCCCGACGCTGGCCGTCGCCGAGAGCGTTATCGAGGGCGGGTTAGGCCTCGCAATGCTTCTTGGATTCAGTACGCGGAAGGCCTGCGTGGGATCGGCGACGTTATTGAGCTGCTTTGCATTGGCGATGACATTCTCGCTGGGAGTCGGATCCCAGTTTCCTTTCGCGGTACTCGTCTTGGCGGCCGGAAGTTTCCTGCTGGCGACGTTGGAACACTCTTCGCGGTGGAGCGTCGATTCACTCCGCCTGCGCCTCACGAGGCGGCCGACCACGAGCCTGAGGAAGGCCTGAAGAGAGCAGCTGACCCATGAGCACGATCCCATCTGATGAAATCGTGTCTGTCGCTACGCGCGCTCGCTTGATTCAGTACGGAATAGCGAGCGTCGTCATGCAGACAGCTGACGAGGACTCCGAGCATGATCGCCTTGCTCGTATCGACCGACGTTTGACGCAATCCGTTATCCGACCGCTACAAGAGTGTCTCGATCGGCTAGTCACTGGCGGCGTCGCCAAATCTAGCGCGCAGTTCGCACCGATGACATTCAACTCGGACGCAGCGGCCCCGCCAACTGCTGGCGAACCTAACGCGATCTCGAACATGATGGATGACCTGGACAGGCTCGCGAGCGATGCGACGATGCTAGCGGCGCGAGCAGAGTTGCCGACTGAAATGATCGAAGCTGCGGCGGCCCTCCAAGATCTCGCTTGTCAGCTGACACCGGAAGACATGCAAGGACGTACGATTGCGCGTTTCCGCGACATTCAATCTTCTTTGAGACGCCGCATTCAGACACAAAGCAACGGACCCTACCTCGTGACGAACGTCGACAATGTGGCCAACTGGCTGGGCGAACGACTTCCGTCGCGCCCGCAGATGGCCCTTTGTCGATGCGGTCGGTCGATGTTGAAACCGTTTTGCGATGGCACGCACGCCGACATCAAGTTCACCGATGAGAAGGTTCCTGACCGAGTACCCGATCGCCAGGATACCTACGTCGGGCTTCAAGTCACGGTGCTCGACAACCGCGGCACGTGCGCGCACTCAGGGTTCTGCACAGACCGGCTGGCTTCGGTGTTTCGGCTTGGGCAAGAACCGTTCGTTGCTCCGAGCGGAGCCCGGCTTGATGAAATCGTCCGAGCGGTCAGGGCGTGCCCGTCAGGCGCACTCAGCTACGCAATCGACGGGCGTGAAGCGCGCGCGGGGGTCGACTCCGTGCGCGAGCCGACGATCGAGGTGTCGAAAGACGGACCGTACCGGGTCACCGGCGCGATTCCGCTCGTCAACGCGCAGGGCGAGCCGAACCCTCGGAACCAAGGCGCTTCTCTTGAACACTATAGCCTCTGTCGCTGTGGGCACTCCAAGAACAAGCCGTTCTGTAGCGGAATGCACTGGTACGCCAACTTCCACGATCCCGTCGTGGACCCAGACCACGTTCCGACATTGTTCGAATGGGCGGGCGGACTTCCCGCCCTGACGCTGATGACGCGTATCTTCTACTCGAAATACGTGCCAGACGATGCTCTGCTCAGCCCGCTGTTTGCGAATATGGCGCCTGATCATCCAGAGCGGGTTGCGCGCTGGCTCGGTGAGGTCTTCGGCGGTCCCAAGATCTACAGCGAGTTGCACGGCGGTTATCCTCGCATGATTTCTCAGCACGTTGGGAAGGGTTTCAACGAAGCGCAGCGCGCACGGTGGGTAACCCTGCTGTGCCAGTCCGCAAATGACGCCGGTCTTCCCGTGGATCCGGAATTTCGCGCCGCATTCGTCGCGTACCTCGAATGGGGCTCGCGGCTGGCAGTCGAGAACTCACAACGCGAGTCCAAGCCGCCTCTGCACATGCCGGTCCCTCAACCCGTTAGTTTCGTGGAACATATTAAACCGCTGTTTCGCAGGATGGACCGTCAATCGATGATCTTCGCGTTCGATCTCTGGGCGCACCAGGATGTCTCCAAACACGCCCAGGCGATCCTCAATCGGCTCGACGCCGGCACGATGCCGTGCGACGGCGCGTGGCCAAAAGAGAAGGTTGACGTGTTCCGCCGCTGGATGGACTCGGGCATGCCCGCGTGAACCGTTTCTGAAGGCGTTACCAGATGAATCGACGTCAACTCCTCAAGCGGCTCGACACGGCGCGTGCGCGCGCAAGTGAATGCACGCGTTCACGCCTGGACCGCGCCCACACGAAACAGGCGACTTCCCGTCTGCGCTTGAACCGACGTCATGGACATTCGTGCCAGAGCGTGGCCCCTATCCAACGAACAGCGACGGTTTGCGAGTCTATCGGTACAACCGACGATTTCCGTGGAAACGGTACGGTGGTTTAGTTCTCATCGAAACGGCGGTGTCTTCGAGGCCGATATGCAGATTCTCGCAATTCTTTTCGGCGCGCTCTTCTTGTTCAGGCTGATCGGTGTCGCCGGTGTGGAGTTCTTCGCCACGTGGCTAGGATGCGCTCGCGCGGCTCTGGCGACCATGTTTCTCTTTACGTCGATCTCCCACTTCGCGCCGATGAAAAGGGATCTCATCGCGATGGTCCCCACCTCACTCCCGCGTCCAGACCTGCTCGTGACATTCACAGGAGTGGCGGAACTGGCCGGCGCAATCGGGCTGGTGTTTCAGCCAACAAGGTTCTGGGCCGCGTGCGGATTGATTCTGCTCCTCGCGTTGATGCTGCCCGCAAACGTGAGCGCGGCTCGGCGTGGACTTGTTCTGCGCGGAAGGCCGGCGACCGCGCTCTGGCTGCGTGTGCCGATGCAGGTCATGTTCATCGTTTGGGCTTGGTTCGTCCGGTGAATGCCCTGCCAGCCGCGGTCTCCACATAACGGCTGCAGCGTCCATGATCGTGACGAGCGGCATGCAAACTGGATGATCGGCAACGGCTCACGCGACGAGTCGGGAACGGACGTCGCGTCTGACAAGCAGAACACGCAGGATGAACCTTCGTCATGAAGATTCTTGTCACCGGAGCTACGGGAACCATCGGAAGTCGGCTCGTACCAAGACTGTTACAGCGCGGTCACGCGGTACGAATTCTGGGCGCGAGGAGAAGGCCGTTACTCGCTGTGGCGAGGCAGGAGAAGTCATGATCACCGACGCGCGCATTCAGCTCCTTGGTACCGCTGGTGTCCGAATCCTGAGGTACGGGCTGGCCTTCCTGCTCGTGACGTCGGGCGCCGCCAAGTTCACTGTGTTCGAGGCGGAAGCGATCAAGCCCCTTGTCGAACACAGCCCCTTCCTGGGCTGGCTGTACACCCTCTTTGATCTGCGTGGCACGTCGGCGCTTATCGGAGTTTTCGAAGTAACTGCGGGCGTGGTCATTGCGACCCGCAAATGGCTTCCACGCGCGTCGGGCTACGGGAGCCTGGCAGCCGCCGGCATGTTTGTCATGACGTTGTCCTTCCTGCTCACGACACCAGGTGTATTCGAGCCCACGAGTCCATGGGGCGGCTTCATCATGAAGGACATCGTACTGCTCGGAGCCGCGCTTTTCACCGCCGCCGAAGCGTTGCGAGCCCGAGAGAGTTAGAGCGCTCGTGCCGGCCCGCACGATCCGATGAATACCAGCCGGCATGTAGTGGCTGGTTCCGAAGTTCGACGCCCGGCGTCTGGCACGGCCCGCAAGCTCCAATCGACATCCGTTCATCACGCCGGTAAATCATAATGTCGCCAAGTGGCGAACGGGCCGATCGGCCCGCCGATGACGGGTCATCGGTCGCTGCCAGGCGGCCGACGAAATTGTCCGAGTACCTGCGACGCCTGAGACGCCGAAGTCAGCAGATCTGCCGCATCACGGGCTGATTGCCGGAGGTCAGCTTCGAGGCGAGCTGCGAGGAGCAGTGTCGCTTGCAGGCTGTTCGCGAGTCGATCGATGAGTATCTTGAGTTCGTCGGCGGTCATGATGTGTCCTCCAATCACGGGTTGTTCGTGGTTCCTTCACGACCGGAGGAACCCGACAACCCGTATGGAGGGCACCGACTCAAGTCAGCGCCGGCCGAACACCGCAGCCGCTGCCACCGGGCGTGCCAGCCGCTTTTTGCTGGCGCGTCGCGAAGCATCCGGTGACGGTTGCGGTGTGGTCGTGCAGCGCACGACGGCCGCGCTGAGATCGCCAAAGTCCACGCCGACGACGAGGCGTGCGATTCTGGTAACGGCCAAGCGCGTCCCTCGGTTCTCTGGACTTCGGACAGGATGCGTCCAGCGCAGGCTTCGTCGCGTGGACGGCGCTGAACAGCGACCGGCGGATCACCGTGGAAAGCAACGCCCGTTCGTCGCGATGGTCACGCCGACGTCGCGGGCGATTCGCCTCCAGGGGACCGATGACTCACAGGCAGCCGGCCTCTTTGAAGCTGTAGTAGCGACCGTCGCCAACGACGATGTGATCGAGTACTGCGATCCCAAGAACGTCTCCAGCCGCCACGAACCGACGCGTGACGTCGACATCGTCGGGCGAGGGTCTCGGAGATCGTTATGTGGCCGTGGCCAATGGGAGCCGCCGATCACACCGGTCGACACGTTGATCGCAGACACATAACGGACTGGCCCAGATGGGGCTGTCTTCGTCACCGTTGGACAGAGAGGCGATTGTCTGGTGGGCTATTCTGTCGTCTCAAGACCGTCGATCCATCGGGCTCGATCAGCTCGGGCCAATCGTGGGCCGCCAGTGAACCGGATATCTTACGCCGCCCGCAGCGTATTCGCGCTATCGAGAACTGTGTATCCCGCCTGTTTTCCGTCGCCCGTTCAACGACCAGTGACGATGTTGGTAGCACTTGCCGACAGATTGAATCCGACCAGTCGCCGCGCTACCGTTAGGCACAAAGGAGTCTCATGAAAAACGCGTCAAAAGTTCTGCTCTCCGGCTTGCTAGGCGGCTTTGTAGGAAATGGGGTGCTTGGGGCTATCTTCTCTTCTCCTCCCGTAAAATCGGTTCTCTATAATCCGGCTCTTCAAAGCTCTCTATTTATTGAGATCACTCCAAAGAGGAACATTCCCGTTTCCGTTTTCGGGCTCGTATTGTTGAGCGTTATCCACGCTTGGCTCTTCTCTATTTTGAAGACTTCGATTCCCGGCGCGAATTGGGTCAAGAAGGGATTGTTCTGGGGGTTTGCCATTTGGGCCATGTATTGGCTGTTCCAAGAATGGTTCATCTATCACACTCTTTTGGGGGAGCCGATCCTGCTGAATGTCTTGGAGCTCGCTATCCTTCTTGCAGGATCTCTGGTGGAAGGCATGATCATCGCCTTTTTCCTTGCGAAGGAGCAGACGGTTTAAATGCTATCGTGCCTATCAGGCCGCTGCAGCCGACCATCGGCGCTGGCATACCCGGGCAACTCGACACGAGCTTCCGCCGCTCGCGGCTGAGCGGCAGGACGGAATGCAGCGTGCCGCGCGGCCGACCTCGTGGTACGCGATCACGTGACACTTCGTCGTCAGGCACAGGATTAGAACACCTTCGCGGGTTCGTCCTGCAGCAGCGTCATCAGCGCCGATGCCGCCTCGGAAGGACGACCGAGCGTACGTCCCACGATCACCGGCTCCGCATCATGATCCTTCCGGATCGCATATCGAATCGTTAGCTCTCGAAGTTTCATCGTCTGCGTCTGCATTGTCGTGTCTTCCGCGTGTGCGCTTTGTGGTTCCTTCGCGACTTGAGGAACCCGACACGCACGGCGTGAGGACACGAGCGAGTGCCGCCCCGGCGAGGCAGTGGCTCTTGGCAGCGGCTTTGATCAGGTCTCCTGGCACAGCCGGCGAAAGCCGGCGCACCGCTGCGAGGCCACTGCTGCCGGCTGTGCGGCGACGGGACGGCACGGAGCGATTCAAGACGGAGCGAGGAATTGGGAGCGCTTACAAGATGGAGAGGGAACGTGGACCGAGCGTGACGTTAAAGGCGGGAGAAACAGCCGTGCGTGATTTCGGCCGGATCAGGCGCTGAGCAGATTCGCCTTGGAAATTCTCTCACCGCGATTCGCACTGCACTATGGCGGCAAAGAGCACGCAGGCGGCGCGTCAGTATTCGGCCGCGAGCATGATTGTCAGGACCCGCACGGTCTGGTGCGGGTCGCTCGGATCCTCGCTGCCGCAGGTGAGCGTCGGATCGTAGTAATCGATCTTCCAGAAGATGGTCTGACCGGCATGATCGAACGATCCGAAATCGCGCTCCTGGTGCGGATCATTGTCGGGCGTGAATGCGTCGAACAATTCGACCTTTTCGCGAATCGCCGACTGATCGCCAGGCGGCAGGGCGCGGATGCCAGGCGTCTGAATGAGCCGGCCGGCGATGCCCATCGCCGTTCGGCAGAGATCGTTCAACGCTGCGATTTCGTTCGTGTCTCGAACTTCCATGATGTCTCTCCGTTGAGGTGTCTTCGCCATTGCTGGCCTCCTGTGGTTCCGCGATGTGCGGTTCCTTCGCCACCAGAGGAATCCACTCGCGGAACCTGGGGAGGCGGCGAGCCGGGACGGACCGACGAAGCCCGGCGCCCGTGTCGGTGGCGTGACAGCCTGCACCGAGGCTGGCGCGAGCCGTCAGGCGTCGACCGACGGCGCTGGGCTGGCCGCGAAAGCGGCGGCGGCCCATCCGGGCGAGCGAAGGCGAAGACTCACGGGAGAGACGACGGAAGGACCGGCCGAACGCTCGGAAGCGACGTGCACAGAGACAGGGATGCGCTGACTGTCGACCGATGCGGGGGTCGAGGTCGAGTTGGGAGCCCGCGTGCACGTGCCGAAGTGGAATCCAGAGACCGCCTGCAGCGGGTTGGAATGCTCCGGCGGCTGGCGCCGGTTAGTCGGCCTTGCGAATGTTCACGCCGTGAACCGTCGCGTCGAGGCTCGTGAGCCAGCTTTCGGCCTCGATGCGGATGTCGTGTTGGTCCTGCAAGCGCTCATGCGTGCGGGGGTCTACCGTGAAGATGACGAGTAGCGAGTAGGTGACGGGCTGGTTCGGGGTGGTCGTTGCTGTCGTAGCCATTCTGTCCTCCTCGGAACCGTGATGTGTGGTTCCTTCGCAGATCTTGAGGAACCCACTCTCTGCGGGCCGGGCGTGAGGGCACGAGGACGGGACGTGGCGGCGAAGGGGCGGGACTTTGGCACGGGCGTGACAGCACGCGTTTTCCGCTGGCGCGGCTGTGCCGGACCGACGCTGGTCGCGTTGCGACGCCGGCGCACTCCGTCCGAAGCATGCGAAGACAGCAGACCACCCGGAAAAGATGCCGGGCATCGCGTTGAAGTCGTCGGACACTGCGGGGGAACGGGCGGAAGCACCTTGCGCGCGTCGTGGGCTGTGGCGCTGCTCACGAACTGACCGATGGTGACGTTCGCCCAGCCAGCGCACCATCGACGCGCCGGCTGGACGATGCGAGGACATCGTTATCCGTCGACGCTCACAGCCTTCAGAATGACCGACGCCGCGCGCTGGATGCGATCCAACGAACCCGAGAGCGCCTCGCGGTCGCCGCGGTAGAGCAAGATGTAGTCGCGTGACGAGTCGGACGTGTTGAGTCCCACTGCCCCGCCGACGACGAAGGCCACGGCCTCTGCTTCGAGTTCGCGCGTGTCGCGTGATGCCGGTCGGTCGTCCGCGCGGTGTAATAGTTGATGCGCGTATTCGTGAACGAGGGTCGTGAACTCCATGGCGGGCGAGAGACCGTTCAGAAGCCGGATGCCTTCGCTGCTCGACGTGCCCAGTGCACCGTCAAGGTCGTCGACCGATTCGATCGCGATGCCCTGTCCGAGGATCGCAGTCTTGAGCGCAGCCGTCTTGACGCCGGGGTCGCCTGAGGCTTCGACAGGCGTCGGCAGGGGCTCGCCGTCAGTCTGATCGACGTCGAACACGTACGCGGCGCGAAAGCCGACGACGGCTCGCGCGTTGTCTCCCTCGGACTCGGCCTCGCGTCGGCCGACGATCGGTGCCAGAATCGCGATGCCCTTCTCGCCCTTCCGAACGAAGCGACCCATCGTGCGCCACGTGTGAAAGCCCGCGACTCGCGTCGCGGTCGGGCGCTGACTCGCGATCAAACAGATGTTGTGCCACGAATACTTGTGGAACCGCGCCATCGTCTTGAGCAGCGCGGTGAGCTGGTCGCTGTGGCCTTCATCGAGAAGCGCCGCAAGCGTGTCGAGGGCGTCGGTCGTGATCTTCTTGAGTGCGTCGGCGGTCATGGTGTCCTCCTTTGGACGGGTTGTCCGTGGTTCCTTCGCGCCCTGAGGAACCCGACAACCCGTCTGGAGGACACACGGCTCGGGCGTCGGCACGCTGAATACCGCGCCGGTTCTCACCGGGCGTGCCAGCGACTTGTGCTGGCGCGACGCGAAGCGGCCGGTGAGCGCCGCGGTGTGATCGTGCGCAGCACGACGGCGTGCCGATGGCGGAGCCATCTCGCCGACATCAAGTACTGGGAATGGGCTGCGATGCAGACGACTGCGCTCGCAAGCTTCGTCGTGCCAGCAGACGGCGCCGAAGATCTAGACTGCGGGAGCAGCGACAGGGGCATTCCCCCGAGCCGACAAACTCGCGGGAGGCGGCAGGTCAGCTCGCCTTGGCGTATCGCTTCAGTTTGCGGAAGAGCGTGGTGGTGTTGATCCGGAGTTGTTCGGCGGTTTGGGCCTTGTTCCCGCCGTTGCGTTGCAAGACCGTGAGGATGTATTCGCGTTCGACGTCGTAGAGCGGGCGCACTCCTGGCGAGACGGCGACGACTGAGGGGCACATGCGAAGTGTGTTGGGCAGGTCATCCACGTCGATAAGCAGGCCCGTCGCCAGGGCGCAGGCCCGCTCAATCGCGTTTTCGAGTTCCCGAATATTACCGGGCCACGCGTACTGAAGAAGGCAGTTGAGGGCGGCGTCGGTGTACCCAGCGATGGCGCGCTGCATGCGCGTCGCGATTCTCGTTTGCAGCATGACAGCCAAGCCGCGGAGATCGTCTGGCCGCTCCCTCAATGGTGGTACGTGCAACTCCACGACGTTCAGCCGAAAGTACAGATCAACTCTGAAGCGCCGCTCTTCGACATCGTCCTTCAGATTACGGTTAGTCGCCGCGATAAGTCGTACGTCCACGTGACGTTGCCGATTTTCGCCGAGTCGGCGCACCTCCCGCTCTTGGATCACGCGCAGCAACCGCACCTGCATTGGTAACGGCACGTCACCGACTTCGTCCAGCAGGAGCGTGCCGCCGTTGGCGGCCTCGAATAAACCGGGGCGGTCTTGGAAGGCTCCCGTGAACGCGCCGCGGACGTGACCAAAGAGTTCGCTCTCGGCGAGTGTTTCTGAGAGGGCGCCGCAGTTGACGGGGATGAACGGGCCTGCGGCGCGCGCCGAGGCCCCATGGATGAATCGGGCGAGACACTCTTTTCCAACGCCACTCTCGCCGGTGATCAAGATATTCGAATCGGCGCGCGCGACGCGCCTCGCAAGATCGACCAGGCCGCGCATTGCCGGACTAAACACGCCGAGAGCCGGCTCGTCATCCTGTGGCGCCGGGGCTCGACTTTCTCGCTCCATCTTTGGAATCGCGTCGTCATGCGCGATCCGAAAATCAGCAAGGACAATGCCACGCGTAAAGGACGAAATCCGTCAGATCTACGCGCGATCATCGGCAGCAATGTCGCGCGAGACTCGATCATGTAATTGGTGGAGACAACTGGCGCAGAAACTACACGTACTCCCGCCCAGCGGCGTTCGCGATTCACGGCGTCAGCGGCGATGGCGCAGAAACAGCCAAAGGAGCAAAAATGGCCAGCAGTGATCCCAGAGGTATGGGATCCGAACAACTCGAACTGTAGCTGTCATCTTCCGGGTCGAACGAACGCACCTCGGTCGATCGGCGAGGACGAAAGAGTCTCAGGTGGACGTTCGAAGGAAAGGGTCTTCGCGCGGATTGTACCCAGCGACGAGCAATAGATCTCGTCGCGCGAGAGGTCGCAATCGCGACAGCGTCCCGAAGGCTGCGTCACGAAGGACTCTCATCACGGGTGACCTCCATTGAGCGACCATGCCAATTCGCCAGGCCGCGGTTTGCGTCTGATTGACGAATGAACGGCGGATCGATTCGTATTGTGGGCCAATGGCTTCGAAAGACGAATGGTGTTCACCTGATCGTGCCAGCAGTGCCATTAGTACGAGCGCGTCCACCATCGCAGCATTCGCCCCTTGGCCGTAGTTTGGCGTCATTGCATGCGCGGCGTCACCGATAAGAAACGTCCGACCCGAATGCCATGGGGCCGCCCGAATTTCTGCTGGCTCGTCGTAGCTCACAAGATCCCAGTGCGCAACACGCCCTAATACGTCACGAACCTGACGTCCGTACGGCCGCCAACTATCAATCCAAGCATCCAGCCCGCCTGTCAACACCTCCTGCCATCGGCCACGCGGTGCGGAACAGTAGAAATACGTTTGTCTATGCGTGAGCGGAGCCATACCAAACCTCCGGCCATCCGTGCCCCAGATTTCGAGCGCGGTCTCTTCGTTCCGCGCGGGCTCGCTGATGCCGCGGAGGTACGCGTCGCCTGCGCTCTTGCTGACCACGCCGACAGGTAGGCATTCCCGCACCTTCGAGTGCACACCGTCGGCTCCAATCAGGACGTCACACTCGGTGGTGTGGCCATTCTCAAATCGGAGCTGCACCGTGCGAGAACGTTCTTCTATTGTGGTGCAGCGATGACCGAAATGGATCGACGCAACCTTTCGAGCCGCTTTGAGCAGGTGCTCGTGCAGTTGGTGTCGCAGCACGATCGCGAAATAGTTCTGTGGAATCGGCAGTGCACTGTACTTGTTGACCAGCGTCCACCTGTTGCCCAACTGCAGCGTCAGCTCGTGGCAAGGAAACATGAGCGGCTTGAACGACTCGAGGAGCCCCAGCCGTTCAAGTGCACGCAAGCCGTTACTGTGAACGACGATGCCACCGCCCACGCGCGTGAAGGTATCGGAGCGTTCGAAGACCGTTGGTGTCAGGCCGGACTGAGCTGCAGCGATGGCCGCCGTCAGTCCAGCCGGACCGGCACCGATGATCGCTAACGGTACGCGAAGCGGAATCTGCGACATACCAAACGCCTGCGGATAATCGCGGATCAGGCCACCAAGTGATGACGGAATCGATGACGCCCGCCGCCGCTTGCACGTCAGCCTAGGGCAACATGCACGATGATATCGACGCCAAAATGGGACGCCATCGCCCACTCCAAGCCATAGCGTCTGTACAATTCTCCAAATACGAGTCCAGCGCTCCCGTTCAACACGACCGCTCTGACGACGAGCGCCGTCGATAAAGGCGCAAGTGCTGCGGTCGCCGGCAAATGTCCCAGTCCAAACAGGACCGCGGTAACGATATTCGCGGCCCAAAACGCTCCGGTCGGTAGCGCCGGCCCGCGCTTCGCCCGACCCAGCCTAGCCAGAGTACGGAAAGTTAATGTGAGAAACGACAAGAGACCAAGTCTCATGAGGATTTCTTCGTCGAGCGCGCCGTAGAAAGAGGCCA
>WNGA01006294.1_pt1 | contig 16984 bp, 18 predicted proteins | sample 5400061 | NCBI WGS metagenome assembly WNGA01 (sample SAMN13153366, study PRJNA577476) | soil metagenome | isolation source: 100 cm soil or saprolite under grassland replicate 2 | place: USA:California | collected 2016-06-15 | reverse complement strand
GCGTCGGCCGGGTTGCCGGTGAGATAGCGCGCCAGGTTGAAGAGGGTGTCCGCGTAGGCCAGCGCCTCGCGTCCCAGCGCGGATGACGGGCCCTCATCTCTGCGTTCCATGCCGGCACCATAGTACTCCTTCCGCTCGCGGCAGCGCCTCTTGCCTGCGTCGAGGGACCATCGGCCTCGCGTGCCGGGTCAACCCACCAGTCCCCTCTCGTATGCTAACGGCCCGCGGGCGCATTCGTTCCCACCGATCCTCGTCGCCGGGCGGATCCGACGGGTGAAACGACTCGAGGCACGAGACGTCGGCGAGGGCGGCGTGGGCCCCCTCAGGTGCTAACGCGGCACTGTGCGATCCGTTCCCTCCGCGAGATGTTCTCGGGTACCCGGAACGAATCGCGTGCAGGAGCGTTGGCAGGGGCGAGCAGGTCATCACGCATCCGGAGAGAAGGAGTCGACGATGATACAGGACAGCTCCACGTGTCGCGGGTCGCGGTGGCGGATGGGCGTGCTGGCGGTGGTCCTCTCGGGGATGCTCGGGGCCGCCACCATCGCCGCGGCCCAGGGCGGGCCGGCCATGGCCGCCAAATCGGCGGCGGGATCGCAGATCGAGATCAAGGAGCACAAGTACAGCCCGGCCACGCTCACCGTCCCCGTGGGGACGACCGTGACCTGGATCAATCACGATGACGACGTACACACGGTGACATCTTCGGCGCAGGCGTTCACGTCGCGAGGAATCGATACCGACGAGACTTTCACGTACAAGTTCACGAAGGCCGGCACCTACGTCTACTTCTGCACGCTGCACCCGCTCATGACGGCAACGATCGTCGTGAAGTGACCCCGAGCCACCATGAAGGAGGAGACGACCATGACCGATGAGACGCGCCACGAGGCCGACCGGCAGAGCAAGAACGACCAGCACGAGGGCGGGATGGACCGCCGGGGCTTTTTCGAGTGCATGGCCTGGATGGGCACGGGACTCGTCTGGACGGCGTCAGGCGGGATCCTCTCCGCGTCTCGCCTGGGCCCGGCGTCGGCGCAGGAGCGGCCGCCGGCCGGCAATTTCAGCTTCGTCCAGATCAGCGACACCCACATCGGGTTCAAGGGCGAGGCGAACAAGGACGCGATCGGCACGCTCCAGCAGGCCATCGCGCGGATCAAGGCGCTCCAGCCGGCGCCGGCCTTCCTGATCCACACGGGCGACATCAGCCACGCGCAGAAGGCGGGAGCCTTCGACACCGTGACCGAGGCGCTCAAGGACACCGGGGTGGGCCAGGTCTTCTACGTTCCCGGCGAGAACGACGTCTTCGCCGATGGTGGCAAGGAATACCTGAGCCGCTTCGCGGGCGGCCGCGCGGGCTGGCAGAGCTTCGACTACAACGGCGTGCACTTCATCGGTCTCATCAATGTGCTGAACTACAAGGCGGGGGGCCTCGGCACGCTCGGCCATGAGCAGATCGAATGGCTCGAGAAGGACGTGGAGAGGCTGGCGAGCAGCACGCCCATCGTGGTCTTCGCCCACGTCCCCCTGTGGGCGGTCTATCCGAAGTGGGGGTGGGTGACCGAGGACGCGGGACAGGCCCTGGACTACCTCAAGCGCTTCGGCTCGGTCACCGTGCTGAACGGCCACATCCACCAGATCATGCAGAAGGTGGAGGGCAACATCACCTTCCATACCGCCATGTCCACCGCCTTCCCGCAACCGGCGCCCGGCGCCGGGCCGTCTCCCGGACCGCTCAAGGTGGCCGCGGAGCAGCTCCGCGGCGTGCTCGGAGTGAGGGAGGTGAAGTACATCCAGGGCAAGGATCGGCTGGCCATCGTCGACTCGACGCTCGCGTGAGGTCGAAGCTCTGCCAACGCGCGGCCGGCGGGGCTCAGATGGACCGGGGGGCGCCGGGTCTGCTGCATCCCGAACGCCGGCGCTTCATCCGCGCCGGCGGCAGAACTGCCACCGCCACCGCCCGAGCCCGACATACCCGATCACGCCCACGCGCCGGGTGCCGACCTTTTCCAGGGGCCGGAAGCCCACCCTGTTCTCCGGATGCACCGCCGTGAGCAGGCGCCGGTAACCCTGAGCGCGGAAGTGCTCGCCCAGGGTCAGGGCGCGCAGGGGCGAGGCGCCACGCCCGCGAAAGGCCGGCGCCGTGAAGGCATCGTAGACGTACACCTCGTCGGGAGCGAGCCGCAGCTCTCGTGACAGATACTCGATCCTGGCTCGCGCCGTGGCCGCCCAGGCGGCGTGGATGATCTGCTGCTCGTGCCACACCGCGAAGCACCGGTGCGCGTGCTCGAGACGCCGGCGGATGTCGGCGGCGTCCTGATCGGGGCGGAAGGCCATGTAGGCGGCGATCTCGGTCTCCGCAAGGAGGCTCACCCGCATCGACGCGTGGGCGGAGACGTCGGAGAAGGGCTGGTTCAAGGGGCGCTCGAGCAGCACGAGCCGACGGTAGATCCGGGTGAAGGACAGGCCCGCGAACCACAGGCGCCGGAGCTCGGGCTCGCCCAGGTGTCGTGCCCTGACCACGTTGTCTACTTCGCCAGCGGCTCGATGACCACGGCGGTGCCGTAGGCGAGCACCTCGGTCACGCCCGGCGCCACCTCGTTGGCATCGTAGCGCATGGAGACCACGGCGTTGGCGCCGAGGGCGGCGGCGTGGTCCCGCATGAGGTCGAAGGCCTCCTGGCGGGTGCGCTCGCAGAGCTCCGTGTAGAGCGTGATATTGCCGCCGATGAGGGTCTGGATCCAGGCGCCGACGTTCACGATGAGGTTGCGGGAGCGCACCGTGATGCCGCGCACGACGCCGCGATTGTGGGTGATCCGGTAGCCGTCGAAGGCCAGAGCCGTCGTGACCCACTGGGATGGGACAGACATGAGGGGTCTCCTTGAGGTTCTTCATCGTGGCGGTTTCGGCCCCGCCGGCCGGGGCGGAGGGCCCGCGCCCGGACAGGGCCTGAAGAATCCCCGCTAGTCGAGGATCGCGATGCCCTCGATCTCGATGGCACAGCCCTGGTCCTCGTCGTAGAGCCCCTTGACCTCGACGAGCGTCATGGCGGGGAAGTGCTTGCCGAAGTACTCGCGGTAGACCCGGCCGATCTCCCGGCTCTGGGCCTTGTACTCGGCCTTGGACAGGACGTAGATGTTGAGCTTCACGATGTCGTTCAGCTGGCCGCCGCGGGCGAGCAGGAGCGCCTTCAGGTTCTCGCACACCTGGCGGAACTGGGCGACGAGCTCGCCTCTGCCGACGACCTTGCCGTCCTTGTCGAAGGCCACCTGCCCGGCGAGGTAGAGCGTCTTGCCGCCCCGCACCTCCCAGCCATGGGAGTAGCCGGCGGGCTTGGCCAAGGTCGGCGGATTCACGGGAGTCATGTCCTTGGGCATCGCGCGTCTCCTTGTCGACAGTTGACTTACCCTACGACGGGCGTGTCTGACCAACCTCCGTTCGAGCGCCGGCTTTGCCGGCGCAACCCTGTCCTGGGGGAGGCCTCGGAGGGGGCCGTCGAGGCCCCCTCCGATCTTGAGCCATGGGAGTAGCCGGCGGGCTTGGCGAGGGTCGGGGGATTCACGGGAGTCATGTCCTTGGGCATCGCGCGTCTCCTTGTCGGATGGGTTAGCCGAACGGGTCCCAGGTGGTCACGCGCGCCGGGGCGACCTTGTAGATCCGGCGGACCTCACCGGGGAAGCGGTAGCTGTCCGGGTACTTGTCGCGCCCGAGGTAGCGCCGCGCGAGCCGGTCCAGGTGCGCGTCGGCGCCCTCCTCGGTGATCTCGACGACGGAGCCGCGGACGGCGAGGTAACGGTTGGGGTTGTCGGGGTCCGGGATCTCGATGGCGACCTGCCGGCGCTTGTCCATGTTGAGGTCTTTCTGCCGTCCCGCCGCCGAGTTGATCAGGATGTGACGGCCATCGTAGTCGACCCAGACCGGCGTCACCTGCGGGCTGCCGTCGGGCATCAGGGTGGCGAGATGCGCGAAGGTGGCCTTCGCGAAGAGATCGAGGAAGTCCCGCGGGATGGGTCCGGCGGGCGGCTGCCTCGCGCGCCAGCCGTCGTAGAGGGCGACGAAGCCGGGATCCATCAGCTTGAGCCGGGCGTAGCCGATGCGCTGACTGCGCATCATGTGCTTGTAGGTGAACGGGATCGGCTCGAGGCCGAGATGGGGCTCGACGTTCTCGAGCCAGGTGAGGCTCCTGAGGGCGGCGGCCTGGAAGGCGTCCACCACCGGCTTCCGCGCCCGCTCGTAGGCCGGGAGCGCGGCCTCCACCGTGGGGTGCTCGTGGAGCGCGCGGGCCAGCGCGATGGCGTCCTCGAGAGCCAGCTTGGTGCCGGAGCCGATGGAGAAGTGCGCCGTATGGGCGGCGTCGCCCACGAGCGCCATGTGCCGGTGGTGCCAGCGCCTGTTCTTCACCAGGGGGAAGTTCAGCCACTTGACGAAGTTGTTGGAGAGCAGTGGCTGCCCGCGCAGATCGCCCTCGAAGACGCGCGCCAGGTAGGCGCAGGTCTCCGCCTCCGGCATCCGCTCGAAGCCCGCCCTGTCCCAGGTATCGGGGCTCACCTCGACGATGAAGGTGGACAGCGTCGGGCTGAACTTGTAGGCGTGGGCGATGAAGAGGCCGGCCGCGTTCTGGCGGAAGATCATGACGAGGCCGTGGAAGAGCCGGCTCGTGCCGAGCCAGACGTACCTGTTCTGACGGATGTCGACCGAGGGCTGGAAGAAGTCGCCGTAGGCCCGTCGGAGGAGGCTGTTGGCGCCGTCGGCCCCGAGGAGGAGATCGCACTCCTGGAGCGGGGCGGGGTCGGTGACGGCGGTGTGGAAGCGAATGTCCACCCCGAGGTCGAGGCAGCGCTGGTGGAGAATGTTGAGAAAGGTCAAGCGTGCGATGCCGGAGAAGCCGTTGCCGCGGACCGAGAGCTTCTCGCCGCGGTGGACCACGTCCACGTTGTCCCAGGTCTGGGAGGCCCGGGTGATGCGCGCATACGTGTCCCCGTCGTTGTCCTGCAGGAAGGCGAGCGTGCGGTCCGAGAAGACGATACCCCAGCCGAAGGTGTCGTTGGGCCCGTCACGCTCGACGATGGTGATCCGGTGCGAGGGGTCGCGCTTCTTGAGCAGGATGGCGAAGTAGAGCCCGGCCGGCCCGGCCCCCAGGATGTTGATCCTCATCGGTGGTTCTACGCGAGCAGCACGGTCTCGCCGGTGCGCGCCGCCGCCTCCTCGGCGCAGAGGTCGAGGACGGCCGCCGCCACCGCCTCGGGCTCGATGAGCTTGCCGGAGGCATTGAAGCCGGCCATCGCGGCGACGGCGTCGTCGAAGGGCTTCCCGGTCTTCTCGGCGATCCGGCGGGCACCGGCCCAGACGATGTCGGTGGCCACGTAGCCGGGGCAGATCGCGTTCACGGTGACACCGCTCCCCGCCGTCTCCGCGGCGAGGGCGCGCGTGAGGCCGACGAGGGCGTGCTTGGAGGCGGCGTAGGCGGCGATGTACGGCGCCCCGCCGAGGCCGGCCATGGAGGCGAGGTTGATCACCCGCCCCCAGCCGCGGTCGACCATGGCGGGCACGAGCGCGCGGCAGAGCAGGAAGGGCGCGGTGGCGTTGACGGCGAGGTGGCGCTGCCACAGCTCGGGGCTGGTCTTCGCCAGCGGCGCCGATTCCGCGATGCCCGCATTGTTGACGAGGATGTCGGTGCGCGGGAGCGCCGCGCGGATGCGGCCGAGGCCGGCGGCGATGGACTCGGGGTCGGCCACGTCCATCTCCTGGACCATGGGCAAGTCCGCGCCCGCCGCCTCCAGCTCCGCGGCGACGGCGTCGAGCTGCGAGCGGGTCCGGGCGGTGAGCGCGAGCGTGACACCGGCGGCGGCCAGGGCGAAGGCGATGGCGCGGCCGATGCCGCGCCCGCCGCCCGTGACCAGCGCGACCTTTCCCGAGAGGGGCGACGCCGTCGTCATGGTGAATGGACTGCTCGCGCGGAATTATACTCCTCGCGCTCGACGACGCGTCCGAGAGCCGATTCCATCGCCGGCTTGAACGGGTCGTTCGCGCGCGATTATACTACCCCCCTCTATGGCGCGCGCCTTCGAGAGAGTGACGCTCGCCGACGCGGTGGGTCGACTCGCGCCGGAGATGAAGGTGCTGCTGCCGCCCGGGTGCGCCGATCCCACGGCGTTGCTCGTGGAGATCATGGCCCAGGCCGATCGCCTCGCCCCGCTGACGCTCATGGGGGGGCTCCGCCTCGACGGCTATCCCTTCGCCGGCGCCGCCTACGCCGGAAAGCTCCGCTTCACGACCTGGCACGGCTCCCCGCGCCTGCACGCGGCCGAGACGCGCGGCGACGTCGAGTTCGTCCCCGCCCGCTACTTCGACACGGTGAGCCTCTTCGCCGCCGGCGGGCGGTGGGCGCCCGACGCGGTGCTCGTCCACACCGCGCCCCCCGACCGCGGCGGCTATCTCTCGCTCGGCGTGTCGGTGAGCTACCCGTTGCCGGCGGCCCGGCGGGCGCCCCTCGTCATCGCGCAGGTCAACCCGCGCATGCCGCGCACCCTCGGCAACGCCTTTCTCCACCGCTCGCAGGTCGACTGCTGGGTCGAGGTGGACCACCCGCTCGTCGAGTACCCGCCGGCGCCGGCGGGCGAGGTGGAGCGGAGGATCGCCGAGCATGTCGCCGAGCTGGTCCCGGACGGGGCGACGGTCCAGGTCGGCGTCGGGTCCATCCCCCGGGCCGTCATGGAGGCGCTCGGAGAGAAGAGGGACCTGGGCGTGCACTCGCTGCTGGTGGATCACATGCTCCCGCTGGTCGAGGCGGGGGTGATCACCAATGCGCGCAAGCGCCTGCATCCGGGGCGGATGGACATCGGCGAGATCATGGGCACGGCGCGGCTCTTCGGCTGGAGCCACGAGAACCCGGCCATCAACATGGAGCCCTCGGACGTGCTCCATGACCCGCAGGTGATCGGCGTGCTCGGCGACTTCGTGTCGGTCAACTCGGCGCTGGAAGTGGACGTGCTCGGGCAGGTCAACGCGGAGAGCGTGGACGGCCGGCAGGTGACCGGCATCGGAGGGCAGTTCGATTTCGCGCTGGGAGCGACGCGGGCCGCCGCCGGGCGCTCGATCATCGCGCTGCCGTCCACCGCGACGGGCGGCGCGCGCTCGCGTATCGTGAGGCGGCTCGCCGCCGGCGCCCGGGTCACGACGCCGCGGTTCGTGGCGGACTACGTCGTCACGGAGTACGGGGTGGCGCACCTCAAAGGGAAAAGCGACACCGAGCGGGCGCGGGAGCTTGGTCGCATCGCCCACCCGGCGTGGCGAGACTCGCTGGAGGGAGACGGCGTTACGTCTTGACCTTGTCGATCTCGGCGAAGATCTCCTCGTGCTCCGGGAAGCGGTAGGTCACCTGGTTGTTGTAGGCCATCTTCCCGTCGATCTGCACGGTGAAGATGCCGCCAGCGCCCTCCTTGAGGTCGGCGGTGATGCCGTACGTGTTCTTGATGGCGGCCTGCAAACTGGAGGCCTGGGGTAGGTAGTTTCACTCGCCGCAGTACGTGATCAGGATCCTCATCCGATCCTCCTCTTCGAGTATCGCTTGCGCGTATGATACGGAGGGGCTCACGGCCTGTCAAATGCGCCTCTTGATCGACACCGACCCCGGAATCGACGACGCGCTCGCCCTGCTCCTGGCGCTGGCGCCGCCGGCCGCGTCCGTTGAGGCCATCACCGCCGTCGCCGGCAATGTCCCCGTCGACCGGGCCGTCCAGAACGTCCTCCGGATCCTCGACGTCGCCCGGCCCACTCCCGTGCCCCGAGCGGCTCGTGGGGCGGCTGCGCCCCTCAAGCGCGCGCTGGCCACGGCCGCCCATGTCCACGGTGACGACGGTCTCGGCAACCTCGACCGCTTCATCGAGCCCGACGGGAAGCCCCGCTACCCGGCCGTCCCCAACACCCTTGAGATGAGCGACGGGGCCGATCTGATTCTCGAGATGGCGGATCGTTTCGGCGAAGAGCTGGTGGTGGTCGCCCTCGGGCCGCTCACCAATCTGGCGACGGCGCTCGAGCGGGACCCGAGAAGGCTCGGGCGGGCCGGCCGGATCGTGGTGATGGGAGGCGCCGTGGCCACCCCCGGCAATGTCACGCCGGCCGCCGAGTTCAACTTCTACGTGGACCCGGAAGCCGCCGCCCTGGTCTTCGACGCGGGTCTGCCGCTGGAGCTGGTGCCGCTGGACGTCACTCGCCAGGTGGTGCTCCGCCAGAGCGAGCTCGCGGCGCGGCTCAGCCGCCCGTCGCCCATCGCGCGCTTCGTGGCCGACTTCACGCGGCACGGCTTCGTCTTCGGCGCCGAGGGCGGCGACGGCGGCATCGCGCTCCACGACCCGCTCGCGGTGGGAGTCGCCCTGGACCCATCCCTCGTCGGCTTCGAGCCGCTGCACGTCGAGGTCGAGTGCGAGGGGCGCATCACGCGGGGGATGTCGGTCGCCGATCGCCGGCCGCCCCGGTCGCGTGGCAAGCGCCGTCCCAACTGCCGCGTCGCGACGTCGGTGGACGCGCCCCGATTCCTTCAGCTCTTCCTGGATCGCCTGTGCCCCGCGTCTGCGTGATCGGCTCGGCCAACCTGGACATCACCATGGCCCTGCCGCGGCTGCCGCGGGCCGGCGAGACCGTGGTGGGCGGCACCCTTCTCGTCAATCGGGGCGGCAAGGGGGCCAACCAGGCGGTGGCGGCGCGGCGGCTCGGCGCCGAGGTCCGGATGATCGGCTGCGTGGGAGAGGATGGCGGGGGCGCCCAGATCCGCGAGGGCCTGGCGCAGCTCGGCATCGGGGTGGAGGGGCTCATGACCGTCCCCGAGGCGGCCACCGGCACTGCGCTGATCCTGGTCGACCCTGACGGGCAGAACGAGATCGGTGTGGCGCTCGGCGCCAACGATCGGCTCACGGTGGACATGGCGAGCGCGCACGAAGCCTCCGTCGCCTGGGCCGAGGTGCTCCTCTGTCAGCTCGAGACACCGCTGCCCGTCGTCCGCTGGGGGCTCGAGAGCGCGAAGCGTCACGGGGTGACGACCATCCTCAACCCCGCGCCGGTCCAGCCGCTGACCGATGATCTACTCGCCCTCGCGGACTTTCTCACCCCCAACGAGGTGGAGGCCGGAGCGCTGTCCGGCGTCGAGGCGCGCGATGTCGAATCGGCCCGCGAGGCGGCCGAGCGCCTCCTGGGCCGCGGCGCCCATCGGGTCGTGATCACCCTGGGCGGGCAGGGAGCGCTGGCCTGCGATGACATCGCCACGCTCCACTTCCCGGCCTTTCCGGTCACGGCCGTGGACACGACGGCCGCGGGTGACGCCTTCAACGGCGCCCTCGCGGTGGGGCTGGCCGCCGGCGGGAGCCTCGAGCAGGCCATCCCTCTTGCCGGCGCCGCCGCCGCGCTCACCTGCACCAGGCGCGGCGCTCAGGACTCGTTGCCCGACCGCGCCGAGGTCGAGCGGTTTCTGCAGTCCCTGCGGCGCTCCTGAACGAGGGGCGGCTCGAGTCTGCCGGTTACTGGAGAGCGTGGAGGTCGGTGATCAAGCAGGAGACGTGAACGAGGGACTTGGCGTTCCCCTCCTTGACCAGCACGGCGACGGCGTCGGTCGACAAGATCGGGTTCCAGCATACAGAGCACTTCCGCGTGGGGGCTGTCGTGGCCTGTCCCTCCGGTCCCGCTACCGCTTTATGCTTCAAGATGGAGCCTTTCGTTGAGGTGGTTTCGTCCGACAACGGATTCCCGTGAACGAGGCAACTCTGCAGGGAGGGCGTTAGAAATTCGTTAGACCGGGAGGCAATCGCCGGGCTCCCGGGCAGCCGGCGACACCCGCCCGGTCAGGGCGTGAGGCGACTCCTGAGCGCATTGACGTGGTCGAGGGCGGCAAGCACGCGGGACCGCGAGAGCCAGCCGTCGTAGAGCGCGCGGTCGACGGCGGCGACGACCCGCTCGGCGGCGTCGGGCTCGGCCTCCGTCATGTTCTGGGAGATCAAGAGCACATCCACGCCGGCGTCGAGCGCCTTGACCGCCGCCTCCTCGAGGCCGTAGTGCTGGATGATGGCGCCCATCAGCAGGTCGTCGGAGACGACCACACCGTGGTAGCCGAAACGGACGCGGAGGATGCGATTCACGGTGTAGCGTGAGAGCGTCGCAGGATCCCACGGGTCGAGCCCGCGGTTGAAGACGTGGGCGGTCATCACGCTGTCGGCCAGGCCGAGGGCGATCAGCGCGCGATACGGGGCCAGCTCCTTGCCGGGGTCGGCCGTGTCCGTCACGTCGGTGAAGCCGGCATGGGAGTCCTTGAGGCTCGATCCGTGACCGGGGAAGTGCTTGAGCGCCGTCAGGACGCCGGCCTCGTGCATGCCCTGGATGAAGGCCCGCGCGTGCGCGGTCACTTGCTCGGCATCGGAGGCGAAGCTGCGGCCGAGCATGACGACGGCGGGATTGAGGGGGTTCACGGCGACGTCGACCACGGGCGCCAGGTTCCAGTTGATCCCCGCCCGGCGCAGCGTGGCGCCCAGGCGTCGCGCCTCGAGCTCGGTGTAGGCGAGATCGCCGGACCGGCCCAGCTCGCGCGCCGATGGCGAGGGCAGGTAGCCGAGGCGCGGGGAAAGACGCGTCACCAGGCCGCCCTCGTTGTCCGCGGCGACGAAAAGCGGCCGGCCGGCACAGCGGCCGGCCAGGGCCTGGAGATCGGCGGTGAGCCGGCTCACCTGCTCGGGGCTCACCATGTTGCGCGGCTGGCCGGTGGCGAAGTCCCGCTCGTAGAGGATGACGCCGCCGACCTTGACCTCGCAGACGAGCCGCCGGACCTCGTCGTTGCCCTCGACCTGGGTGCCCGGAAAGCCGACGAGGAGGAGCTCGGCGATGGGGAGCGGCGGAGCCCGGCGCTCGGCGAAGGGGGCGCAGCCGTCGAGACACAGGAGCGCGAGCAGGACCAGCGCGGGAAGGCGCGCCCGCATCAACCGCGCGCGGCCTCGACCAGTCGCCTGACCCGGCCCGGGTCCACGGGATTGGCGAGGATCCCGTCCCGCTTCACCGCGGTCCCCACGATGAGGCCGTCGGCGATCGAGAGGAGCGCGGCGGCCGTCTCCGGCGTGGCGCCGCTGCCGACGAGGAGCGGGACATGCGGCGCCGCCCCGCGCACCCGCTTGAGGTCGTTCATCGGCGTGGGCTCGCCGGTGGCGGCGCCGGAGACGACGAGCCCGTCGGCGAGGCCGCGCGACACGCAGTCCCGCGCCTCCTGCTCGAGGGGGATCGGCGCCAGGGGCATGCCGTGCTTGGCCTGCACGTCCGCGAGGATGCTGATGTCGAGTCCGAGGAGCCGGCGGTAACGGAGCGAGTCATGCGCGCGCGATTGCAGGATACCCTGGTCGGCGACCACGGCCCCGACGTGGACGTTGACGCGCACGAAGCGGCCGCCCACGGCCGCCGCGACGGCCAGCGCGGAGAGCGCATCGCTCTTGAGCACGTTGACGCCGATGGGCAGGGTCACCGCCCGCTTGATCTCGCCGATCACGACGGCCATGCCGGCGACCGTCGCGGAATCCACCCGCCCCGTGGTGAAGGGCACGTCGCCGTAGTTCTCCACGAGGAGCGCGTCGGCGCCGCCGTCGGCGAGCGCGCGCGCGTCCTCGAGCGCGGCCTGGACGACTGTCTCCATGCTGCCGGCCCAGCGGGGGCTCCCCGGCAGGGCGCGAAGATGCACCATGCCGATGACAGCCTTGTTCACGCCCACGATGGCGGCGAGGGTCATCTGGCGGAATGATAGCACGCGGGGTATAGTGAGGCCGGCATGAGCAGTCCCGGAGCACCATGCAGGCGAGTCACCCGGCATGGGTTCGAGTTTTTGTTCAGAAATGGTCACCTAAGTATCCGAGAACTGGCGTATCATGGGCGGCGACCTCATGAGGCGATCGGCCCTCGGCACCGGGTGTTTGTGGGGGGCCACGCTCCCCCTCTCGTGAGGTCCGGCCCGTGCTGACGCGGGTGCTCCGACGATTGGCGCAGTTCCGGGTGCCGCCGAAGCGGGCCCTCGTGCTGGCCGGCGGCGGCGTGGTGGGCGGCATGTACGAGGTCGGCGCACTTGCCGCCCTCGACGAGCTGCTGCCGGGCTTCCGCGTCAATGACTTCGATCTCTACATCGGTTCCAGCGCCGGCGCCGTCGTCAGCTCGCTCATGGCCAACCAGGTCGGCGCGGTTGACCTCTACCAGATCCTGGACGAGGAGCGCGACGACCCGCTCAACTTCCACCGCGGCTCGGTGTACCACAAGGGCTCCTTCTCCATCGCGGCCAGGAACTTTTTCCAGCTCGTCTGGGCCGTGGGCAAGAAGGCCGTCTCCAAGTACCGCCTCGAATGGCCGGACATCCTGGCCCGGAGCGGCAGCGACATGCCGGCCGGCTTCTTCTCGCTGAACCCGCTCGAAGCCTACGTGCGCGAGGCGTTCGGCGCCAAGGGGCTGTCCAACAGCTTCCACGATTGTCCGAGGCGTCTCTTGATCCCCGCCATCGACCTGGACCGCGCCGAGCGCACCGTGTTCGGCGCCGGGCCGTTCATCGGCACTCCCATCTCGCAGGCCATCGCCGCGTCGTCGGCCATCCCCGGCTTCTTCGAGCCGTTCCGGATCAATGGGCGCGACTACGTGGACGGCGACGTGGGTCACACCGGCCATGCGGACCTGGCGGTGGAGTGGGGGGCCACCGTCGTCGTGGTCATCAACCCGGCGGTGCCGCTCCGCGTCGGCGCCCCCTACGAGCCGGAGGTGAGGCGCCGGGGTATGTACGCGATCATGGAGCAGGCCGGGCACATCACCAGCGTCCGGATCCTGGAGCTGGGGCTCACCGAGCTGCGCCTCCGCCGGCCCGAGGTGGAGATCCATCTGATCCAGCCCGATCACCGCCCCTCGCCGCTCATCGGTCCCTCGATGGGCTTCGAGGCGAGCCGGGCCGCGCTTCAGTTCGGCCACAGCTCGGTCAAGGAGTGGCTGGGCACCCAGGACGCGGCGGCGCTTCGGCAGCGCTTCCAGACGGCGCCGTCGCACGGGCTGGCGGTGCGGTCGCTCTCTCTGCTCGGGAGGGTGAGGAAGAGCGAATAGCATGATTGCGCTGGAGGGCGTGGCGAGGGTGAGGGGACTCGCTCACCGCCGCGTCACCTCTTCCACGACGTAGCCCGCCTGGGCGAGATGGCGCTTGATGGCCTCGATCTGCTCGCGCCCGGAGGTCTCCAGCGTGAGCTCCACCTCGGTCTCGCCCACGCGGGCCCGCGAGAAGGCGCGGTCGTGGTGGATGTGGAGCACATTGGCGCGGGCCTCGGCGACGAGCCCGGTGAGCTGGGCGAGGGCGCCCGGGCGGTCGCGGAGCATCACGGCCAGGCGGACGAGGCGGCCGTCCTTGACGAGCCCGCGCTCGATGATGCGGGAGACGAGGTTGACGTCGATGTTGCCGCCCGAGACCACGAGGGCGACCGTCTTCCCGGGGAGGGCCACCCGCTTGTTCACGAGCGCGGCGAGCGGCACCGCCCCCGCCCCCTCGACCACGGTCTTCTCGATCTCGAGCAGGAGGAGGACCGCATTGGCGATCTCCTCCTCGTCGACGCCGACCACCTCGTCCACGTGGCGGCGCGCGAGGTCGAAGGTGTGGTCGCCAACCCGGCGAACGGCGATGCCGTCGGCGATGGTGCTGGCGGCGGGCACCATGACGCGCTGGCCGGCGGCGAGGGCGGCCTTCATCCCCGCCATCTCCTCCGCCTGGACACCGACCACCCGCACCGCCGGCTGGAGCGACTTGACGGCGAGGGCGATGCCGCCGATGAGTCCGCCGCCGCCCACCGGGACCAGAACGGCATCGAGCCCGGCGACCTGCTCCAGCAACTCGAGGCCGATGGTGCCCTGGCCGGCGATGACGCGAGGGTCGTCGAACGGATGGACGAAGACGAGATCGCGCTCGGCCTCGATCTCCTTGGCGCGGGCATAGGCCTCGTCGTAGTTCTCGCCGTGGAGGACCACCTCGGCGCCCTGCCGGCGCGCGGCCATCACCTTGCCGAGCGGCGCCCATTCGGGCATGACGACGACGGCCGCGATGCCCAGCCGGGTGGCGTGCCAGGCCACGGCCAGCGCGTGGTTGCCGGCGCTGGCGGCCACGACGCCCCGGCGGCGCTCCGCCGCCGAGAGCTGGAGCAGGAGGTTGGCGGCGCCGCGCTCCTTGAAGGAGCCCGTCATCTGAAGGTTCTCGAGCTTGATGAAGACGCGCGAGCCGGTCAGAGCTGACAATGTCTCCGAGTAGGCGCATGGCGTGGCGGCGACGGCGCCGCCGAGGCGCGCCCGCGCGGCGCGGATGTCCGCGAGCGTGGTGGCGACGCGGCTCGTGGTCACGGTGGAGCGATCACCTGCCGGCGGGATGGTGACTGGAGCCCGATCGGCATGAAGGGTGTGGAGTGGGCCCAGGCCATGCGGCCTTTCCAGTCGACCACGATGAGGCCGCCCTGGCCGCGCCCTTCGTCCACCAGCACGCTGAGGGCCACCTCGCAGACGTGGGCGGGATCGTCGACCGCCTTGAGGATCTCCAGGGTCCGCCGCGCCAGCGTCACGCGGATGATGGCCTCGCCCTCGCCCGTGCACGAGACCCCGCCGAGCGTGCTCTCCGCGTACGTCCCGCAGCCGATGAGCGCCGAGTCTCCCACGCGGCCGGGAAGCTTGCCGGCGGTGCCTCCGGTGGAGGTGGCGGCGGCGATGGTACCGGCGCGGTCGAGGGCGACGGCGCCCACCGTGCCCGGCTGGACGGCCGCGAGCTGCCGGCGCCGGCGGTCCGTCACCAGCGCGGCCGGATCGCAGACGGGGACACCGAGCGCGCGCGCCTGCTCGAGGGCGCCCGGGCCCGCGAAGAGAGCGTGCCGGCCGTCCTCGAGGATGCGCCGGCAGAGCGAGATCGGATTGCAGACGCCGGACACGGCGGCGACGGCGCCGTTTCTCAGCGTATCGCCCTCCATGATGGAGGCGTCCATCTCCACGGTGCCCGCCGCGGTCAGCACCGAGCCCCGGCCGGCATTGAAGCGCGGGTGGTCTTCGAGCGCGCGCACCGCCGCTTCCACGGCGTCGAGCGCCCGGCCGCCGCCCGCGAACGCCCGCCAGCCCGCGTCGAGCGCGTCGGCGATCCCCCGCGCGAGTTCCTGGGGCGCATCGCCGGGATCGGCGCCCGCGCCGCCATGGACGATGAGGGCGGGCATGCGGCTTGTCATCGCTCCGGCTCCATCCGTATCATGGCGTGTCGATCATGGCTCGAGCCGACGCCCAGCATAGCGCGAAGCTTCGCTCCCTCGCCCGACGAATCATGCGCTGCCGGCTCTGCCCCCGGCTCGTGCGCCATCGCGAGGCGGCGGCCCGCACCCCGCCGAAGCGCTACCGCGGCCAGGGCTACTGGGCCAGACCGCTGCCCGGATTCGGCGATCCGGGGGCGCGCGTGCTCGTGGTGGGGCTGGCGCCGGCGGCCCATGGGGGTAATCGCACCGGCCGCATCTTCACCGGCGACCGGAGCGGCGACTGGCTCTTCCGCGCCCTCTTCGAAGCGGGCTTCGCCAACCGTCCCGTCTCCACCCATCCCGGCGACGGCCTCGAGCTCCGTGACGTGTACATCACGGCTGCGGCGCGCTGCGCACCGCCCGCGAACAAGCCGACCCCGGTCGAGCTTCGGCGCTGCCAGCCGTTCCTGCTCGAGGAGCTGCGCCTGTTCCGCCGGCTGCGCGTGATCGTGGCGCTCGGCAAGATCGCGTGGGACGCCTACCTGCGCGCCCGTCGCGAGAGCGGCCAGCCCGTGCCGCGGCCGCTGCCCGGGTTCGGCCACGGGGCCGCCGCCCTCATGCCCGACGGCATCGTGCTCCTCGGCAGCTTTCACCCGAGCCAGCAGAACACCTTCACCGGCAAGCTGACGCGCCCGATGCTCCGCGCGATCTTCGCGCGCGCCCGGAGCTTGGCGCGGCGCCCCTCGGCTTGACTCTCTACGTGAAGTTGGGCATCACGTGGCTGGCGAGGAGGTCGATCTGGCGCGGGTCGTCGGTCACGGGACCCAGCACGAGGTACTCGAGTCCCGCCCCCACGAGGTCGGCGATGCGCGCGTTGATCCGATCGACGCTGCCGGCCATGTAGCACTCCTGCAGGTGCTCCCAGCTCCGGTGGGCGCCCATGGCGCGGAAGAACGGCGCCCTGGACTCCTCGAGGGCCTTGTCGTGGCTGGCCGTCTCCACGAGGTGGGTGAAGTTGCAATGCCCGAAGGTGAGCGCCTCGGGATCCCGCCCGAGGGCCCGCGCGTGGGCCTGGAGCTGGCCCCAGTCACGCTTCACCCATTCCTGGGTGCCCGAGCAGCGCGAGAGCCATTTCCCGGCCTTCACGATGCGGTCCATCACGGTCCTGGCGATGACGGGCACGTCGTGCTCGTTCGGGTCGGGCAGGCGCGAGCCGCCCGACACCCAGATGTCCGGCATCCGTGGCGGCCGGGGCTCGATGGTGACGTCGTTGAACTGGTAGTAACGCCCGCGGTAGCTGACGTTCGACCGGGTGAGCAGCAGGGTGACCGCCTCGATGATCTCGTCGGTCCGCTTGCCCCGTTCCTCGATGCGCGAGCCCGTCACCTCGTACTCGCGCGCGTACCAGCCGGGGCCGACGCCCCAGACGTAGCGGTTGTTGGAGAGATGGCAGAGGGTCGAGATCTCCTTGGCCAGGACCACCGGATGGCGGACCGGCAGCACCAGGATGCCGGTCGCGAGCTTCACCTTCGCGGTGAGCGCGGCCGCGTAGGCGAGGACGTTGAGCGGCTCGAGCCAGGCATTGCCGTAGAGCCCCGGCGCCGAGAGGAGGTGATCGATCACCCAGACGTCGATCCCGTGCTCCTCGCACTTCCGGATGGACTCATGGATGCGCCGGAGGTTCTCGGACCCTCCGCCGCCGTCGCTCCACGCATAGGTGGCAATCCACGCCCCGAACTTGAGCTTCGCCATGCCGC
>WNGA01018339.1_pt1 | contig 16985 bp, 12 predicted proteins | sample 5400061 | NCBI WGS metagenome assembly WNGA01 (sample SAMN13153366, study PRJNA577476) | soil metagenome | isolation source: 100 cm soil or saprolite under grassland replicate 2 | place: USA:California | collected 2016-06-15 | reverse complement strand
TAGCGCTACCATCATATTCGCAGGCTTCTTGGTCATTTTATAGAAGTCCGCGAACGTATTGCCCATAGAAACGCCACCCGAAATATCAACATCCACATATAACTCTTGATAATCGCATAGTTCAGGAATAAATGTTAGTGCCAAGGTCAAGGGGTCGTTGATCACACATCCTTCGATCTCCTGATATTCATCATGGAACTCCATGTAAAAGCGCGTTGCGTCAGCGATGAAGATTGTAATCGGCGAGTCGATCTTCAGCAATCGGTTTACGTCATCCTGCGTAAGAATACATTGGTACGTCGCATCCAGCGGCGTCAATATGATAGGCATGCCTGAGTGATAAACAATGTGGGCAGCATGTGGGTCAACATACGTGTTGAACTCGGCCAGCGGAGTGGTATTGCCCTCATGACGAATTGCCCCGCCCATGATGAATACTTCCTTGACCGCGTTGACGATGCGCGGCTCCAGTCTTATTGCTAAAGCGACATTGGTCAACGGGCCGATGCAGACTAATGTGATTTCCCCAGGCGCAGACATGATCTTCTCAATCAGAAAATCGCTTCCTTTTTGGACCTGTGGCTTGGTCTGCGGTTCTGGCAGTTTTGCATACCCGATTCCTTTGTCCCCATGCGTCTCCGGTGCGAGCAGGGACGGTTGTACGAGAGGCAATTCACATCCTTTGTAAACGGGAATGTGACTGACCTTGGCCAGCTCCAACACAGACAGCGCATTGACTGTCCCTTGTTCTGCCGAACAATTCCCATGCACAACACTGATCCCCTCAAGCGAAATTTCGGGTGATGCCAGAGCGAGGAGAATGGCCAGAGAATCGTCAATCCCAGGGTCGGTGTCGAGGAGAATGCGGGTTGGGGGCATGATTCCTTTTGTCAGGGCAGGGCTAAGTTCCCGAAAGGGTATGCCCCTGTCCAAAAAGAGCGACCACATACCCCTTCGGGGCACTTAGGGTCGTCCCTACGAAATGAATTTTTCTACCTCTGCTTTTGTCGGCAGTGATGGTTGTGCGCCGAATTTAGTTGTTGCGAGCGCGCCGCAGGCATTGGCATATTTCACGGCTTCTTCAATCTGGAGTGCAGGAGCAAGCTCCTGCGTCGATAGCATGCCCTGACGGGCGGACTCCAAAATTTTGGATGCAAACCCACCGATGAACGCGTCACCTGCGGCGGTTGTATCCACAATGTTGACTTTGAAAGGCAGGACTTGCCTAGTTAAGTTATTGTTGACAATTAATGAACCATTTCCACCAAGGGTAACAATAACATTTTTTGCTCCGCGTGCGAGTAAGGCACGCGCGGCTTGCTCAGTAGACGGAAGATCAGTAACAGACATGTTCGTCAATAAACTGAGTTCTGTTTCATTGGGAAGAATAGAGTCTGCGAGAGATATCAATTCATTAGGTAATTCTCGGGCAGGCGCAGGATTGAGAAGTACGGTCATATCTTTTTGCTTTCCCCATTTCGCAGCATGGAGGACGCTTTCCAATGGAATTTCAAGTTGCAAGAGGAGAATTTTTGCTTCAATGTTGAGTGCATCAATGTCTTTGGTGGATACTTTCCCGTTGCCCCCCGGTGAAAGGACAATGCTGTTTTGCCCGTTTGAATCCACAACGATGATTGCCGTGCCGGTCGCAGAGTCAGCTTCGAGCACGTGGGATGTATCTACACGATTTGATTTAAGACCCTCGACAAGAAACCGACCAAAGTTATCTTTCCCCACACGTCCGACCATTGCCACATTAGTACCCTGCCTGGCCGCGGCGACGGCTTGATTCGCCCCTTTGCCGCCTGGGACGATGTATAGATCTTCTCCAGTGATAGTTTCGCCAGGTTGAGGAAATCGTGGCGCACGGACAACCAAATCTGTGTTCAATGAACCGATGACGAGGATATCGGGCATGAGGGTATTTTACTTCATGCGCGCGAAAGTATCGCGCTAAAGGCCATGTTGGATTGCTATCACCGCAGCTTGCGTTCTATCGGAGACACCTAGTTTTTCAAGAATCGCGCTAACGTGGTTGCGGACTGTCCCCTCTGATAAATGCAATTGCCTAGCGATTTCGCCGTTATTGAATCCTTTTGCAATTAAACGCAACACGTCCACTTCGCGCTCGGTAAGTTTATCGGTGAGCAGGGATGCTGGCTGAGTCTGATTGCTGGCTACCCGATTAAGGAGTTTTCCCGCGACTGCCGGGTCAACAAAAGAGCGGCCAGTGACTGTCCCGCGAATAGCTTCAATGATCTTTTCGCGTGAAGTATCTTTAAGCAAATAGCCTGATGCGCCCGCGCGGATTGCATCGAATACCCATTCATCGTCATCGTAAGTTGTGAGCACTAAAATCTTGATGCTCGGAAATTTCGCACGGATTTGACGCGTTGCTTCGATGCCATTGGTGCCTGGCATCTTCAAATCCATAAGGATGATATCGGGTTGTTTTTTTGCAGCTAGTTCCACCGCTTCGGCACCATCTTGTGCGGTGCCAATGACTTGAATGTCTTTCTCAAGGTTGAGAAGCATTTCAAGCCCATCTCGGATGACAGCCTGGTCGTCGCAGATAAGGATTTTCATAAAGATATTCGTCCTGCCTGCACCTGGGGCGCAGGCACAGGTGAGCGGAGCCGCTGTTCTTCCCTGCACCGAACATAGGATGGTGTGGCGGCGAAGTCGAAGGACAGGATTTGTATAAGTGCCTGAGCTTCGACTGCATTCCTCGCTTCGCTCAGCGAGGATTAAATCTTCAACACAACCTTCGTTCCTCGTCCCTTTTCACTTTCGATTGTCAACTTTCCTCCAGCGAGTTCAGCGTATTCTCCCATGCCAACCAGACCAAAATGGCCGCTGGGAGACTTTGAATGAACGTCAAAACCAGTGCCATCATCTTGAATGGTCAACATCGTACCTTGACCGTTGTAGGAAAGTTGAACACGAAGTCTCTTTGCTTGCGCGTGATGAGATACGTTCTCAATCGCCTCCTGAGCAATGCGATAGATAGCCTGTTCCACGTCTGGGCTGAGAGAAGGCATGGGGGTTTTCAAATCAAGTTTGAGGTCGAGATGAAAGCGAGAAGCGGCAGATTCGGCCGCGCGTTGGATGGCGAGTACAAGTCCCATGTCCTCAAGAGCAGATGGTCGCAGTGCTTTCAGAGCGCGGCGGGTTTCGTCCACGCCTGTATGGGTCGCTTCTAGAGACTTGTCGAGCAATTCGCGGGTCTTGTCTTTGTCAATGTCAAAATAGGCTTTTGCGGCTTCCAGTGTGACCGACAGAGCGGTAAGGGAATGTGCCAGGGTATCGTGAAGTTCGCGGGCGAGACGATTGCGTTCGCGGCTGACCGTAAGTTGTTCCAGCGTGGACGCGTAGTGTGTGAGATTGGCATTTGCCTGCCGAAGTGACTCCTGCTGTTTACGGAGACGCGTGACGAGCAGACTGATGAAAACACCAAGGGCGATAAAGCTGATCGTGCGAATGATTGCGATGAAGATGAGCACCAGGGCGCCACGATTTTGAATTGAAATTGCAGAGATCAGACCGAGTTCTAGACCTGTAGTTGCAATACTAAAGAAGATGACATGAGGTAATTGATATTCCCATGCGACGAGTGCAAGCGCGAGAAACAAAACGGGGAGTTGGCGAAGCGCCATGCCTTCCGCGTTGGCGAGCGGACCGTTGGGAAAACGAGGCACGACGAGTACATTGATGATGATGGGCGCGGCGGAGATAGTGAGAATCAGGAGGGGATAAAAGGTTTGCTCTAATTGTATTTGAATCCAATTCCAATATGCAAAAGCGAGAAATGATAATGCCACGAAGCCGTTGGCCGCGTAATAAAGAAAGACTGGAAATAAAGCATCAACTGGTGCAGCCTGTGGATTAGTCTGCACATTCGGCGGAAGCAAAGGCTGGTTTGGCCCATTCGGTAGGAGGGGAATCCTCGGCTGTGTGTATAGGATAAAGTCCATAATGCCCAGCGCGAGCAGATAACCAATCCAGATCCATGCCGCAAGGCGGAGAATGCGAACGGAGTCGTTTGCAGGGGCTTGCATGTCTAAATCATATCATGGAGGCCGAGGTGGGACGTGTGTCTGCTGTCATGGATTAATGCCGAAACCTATGACACGTGTCATGGGTGGATATGCGCGGTTGCATGAGGTTTGAATGGAAGTAATGATGCCGTTCACTCTCGGTTTTTGAGGCGAAACCATAAAATGTGGACATGAAGTTACTCGTTGGTCGAGTAGCCCCGTGTTTGTGAGGGCATAGCGAGCCCTGGCCGGACAGGAGATATGTCCTTCGCATAGAACCACTTCGACGGGCTCAGGGCTACTCGACCGCCGAGGATAAAACCCAAACGAGATTTTATGACCGCTATATCAGACACTTTCGCAAATAAAGAGATTCGACGCTTCTCGCGGTTTCTGGCTGTGGGAGCGGTCGGCACACTTCTGGATTTTAACCTGCTCACATTATTGAAACTGGCCGGTCTATCTACCTTGTTTGCCAACACCTTTTCTTTTACCGCGGGCCTGATCAACAATTTCACCTGGAATCGTTTGTGGACATTTGGAGATGCAGAACATACCGACTGGCATAAACAATTGTTGCAATTCACAGTAGTCAGTTTAGTTGGGTTGGCATTCAATAACATCATCGTGCTTTCGCTTGAAGGTCTGTTGGGTGTCATGTTAGGCCAACCTGCATGGGGGTACTTGCCTGCGAAAGTGATCGCGACAGGTGTTGTGATGTTCTGGAATTATTTTGCAAATCGGTTGTGGACATTTAAGAATTAAACACGAAGGGTACAAAGGAAAGGCGAAAGAGGAAAGAATCTTCGCGACCCTTGTGACCTTCGCGGTTCAAAAAGGAGCATTAAGAATGACAATTGAAACCCTTCCTTCTAAACCTTCCTTACTTAGTAAGAAACTCTTGCCTGGAATCACGGTTGCGACATTGCTGGTGATTGCCATTATGGTGTTATCTGCGGTGTTGCATTTTGTCAACATTGATAGCATCGGTGATGCCAATGCCTATTACACCGCGGCGGTAAAGTCCATGTTGATGTCGTGGAAAAACTTTTTCTTTGTCGTGGCGGAACCGGGTGGCTCTGTCACTGTGGACAAGCCTCCGCTGGGATTGTGGATTGAAGCTGTCTTCGCCTATTTTCTTGGGGTTAGCGGATTTAGTGTTTCATTGCCGAATATTCTCGCGGGCGTGTTCGGGATTCCGTTGCTGTATATAATGGTCAAAAAATACGTGGGCGAACTGGCGGGAATTATCGCCGCGCTGGTGATGGCGTTCACACCGGTCTTTGTTGCAACGAATCGCAATAACACGATGGATGGTCTGCTGGTTTTCTTCTTATTACTCGCAGCATGGGCATTTATCAAAGCAACTGAGTCGGGCAAACTGCGCTGGCTTCTGCTCGGCGCATTCATCCTTGGACTTGGATTCAACATCAAGATGTTGCAGGCCTTCTTGCCTTTGCCCGCGTTCTATGCGTTGTATTTCTTTGGCTCGAAGGAAGGCTGGCGGCGCAAGATTATCAATCTTGGAATCGCGACAACTGTGCTTTTGGTTGTTTCTCTTTCCTGGGCCATAGCAGTTGACTTGACGCCTGCGGATCAGCGTCCATATATTGGCTCATCTGGTGATAACACAGTAATGGGACTCATTACAGGTCACAACGGCACATCCCGTTTATTCGGCGGTTTCTTTGGCTCTGATGGTCAAAACTTGCAAGACGGACAAGGATTTGCTGCTCCTCAAGGTGCACAGCCTCCACAGCAAGCCCTGGGCGCCTGCGCAGATCAATCTGCTGGTGCGTCTTGTTCTTTCGATCTGCCAAATCGAACGGTTACAGGGACATGCATAACACCACCCAATCAAAGTCAATTGGCATGTGCGCCACAAGGTGGGACAGCCGCCCAGAATGGGCAATTCCCTCCACAAAATGGACAGAATGATCCTCAAGGAAATCAAGGTAGCACGCCGTTCAGCCAAGAGACAGGCGATCCAGGCCTCTTCCGTTTCTTCACAAGTCCGCTTTCAAAACAGATGTCATGGCTGTTACCTTTTGCGCTGATCAGCATCATGCTTGCGTTCTTCGGCAGTCGCATTCGATTGCCTCTTGAATCAGGCGTTCACAAAGTCCTTATATTATGGGGTGGTTGGCTTGTCACATGCCTAGTGTTTTTCAGTGCGATCTCTGGCATTTTCCACTCATACTATGCCATCATGCTCGTGCCTCCACTCGGCGCAGTCGTTGGCATCGGTTTCTCACAACTCTGGGATTGGGGCAAGACCCGCAATTGGATTGGTATCCTCCTTGTGATTGCCGCGATTGTTACGCTTGCGTTCCAGGCTTTCGCGTTCACTCAATACGGCGAGTCGATGATTTGGATTGTCCTCGCTGGAGTGACCCTCTTGATAGGGGCTATCCTTTTGGTCCCTGCGGCGATGCGACGTGTTGGGTATGTTGTCATCTTGACTTCGATGTTGATTGTTCCCATTTATTGGACAAGCATGACTGTCGCTTCCAACGCGAACCAGAACCTGCCAACCGCCTATCAAGGGACTCAGCAATCTGGGTTTGGTCCCGACAACCGCGCAAGAATTGCAGGCCAGCCAGGGTCAATTGCCAATTCCGAATTGCTCGCATATCTCGAAGACAATACACAAGGCATCAAATATCTTGTAGCCGTTCCTTCATCTCAAACAGGCGCGACGATGGTGCTGGCAACTGGACGTTCTGTTCTTTACATGGGTGGCTTCAGCGGACAAGATGAAGTAGTCACTGCTGATGATTTGAGTGAGATGGTCTCTAACGGTGAATTGAAATACGTTTTATACGGCGATGACCGTGGCGGCAAGCAGGAAATCGCGAATTGGTTGCAGACTTCTTGCACAATTGTGACTGAATTTAGCCAGCAGAATAATCAGGCTAACTTACAATCGGGTCCGGGCAATCAGGCAACAACGTTGTATCAATGTAGTAAATAGTAACAACCAAAAGCCGTGATTATAAAAGTGACAGTCACCTCGCAGGTGACTGTCACTTTTAAATTACTCTCAAGGAGAAGGCTCCAAGAGGACTTCCGAAATCTTTTCATTTTCACTAACCCTCAACAAAATGACACCGATCAAAACTAACAGGCCGCCAAAGAGTTGATCTCCCCTGAGTAATTCACCGAGGAAGAAGTACGCCCAGATTGCTGTAAAGACAGGCTCAAGCGTAGCAACGAGATTTGCCGATATAGCAGGGATAAGCCTCATGCTCATTGTGTAAAATCCGAATCCGCCGAGTGTCGGTGCGACACCGAGGATGAAGAGAATCCCCCAACCGCTGATAGAGTTGCCTAACCACATCAAATCTCCAAAGGCGGGTTTGCTTGAGAATAAATCCATTCCCAGGTTGAAAAGCAACAAAAAGAATGTAGCGCAGGCGAATGAGTAGAGCAGAGCCGTCCATGAATCGATATGTTCATCGGATGCATGTTTGCCTTCCATGTTGTAAACTGCGAAAAATAGACCTGTCAGCAAGCCAAAGATGATTCCCGCGGCGTTGAGTTTCCATGTGGCGGGATCTTGTGCACCAGAGACGAATACCATTCCTGTCAGACTCAAAAGGATCGAGATGACCTTTATCCAACCGATTCTCTCCTTGAAGAAAATTCGGCTCAAGATTGCGGTCATAGCGGGGGAACTGAATGCCAGTACTGTCGCTACGGCCGCGCCGTTGAATTGAACAGAAAAAGTCCACATGGAGTTGAAGATGGCGAGGGTCAGGCCATACAAAACCATGAAGCCCCAATACGACCGGTGAAGATGAAAACGGGCTCGACTGAAGAGCAATAATCCCACCAACATGCCGAAGGAGACGAATAGGTCGCGCCAGAAGGCGAGAACCAACGATGGAAGCGAATAAGTTTTGCTCAGATAACTGATCAGTACTCCCGTTGTTGACCACAATATCGTTCCAATGAAAGCGATGAGATAGCCGCGGTGCCCCTAAGGGGACGTGTTCCGAACCACCTTCCCTGGAATCAGGGGAAAATATAGTACAAAAGGATTACTTATCCAAGAATTTAATTGAAAATTGAGAAATCGTCAAGAAACTCACATGTTTTCAAGCAAATATCGGGATAGAGATTTCTCGGTCTACTTAAGAAAATCTCTATTTACGCAATAATCCAGGACATCTTGACGCTGTATGATCATTGTAGCGGGATGCTTCATACCTAGAAACAACACCGATCACGTATACTAATATTGCCTTCACTAAGTAAGCAACGGGTTAACTCGATTGAACTAACCGCAAGGCTTGTTTTGGGACTAGAGTTATCCCTAGTTTATATGCCTTTTGTTCAGGCTACTCAGTTAAGGGAAAATAGATCGTATAAAGGGCTAGCCGAAAAGGCTTGCACATTGATTTTGTGACCAATGACATCTGACTTCATGGTGAGATGCTGATATAGTTACTAATTTTAAATTTTTGTTGTATGATTAATCATCTGCTTCTGGCTTCGTGCTTCATCTAGCCTTAACTCTGCTAAGACAACGACGCCTCGGTCTGAAGGAGCATTTATGGTCCGAGCGTCCGCCTCGATCACTCGCCTGTATGTATTTATGTTCGGTGCATTTCGTATCGAACTTAATGTACTTCCAATCTCTCTGCCCACCCGTAAAATTGAATCTTTCCTCGCTTACCTGATCCTGCATCCTGAGCCACATACTCGTGAAAAACTGGCTGCACTTTGCTGGGGGGATGTCTCCGCCGACCAAGCGCGTGCTTCCCTGCGTACAGCACTAGCGGCCATTCGTAAACACATCAGCGCTCAACTCCTGATTGCGAATCGGCAATCTATTCAAATTAATTCCGCCTATCCCACGTGGGTGGATGTCTTTGCATTTGAGAAGGGTATAAAAGCTAAATTGCAGGGATCAGAATGGGAAGGGACCCCCAATGAATTTCAATCGGAAATGAATGAGTTGCAAACAGCAATTCGCCTGTATCGCGGCGATTTACTGTCAGATTTCTACGATGACTGGATTCTCCCAGAGCGAGAATATTATCGTAATTTATATATCGATACATTATTGAGGCTCGTGCAAGGGATGCGCTCACACAGCGAATATGAACGTGCGATCGAATTTGCCCAGAAGGTTCTGGTATGGGACCCCGCGAACGAACGTGCACATCAGCAACTAATGTTCTGTTACCTTGCGACTGGGGATCGCAGCGCTGCGCTCAAACAATATGAAATGTGCCAGCGCGCATTAAGAAATGAACTGGCTGTTGAACCTTTGCCGGAAACAACCGCGCTTTTCCAGTGGATCAGGCAGGCACCACCAGAAGTGAAAGCACGCGAGGCGCAGATCACCAACCTGCCGATTCCACTGACTAGTTTCATCGGCCGCAAGCGCGAGATGGCCGAAGTCAAGTACTTACTTTCCACAACGCGACTGTTCACATTGACCGGCGCAGGTGGCAGCGGTAAGACCCGTCTAGCAATTCAAGTCTCCACCGATCTTCTGGATGGATTTAAGGATGGCGTGTGGTGGGTGGAACTGGCTGCTCTGAAGGATGAAACGCTTGTACCGCAGGCTGTGGCAAAAGCACTTGGTGTGCATGAACAACCCAATCAATCCCTGATCGAGACACTCAAGAACTTTATGCAATTCAGGCATCTTTTGCTCGTACTGGATAACTGTGAACATTTGATTGAGGTGTGTGCGCGTCTGGCTGACGAACTGCTAAGGACATGCCCGAATTTGAAGATCCTGGCGACGAGCCGCGAGATCTTGGATATTGACGGCGAAAGTACCTGGCAAGTGCCAACGCTGTCGGTGCCTGATTTGCAGCCTGTTTCACTGGTCAATTTGCTGATGGATTATGAGGCGATTCGTCTATTTGTCGAGCGTGCGCGTGCGGTCAAACCAAGTTTCATGTTGACAGAAGAGAATGCACCCATCGTAGCGCAGATTTGCCAGCGTCTGGATGGTATTCCTCTGGCAATCGAGCTGGCGGCAACCAGAGTCAAAATGCTGTCGGTGGGGCAGATCGCTCCACGGTTGGATGATCGCTTCAGCTTGCTTACAAAAGGTAGTCGAATAACACTGCCCAGGCATCAAACCTTGCGGGCAGCAATTGACTGGAGCTATGACCTGCTAAGAGATACAGAGCAGACTTTATTCCAACGACTGGCAGTCTTCACGGGCGGGTGCACCTTGGATGCAGTGGAACAGGTCTGTGCGGGGGATGGCATTGATAAAGAGAAAGTTCTCGACTTGTTAACACATTTGCTAGACAAATCGTTGGTGACGATGCAGGAGGAGGGCGGAGAGGTACGCTACCAAATGTTGGAAACAATTTGGCAATATGCGAACGAGAAGTTAGGGAAGGTGGATGCGCTGCGCGGGGGACATGCCTCTTATTTCTTGATCTTAGCCGAGACAATCGAGCCGTTCCTGGAAAAGCCTGAACAAGCGAGTTGGTTAGATAAACTTGAGCGCGAGCACAATAACTTCCGGGCTGCGCTCGTTTGGGCTCGTGAGAAAGGACAGGTGGAATTAGGATTGCGGCTAGCTTCGGCCTTATGTCTGTTCTGGTTCATGCGGGGCTATCTCAGTGAGGGTCTGGCACAAATAGGAGAATTTCTTTCCCTATCCGAAAGGACCGTCAATGCATCCACGCGCGCCAAAGCTCTTGATCGCGCGGGGATGTTAGCACGCTATCAGGGCGATCTAAATCGCGCCTACGGGTTGATCGCTGAAAGTCTGTCCCTTCGTCGGGAATTGGGAGAACGTCATGGGATTGCGGATTCTCTCTCCAACTTGGGATTTGTTGTCTTACATCAAGGCGATTTTGTTCAGGCACACCAGTTATATTCTGAGGCCCTTTCTATCCATCGAGAGCTGGATAACCAGCAAGGGATTGCAGACTCACTCAGCCATCTGGCTTTGATAGCATTTTACGAAGGTGATTATGAATCTGCACAAGCAATGGATGAATCCAGTCTGGCTATCTGGCGTGCCCTTGGAGATCAGCAGGGTATTGCTTGGGCGCTTCATCGCCTGGGGAATGTGAAGTTACATCAAAGTGAGTACACCGCAGCCCGTGATCTTTTCAAAGAAAGTCTAGCCATTTCAAACGCGATCGGATTCAAGTGGGGAATCGCTTCTGCTGCTGAGGGACTCGCCTCAGCTGCGGCGAGTACCAAGCAAGCAGCGCGGGCCATTCTTATAGCTGCAGGCGCATTTGCGCTTCGACAAGCAATCGGGATTCCTCTCAGCGCTGTGGCTCAAGACGATTTTGAACGAATGCTCGCGCCCGCGCGAAAGCTGCTCGGTGAAGAAGCAGCAGAAGCTATCTGGTCAGAAGGATTGGATCTAAAAATCGAACAGATTATTGCAGAGGCCAATGAAGTCATTTAATCCATATGCTCACAAAAAATCGCTAATCATGTATTAACTCGATCATGCCAGCTAATTTATTCTTGAGCATTCGAAAGGAGAAGAGACAATGACAACCATCCCGACGGGCGCGGTATATCATATTACCCTCACAGTAACGGACCGGGACCGGGCGTGTGAATTCTATACTGGTGTTCTCGGCTTTCAGTTCCTAATGGAGTTTGACCCTAAGTATTTGCTTAGTAATGGCAGTGTGATTCTGGCGCTGACCCTGTCTCCCGATCCAGCACGTGCGATCGCCAAGGACCGGTTTGACGAAAACCGAGTTGGGCTTGATCATGTCAGTTTTAATGTCAGCAGTCACGAAGTTCTCGAACAGGCTTCCCATACCCTCGATGAACGCGGTATTCCACGTGGGGAGATTAAAGACCTGGAGAATTTGGGGATCTATGTAATGGCTTTTCGCGATCCTGACAATATGCAACTAGAGCTTACGGCGCCGCATTAGCCAGTAATCAGCGCCCGAACAAGACCCAGCAGCTTCATAATTTTCTTCTTCAACTTTCCTTCTAGATCGATCCGTACTGCTTCCAGTTTAGTCGCCCACGGGTAAAGTTTCATTCTTTTCCCTGATGCAAAAGCATCTCCTGTGCAACTATGTCACAGGAGGGCTTTCTCTATCGTGTCTGCTTTTTGGGGTCAGTCTATCGTGCAGATTTTGTCTGCTCGGGAATTCAAATGATTTCATCATGACATGAAAGATTTTACGATTATTTTACGATGCCCACATAAGATAAGCATCAATCCCTCTTTATGAGAAAGGAGAACGAATACCATGAAAAACCTATTGATTTTCGCATTGGTGATCCCCCTTCTAGTAGCTGGAATCACCAACAGCGGCTCGGCACAAGCTTTAGCCACTCATGCTGAGGCTGCACCTGTCTATCTTCAATTCGACAAGACCATTGTTGACCCAGCCGGAATCTGGCAAGGTACCGTAAGTGGTGATCTGAATGGTAATCTGACCACCGTCCTTACAGACCTGCGCATCAGCGGCTCGATCTGGCGCGTAGAATTCGACTGGATTATCGATGCTGGCCCACAGTCTTTCACAGCCCACCTGAAAGGCATCCTCAATACAAAGACGGGCCGTGTAGTCATGAACGGCGTTGTGACAGAGGGATGGCTGCTGGGTGCTCAGGTTCACGAAGAAGGTCAACTGGTAGATCCAGATACGCTGCGCTTCCAGGGGACGATACGGGTGATGCCAGCAACAGCCGATTGATTCGGCTTGCGGTCGAGAAAACTTGCCTTCATTGAAGTGACTGATTCCGATCACGAAAGGACATTCCTATGTGCAAAATATCAGTCCACAAATTTCTGCGTACATCGACAGCGGTATTGCTCGTGTTTGCGTTTGCCCTTGGCGCATCAGGAGTGCAGGTCGCGCACGCGGCAAGTCTTACTGTCAACACTACCGATGACAACATCACTTCCGGCGATGGCTTTTGCACCTTGCGGGAGGCAATCACCAACGCGAACTCCAACAGCGATACGACGAGCGGTGACTGTGCAGCAGGAACCGGCGATGACAGCATCACCTTTAGCGTCAGCGGCACGATCACACTCGCCTCGACCCTGCCTGCCATCAGCGACCCCGCCGGCTTGACGATTGACGGCACGGCGCAAAGCCTCACAATCAGCGGAAATATCATGGTGCAGGTGATAGTCGTGAACAGCGGGGCTGCACTGGTGGTTCAGAATCTGACCATCGCTAACGGCCGTTCCGGAGGAAACGGCGGCGGCATTGAAAACAATGGTACGCTTACGGTTACAAACACCGCCTTCTCCAGCAATTTTGGTGGCCCCGGCTTCAGTGTCGCTGGGGGTGGCGGCATTTGGAACAGTGGCACGCTGACGGTTACAACCAGCACCTTTTCTGGCAATAACGCTGACTACGGCGGCGGTGGCATTTGGAACAGTGGCACGATGACCGTCATAAACAGCACCTTTTCCCACAATGGCGCCGTCGTCGGCGGCGGCATTGAAAACAATGGTATGCTGAGGGTCACAAACAGCACCTTCTCCGCTAATGGTGCCCTTCTCTCCGGTGGAGGCATCGATAACGGGATGGTATCGGAGTTGACGGTCACGAACAGCACCTTTTCTGGCAATAGTGCTGACGTTGGCGGTGGCATTAAAAACGGCGGCACGCTGACGGTCGCGGACAGCACCTTCTCCTTCAATAGCGCTGGTAATGGCGGCGGCATCAGAAGCGGTGGCACGCTGACAGTTATACACAGCACCGTCACAAACAGCACCTTCTCCGGCAATAGCGCCGTCGTCGGTGGGGGCATCGATAACGGGACGTTATCGGAGTTGACGGTCACGAACAGCACCTTCTTCGGCAACAGCGCAGACTCATACGGCGGCGGCATCAACGGCTTTGTCCCGGTGACTCTAAGAAACACTACTGTCGCTAATAGCCCCTCTGGTGGGAATTGCTCTGGTAGCTTCATCGACGGTGGCGGGAATCTGAATTATCCCGACACCACCTGCCCTGGCATCAACGCGGATCCGCTGCTCGGCCCCCTGCAACTCAACCCTCCCGGCAACACCGCCACCCATGCCCTACTTCCCGGCAGCCCGGCGATTGACGCGGCCGTGCTGGCGAACTGCCCCCCTACTGACCAGCGTGGCGTCGTCCGCCCGCAAGGCGCAGGCTGCGACATTGGCGCGTTCGAACTGGAACAGGATTCAACCGCGCCAACCATCACCATCACCACACCTGCTGAAGGCGCGACCTATCTGCTTGGGCAAGTGGTCATCGCCGATTATGCTTGCCAGGATGAAGCGGGCGGGTCGGGCCTCGCCTCGTGCGTTGGAGATGTGGCGAATGGGAGTCCCATTGACACTAGCTCCGTCGGTGCCAAGACCTTCACTGTGAACGCAGAGGATCACGCAGGCAACACCGCTTCGCTGACACACCACTACAGTGTGATCTACAACTTCAGCGGCTTTTTCGAGCCAGTGGATAACCCGCCTACCTTCAACGTGGTCAGAGCTGGCGCGCGCATTCCCGTCAAGTTCAGCCTGAGCGGGAACCAGGGCCTGAACATCTTTGCGGAGGGCTATCCCCGCTCGGAGGAGATTGCTTGTCCGCCCAGCGCACCGCTGGATGTGATCGAACAAACGCTCAGGTCAGGCAGCACGAGTCTCTCGTACGACGCCACGACTGACATTTACAACTACAAGTGGAAGACAGAGAGTGCCTGGAGTGGCACCTGCCGCCAACTCATCGTCAGGTTGAATGACGGCACAGAGCACATCGCGTATTTCGTGTTCCGGTGATCTCCATCCCTTCCGTCCCCAAATTCTGTGAATTTTGGGGGAGAGGCAGAAGAGACTCGTCGTGAGGCGAGTCTCTTTGGTGATCTTCTGTTATTGTTCTGGTGTCTTCATATCTTTAATGATATGCAAGCGACGATTTGCATACACCTGCAAAGCAGGCATCAATTTGAAAAACAAGGCAGTATCTTCCGGTGTGAGTTGCATGGAAAAATTTCCTGTAAACCAGTAAGTGTCTCATACTGAGGATACAGTAAGTGGTGATTTGAAGGGCAAAATCAGTAGAAAAAAGAAAGGATCGTTCCTATGAATCTCACTCCTTTGGGCCAAATGATCGTCTGGTTTGGTAAAGCACATCAAGAAGGACTCAAGCTCGTGGAAGGTCTCTCAGATGAGCAACTCGCTTGGCAGCCCCATCCATCCGCCACGTCGATTGCCTTCAATGTTTGGCACCTCGCGCGTTGGACTGACTATCTCCAATCCCAAATACCAAAAACCACGCCAGTCTTAAGCCAGCGGCTCAAACCGCGGCAGCAAGTGTGGCACGCCGAAAATCTTGCCAGGAAGTGGGGTCTAGACCCAACAAGTTTGGGTGAGAACGAGGCAGGGAACGAGTTGGGTGTTCTCGCCGCCCTAATACATTTCCCAGGCAAGGAGGTACTGTTGGAGTACCTGCAGCACTGCTATACGCTGGAAGAAGAAGCCCTAGCAGCCCTCGATGATCAGCAATTTCAGGAACGCCGCACGGATGGGGCAGGACCGCCGGATCAAACGGTGGGGTATTGGGTGATGTGGTACTTGGTTCATGAGTGGGAGCATTTAGGCATGATGCGGTATCTGCAAGGGCTTTATGATTTGCACGGGAAACCCATAAGCAGCGGCGTATAGAGGTTGCCAAGGCGAGTCATAAGTCTTGAATATTTCATTCCAGAACAACCAGCGCCTACTTCCGGATATGATCCAAGCTCGGCATTGTTACCATCATTGTATCGAGCATCTGGCTTTGCATCGCCACCTTGTGGATGAAAGATAGGAAGTTCAGCTTTCGCGATTCTCACTGCACATAGAATCTATGCTTCGGTCCAACAGTGATGGTATCATCACCCTATGACCACGGCAACTGCCTAAGCGAATCCCAATCTGGCTTTTATCAAGTAGTCACACTGCATACACAATTGAACTAACTGCATGAGTAATTCTGGGGCAGAAGACCTTAGAGAACAGGCTATTCACCCAGGCGTTTCCCCAATACGTTGCAGGTCGATAACTGTACGAAGGTCAAAATCCTGATTTCGCATTCATTAACTAAACAACAGGTAAGCTCGATTGAACTAACCGCAAGGTATGTGTTGCCGGCAAAATTCTCCCGAACTGATGATGGAAAAAAGATGTCGGTGAAGGTGGCGGGGAAGTAGGCGAAAGAGCTAACAGGGCGTCCTGTCCCCTTCGTTCGGCTATGGAAACAGGAGAAATACAATGAGCGGAAGTCAATCCTCTAAGCAGCCCCCCTGTGTCAGTCCTGTTTTTTATCGCCGGCAAAACTGAATTTATCACTTAGCTTTGAATTTAATCATCAAACTAATTTAATCATCAAACTTTTGAGCCAACTGAGTTCTAGCATCCTCACTGCCAACAGCGATCTAGGGGCAGAACCTGCATTAGAGCTGTGTACATCTCCTGATAGTCTTCACGCAAAGCCTGCTGCTGAGCAGCGAAGTCCGCCTGTAGGTTGGCGATGGTCTCGCGCTCTTCCTGAGTGGAAAGGGAACGCGGCGTACACGGCGGGGGAAGGCCGTGACCTGGGGAGTCACCATAGTCACAGGTTATGCGGGTGTGAGACAGAATAGCGGTTTCCGCCTGATGGGCGGCTTGATCGAGGATTTCCAAGCCGTGATCACGCAGGGCCTCAGGTGAAGGAGTAAAGCGAGGCACTTCTTGACTCAGAGGCAATTCGGGCCCGAGGAGGATTAAGGGTTCTCGAAGGATATGAATAGAATACGTGTAAGGCAAATCTAAGAAGACATGTCCATCCGGCGGTCTGTCCGCGGCTGGGTAATGGTAAAACTCGAGATGCAAACCATCTCCCAAGATAGTCTTTCCACGCTCGGAATAGAAGAAGACAGCAGACCAGCCTTCGCCAGGCGGGTTGTTCAGAGCTGAGATGCCCACGCTAAATACCAGAGGAAATTCTTGGGGGTAAAACAGGGTCCAGA
>WNGA01006292.1_pt1 | contig 16987 bp, 15 predicted proteins | sample 5400061 | NCBI WGS metagenome assembly WNGA01 (sample SAMN13153366, study PRJNA577476) | soil metagenome | isolation source: 100 cm soil or saprolite under grassland replicate 2 | place: USA:California | collected 2016-06-15 | reverse complement strand
TCATATGACACCCCTTTCTGAGTTTGGTCCCGGAGGACCGTCATGACTCAGTAAGGGGTTATTTTTGTTGGAGGTAAAGGGGGCAATTAACCCTTCCAAACCCGCATTTTTCAAGGCTGAGATTTAGCCGAGAGGCTACTACATATCAAAGGAGGTGTCGATTCCGACGAACCCTCCGCCATGCTCGACGATGCGCTGGCCGTTAACCACTCCGTCGAAGAAACCGTAGGCATATTTGCTTCGCCCGGAACCACCGGCGCCCCGGTCTACCTTGCCTTCAAGCACCATCCGCGTATGCCTCTCATCCAGCAGCTTGTACCCCCGCAATGCCACGTCGAACCGGAGTAGGTCGTCCGCCGTCGAGTACCCCAGTCCGGCCGGGCAGCCCCGCAGTGGCAGCAGATGCGTGTTATTGAGCAAGACCGGTCGGTCGTTCACCAAGCGCAACTCGTAGCCGATCGCCAGATTGGGCGTGTCCCGATCCAGTTCATAGAAGTCGGTAGCCCTCATGCCCGCGGGTTTGAAGATGTGCTCGCGGACGTACTCGAAATAGTCCTGCCCCGAAACCCTCTCGATGACCGCCCCAAGGACGATGAAGCCGACGTTGCTGTACTTGAATTTCTCGCCGGGCTCGAAGGCCAGCGGGTCGTCAACAAATAGTGGGAAGTAGTCTCGCACCCTCCGAATCTTTTCCTTGGACGGCAGGAATCGCAGGTTATCCAAGCAGTCCCCCATCCCGGAGGTGTGCGTCAGCAGGTGGTGGATGGTGATCTTCTCCGCCACCTCCTTCTTCGGGTAGTCGGGGAGGATCTCGACGAGGCGGTCCTGGAAGGAAAGCTTACCCGCCTGGGCAAGCTGGGCAACCGCCACGGCAGTAAACATCTTGTTGATGGAGGCCACGTTAAACTTGGTATCAACCCGGTTGGGGACGCTGTAGGCCTGGCTGGCCAGCCCGTAGGGCCTCCGGAAGATCGGCTTGCCATCTTTGGCGACCAGAACCACTCCGGAGAACAGGTCAGCAGCCGCCATCTTGTCCAGGTAGACTCTAAGCTTCTGAAGGACCTCGGCCTCGGTAAGTCTCTTCCCACTTGTGAGAGCGTCCGCGGGCGGGTCAATGATAAAGAAGCCTACCTGGGTGATGCGGTGAGGCGGGTTCGCCTCGACAGTGACAGAGAAGCGTAGCCAGTCCTCGCTGATCCTCCCCCGGGCCAGGATGATGATTTCTCCTTCGGTCGATTTCTCCACACGGTCGGTATCGAACCCTCCATTGGCGTAGTGATGTTCCAACCAGAATCGCGTGCGCGCCTCGGCGGGCCACCTCTTCAGGCTGTCTTCGGAAAAATGGTCGCTATGGAACTTCCGCAGAACGTCCGCCTTACCAGTGTTCACGGCGGCGAGCAAGGCGGCGAGCTGTTTGCCGGCCGGGGTCTCTGGCAGCTCCGAGGTAGCGGTTGGCTTGTCGACCGCCCTAGGGGCCCCGGCGCGGGCTGTGTGGCGGACGAGAGCGGGCGGCAAGCAAGCAAGCAGACAACAAAAGCAGGCGGCAATTCTAAGCCGACCCATAAGAACCTCCTCTTTGGCTCGACTGGCCCTCGGCGCCTCACATTGCAGGAGGAGGGGGCAGATGAGTGTTATTGAAAAGTGAAAAACAACTCGCCGATGATCTTGACCGGAGAGCCCTCAACCTGTTCAGGTTTGAATCGCCACTGGCGCGCCGCTTCAATCGCAGCGGTTTTCAGCAAGGGATCATTGGATGTAACAACACCGAATGGCTGGCCCGAAGTAACTCGCGCTGATTCGACATTCCCTTCCTCATCCACGATCACTTCAACAACAATTGTGCCGGTCGAAGCGCCTGAAGGAAGAGAAGGCTGCACCCTCTTGATTGCTTGGTTGTGCAGACTCCCACCACCCAAGCGAATCATCTTTGAATTCCCATGCATGAAATACGGTAAATTTCTCACTTGTGGAGCCGATTCTGTCCTCGGCGCTTTAGTAACTGCCGACGGAAGAGCAGCTACCGGGCCGCCCCCTCCAACGTGAGCTCGCGCGCCGGACGTTCCGCCAAGCGCCGCTGCTGCAGGAGCCGATTCTGTCCTCGGCGCTGTAGTAGCTGCTGATGGAAGATCAGCTACCGGGCCGCCTCTCCCGGCGCGAGCTAGTGGCTCTTGCGCGGATCGAATCAATGCTACCAAGTTCCCCCAATGACTTCCGTCCTCGAACCTTACTCCCACAACTTTGATCTTCAAGTAGTGAGGGTCACCCGGTAAGCCCACAAATCTTCCAAGCGACCCAGAGAAAGCGCCGCCTGGACTGATGGCAACTCCAGATTGACCGGTATCATATTCAAAATTCGATTCGACATTCTTGATGTTCAACGAGAAAGCAGTAATACGCCGCTGTGTGTTATTGATCATTGTGATACTCGGTTTGATCCCGTAGTCGCCCGGGTCCCCTTGCACAGACCTAAGATTGAATGCCTTCACTGTAGCGGTGACTATGGTAAGCGGCGTCCCTTCCGAATTCTCGATCTGAAGATTAAGGTCAGGCAATCCCATAGCATCTTGCATGTTAGGATCGGATGATATGCTTGTAGCTTCTTCAGACTCGCCACGGACGATCTGTGGCCCGCGCCCATCACCTTCGTTGCGGATAAGTAGCGCGCGTTCCGTTCTCGTAAGCCCATCGCCGTCCCTCTTGAAGCTCAGAACATTGTCGGCAGTCGTATCAGGGCTTGACTCCCCCTTCCAGGCGCCGGCAAGGCTTGTTCCGGCATCATAGTTTTTGTCTTGTGAGCTATTATCCCGCTTGATGTTAATCGGAAAGGCTGCGGCGGCGGCGGCCGATAGGGCTAGCGCAAACAGGGTAGTGATAAACCACACTGTTGCCAGTCTTGCGCCGGCGCGCGGATTCTCTTCTAACAATTTCATTACACGCTCCTCCAGGATATCAGCGTCGTTGACGCCTAAGGTGTATGTCGGGCGGCTTGGTAATGACGCGCGACTTGCCAGACTGACGAGCGAACGGGCGTAATCGCGGGGGTTCATTACCGACTCACTCACGATCTCGTCACAAGCCAGTTCCCGAGTCTGGCTGATCCGTCGTTTTACCAGCGCCGCAGTCGGGTGAAACGAAATCGGCAGGAACAGCAATTCGTAAAGTAGATTCCAGGCGAAGTCGCGGCGGCTGATGTGAGCCATCTCGTGCCCCAGCGCTGCGGTCAGTGTCTCAGATGATGCGTCTGAGATCAGTCGCTCCGGCAGGATGATCACCGGTCGCCATAAGCTCACTGTAACCGGGACAGTAAGGGATGAGGAGCAAAGGATCGAGACGTTGCTCACTCCCAATGCTGTGCGGCAATGGTTCATCACATTTTGCAGAGCTTCAGAACCAATGATTGGAAAGGCTCTCTTGCGGATCGCCTTGGTTGTTCTCCATGCCTTCCACAGCTTATTCAAGCGATGGAGGAGAAACAGCAGATAAAGACAGGCGAAGACCCCTTTGAAAGATTTGTTGAGCGCGATTGAGGTGTAGTTGCTGCGTTGCTCCCAGTTAACCGCCTGCGCCCGGATTTGCGTCGCATTAGACGATCTCGCAACATTTGGGACAGCGGTTGTTGGGACAGCGACTGTGGGCATTAGAAATGCCCTCTGCAGGGTTTGATGTCTATGGGGTTGCGAACTCCATAGCGGTAACAACACACTCAGGACGAGAGCCGTTACCCATACGAGATGCCGGTACCGCGCGGAGGCCTTGCGTAATAGCAGCCATGTACCGAAAGCGGCTACTGCTGTCACCAGCGCCACCTGCCACAATGCATTCACCACAAAGTTCAGCACAAGATTTTCAATCGTCGTCAATGTCCGCCTCCCTCATCTTTTTGGGCGCCTTTAAGAGCTTGTTCAACTTGACCAACCTTTCAGGCGTCAAATGTTTCGTCTCGAGTAGACTCATCACCAGGCTCTCCGCCGAGCCGCCGAACAAACGGTCGACAAGATCACCGACGGTATGACTCACCACCTGGCGGCGGCTGACAACAGGCTTGTATATGTAGGTTCTGTTCTCGAGTGTGCGTTTAACCTTACCCTTGCGGTGTAGAATGTTGAGCATCGTTTGTACTGTGGTGTAGGCCAGCTCACGCTTGAGTTTCTGTTGCACCGTCTGCACGTTGGCTGGGCCAACCTCCCACAACACGCTCATGATTTCCAGCTCCGAAGGGGTTAGGGAATGATCCTTCTTCTTGCCCATCGCTGCAGTGCCTCCTAAGATATTAGGAGATTACATCATTCAAGTTCACGTTGTCAACTAAAAGTTTAGGAGAGAGTTGGCGAGTGTTTCCAATTTTTATGACTCAGTCTCACCACCGACACCCATTTGATTGTGATGCTTGGTGTGACCGTTGTTGCCGCTTTGAGATACACTCGGGGCTAAGTCTTTGCAATGAAATGCCTGCGAGCTTGGGACAGGTAAAATGATACCGAGGTTCGTTAGAGTAACATTTCTCAAAATTCCTCCCGGAACCCCGAATATCGCTTTCTTTGTACACTGGACAAGTAGCTCCTCACGCAATGCCCCTTCAGGCTTGCCGCTTCGCGAGTTCGCCGTAAACCACTTCGAGTTGTTTACGCAACTCACGATTTTCCTTCTCCAACTGCTCGACACGCTGCCTGAGCGTCGCAATGATCGTGGCTTTAGAATCGTCGGACGCACGCGCCTGACCCGCTCGGAGCGCCGGCAATCCGCTACCCGACCGCAACTGCTGAATCCGGGTCTTGAGCGGCGCTTGCCGATAGAGCCAGGCCGTCGAGACGGATGCCGCTCGCGCCACCGCGCTGAAATTGATCGGCTGCTCTTGCGCGAGGAGCGACTGAATGGCGCGCTCGGCGCGTTCAAGAGCCGCCTGACGCCGCGCTTGCGCATGCCGTTGAAGTCCCTTCGTGTTGCGTGGATGGGTCATGTATTCTCGCTTGTATAGCCGCGATGATGGTCAGGAGGCGATGCTCGATCACCTGGTTTTCCTGCACCATCTGCGGCCATTGATTGGCGGCTCCGAGCTTGATGAAGTTCTGCGTTTCGGCCAATTGACGTTCGTGGACGAGCAGGAAGGTCTGATCGGTCCGAAAGTGAGGGCAAGTCAGACATTTGTTGGGATGAGGACAGGGCCCAGCGACGATGGGGATGCCGCAATAGCCGTTGGCCAGCGTGCGTTGATCCACCAGTTGTTTGAGTACTTGCAACGCCGGGTCGTCGGCTTGCGCCGTAAAGCCGTACTCTTTGCCGTAGATGTCTACAAGATGAGTTTGCGCGTGAAAGCGCTCGATTTCGGCTTTGAGCGTCTGGTCGGCGATGTGTGAATACCGCCGCGACATCTCTATGGATTCGTGGCCGAAGAATTGCTGGATGATCTCCAGGCGCGTGCCGCTGTTCGCCATGCGATAGCCGACCGTATGGCGGAATTGATGCAGGCGAAACTTCCATACCGTACCCGCCGCGTCGCGGATTTGATGTTTTTCGGCCAAAGCCTCCAGATAAGCGCACAGGCCGTTACGTGTGTAATGCCGTCCCTGCCGATTTGGAAAGAGGTATTTGACGTCCGCTCCCCAACGCGCACGGGCCTCCTGTTGCTGCGCCTGAATTAACCCGGCCAATTCTTTCGTGATCGGAACGGTGTGGTCTTTCTTCAGCTTGAATTGGTAATAGCGCAGAAACCAGGCGCCTTGCGAATCCTGCAAGAGACAATCGAGCGGCAACAAAAACAACTCCGCGCTGCGCAAGCCCACTTCCATCAAAATGTAGAGCATGCGCCGGACACGCAGCGGCAACTCGTCGAGATGCCGCACGAATTGATCCATCACTTCGGGCGGGATGAAGCGCGGTTGAGGTTTGGGAATCTTCGGGATGTCTTCATCATAAATGACGTGCCGGTCGGGAATGTCGCCCCAGCCTTCGCGCGCGCAGACGCGCAGGAACGTGCGCAAATCCACATACAGATTGGCGAGGGTGAAAGGGGACAGGTTTTTCCGTGTGATGAAATGATAAAAATCCAGCAGCAGCGGGCGATTGATGTCTGCCGGGCCAAAGTCTGAGCGCTGGCCACAGGTGAATTCGGAGAAATGTTTGACGGCGAACAGAATGCTCTGCAGATGTCCGACCGAAAAAAGCGGCGTCGCGTAGCGGCAGTATTCTTTGGCGGCCTGTTTGAGCCACGGCACTACAATCGCGTCAAAGCTTAGATGGAAGTTGCACGCTGTCGGCATGCCGCGATTCCCTAACTTGCGCGCATCCCAACGGTCTTTCTCGAATTCCTCCCGCTCGTCATAAGCCTCCGCCAGGCAGGCATAGATCACTCGTAGCTTGCTCAAATACCTGCGGTTGGACAGTGGTTTGGATTGGCGGATTCCCGTCACATGCAGCAAAGACTCCCATTCGCTCAGTTCCTTTTCCATCAACGACTGCGCCTCTGGCGCCGTGAGTTGTAACCAGCGAATGAACGCTGGCAAGTAAAACCAATGTCCATCCGTATCCGCGTTCCATTTGCGTTCAGTGAAGTTGCTCCAGCAAACATATTTCAATTCGCGCCGCAACCCGGGTGAGAGCAATGAAAAGTTGATCGCGGCGTTCGGATATTTGCGCCGCATCCGCTCCGCCTTCACGAGCGGACAATCCGCGATCTTCCACACATCTGCCGCCCAATACCCTGTCAACTGCGCGGCCAGGCGTTGCTGCTTCTCGACCGACCATTGCATGGCCGCATTCGTCACGGCTTGCCCTCCTTTTGTCGTGCCTGAAATGCGCGAATGGCCGCATTGACCTCATTGGCGGAAAGATGCAGATACTTCCGCGTCGTTTGGACCTGCTGATGGCCGAGCCTCTGCTGCACCATCACCACATCCAAGCCGTGCCGGATGAGTTCCGTCCCGTGCGTATGCCGCAACATGTGCGGGTGGACTTTGAACCCGACCTTGCGACTCAAGCGCCGGAAGAGATCCGCCACCGCCGCATACGTCAGCGCCTGGCCGCGCGGCTCCTTCCACAGATTGACGAAGACGTAATCGCTGCCACAATCACGAAACTCGCGCACCAGATAGTCTGCGTAAAGCTGCGCCCATTCTGCCGTCACTTGTAACGGATACACATTGACCCCTTTCGTGCGGGCCCAGTCGGCGTTCTCCGGGCGCGGCACGATGCGTACAGTCAAATCCCACGAACAGATGTCGGCGTGCCGCAGCCCCAAAGCCGCGCCGATGCGCATGCCAGTTTCATATAAAAGCGAGACCAGCAAGCGGTCGCGCACGTTGCTACAAGCGGCCAGCGCCTGTGCGACTTGCTCGCGGCTCAACACCTGCGGCTGCGTTCGTCGCGATTTGCGCTTCAGCAAATGCGCGAGCGCCGGCTTGCCTTTGCTGGCGTGATGTAAAAAAGGTTTGTACTGCCGTTGTGGCGCCCTGAGGTAACGATAGAGCGGGATGTCCTTGACCTGCTCATTGCGCCAGTGGAAGTCATAGAAACTCGTCACCGCCGACACGATGACGTTGACAGTATTGTCTGCGCGCGCTGGCGCACTGGCGACAACCGGCGTGCGCAACCAGCCGACAAACTCCGCCAATTCCTGCAAGCCGACGGTTGTCCACGCTCTATCGCGCTCCGCCAAATATTCCCAATAGAGCTTCAAGTGATGCGCATAGGCACGGCAGGTATTGGGCGATTTGCCGATGTTTTCCAGATAGATGAGGAACGCGCAGATAGACTCGACCGGCAGGTAATCCGGCCCGATCACCAACCAGCGTTGCTGGCCGGTCGCAGAATCGAGCGCACGCTGGACTTTCACATCGTACTTTGAGTTGAGGAGGCTGGAGAAAGACGGAAGATAATATGAGGATGAACATGCCAGGCTGCAAGGTCATTTACGTCATAGAAAGCGATCAACCAATAGCGAAATCTCGCTACTTTCTTTACTTTGTGGAAAGCAAATATCGCACCTATAGATAAGGGTATAGGGGCGCCCGGTTCGGCCTCATAGAAGCGCACGAGAGTGTGACAGCTTGGGGCCGAGAGACGCTGCTACGCGCGAAAGAGATCGCCGAAGACGCCGGTTTCGGGATGCTGCATGCGCTGACCGACAGCCTGTGGATCAGGAAGGATGGCGCAACAGGAGAAGAGCTATCGAGGCTCTGCGAAACGATCACGCGCGAAACCGGAATCGAGATGAGTCTCGAAGGCGTCTATCGCTGGCTGATCTTTCTGCCGTCGAAGATCAAATCCACGCGACCTGTGGCAGCGAGATTTTATGGAGTGTTCGCGGATGGCGGCATGAAGATTCGCGGCCTGGCTTGCCGGCGGCACGACACGCCGCAATTCATCAAAGAAGCGCAGGAAGAAATGCTTGATGTGCTGTCGAAAGCTCAAAACATCGAAGAGCTACGCCATTGCCGGCAGGAGGCGCGTCGAATCTACGAAGCGCGCCTCGCCGAGATCGAAAGCGGGCAGGTTGCCCCTCGCCTGCTGATCATCGAACAGGTCTTGAGCCGCGAGATCGAAGAATACGATGTCGAAACCCGTGCCGCGCTCGCCGCCCGTGAACTGATCGGCGATGGCGTCAATGTGCATCCCGGCGAAAAGATCGGCTATGTGATCACGAACGCAAAGGCGAAGAACAAAGCCGAACGAGTCAGCACATCCAACCGCAATGGCCTGGTTCAATATGACCGGCAGGAGTATGCCGCCCGGCTCAAAGTCGCCGCTAAGGAGGTCGGCGTCATCGACGATGATGATTTGTCCGATGAGCGAGGCGGCGCCGGCGCTAACCGCCTGCCGCTGTTCCCAGATTAACCTCCGTTTCAGACAGGCGCGCCATCGCGATCTTCCGAAACCTTGGGTTGAGGCGGTCGAACCATCGCTGGACGCTGATGGATGTGATCGGAAGATTGCGAGCCGCGGCGTCGTCAATACCTTTGACATGCGCATCCCAGGAGGCGATGCGCGTCGTCGCGAGCGTCCTTTCACGCCGCATCCGCCTGGCGACGAGCGAGGCCAGATGAAAGCAGACCGTCTCATTTGAATAATGGTCTTGATCGAACGCGATCCACACAAGTCTGCCGCGTGTGAGTTCGACGAGCGCACCGTGATTGGCCGTCACACATGGCGTCGCGACGATGTACAACTCGGGACGGATGGCGGAGAGGACGTCGGCTTTGAGCGCGCCCTCGACGATCATGATCCAGGCGTCGCGTGGGAGATCGGTGAGACGGAACTTGAAATGGAGCGGGCTGCCCGAGCCGGTTCCGTGCGGCAGATCGGAAGAAGAGAGCCAGAGGTATCGCAGCCCCTTCTTCGCGGCGAACGGTAGTCGCATCTGGCAAGCTTGAATGCGCCCCGAGCCGTCGCGCACGGGAATGAGCAGCCTCGGCAGGAGATAGTCTTTCGGCTTCCAGAGATGGGCGCCTCGGCTGTCCTCCCAAAATCCGGGAATCCCGCGCAGCGAACCGGCGATTGAGAAGTGGTCATTCATCTCCTGCCGGAGCAGTCGCGCGATGCGGTCTCGATCTCTTGAGCCTGCGGGCAGCCCGCCGTAGTCGCCGAAGTGTCGTTCGCTCAGCCCGCGCGCAAGAAGTCCCTTCTCGCCGGCGATGAGAGCGCCGGGATAGAGCGTGGCGGGGCTGAGGTCGATCAGTTTGCCGTAAACGAAGTCACGGATTTCGGCGGGAGCGATTGGCGACTGCGGGAGATCAGCGACGACGCGAACATCAACCGCCTTCTCTTCGCGCCAATCATCATGAATGAAGATCGCGCCGCCGTGGCGGTTGATCTTGCGCGCTCCGTCTCTCACGCGCATACACACCGAGAGACTTTCGTCGCGAACGAACACGCACCAGTCTGGCTTTCCGCATATCAGGCAAGGCCTGCGCCGGTTAACGCGGCAGAAGATGTTTGAAGTCAATGTCGGCATGGCGCATCGCCGCCAGCCGCGTTATTTTCGGACCGTGGAAGCGCGCCGATCTCTATGAAAATGAAGATTGGAAGGAGTCGTGCGCGATTCCGATGACCTTCGGATACTCAGAAAAGCGGGTTTCAGTTCGTCCAATTTAGAGATTAGGTCCGTCCTGTTGCTCCCTTATTATCACGCCGAGCAATGCACTGTTCCTTTGAAAGAGGGAGGATGTGAGATGTTGATGTTGAATGATCAGGTCCGCGAAGAGTTATGGCGGCGTTTGATCAAGATCATAGAGAACTATCTGGCGAAAATTTATTCGGCGCTAGTCGCGCCCGGGCTCGACATCGAGAAGATTTGCGGGGTGTTGGCCAGGCGCGATTTTGCTGAGCCTGCGGACGCGGTCGAGGCGATGGAATTTGTCGCCGATGCGATGTGCCGATTTCAAGTACATCGTCAGCATAAGAATTCGGCTCGCAACAGCTTCACCTGCTGTTGCTCCCATATGGGGTAGGTAAGCGCGTCACCGAAGAATCGTTCCCATGCCTCCTTGATCACACCGCCTACGTTGACATCCTCCTTTTTCGGGTCCGAACATTCGGCAATGCTACGAATGCCCAGCCTTTGACACGTAAGCCTCGTGTTAGCTTCCAGAAAGCTGATCAGGTGGTCTGGGTAACAAAGGCTGTAATCACCAGGTGATACTGGCGCTTCTCCGGCGTTGGTGATGTAGTCCCGCCATCTATCGGCTACCGACTGCGCCATTGCGTGTGAACTCAGTCCTTTCAATAACGTGACGATGCCTTTGATACGTGCATCATCGGCGGGATGAGAAGCAAATTCGCCGAAGGACGGGACGAAAAGGGCCTCGCTCATGCGGCTGCACAGACGAAGGTGCTGCCAGCCATACGCTTCGCCGACAAGATATGTGGCGATCATGTCCGCGACAAACTCGATCACCCACCGATCCTCCCACTGAAATAATAATAGATCATAATCCGCCGGATCCTTCGGACGCTGCCCCAACAGGATGCGGCGCTTCTCCTGCGCGATGTAGCTGCGCAACTCACTAAGAAACGGATCAATGAATTCGGTCGAATAGCGGGCGATAATGAGGTGGGCGATCTCGTGATAGAGATCGGGGAGGCCCAGCAAAGAGTGCGCCTCCAGGGTCGGGGCGAAGATAAGGTTGTAGTCTGCCTGGGTCCAGTAATAATCGTTGCTGAAGGTAACCACGAGTGGTTTATCGACCGGAATGGCGGCCTGCTCGATGACGCGCCCGCACAAAGAGGTGAGGTAAAAGTCGTCGTCGGTGAAGCGCAGAACGACGGGCAAAGGCCCAGCCTCGATAGTCCACACATCTTCAGCCAACCGTTTGTGTTCTTGGAAGTGATTTTTGATTAGGGGTGGGCTGCCCAATGCGGGGTCCATCAGGAGGCGCTCAACTTCGCGTCGCCGCTCCTCAACCCGCATGTAAAGCTTCAACGCATAGGAATCAACGGGCGACTTGAATTGACCCTGGCTCAGTGTCTCTTTGATGTTTTCGCAACGTCGATGCAGATCGCACACCAAACCGTGAAGCAGGTCGTCCATTAGTCGCTACTTCCTCCATAGTCGGCTGAAGACATTAGACGTCTCTCCATGCACAGCGTTGATCAGATTATCTAAAAGATCCATATCGTCATCAGTCAATGTCGCTTCGTCACATGAGAGACGCTGCTCGAGGGCCCGCAGGTCATCACGGAAGCGCGGCAACGTCCCCCCGTATGTCTCCTGGATGCGCTCAATGAGCGCCCCAGGCAGCCGTGGAATCTCCTTAGGCAGAGCCTCTTCCTCCTTAGACAAAGCATTCTCCACTGCCCTGACAAACCCTGCGAGTCTAACCGTACTCGCATGCTCTTCCTCCTCGGTAATCACGTCGCTGCCTGGCAGCCGGAAGCGCAAACGCTTGAGCAAAATCAGATCGGCCGTGAGGCTGCGGGCGAGGTCGGAATAGCGTTTATATTCTTGTGACAGCACACTTAAATCGCTCATGAACATTACCTCCTTCCGGCGGAGGCGGTTGACATCTCCTCCGCTAATTCCTCTTCATCATCTTCAAGATCTTCATCATCGTCCTCCTCGGCAACGCTTGCAATCGGCTGGAGGAAAAGGTCGCAAAGACTGATGGTGATGGGCAGACGCAAGCAGCGGTCGGGCGCAGACCAAGCCAAAAGCGCCTGAGCAAAGACGTCTTCCAGAATCAGCTCGATGTCCAGCGCGCCGTCCACGATCTTTAAGTGCAGCGGGCGGACGGTCCCTTTGAGGCGGAACGGATAACCCGTGTTACAGATGAACCCCTCCTTCGTATTGAGAACATATGGACTCCCTACGCTGGGGTTACGCACTTCGCTTAACTGCGTGTCCAACAGGCGCAAAGGGATCGCGCTTTTCTTGTGAACCTCGACAGTCCCCGTCCTCAGGTTTCCACTCAGGCACCTTTCATCCGCCAGCCGCTTGAGGCCGTTACCAGCCCCAGAGCGTTCGCAGCCGTAGCTGTTGCCGTCCCGGATAAAAACGATGGAGCGGGGCGGTCTTGTGCAGTCCTGCAACAGCAGACCGAGCTGCTCGTACACCGCCTTCTCCATTTCACGCTTAGAGATCTTTTCCGGTTGCTTGATGGGGTAGTCAGCAAAGTGGCACTTACCTTCCGCAGGATAGAAGAAGGTGAACCCTGCCACATGATTGAGCGCGTCTACACCCACGTAAAGATCATTGTGCAGCGGTTCGGCCGGCATGAACGGCCACTTGCGATTGACGAGCAGGATGCCCAACGCGAGGTAGCGTAAATAAGACGCGTAGTCCTGCTCGTCGGCGTCGCTGACGAACCATTCTCCGTCATCCCGCTGGGTGTAGAAATTCCTGATTGCCTTCTTCTTCGGTTGATCGCTGAGGGATCGCGCGCATTTGAATTGCAAGTCACTCCAAAGGGCGCGCTTGATCTTGTTATGCAATTTCGGATGTGGCTTTTCCGGCAACACCAGCAAAACATATCCGCGCTTCACGTTCGCCCGATCTAACGCTTCTTGAATGGCATCTACCTGTGATGCCAGGGTGCGCCTGTCCTTGTCGTCATATAGTATCGGCAGAGGGCTATACGGGTGCGGGTACAAAGCCCCGACCGATTCAATAACCCGACCAGGAACGAAGTCACCAGACGTCTTACGCCCGATAAGGTCATCCTGGATCTGGCTCGGCATGCTGGTGGGCAGTAGGACGTACTGCGTGTCAAACGGGGTTGAGGTGAACGTGCCGCCCTGCGGGTCCGAAAGGAGATTCATCCTTTCAACCCCCAGCCTCTTTAGCGGAATTCCTTCATCGTCCTTATGACGCTTGACCTGCAGTTTGGCATTCCGGCCGAATTCGAAACTAGGTATGGGAAAAGGTCTACTCGCCACACGCAAAGGCGAGTCGGACAGTTTAACCGGCACTTCGCCGAGGTGGGCAGTCGCGAAATGACGTCTGACGGTCTGCAAAATCTTCCGCCAACGCTCTTCCGGGGACAGGATCGAATAATGATGCAGGCGCACAACCTGGGGATCACTGGTCCTATAGAGGAGTTTGCAAAGTTGCGCCGCTCCGTAACTCTCTTTCTGGCTGCCAGGATAACGGTAGAGAATGGCCGGACCGTTAGGATTGAGGCGCTGAATCCAGGCCGGAGGACATTCCCCGCACTTCTCGATCGTGTAATCGTAAACGAGATGGGTTTCGCCCCAGGCAATGAACTTTTGCTCCCGGATGCTACGCCCAGTAGGGTTCAAGAACTGAACCGGATACCACTTATTTCCGAAATGGTAGAGGAAGTGGCGCATCTGGTAGTCGCCCATGTCGCCATTAGCGAAGTCCGTGAACCAGCGCGCGTCCGCATACTTGTAGGTAACGTCCAAGCAAAGTGCGAGTTGGGTCGAATTGACGGCGACTACCCGGAATGAGAACCCTTCGAAGATCTGCATATGGCCAACTTCTCTGCGAGGCCGCTTCCAGTAGTATGTATATTTGTCTCCCCACAGTTCCCTGCTCCCGTACAGCTCACTCTGGAAGGCCGCCGCGAGGAAGCGCAGGGCTACGGGCAGGGTTTCCTGGTCCAGCCTACCCAGGTCGAGGGTGAACAATTCGTCGAGCGGTTCCAGCACGGCGACGTGCGGGGTTAACTGAAATTCCGGCGCAGGCAGTGGCGCGTCGCGTGGGATAGCTACGTGGAGCGCCCCAGACCGCCGCAGCAGCGCTACCGGCCTCTGCAACCCATAGGACAATCCCTTCACCAACTGGTTCGGGTAGTGCTCGTACTTATCCCCTTCGGGAATCCCGCCCACCCTGAGTAGACGATACTGGCAGGCGAGCCTCCTCTGATCGGCGATCTCAAATAAATTGACTACGTACATACTCACTACCTCCTGTTCAAGCAGAGCCGACGAAAGTTACAGTAAAGACAAGTGTTGGGGCTCCTCGCCAACTCATAATCTTCCACGTCTTGCTCCTGGTACGACTTCCCATCGGTGACGGCCTCGATCTCTAGGATCCCTTGATAGAGATAATCTTCTGCCTCATTCAGTTTGTCCCTCGTAATCACGTGCTCTCGGATGGCCCCCTCCAGGAGACGGGCCTCTAAAACTGTGATCTCCCCAGCCTTGATCTCAGGCCACTTGCGCCAGACGGCGAGCGCATAGATGAGCATCTGCCATTTATAATCGCTCTTCTCGCTCCCCACGACTTTCCAATCCACGATGATCGGCTGATTCCACCCGCGGAAGATGAGCAGGTCGAGCTCAACCTGCACGTTCGCCCGACCTAGAGTGAAAAAGAAGCGAAACTTGGGACTGTACCACTGATGGCGAGACAGACGCTGGAGAAACTCGGAACGATTGTAAAAGTTCTCAATGGCTGTCCTTACCTCGTCTCCGACCTTCGCAAGTTCGGCGGCGCTCACCTCAAGATCGTACTCGTGCGGGAAGAGCGCGCAGAACTCTCCCTTGTTCGCCGTTTTGGAAACTCCCGGATCACGATACCTCCGCCGCAGAGAGAAGTTGTATTGCCTGCGCCCGACGGCCAGCGTGTTGGCGATCACCTGTTCGACTGGCGGCAGGTTGCCGGATTGCAAGTAAGGCACAACGAACTCTGTTAAACCATACTCAACCAAGCTGCCACGCCACGCCGACAGCGATTGTAGTTGCTTGAGTACATAGGCTTCGTGGCGCAACGGGTCTTTCGCCTTGGGCGACGCCATCATGTGACTGTAAAAGAATTGAGACTGGCAGCGCCGCAGCGTCTTATACGCTGAGTACGAACACCGGCCCGAGGAGTCTGGGCCGTCCCAAGCGGACTGCGATTCCGCTTCTTTTTCGGCGGTAATTTGGAAGAGGGACATCTGGTCCATGTCTAATCTTCTCCTTCTCCTCGTTTACCCCCGCCCCCTTTCTCCATTTCATCCAGATGGCGAGAAAGGGCACGCCACGTCTGCTTCGACTTGGCGAGTTTGCTGGCCTTACGAAAAAACTGTAAGGCCTCCTTGTTGTCCACGATATCGCGCAGAAAAGGCGGGGTCTTGTCCGCCAGCGCCATCAGTTCCAACTCGTCGGCATCCAGCTCTTTGGCAATCCTTTGCAGGGCTTTGAGGGATGGCGTGTGTTCGAGCCGATTATTTTCGATTTTACTTAAATAGGTGAAATCTAAATCTGTCGCGTCGGCTAGTTGCCTCAAAGTGAGGCCTTTGCCTTTTCTTAGTGCTCGTATCCGTTCACCTAGTGTCTGTTTCATAACGAAAACAGCATACTAAAATGTTGAGTTGAAGTCAACACAATATCCTATTGGAAGACAGTTCGACTTGCGTTTTTGCCAGGCTTCTTATCGCAATTGTTGATTGGATGGGGACTGTATATATTATCCGCTGCATCGCAATTACTATGTTGAGCAGTGGATCGGAAAGCTCTCGGAGCAACACTCAACGAATTACCTTAGGCTCAGACCGGCTTTAGAAAATGAACCATAAAATCCATCCGAATCACAATGTTTACATTTTAGGCGCGGGGTTCTCTGTGGATGCAGGTTTGCCTCTGATTTCAAACTTCCTCAACCGAATGCGTGACAGCTTCGATTGGCTGATAGAACAAGATTGGCAGGCGGAAAGAAATGCGGTCGAGCGCGTTTTCGACTTCAGATTACAGGCTGCTGGCGCGGCTTATCGCACAATGATTGACGTCGAAAATATCGAAGACCTCTTTAGCCTAGCATCAGCCACCGAAAACGATCCGGCTACAAATATCATCACAGTAGAAGATATCAGCGCCGCTATTGCCGCAACTCTCGAATTTGCTCAGGCAACGGCGGCCCACAACCCCACGTGTAAGCTGCTCGCGCCGAACAAACCGGTCGCCTCCTACCCGCGGAACTGGACGGATGTAAAGGGATCCTCTGTACCCGATAAGGCCGAGGTCACTGTCCCGCTCTACCATGTTTACGCCGGCATCCTCAGCGGCAAATATTGCCGACCGGCGCCGGAACAGCGCAACACTGTAATCACGCTCAACTACGACGCGCTCCTCGAAGACGCGCTCCACGATCAGAATATCAAGTTTAGCTACGGCCTCTCGACGAACGAGCATAAGAAGGTGTTCTTTGATTCTTCGGCCAAATGCGTCACTGACGCGAGTGAAGAGGCTGACGCCTTACGAGTGCTCAAACTGCATGGGTCTGTAAATTGGGGCGTGGCGCGAGATGAGGGAGAAGAGTTGTATGTCTTCGGGAACTACGCGGATGTGCGCCGCGCAAAAAGATATCCAGTGTTGATTCCGCCGACTTGGAGAAAGGTATTTGGCGGCGCGCTCACTCAAGTTTGGGGGCACGCGCGCCAGGCGATTTCTCAGGCCACCAGAATCATCGTTATTGGATTTTCCATTCCGCCAACGGATAATCACTTCAAATACCTGCTCGCCGCCGGGCTGCGCGACAACATTTCGCTGAAGCACGTATTTTTCATCAACCCCGACGAGCGCCTAAGAGATAATGTTTTCAAAATCTTCCGGC
>WNGA01008423.1_pt2 | contig 16988 bp, 12 predicted proteins | sample 5400061 | NCBI WGS metagenome assembly WNGA01 (sample SAMN13153366, study PRJNA577476) | soil metagenome | isolation source: 100 cm soil or saprolite under grassland replicate 2 | place: USA:California | collected 2016-06-15 | reverse complement strand
GGGAGAAACAGGATGATCGGGATCGAATAGACGCCGGCGAGCAGCGGCTCAAATGCGCGGATGAGATATTGCGAGCGGCTCAAGACATAGCCGAGCGTAATCCCGCCGACCGAGGACAGGGCGAACGCGACGGCGAGCTCGGTCAGCGTGATCTTCAGGTCCGGCACGAACTCGCCCGAGCCGAGCACGTCCCTGAGCTCGTCGTAGACCCGCGCCGGGTTCGGCAGCAGCAGGTGGCTCACGCCCCATTTCGTCGTGGCGAGATACCACAGCGTCATCAAGACAACCAGGAACGCCAGCTGAACGAGCCGGCTCGCGATGCGGTCCCGCCTGGTGCTTCGTCCGTTCATTCAAGGAGGCTCCGGAGCGGCAGCGGCGGACTCGAACACCGCCTTGCGGATCTCGTCGTGAAGGAGCGTGTAGAGCCGGTTGCGCAGCGCGTGAAATTTCTCGGTGGTTACGAATTCCGGCTTGCGCGGATGCGGCTCATCGACGCTGATGATCTCCTTGATCGTGCCCGGCCGCGCCGAGAATACGGCCACCCGGTCGGCGAGGAACACGGCCTCGCCGAGCGAGTGCGTGACGAACACGATGGTCTTTTCGGTGCGCGCGAGCAGAACGGAGAGATCCTCGCCCAGGATCATGCGTGTCTGCTCGTGCTCGTCCATGAGCAGGATGCCGGTTTCCAGGCTGAGCGCACGGGCGAGCGCCGCGCGCTGGCGCATGCCGCCGGAGAGCTGGCCCGGATAATGGTCGCGGAAATCGGCGAGCCCGACCGCTTCCAGTGACGTCCTCGCCCGCGTCTCGCGTTCGGCCCGCGGCACGCCCTGAAACATCATGCCGAGCATCACGTTCTCGATCACCGTGCTCCACGGGAAGAGGGCGTTTTCCTGGAACACGAAGGCAATCTCGCGCGGCAGCGGGCCCGCGACCTGGGTCGCGCCGACATGAACCGTCCCGGTGGTCGGGACCAGCAGGCCGCCGATGACGTTGAGCAGCGTGCTCTTGCCGCATCCGCTCGGCCCGATCAGGCACATCAGCTCGCCGCGCGCGATGTCGAGCGAGGTGTCGGTGAGCGCGCGAACGTAATGGGCCTCTCCCTCCTCCCCGAACTGGTGGGAGACGTCCCTGATGCGGACCGCGACGTCGGCAGAGGTCATCGCGTTCCCCGCGATCGGCACCGCATTTCGCAAATTCGAGGCAGCCCCCCACCCGGCCTCGCTTCGCTCGGCCACCCTTCCCCTTTGGGGCCCTTTGGGGGAGGGATGGAGCCGGCGGAGAAGAAGCAGTTTCGGCTCACGCTCACAGGCGCCGCGACTTGGCTTGCCGTGCGATGCATGCGTGCTGCTCTTATCCCTCCCCCGAAGGGCCCCCGAAGGGGGAGGGTGGCCGCCGAAGCTGAGCGCAGCGAAGCGAAGGCGGCCGGGTGGGGGTCGGAAATGAAATGACACAGCAACCACCCACGGGCGCGGGAGCGCATCACTTGCCGTTCGATGCAATGGCGGCTCGGCATCTCATGCCCGCGGTCTTTGATTGCGACCTATCCGCATCGTCATGGCCGGGCGAGCCGCCACAGCGGCGAGGGTCGTCCCGGCCATCCACGTCTTCGACCCGCATTTTTTAAGACGTGGATGCACGGCACAAGGCCGGCATGACGAAGACCGAGACATGCTATCACTTCGGCAGGAACGCTTCCGTGTAGAGCGTGCTCATGTCCGGCTCGGTCGGCAGGAGCTTCAACTCCACGTACGACTTCTTCAAGGTCTCCAGGGCCGAGGGGTTGAACTTGCCGGTGTCGGAGAACATCTCCATCAGCTCGTCGTAGACGCGGCCGCTGATGTCCTCGTCCTTGTTCATGACCTCCATGGCGATCTTCACGGTCTCGGCCTTGTTCTCGCGCATGAAGGCGATGGTGTCGAACCAGCCCTTAAGGAACGCGCGGACCGCGTCGGGGCGACCGGCGATCAGCTTGTCGGCCGCGAAGATCACATGGATATGGAAGTCCTTGATGTCGGTGAAGCGCACGAGCACCCGCCCCTCGCCCTTCTTCTCGAGGTCGAAGGCATTGCCGATGTCCATGATCGCGCCGTTGATGTCGCCGCGCTTGAGCGCGGCGAGCTGGCCGGGCATTGCGCCCATGGGGGCGATGTTGATGCCGGCCGGACCCCAGCCCTGGCGGCGCGAGGTCTCGCTGACCAGCCAATAAGTCAGCGAGCCGGCGGTGGAGACGCTCACCGTCTTCCCCTTGAGGTCGGCGACGGTCTTCGGACCGTCCGGCCGCACGACGATCGCCAGCAGCAGCGGCGGCCCCGCCATGGCGGCCACGCCCTTGATCGGCGCACCCTTGGCGATGAAGGCCATCGCCGGACCCGAACCGAGCGCGATGTCGAGGCTGTCGGAGGCCATGGCCTGTTGCATGCGCGCGTCGCCGGCAAACGCGATCGACTCGATCTCGAGCCCATGCTTGGCGAACAGGCCGTGGCGGATGCCGACGTCGAGCGGCACGAAGGAGAATGCCTCCGGCACCGCCTTGCCGACGCGCAGCTTCTCGGCGGTGTTCGCCTGGCTCGCCAGCGGCGCCTGGATGACCGCAAGCGTCAATGCTGCCGCGAAAGCAACCGCGCTGCGTGTGAGCGCCGTCATGTGATCCTCCCTTGGGCCGTCCCCTCACATCATACGGAATCTGGTTGATTGGCTCGGATGCACGGCTTGCGCGTGCTCGAACTGATCATTCGGAAAACCGTATCATTTGTCAGCCGCTCTTTTCCCGCGGCGTTTAAGTCTCAGCGTTTCACGCAAGGCATGCGTCGCGGTCGCATCGACGGTCAGCCGGTCGGCGAACACGACCCCATAGTCCGGTCGAGCGGATCGCCCCAGCCGCCGCCGCCGCCGGTGCGCACGATCGCCTCGGCGTCCACAGGAACCGGAATATGGACGCCCAGCATCGGCGTGAAGTCGTTTTCGTGCGGCAACCGGAGCAGATAGCCGGCGGCCTCCGCCGCCTCGCCGTCCCACAGTCCCCACGGCGGACAGTTCAGCCGCTGCGCCTGCTCGAAGTTCCAGCGCCCCTCGACCAGGTTGCGCACCCGCATGTCGATGCCGAGCCCGCCGCGGTACTTGCCGGCTCCGCAGGAGTCCCGGCGCAGCGAGCGGCCTTCCACCAGGACCGGGCATTTGAGCTCGATGCCTTCGATCGAGCCGTTGCGCACGTCGCCCTGGCACACCGAGACAGTCGCCGACTCGCCGTCCTCGAACGGGCGGCCGCCCCAGCCGCCGCCTTCGATGCTCTGCACCACGAAGCGGCGTCCGGTTTTCGGATGAGTGCCGAAAAAGACAACCGCGCCGCCGAGCAGTCCGTGATGCCCGGCGGGCACCCGGTCCTTCATCGCCTGCGCCAGCGCCTTGACGATGGTGTCGACCACCATCGGCACGATGATACTCCACCCGGACATGGGCGCCGGGAAACGCGCCATCATGATGCTGCCTTCCGGGATGACCACATGCAGCGCGCGGAACGAGCCTTCGTTGACCGGATCGAGCGGGCCGGTCAGCGCCTTGTAGGCGACGCGGGCGCCGGCAAGCGTGCGCGAATTGATTCCCGCCTTGCGTTCTCCCGAGCAGCCGGAGAGATCGATCGTCATCTCGCCCTTCGCCACCGTGACCTTCACGTGGATGCGCACCGGCGCGCCCTTGATCACGCCGTCGTCATCCAAGGCCGATTCCGCTTCGTATACGCCGTCGGGGAGCTGCGCGACCACGTTGCGGCACTTGGTCTCGGTCTCGTCGAAAATGTGCGCGACGGCGGCGAGCATCGTGTCCTTGCCGTATTTGTCGAACAGCTCGTCCATCCGCCGCGCCGCGAGGCGACAGGCCGCCATCTGCGATTTCATATCGCCGAGCGAGGACTCGGGGAACCGGATGTTGTCCTTGATGACGCGGTAGAGCGTTTCGTTGAGCTTCCCCCGCTCGTAGATCTTGAGCTGGTCGAGCTGCAGGCCCTCGAGCCAGGGATCGGCCACATGCGGGCCGGCGCCGAAGCCGGTCGACGTGCCGCCGACGTCGATCCAGTGCGCGCGCACCATGGCGAACATCGTGAGCTCGCCCTGGTAGAAGTAGGGCATGTAGACGACGACGTTGTTGAGGTGCTGCCCCGCCACCGCCTGATGGTTGGTGATGATGACGTCGCCGGGATTGAAGGCGTCCCGGCCGTAGCGCTTCATCCCGTCGACGATGATGACGCCGAGATCGGCGACGAAGTGCGAGACGCCGCCGACGTTCTGGCTGATCAGCTCGCCGTTCGGATTGACCAGCGCGGTGCAGAAGTCGCGCACCTCGTAGATCATCATGTTGTAGGAGGTGCGCTGCAGGTCCGCCGCCATCTCGTTGGCGACGGCGGGCAGCGCGTTGCGGATCACCTCGAGCGTGACCGGATCGAGCGGCTTGGTCATCGCCATTCACATACCTCCGACCGTGATGACCAGCTCGCCCGACTCCGCCACCTGGCAGCGGTCGTTGCCGAACAGCACCGTCGTCGTCCCGTGCTCCTGGATCAGCGCCGGCCCGACGATCTCGGCGCCCGCGCCCAGATCCTCGCGCCGATAGACCGGGCAGACCACCGGCTCAGCGGCGCTCGCAAAGTACGCCTTGCGCCGGCTCGCGGGCGTTGCCGCGGCGGTCCGACCGACAGCGGGAAACGCAAGCTTCGTGCGCTTGCCCACGGCCGCAAGGCGGATATTGACCATCTCGACCGGCTCCTCGGGCGAATGGTGCGCGTAGCGATGCTCGTAAAGCGCATCGAACGCGGTGCGGATCGCGCGATGGTCGGCGCCCTTGAGCTGCGCCAGCGTGACCGGCACCGACAGCGTGAATTCCTGGCCGAGATAGCGCAGGTCGAGATGGATCTGGTGCTCGGCCTGTTTGCCATGCCGTAGATTCGCCTCCGCGTCGGCGACCATCTCGTCGTGGGCGGCGATGAGGGAGCCGAAATCGACGCCGGAAAGGTCGCCATAGACCGTGCGGATGAAGTCGTGGCGCTCATCGGCGAGCAGCATGCCGACCGCCGAGAAGTGCGAGGGGAACAGCGGCACGATCACCTTCGGGATGAACAGCTCGCGCGCGATCGCCATCACATGCAGCGGACCGGCGCCGCCCGAGGCGACCAGGGCGAAGTCGCGCGGATCATACCCCTTGGCGACCGACACCTCGCGCACCGCGAGCGACATTTTCGCGATCGCGATCTCGACGATCGCCTGCGCCGCGGCGACCGTGTCGAGCGCGAGCGGGCCGGCGATCGTCGCCTCGATCCCGCGCGCGGCAGCTGCGGCGTCGAGTTTCATCTGGCCGCCGAGGAAGTTGTCGGGGTCGAGGCGGCCGAGCACCACGTTGGCGTCGGTGATGGTCGGCTCGGTGCCGCCGCCGCGATAGCAGATGGGACCGGGATCGGCGCCGGCGCTGTGCGGCCCGACCTTGAGGGCGCCGACGTCGTCGAGCCAGGCGATGCTGCCGCCGCCGGCGCCCACCTCCACCACGTCGATCATCGGCAACATCACCGGATGGCCGCTGGCATAGCCGCCGACGTAATAGCCGGGCGCCATGGTCGGTTCGGCGTCGCGGATCAGGCTGGTCTTGGCGGTCGTCCCGCCCATGTCGAAGGAAATGACGTTGGGACAGCCGAGTGCCTGCCCGAGCTGGGCCGACGCGATGATGCCGCCGACCGGTCCCGATTCCATCATCGCCACCGGGCGCTCGGTCGCGACCTCCGGCGTCATCACGCCGCCGTTCGAGCGCATGATCGAGAGGTCGCCGGCAAATCCGATGTCGCCGAGGCTCGTTTTCAGGCTGCTGACGTAACCGCCGACCTTCGGCCCGATATAGGCGTTCACCACCGTCGTCGACGTCCGTTCGAACTCGCGATACTCGCGCAGGATCTCGTGCGACAGCGAGAGATAGGCGTTGGGCATGGCCGTGCGGATCATCTCGCCGGCGATGCGCTCGTGCTCGGGATTGACGTAGGAGTGCAGGAAGCAGACCGCGACCGCCTCCACCTGGTCGGCGCGCAGCGCCGCGCAGGCATCCTGCACGCTCGCGCGGGAGAGCGGCGCATGCACCTCGCCGGAACTGAGCACCCTCTCCTCCACCTCGCGGGTGAGCCGCCGCGGCACCAGCGGCCGGTGGCGGCGGAAAAACAGGTTATAGGATTCCGGCCGGTTGCCGCGGCCGATGATATAGACGTCGCGCGTGCCGCGGGTGACGACGAGCCCGGTCTTGGCGCCCTTGCGCTCGATCAGGGTGTTGATGGCGATGGTCGAGCCGTGGATCAGCTCGTCGATCGAGGCGACGTCGACGCCGCTCTGGCGGATGCAGTCGATGACCCCCTGCACGAGGTTGGCGGGCGTGGTGAGGCTCTTCGCCTGCACGAACGCCCCGAGCGCATCGTCGAATCCGATCAGATCGGTGAACGTGCCGCCGATGTCCACCGCGACGAAGATCACGCCGGCGGCTCCTGATGATCTCGACCTGTTCGCATCGTCATGGCCGAGCTTGGTCCAATGCTGTCCGGTATGGGCACTGACGAAATCGAGAACTCGGCGCGACTCCCTCTCCCCGTTGGGGAGAGGGTCGGGGTGAGGGGGCAAAAGGGTCTCAATAACACAGACACTTATCCCCTCACCCGGCCGCTTCGCGGCCGACCTCTCCCCGCTGGGGAGAGAGGTGGAGCAAGCCGCACCGCCTCGCACGTCCCGCCCTGTCCCGTAAAGACGTGGATGCCCGGCACGAAGACCGGGCATAACGAGGAGAAGACCGAAGCCATTTGATACCAATCCCAAGGCGACAAATCCACCAAACTCTGCGCGAAACCTGCTGGCCGCGGCGCAGAACACCAGAATCCATTGCCGCATTGACGCCGCCGGCCTGCCTCGCTACCGCTCGCGCCGAGGCGCTCCATGCAGGACACCAAGGAACGGGTCGCGCTCACCTCGATTGCAGCTTCGGCGGGGCTGACCGCCGCCAAGGCCGTGGTCGGCGTGCTGTCGGGCTCCCTCGGCATCCTGTCCGAGGCCGGGCATTCGCTCGTCGACCTCGGCGCGACGGTGATCACCTATGTCGCGGTGCGGATTTCCGGCCGGCCGGCCGACGAGGAGCACCACTACGGCCACGGCAAGTTCGAAAGCCTGTCCGCGCTCGCCGCGACCTCGCTCCTGTTCCTGCTGTCCGGGGTCGTCGTCTGGGAGGCGGTCAAGCGGTTGATCGGGAGCGAACCGCCCGACGTGGAGGCGACGCCGTGGGCGTTTGGCGTGGTCGTGCTCTCGATCCTCGTCGACTTCTTCCGCGCGCGCGTGCTCTACCGCGTGGCGGAGGAAACCGCGAGCGAGGCGCTCGAAGCCGACGCGCTGCATTTCGGCTCCGACATGTGGTCCTCGGTCGCGGTGCTGATCGGCCTGATCGGCGTGGCGTTCGGCCACCCGTGGGCGGACTCGGTCGCCGCCATCGTGGTCGCCGTGTTCATCTGCATTGCCGGCTGGCGGCTGGGACGGCGCACCATCGACACCTTGACCGACGTTGCGCCCGCCGGCGCCGCCGAGCGCATCAAACGCATCGCCATGCGCGTGCGCCGCGTGGTCGATGTCGAGCGCGTGCGCGTGCGCACCGTGGGAAACCGGCTGTTCGTCGATCTCGTGGTTGCGGTCAGCCGGACGCTGCCGTTCGATCAGGTCGCGGCGGTGAAGGACGAGGTCGCGCAGGCGATCGCGGCCGAGCTGCCGGAGGCGGAAGCGACGGTCGCGACGGTTCCGCGCGCGCTCGACAACGAGACCGTGCTCGACCGCGTGATGGTGACCGCGCGCAATCTGGGTCTTGCGGTCCACCATGTCACGGTCCATGCGATCAAGGGACGGTTGGCCGTCTCGCTCGATCTCGAGGTCGAAGGCGAGCTTGGCCTGGGCGCCGCCCACGAGATCGCGAGCAAGCTCGAAGCGGGGTTGCGCGAGGAGCTCGGCCCCGAGGTCGAGGTCGAGACCCACATCGAACCGTTGCAAGGGCGCGGCCTCGCCGGCCGCGACGCCGACCCGCGCCGGGTCGACGACGTGCGCGCGGCGCTGGTCGAGCTTGCCCGCCACCCGCTCCGCGAGGTGCACGATGTGCGCGTGCGCGAAGCCGACGACGGCGAGATCGTGAACTTCCACTGCCACGTCGATCCCGCGCTCACCGTGCACGAGGTGCACGAGAAGGTCGACGAGGTCGAGCGCGCGCTGCGCCGGCGCTGGCCCAGGATCAAGCGCGTGATCGGTCATGCCGAGCCGCGGCCGGCCGCGACTTCGCACTTGTGACAGTTATTCCGGAAATCGGCGCAACCAAAGGTGAAAATTTCACGTCTGTGATCCGCTTCACTCTCATGCCGTGCAGCGGGTGCTAGGCAGAGATGGTCGGGCCAGCGATGTGGCGAGCACGAGCCGCTCCGGCATCCTGCGCTCGTTGTCCTCAGGATGCGAATGAGGAGACGACCATGACTCTGTTTCCGGCACTCACCCCTGCTCGCAAGCGCCTGCTGCTGTTGATCGTCTTGGCGGCCTGCCTCACCCTTGTGGCGGCCTGGTCGGCCGCCGGCGGCGCCGAGCCCACCTTCGATGCGCGTTGCGAGACCTGGGACGTCGCTGCGAGCGCGGCGGTCGCCGATCTTGTCGCGGACCACAGCCCTCACGAGTGAACGGACAACTCACGGAATCAGCACGGCGGCGCCTTGCAGGCGTCCGGCGCGCAGGTCGGCGAGCGCGTCGTTGGCTCTTGCCAGCGGGTAGCGCGTAGTCTCGGTCCGGATGCCGGCTTGCGGCGCGACAGCCAAGAATTCGCGCGCGTCCACGCGCGTCAGGTTGGCGACCGAAACGAGGTGCCGCTCCTCCCACAGAATGCGGTAGGGGAAGCTCGGGATGTCGGACATGTGGATGCCGCCGCATACGACGCGTCCGCCTTTCTTCACCGCCCTCAGCGCGACGGGAACGAGCGCTCCCACTGGCGCGAAGATGATCGCGGCATCGAGCGGCTCGGGTGGCGCCTCATCGGAGCCTCCGGCCCACACCGCGCCGAGCGCGCGGGCAAAACGCTGCGCCGCCTGATCTCCGGCGCGGGTGAACGCGTAGACGCGCCGGCCCTGCCATGCGGCGACCTGGGCCAGGATATGCGCGGCGGCGCCGAAGCCGTAAAGCCCGAGCGCCCTCCCCTCGCCTGCCATGCGGTAGCTGCGCCAGCCGATCAGCCCGGCGCACAGGAGCGGCGCCAGCGCCGCCTCGTCTCCGTCGGGTAGCGGAAAACAATAACGCGCATCGGCAAGCGCATGGGTCGCGTAACCGCCGTCGCGGGTGTAGCCGGTGAACACCGGCTGATCGCACAGGTTTTCGCGGCCGTCGCGGCAATAGGGGCAGACCCCGCAGGTGGCGCCGAGCCACGGCACGCCGACGCGCACGCCGATCGTTAAATCCGAGACACCCGCACCGATCGCGTCGACGCGGCCAACGATCTCGTGGCCGGGAACGATCGGCAGCTTCGCCTGCGGCAGGTCGCCGTCGACGACGTGAAGGTCAGTGCGGCAGACGCCGCAGGCGGCGATCTCGACCCGTATTTCGCCTACGGCCGGCGCCGGCAGCGGCCGCTCGCGCATGGTGAGCGGCGTGCCGGGCGCATCGAGGACCATGGCGCGCATGAAGGACATGGCGACTGTCGAGCCTCTCGACTTGAGGCAAGACTTTACCGCCCCACCGCGCCGGCTGCCATCGCCGCGGGCGCCTGCTGCCGAGCGCTTGCGATGACGAAATCGTTCTGGTGTTGGGGGCGCGGCGAGCTTATGCGTTCGCGCGCGTGAGAACGTTGCCGGTTGCGTGCGTGATTACGACGTCTTGATGCTTGGCTCGATCCCGGAAGGGGCCGCCTTATGGCGGTTCATAGCACGTCCAATCTCTTAACGTCCACCCGATTTCTTGCGTTTGGGCGTTCCGGCCGGGATCTACTGCCGCTCGATCTGCCCGGCCGGAACGCCCAAACGCCAGAAATCGGGTGGACGTTAAGAGATTGGACGGCACAGTTGCGATTGCGCGAATTGCGCGAGCCGGACGCGGTAATTCATGGCCGAACCCCCTGTTGGGAAACGTTTTGGCGTCATCGATGACGACCAGCGACGAGCATTGAGCGGTCTCGAATTCGTTCAGGGGCTCGTCAACGGCACGTTGCCCCTGAACACGATGGCGGAAACGCTCGGCTACGACATTGTCGAGGCTTCCAAGGGCCGCGTTGTTGCCGCCGCAGAGCCCCATGCGGGACACCGCAACCCTGCCGGCACTGTTCACGGAGGCCTTGCCGCAACGTTGCTCGATAGCTGCATGGGGCTCGCCGTCCAGTCCATGCTGGACAAGGGCTTTGCGCAAACGACGCTCGAGTTCAAGATTTCGCTTGTTCGGCCTATTACCCCGCAGACCGGCCTGGTGATGGCTGAAGGCAAGGTCATCAGTTGTGGGCGCCGTGTCGGTACGGCCGAAGGAAAGCTGACGGACAAAGATGGCCGCGTTCTCGCTCACGGCACGACGACCTGCTTGATCTTCGAGCATTAAACGTAAGGAACGCCGATGCCTCTGTGCCGGCCCCGCGGGAGGGCTCGGCAAACCATCGCCACGCTGAAACCGATGACATAGGAGATGGCGACGACGACCCAACTGGCGGTGGCAGCAATGAGCATGAAGAACTGGTCCGCCATGACGGCGACGCCAGGAGCGGTGAGGATCATCGGCACCATTGAAACCAAGAATCCTGCAGAGACGAGCAGCGTCGCCGCAAAAAAACGCCGTCGCCCACGCCGGTCGAGAGATAACAACGTCGCAACGACGAGCAAAGCGGCATCGGCCGTGATCCATTCAAAGGACGACAGCCGGTCGAGTGACCAAAGGTAAATTGAAAACACTGTTTTGCTCAATTTTACATTATGAATCAGAAAGGCCTCCAACACGAAGCGCGGATCATTGGCAAAGAATTCCAAGAAGGCCTTGCGCTTGTACGTCTCCGCAGTGCCGATCCGAAGGTGCCGGCGATCCGCCGTCAAATATACCGCGTCCGGGTTGTCCGGCGGATGCCTCAACAGATATTCCTTCGCGACGTTATCGGGCACCTCATCGACATCTGCATACCCGAACCGCGCATACTTCCTCGGCCAGTTCGGATGGACTGTCATCCCATAAATGATCGCATGCCATAGCGCATGGTGCGGCCGTTCATTCGCCTCTCGATAGACGGGATGCAGCGCGTGGGCGAGGTAGGTGAGATGAGCGGCAGCCAGCACGGCTAGAACGGCAAACGGCCAGTTTCGTGCCAGGTCCCGTGGTTGGCGACGCCAAAGTGCGCGGCAGGTAAGAAGAATTGAGAGCAGCAGCAGGCCCAGGAATGTCCAGGACGCCGATGACCGGATCCAATAGGCGAAGATGAGAATTGCTGCTTGCAGCATCACGAGCCCGACCTGCCCGGCTGAAGGTCGCGGCCGGACCAGCATGACCAGGGCTATATGGGCGACAGGGATCAGGGACAGCGTGCTCAAGAGTCTCGGGTCCAAAATTCCCACGCGATCCAGATCGAGGAGGTTGGACTCGAACAGCAAGAGCAGTGAAACGGCGTAAACAACGAGAATGGCGAGAATTCCCGGCGTCTTTCGAAACGCGATCAGGGCGGCGAGAAAAGAGATTGCAACCAGCGCGAAATAGGTCAGAAAAAATGCAATGACCTTGTAACCGAACAGGATGAACGAGAGCCTGACATAGTCGACCAGGCCCACGTCCTCCCCCGAGCTGCCGGTGACTTGCTGGTCGGGATTAAACGGCCATTGGAACTCGATGGCCTTCCTGACGGCGTTCTCGATCAAGCTCGGATTGCGCAAGTTGTCTGGGAAGGTCACGCCCATCGTCTTTAGCACGGCTGGATCGCCGGTTAGCCCGCCATAGGCCAAGACCGTTCTAATGACCTCGGAGACCGTATACCCATAGCCACCGTGCTGCATGGAAGTAATTGCAGCACCGATTGCGAACTGCACCCGTCCCCAGCTCTGATCGGCGAACGTGCTGTGCAAGTCCTTGAGGATACCCGCGCGGAACGTGGCAAAAACAGCAAAGCCTATGAGGGCGACAGCGACTACCGCGAAAACGCGCCGGCTTGATGAACCTGGACGCGCCTGCTCGATCCGGGGATTTACGGTAGCGGTCACTTCGAGCCCGAGCAGGTTGGGGAAGCTTCGTGCGCGCATCACCTGATGGCTTTCGCAGCAGCGCCAAGTCTCGCCAGGACCCCGTCCCAATCCGGGAACAACCGGTCGCCCGACAGGTGCGGCCTCCGGAAATCGATCTTCAGATCGAGGTGCTTCATATCCGCAATATCGGCGCGCCGGCAACCTGGTGAGAAGATGCCATAGTCGAACAAGATGTCGCTATCGATGTCACCCGAAAAAATCATGCCAGCCATTAATAGGTTCGCACGCACGAAACGGACTCGGCCGTCACGGGCTCGCAGGCAATGGGAAAATTGCTGCGGCAGAACTACCAGCGAAGTGCCGTGGCTCTTGCCTGACACATGCAGGCCGCCGCGGATCACCGACAGTCGCATGTCCAGAGCCGGCACAAGCGGCTCGCTGAGCCGCGCCGTCAGCACCACTTGCTTGGTAAAGTCGAAACCCGGAGCGCCGATCGCCGCCATGATCTCGGTGCCGGCGCCGGCCGTCACGACCTCAGTCGGGCTGTAATCGCCCATATTGGGACGAGGGAATTCATAGACGTACCAGAGGCCGGGCGCCTGGCCTTGATGGTGCGGCATGGTGCTCAGAGAATAGCCGGCCTTCTCTGCCGGCGCGGACGGCCCGTTGAGCACCAAATAATAGCGCGCACCGAATAATTGCATCACTTTCGAATAAGTGTCCCAAGGCGTTGCGCGATTCGGCAGGAACCAGTTCAGACCACCTTGCTGGTTGAGAAGTACGTGCGCAACATAGAGCCCCTGCGGCGTTACCAGCTGGCTATATTCATGGATGGTGTGGATACCGCGGGTCCAAAGATCGGCTAATAGGGATAAATCGAAGTCCCAAATATCCAGCGATCCTCGAAACTGCCGGCCGACCGCGAGGCCGATCCTGTCGGAAAGAAATTGCCCGAGTTCGGGCTCGTTCGGCCAGGGCAGGTCATAAATTTTCGCCTTTGGACCAGACTGGTAAATCGCGTAATACGTAATCCGCGCGGGAACAACCGCAACGGCAACCACTGCGAGTGCCATCGTGACAGACCGAAGTGATGAATGCGTCGTTGCGTCCGCAACGTGGACTCGCGATAACGTCGACGCGGGGGCAGTCAGCCGTGGAAAGTCACGGACATATCGAACTAACGCAGCCGCCGACCGCCTCCCAAACGGCGCCGCCGTCCGCAGCGCGCCCCAATAGCCCGCGGCCGCCCCGGCTATGAACAACGAACACAGGCACTGCTCCACGTATATGGGTATCGGCGGGACCCATACGGCATTCAGCAGCAACAGATAAACTACACTGTACGCCAAGAACACGCAGAAGGAGATCGAGGCGGTGGCGACGAGCAGCCGCGGTCGCCCGCGCAAACTCGCGAGTCCAAGCAACCAACCGGCCGCACAAGCGAGATAGAAATACTTCATGTCGGATGCATAAGAGACAGCCGAGACCAAATTCAGCTCGCGCGCGCGGTCGAGTGCTGCGGCGAATTGGACCCTCGCAGTATATTGCGACAGCGAATACAAGTAGCCTGCTGCACCACTGAGAAGAAGCAATGCGAAGCTGCAGCCGAGCGCCGCGCACCGGAGCAGGATCGTTCTGCGCTCCAACGCACCGAAGGTGACGACCGCGAACGGCACGGCCCAACTGAAGCCGTTGACCGCGCTCCACAGCGGGTCGCAATAGAGGCTGTACAGCAAGAGCACAAAGATGCTCGTGGTGATCCAGCCGAAGCTTCGCGATCCTGGTTCCAGGCGCCCGAGCAGACCGAGCGCAATCATATACGGCGCATAGGCGACGGCGTTCCCGGGCGTCAGGCAGAACACCGTCGGCATCAAAAAGATCAGCAGGGCCGGAGCAAACAGCATGATGCAAAGCTGAGCCGCGACAGCGCTGGGCACGACCGGCACATCGAAGCAGCGCGCCATGACATAGCAAGCGACCATGAAGCAGGCGAGTGCGACCAGCGCCGAGACGTCGGTCGCCGTTTCCTTGTCGAAAAAAGCGAAAGGCCAGTAAGCGGGATTGGCCCACACATTCATCGGAAGCAGTTGCGAGCCGACCCCCTGGATCGGGCTGATGTTGGTGACTTGGAACAGCCCGCCGAACTTCAGCGTAGCGAGGACCGTCGCCTGCGCCATCTTGCCGTCGCCGCCGTAATAATTCGTGCCATGAATGGCGCCCGACAAAAGCCATTGGGCCGCCAGCAACATAAGCAAGGCAAAGACGGCAAAGACGGTTTCGGAAAATCCGGCCGCACGTTCGGCCGGATGTCCGGTCACGGGGGTCGTCCTCATTGGCGCGGCGGCGTGACAAGCTGGACACGTTTCGTGCCGGCGCCGTGGGCGCGCTGAAGCGTCGCTGCGAGGGCCGCAAGCAGGTATGACGCCGCGGCAACCATCCAACAGGCCGCGGCTACAATCAGCATGAAAAACTGGTCCGCCATAGTGGCGGTACCGGGAGCGGTGATGATCATCGGCCCCATTGAAACGAAGAAGCCAGCCGAGACGACCAGCGTCGCCGCGAGAAAATTCAATCGTCCATCGCGGTCCGGAGACAACAGCGCCGCAACCGCCAGCAACGAGAGAATGATTGCTATCCAACTGGGAACGGGCAAACGGTCGAAAGACGACATGTAATACGCGAGTGCCTTGTTCGATAATTTGATGTTGTACATCCACGCCTCCAGCACGAAGCGCGGATCATTGGCGAAGAACTCCAGGAAGGCCTTCCGCCGGTAGGTTTCGCCGACGCCGATCCGGATGTGTTTTCGATCCGGCGTGAGATAGACCGCTTCGGGGTTATCCGGCGGGTGTCTCAAGATGTAATCCTTCGCCATGTTATCCGGCACCTCGTCGACATCTTCCAGCCCGTACCGTGCCGCATACTTCCGCGGCCAGTCCGGATTGACGGCAACCCCGTAAATCATCGAATGCCACAGCGCGTGGTGCGGCCGTTCGTTGCCCTTCGCGTAGACCGGATGCAGCGTGTTCACTACGTACGTCAAATGGGCAGCGGCAAGCACGGCCAGAACGGCGAACGGCCAGATTGCCGTCAGCCCTTTCGGCCGGCGGCGCCACAGCGCGTAAGCGGCGAGAAGAAGGGCCAACCCCAGCAGGCCGAGGAATGTCCAAAACGCGGAGGAACGAATCCAATAGCCGAAAACGAGAATGGCCGACTGCAGGATCACGAGTCCGACCTGCTCAGCCGTGGGCCGCGGCTCGATCAGCATGACGAGCGCGATATGCGCGGCGGGAATCAGGGAGAGCGTGCTCAAAAATCTCGGGTCGAATACCCCGACGAGGTCGAGATCGAGGAGGTTGGATCCGAATAGGACGAATAAAGCCCCGGCGTAAAGAACGAAAATGGCAAGAATTCCCGGCGTTCTTCGAAACGCAATGACGGCGGCAAGGAGCGACGTTGCGACCAGCGCAAAATAGGTGAAAAAGAACGAAACAACCTTGCGGCCGAACAGCATGAACGAGAGTCTGGCATAATCGACCAGGCCTACGTCCTCTCCCGAGCTGCCGGCTACCTCCTGGTTCGGATTAAACGGCCATTGGAACGCGACGGCCTTCTCGATGGCGTTCTCGATCAAGCGCGGATCGCGCAAGTTATCCGGGAAGGTCACGGCGAGGGTTTTGAGCACGGCGGGATCGCCGGTCAGCCCCGCATATGCCAGGACCGTCTTGATCACCTCGGAAATCGTGTATCCGTACCCGCCGTGCATGGACGTTATCACGGCACCTATCGAGAACTGAACGCGTCCCCAACTCTGATCGGCGAACGTGCTGTGCAGGTCCCTGAGGATACCGGTGCGGAACGCGGCAAACATCGCAAGGCAGATGAGGACGGTTGCGGCCAGCAAAAAAAGGCGCCGGCTTGCTGAACTCGAGGAAGCCTGCCCGATTCCAGGACTTGCGACACCGGTCATTTCAAACTCCAAAATTAGGAAGCCTTCGGAGCTTCGGGTCCTCGGCCTTCATATCTTTGCCCGTTATATCGCATCCCAGTCTCCGAGTTGCACATGCAGATCATCTGCCGTTCCCGGAGAGGACGATTCCGGATTCCGATTCGTGTAGCAAACGATCTTCCATGGCAGCTGCCAGTTTAGATCGGCTCTCGTATTGCCTGGTGAAGGGACACGAGGGTCTCGCGCCCAGAGGAACGCCAAACATCCGGAGCTTTTCGCCCATCGATACCCGGCATCCTGTGCGGCGCGCGCTCCCTCCTCGGAGCTGGACCAATTTTCGACGACCATGCCGACTCGGCCTTTGAACATGCGACGAACCACCACGCAGGAATCGGTGCCGCCGTCGCCAGGCTTTCGCAGGGCAACGTAGCGATTGAGAGGATGAGCGGCATAGCGCCAGCGCAGGAATTCCGGCGAGCGTCGGATATACCGATGCCGTCGAGGATCGATCGTGAACGCCGCGTCACATTCGGCCAAGTCCGCGGTACCGAATCCTGCAACGTCGGATTTGCGCGTCGCGAGCGGGAGCAGCGGTCGCGCACAGACTCGCAGCATCGACCGAGCCCCGTATCCGGCCCTGACCAGGCCTGCCCGCGACTGCTTGTTGGGAAAGCAGAACATCATATCGCCGGCGACCGCTGTGCTCAGAGCCGCCAGGCAACCTGCAAAAAAACCGCGATGACGGAATTGCGGGTCAGTGGCAATGTCGCAGATCTGCCACGCCGCCCCCTGCCCCATCGCCAGGTGGAACGGCACGGCCGCGACCAT
>WNGA01006291.1_pt1 | contig 16989 bp, 15 predicted proteins | sample 5400061 | NCBI WGS metagenome assembly WNGA01 (sample SAMN13153366, study PRJNA577476) | soil metagenome | isolation source: 100 cm soil or saprolite under grassland replicate 2 | place: USA:California | collected 2016-06-15 | reverse complement strand
CGGCGCGCTAGATGCGTCGCGCGCTGACGGCATGGTCCGACGCGGAAAACCTCCCGCGGCCATGTCGAGAAGTCGAGTTCTGCTCCGTCCCCTGTGCGAGTGCGACCACCGGGGTCGAAGTCACGGAGGAATGGGAAACATGCGAAAGCTCATCGTCCAGCAGTGGGTTACCATCGACAACATCGCCGCGGAGGAGGACGGCGGGCTCAGCTTCGTGTCAGGGGAGCCCTTTTCCGAGACCACCAACGCTGCGTTCAAGGCAAGCGTGATGGGGCTCATCGACTCGGTCGACACGATGAGTCTCGGCGCGAACACCTACGCCCAGCCCAAGGGCTACTGGCCGTTCGCCGACGATCAGGGCGAGTACGGCGAGAAGCTCAACAACCTCACCAAGTTCGTCGCTTCGTCGAAGCTGGATGACGCCCCCTGGGGCGACTTTCCCGCCGCGACCGTGACGCGCGACCCGGCCGCCACCATCCGGGAGCTCAAGGAGCAGAGCGGCAAGAACATCTGGTTATGGGGGAGCTTGAAACTCATGCACTCCCTGCTGGCCGTCGGCGTCGTCGACGAGATCACCCTGCTCGTCTGCCCGGCGTCACGCGGCAAGGGAACGCGCATTTTCGAGGATCGGCAAGACCTGAAGCTGGTCGAGGCCACCTCGTTCGAAAACGGCGTGGTACTTCTGCGCTACGAGATCAAGAAATAGGCGGAAAGTCCGCTCTTCCGCTACCGGCTACCGGCTACCGGCTACCGGCCGTCCAGTGAACCCACGAAAGTCCGTAGAGGTCGCCGACGTACAGCTCCGGCTGCTCCATCGCGGAACTGGTCCGACAGCGGGACGAGCGTCAGCGCGCCTCGAGTGCGCGGAGTCTTTGACCACGTCATCGACGCGGCTCAGCGAAGCGCTTCCGGTGTCCGTGCTGCTTGCGCGCCGCCTGGGCTGGTTGTGCCGCCGTCGGGCTGCTCATGGTCGTCTGCCCGGGTTGGCGAAGACGGTTCGCATGCATGCCTGCCGCCACACCGCCCGGCCCTAGCGCGACTGGCGTATTGAAGGCGGCTCACTGCCAGCCGTTGCTCGAGTCGGATGTCTCCCACGACCTGCATTGGTTCAAGCGCATACTCAAATAGTGAACTCGGTGTCCGCTCCACATGTAAACGCGGGCTTGTTAGCGCTGAGCAGGGAAGAACAGCGTCAGGCTCTCGTAACAGGCGGACCAGGGAGCCGCTGGACTACCGGTAGCACGCCCGTCCTGTCGTCAACGCCGGCCAGATACGGGCGCCGCGAGGCGGCGACACCAGCAACTCCGCCTCGCTGGCCAGCAACGCGGCAGCAATCTGATTCCTTGTGTTGCCACAGCTTCCCGCGTATCGACTCGGCTCCGTCAGCGAGTTTCGCGAGCCCGATCGGCCACATGCCGGACATCGTCGACCGGCTGAGCCGCTAGCTTCGATGGACGAAACGTCCGGGGGCTGGTCTCGACGGGACTCGATCCGTGAATGCGCTTCCCGCGTCGTTCCGGTCTGCGCGCCATCGCATGGCGCACGCACTTGCGACGCACCACGACGCACCACGAACTGGAAATTTCCGCGCTTGTGCCGCCGGCGACGCACCACCATGCGCTGAGATGCAGGCCGGTTGCTGCACGGGTTGCTGCAACACTCGGCTAGGACTGGTCGGACGCGCGCAGAAGGTGGTCGACGACTCGGTCGGTCGTTTGCTAGGCAGTCTTCCAGGGCAGCAGCAAGCGCTCGAGCGCATCAAGCAGCGCGGCGCTGATCAGGCCGATTGCTGCGATTACCAGCACCCCAACATACATCTTCTCGACCTGCAGGACTTGCCAGCTGGTCCAGATCAGGTATCCGACGCCACTCTTCGCACCCAGGAACTCGGCCGTCACGATCACGATCAGCGCCACGCCCATGCCAAGCCTCAGGCCGGCAAGGATCAGTGGCAGTGCGCCAGGCAACGCAATATCCGACAGCATCATCAGCTTGCTGGCATGAAAGTTCGTCGCCACATCCAGGTAAATGTGGTCAATGTTGCGCACACCAGCCACCGTATTGATGAGCACCAGGTAGATGACCGCGGTAGCAATGACGGCGTATTTGGACGCCTCTCCGATGCCAAATATCAGGATAAAGAGCGGCAGCAGTGCAACTTTCGGAATCGGGAATGTCGTATCTATAAGCGGCTGGATGATCGCACGCACAATCGGCACCAGACCCATAACGATGCCGATGAGGACTCCGGGAACGGCGCCAATGACAAAACCGACAGCGATTCGCTGCAGGCTGACACTGATATGCGCGACGAGCTCCCCCGACTGCAGCATCTCGCCGAGAACGAGGAAGATTCCACTGGGCTCGGGGAAGAAGCGCGTATCGATGAGGTGGATGCGCGCACTGAGCTCCCACAGACAGAGCAGAATGAGCGGCGAGAGTACCGGCAGCGCCCGCTTGAGCGAAGCCCCATGAAACCAGAATGCTCGTTTGGGCGAAGACTCGCTCACGACACCTCCGCTCGCTCGGCCTCAACTTCGTCGCGCAGCTGGGCCCAAATTCCGCCAAAGAGCTCGCCGTAACTGGAGTTTGATTTGACCTCTTCCACCGTCCGCGCGCCGCCGATAATGCGGCCGACATCTATGACATTTTTAATACAGCCCGGCTGGCACTGAAAACCACGATGCGATCACCTAACAATATCGCTTCGTCAATAGAATGAGTCACGTACAGCACGGTCTTGTGCGACTCTTCCCATATCCGCAGGAGTTCGCTTTGAAGGATGAGCTTTGTCTGTTCGTCAAGGGAGGCAAAGGGCTCGTCCATGAGCAGGATCTCGGGGTCGTTCGCGAAGGCGCGGGCTATGGACACGCGCTGCTTCATCCCTCCAGAGAGTTGGTGGGGGAGCGCATCCTCAAACCCAGCCAGTCCCACCTTGCGGACAAACGGCTCGGCGATCCGATATCGCTCCGTGCGCGACACGCCCTGGGCCTTGAGACCGAAGGCCACATTGTCGCGCACATTCATCCAGGGAAAGATGCTCTGTTCTTGAAAAACCATTGAGTTGAGTGGCCGAGCGCCGGGGCGTCCGCGCATGATCTCGACTGTTCCAGCGCTCTGGCGTTCGAGGCCGGCGACGATGCGCAGCAGTGTGGTCTTCCCGCAACCCGATGGGCCGACGATGCACACGAACTCGCCAGGCATGATCTCCAGGTCGACGCCGTACAGCGCGTCCACCGGGCGTCCATTGACCATGAAACGCTTCGAGATCCCGCGCAGGCGAACCTTGGCGTTGGTACCGCTATCAACTGGTCGATGGCGGGCGTCAGCCAAGGTCATCGTCAAAACGCGCTGACGAGATGCTTTCCTTCGAGGATGCTCATTTCGGAGTCGGTTGGCAGCACCCGCGTGAGCCCTAAGCCGGCCGCTGCAAAGAGCGCGCTGAATTCAGCCCGAGTACGTTCCTGGCCTTGCTCCAGGACCAGCATGTTGAGATCGGCTATCGCCTGGGAAATCTCCAGGACGTATCGCTCCGGAAGAACCTGCTCGATCAGCAGTAGAGTGCCGCCCGACGGCAACGCCGCGGACACATTGCGGAGGATCGCCAACGCGTGCTGGTCATCCCAGTCATGAATGATGGACTTGAGAAGATAGGCGTCGCCCCCGCGCGGAACCGCGTCGAAGAAACTGCCGCCAACCGCACCGTATCGTCCCGTCGTGCCAGCCTCCGTTAGACCTTCGACCGCCCGCTGTATGACGTGCTGCTGATCGAATAGAACGCCGCGAAGCCCTGGGGTGGCTCTGAGGATTGCTTCGAGGAGGTGGCCATGCCCGCCACCGACATCGATGAGCGTCTCAAATCGAGAGAAGTCATAGGCAGCCAGGATCGCCTCCATGTGGCGTTGCGACATGGCGGACATCCATTCGTCGAAGAGTCCGCCGAATCGAGGATTCGTCGCGCCGTACTCCCAATCCGACACGCCAAAAACCTGTTTGAAAGCGGCTTCGCCCGTTCGAATGCTATCGACGAGGCAGCCCCACGGCCGCCAGCGAGGTTCACTCAGCTGCACGCGCGCCTCAAGCCGCACGTGATCCGGCGCCGCGGACCGCAAGGTGGCGCCCAGTGGTGTTAGCGCGAACCGCCCGTCCGCCTTGAGCATTACAACGCCGACCGCGGCCAGTGCTCGCATCAGCCGCCGCAACGATGGCTCGTGCGTGCAGGTCGCCTCCGCCAGTGCCTCGATTGATCGCGAGCCGCCCTCGATCAGATCGGGCAGAGCGAGCTCAGCGGCGGCGTGCATGATCTGGGCGACGCGCGTCGCCTGGATGAGCTGTTGGAACACCGCCACATGCTCCGCCTCGTTGGTCAGGCTTTGTGCCTCGTACATACGACAGCCCCACGCCGCATCTGAGCACGTTTGACGGAGGTCAGCGGTAAGGACCCAACCTGGCGACTGCAGCGTCGGCAAAGGAAGAGTCGAACACCTTCGTAAGGTCGACGGGTGCGCTCACATAGCCCATCTGCACATACCAGCGCATTCGATCCTCAACGCTCACCATGTTCACTCTTCCATCAGGGTCCAGGTGGGCGAAGCCCATGCTGTCGAAGAGTGCTGGTTTCAAGGACAATGCGCTGGCCAGGGCTTCGACCGTCTGTGAGCGATGCGTGTTCTTGAAAAACGCGTCGTTGTAGTCGCGAAGACCACGGAGGTAGGCGGTCATCCAGCTCGTCGCCACGTCGCGCTGTGCCGTGAATTGTGGTGAGAATGCGACAACCGTCTGTTGGATGCCGGGCGCGACGTCCGCGTAGCCCTTCCACTTGACGCCCGAGCCGTTCTGGACGGCAATTGTCGCCAAAGGCTCCGGCAGCACTCCGACGTCGATAGCCCCGCTCCCGAGTGCAGTGACAGTAGCCGGGAAATTCAGGATGACCGCCTCGGCGTCGCCGAGTACCAGGCCGCCAGCTTGCAACGCTTTGGCCAAAACGTATTCGTCGGCGCGCGTGGGGATGCCGATCTTGAGACCCTTGAGGTCGGCGTAACCCACGACCTTTCGGTTGTCGATCAGATCGCGGCGAACAACGAAGAAGACGCCATTAGCGTCTTGCTTGCTGCTCGCCTGTGTGGCGGCGATCCGAAAGTCCACGCCACGCTGAATCGCATTGAACAGCCCAGAGTCGACGGGGATGCCACTGACGTCGACCTCTCCCGCGAATAGAGCGGTGAACGCATTCGATGGATCTCCCTGGACGAGATCAACGCTAAGCCCCTCCTGAGCGAAGTAGCCCTGCGATTGGGCCAGGTACTGCCCGGCCTGCCCAAGCGCTCCCGCGACGCTGACCCGAACCCGTTTCACCGTTTGTCCGGCAGAGGTTGGAGTTGGGGAAACCGCGGCCACCGGCGCCGTGGTGGCAGCTGGCGGTGCGCAAGCCAGAGTCCCGATCGCCAGTGCGATGCCCGCTATTGCGCCTGCGCGAGCGATTCCCCAGTCGATGATCCGATCAGCCATTGCCGACGCCCTCCCTTACTGCCGACCAAGCTATCGGCCGGAATCAGCGCCGGCTATGGGCTGGCAGCCCATCTTGAACCGACTGGGCGGCCCAGTGTTTAGCTGACCGAGGCGAAGCCCCGTTTCGTGGCCCACTCCGCAACCTGCACCCGCGAGCGCAAGCCGAGCTTCAACAAGATGTTTTCCACGTGCCGCTTGGCTGTGCTTTCGCTGATAACCAGCTGATCTGCGATCTCACGGTTCGTCGCGAAGCGCACCAGGAGCGCAGCCACCTCCGTCTCGCGTGGTGTGAGTCGTACACCCGTCACGACAGCAGCCGTCGGCGTGCTTTCGAGCGCGTAAGCCACAGCCTGATCGGCTGGCATGGCGTACCCCGCTGCCCAGGCGTCCGCGGCGTCCACTTCGCCCAGCACGCCGCGAGCGTAGGAGATCCCAGCCTCGAGCCTGGCAGTATCCCGAAGCGGCAGGCGCGCCTGGTATTTCTCCCGTAGAGCGACGGCGGCCGCCGCCAGACGCAGGGCGCGGTCGGGCTCAGCCTTGGCTACTGCCAGGCTGGCCATGTGCGCCAGGGTCGGCGCAATGCTCCAGCCGGGTTGGCCCCAATCGCTCGCCACCTCGAGGCTCTCGGTGAGCGCGTCGTGCGCCGCGGCCACGTCGCCTCGGTTTAGCGCCACCTGGCCCAGGCGGCGCAGAACAACGCTCCGCCATCCATCCCCTTGCTCGCGCGCGAGCTTCAGGCTGCGCTCATAGAAGGACAACGCCGCGGACCAGTCGCCGTGCGCTTCCGCCAGCTCACCGAAGTCGTACAGGGCGCGATTCCGCGGCCAATATGGGAGGCTGGCACCTTGCTCCGCCAATGCCAGACCCTCTTCCAGCGCTGAACGAGCGCCAGCGAGGTTGCCCTCCTGAACATGCACCTGGCCCAGGTAGTTGAGTGCGAACATGAGCAAAGACCCGTCGTCGAGCAGGCGAGCGAGAGTCACCGCTTCTTCAAGGAGCGGACGCGCGGCGCCGGGATCGCCGCGCCGCATCAGCAGGAAGCCATTGGCACTCAACGCTTCGACTCGCGCGGGCCCTGGCGCTGCCCGCATCAGGAGTTTCTGTAGCCACTCTCCGCATTCGACTCCGTACCCATCGACAAACCAGAAACGAGCAAGCGAGGCCGCCAACCGCATGCCCGCTTCTCGTACAGTCGGCTCGAGCAGACTCCACTCCAGAGCAGATCTCAGGTTGCCGAGCTCGACCTCCAGGACCTGGAACCACATCCGATGTCGCGGCCCCAAGACCTCCAGTTCGACGCTTCGCCCGAAACTCTCGAACCACACGAGATGGCGGGTTCGAGCTGCACGTTCAAGATGCGATTCACGCAGCTTTTCCAAGGCATAGTGCCGCAGCGTCTCTAAGAGTCGATAGCGGCTCTGTCCTGCTCGCTGTTCCACCTGTACGAGCGACTTGTCGATGAGGCTGGCGAGCAGACGCGCTACATCCGCTGTTGGCTCGCACACGGCCTCCGCGGCGGCGAGTGTCCAGCCTCTCACAAACACGCTCAGTTGCTGAAGCAGCGTCTGCTCCTCAGTGCTCAGGAGGTCATAGCTCCAGTCGACCAGAGCACGCAGCGTCTGGTGTCGAGCCGGCGACGAACGTCGACCGGCGGTCAGCCAGGCAAAGCGCTGGTCCAGCCGCTGTTCAATTTCTTCGACGGTGAATGCGTTTGTTCGCGCTGCTGCCAGCTCGATGGCGAGCGGAAGGCCGTCCAGTTGCCGACAGATCCGCACGATAGAGGGCTGGTTGTCGCTCGTGACCTCGAAGCTGAAGCTGGCGGTGCGAGCGCGTTGCGCAAACATCTCAAAGCCGTCGGAGTCCGCCGCAAGCGGCCCGATCGGCCAGACGACCTCACCCGCCACTTTGAGTGCTTCGCGGCTCGTGGCCAGGATGGTCATGCCCGGACTGGCACCCAGCAGGGCATCGGCGGCTGCAGCGCAACCAGCGACAACATGCTCGCAGTTGTCGAGGATGAGCAGCAGCGTTTGTGCGTCCACCCATTGGATGACCGTCTCGAGTGGTGGCCGTCCGGGGACTTCCCGCACACCAAATCCGGAGGCCAGGGCGCGCGGGACAAGCGCCTCAGCGGCTAGCTGGGCGAGCTCAACCTCCCAGATGCCACCCGTGTACGGGTGCACTCCACGCTGCAAGCGGCCAACAACCTCCAGTGCCAGCCGTGTCTTGCCGACGCCGCCTGGTCCTGTCAGGGTCAGCAGGCGCGCTGACCGGAGGCTTTCTTGAATGGCTGCCAACTCGTCCACTCGCCCGACAAAGCTGGTGAGTGCAGCCGGCAAGGTTTGCAAACGCGCGGGAGCCGACGCGGTCCGCAGGTCCGATCCGGAAGACACGTGACGCCGCGCTCCCGCCAAGGCGGTGCGTTTGGACGATCTGACCTGTGGCGCCCCAGCACCTCTGCGACCATCGCCCGGCTCAGCTGTGGCCACGACTCGAAACGATACCTCGCCTGAGTCGACGGTCTCGCGCAGCTGGGGGGCCCGCGCCTCGACATTGCACGAAATTGGCCTTTAGCTCGAGCACAGGAATGTTCTTGTATGCGGCAGCGTTCCTTCGGCGTCGTAGGGTCCCGCCGGCAGGGTCCATTTGGCGCTACCGGCTCGCGTCAACCAATCTCATGGCCTGCGTTGGCCGCACGTGCACCTGATTGGTGTCGGGCGGTCAGCACTGCCGCAGTGCACTCGGGCACTGCGATCGCGTTTACCCGGGAGCACTTGCATGCCGGGAGGACCCCACTCGCCCCGAATCCACGCGAAGTGTGCCTTTCGGGCCTGCTGCTGCACCCGTTGCTGCACGAGGTGCCCGAAAAGGCCCGATCCGAACTCGAAATCAGGCTATGTGCAGAAGGTCTGCGGAAGGGGGAATCCGATGAGCGCTTTACATGGAGTGGCACCGATGTGAACTGGATATCAGCGCATCTGTGCCGCCGTCGACGCACCAGAACGTGCCGAGATGCAGGTGGGTTGCTGCACGGATTGCTGCACATCGGCTACCGACGGTATGCAATTTCGTAGTCTTATCGTGGGACAAGGCGTCTCGCCAGGAGCAGCACCGTCCCTGGGCGCGCGACCGTGCTACGGCCCCGCTCGACGGCAGCAATCGTCGACGGGCTCAGTTGGCCGCGCTTGCAAGCGCTTCCTGTGACAGGCTCGCGGCGAGCCAGTGCCGACGGAGCTGGCCGGCTCGATTACGACACTGACAAGACGAAGAACACGCCCGACGATCAGTACATCAACGCAAATAAAACGGGTGACCAGTTCGTGCTCGGTGGTGCCTGTCAGAGCGCAGCGTGCTCCGGCACCGCAACCTTCACGTACGATCCGCGCGACCGGCTCACGCATTGGAAGATGGACTTGACGGTTCCATGTGCTACCGGTTGGCCGATGGCCTGGGAAATAATGAAAGAGGAGATTCAGAGCTCAGGCCCGACCCTCACGAAGAACTACTTCCATGACGTCGAGGGCTACCTGGACTGCGTCACGATCAGCACATCGCGCACGCGGACGGACTGCAACTTCTCCGACCAGGGACCGCTGCCAGCACTGACGCTCGCGCAGCATGGGCTTGACCCGCTTCGACGGACACCCATGATGAGGGGAGCACCCTCAGGAAAGGTGTGCACGTGGAGCAACAGCACAAGCGCCGACGACAGTTCAGCAAGCAGTTCAAGGCCGAGACGGTCGGGCTGATCCGCAGTTCGGGCAAGTCGGTGCCGCAGGTCTGCCGGGATCTGGACCTGGCGGAGAGCGTGGTGCGGCGATGGATCGCTCAGGCTGATATCGATGACGGGCGACGGGAAGGCCTGACTACTGCCGAGCGCGAGGAACTGGCGAAGCTCCGCAAAGAAGTGCGCGTGCTGCGCGAGGAGCGCGACATCCTAAAAAAGCCGCAGCCTACTTCGCTCGGGAGACGTCCCGGTGAGCCGCTTCGATTCATCGCGGCGGAGCCAGCCAACTCGCCGGTCGTGCGGCTGTGCCGAGCGTTACGTGTCTCGACGAGTGGCTTCTACGACTGGCAGCGTCACCAGCCGAGTGCGCGAGCCCACACTGATGCGGTGTTGGTGGATCGCATCCGGGATGTTCATGCAGCCAGCCACTGCACGTACGGCCCGCCCATGGCACCGAGCAGACAACCACACCGTGGTCCTTGCAGCGGACCCGCGGCACCTCGGCTTCGATGTACGTGGGGATGACCCCGAGATCCAGCGCCCGCCACCGACGGGGCCCCGGACCGCGATGGTACTGGCCGCTCCGCCGGCGGCAGATGCCACATCGGCCGGCCTCCACCTTCCTCAGCCGCGCTGACACTATCAGACCGGCGATCTTACCGTCGTCATCCTCCTCGACTTCGATGCCGCCGACGATCACGCCCCGCACGCCGAGCAGCCTTGTACGTCGCACGCCGTTTGCCCTCCCTTCCGATCCAGCCTTCAAGCAGCCGGAAAGGTAGGTGGCAGCGGCGCGTTCTCGCTCAGGCGGCGCTCAACGGACCCACAGATAGGTCAGGAGAGTTACAAATACAGCCGCAAGTGCGATCCTCCATAGCATGGAGCTGCCGCTCACCGTGCGAGGCGGATTTGAGACGGTATCGCTCGGCTTCCGTTTGGCGTTTCCTCCGCCGTCCGCGGAAGAGATCCTCGCATTCGAGTACCAGTACGAGTACGTTCAGGCGTATCTCGAGATCTACCTGGACGTCGAACAACGCGTGCAGCGCGTCCTGCTGGGCTACGTTGCACAGATATCTCAATGGCGCTGGCTCGACTGCCCGGACTGCTCCAGGGCGAGAAGCTTGTCGCGGAGTGGAACACCGATCCGTGGCGCCTGCACGTGCGCAGCGAACCAGCCCAGGACCTCGCGTATCTGACCGTGCACATGCCCGGGCATTACATCGCCATCCACGAAGCCGCGGTGCCACTCGGACAACTCGCGCGCGAGCTGATCACGCTCGGCCACCGCCTCGGCGAGCATATCCAGAGCTACGCCGAGCAGCCGGCCGTCATGGCGGGCGACACGTCCATAGTCGGCCCACCGGCGATGGCGTACACCAGCAATGGCATCCGTCATCAGGAACCAGTTGGGCATGGTAAGAAGACCACACGGTTTGAGCAGCTCCACTATGCGTTCGAAGTACGCGGGCTGGGCGGCGAACCAGGCGTCCTCATGAACAACGCCATACGGACCGACTAGATGGCTCAACAGTTCGCCTGCAACACCGACGAGAAAGCTGACGCGCTCAGATAGCTCGGCCACCTCAGCGAACCCCGTGCAGCGAGCGGCGTGGTCATCGAACCGGTCGATCCCCTCAACACGAGCACACGCTCCGGCTGCCTCTGCGAGCCACAGAGCGCTGTAGCCAAAGCCGGTGCCAATGTCGAGGATGCGTTTGGCCCTGCTGCTGCGCACGAGTGTTGACGCCAGGCGCATGACGTGGGGTCCCGCAGGGTAGAGTCCACATGCCGGACGAGGGCCGCGCGATGCGCTTCGGCCGCACTGATCACATGAGCAAAGGGGTCGCCTCCGTGAAGTTGGAGGAGAGAAGCGTCCACCTCATCCCTCTGCTTCACATCTCTCGTACTCTCCACACGCCAGAACGCCGTTCGATCACTCCAGTCCACGCTGAGCTGACCCTGCCGGCCTGCATCACGAGGTCGTGCAACATTACGCCAGCAAGCACGTGCGCCGCCGTAGAAACGCGAGCGGCCGCACGTAGCCCCACCACGACGCCAGATCCAGGCGACGCCTCGCCTCAGCGTACATGTGGCTCCCAGACTTCGCCCGTGCCCGATTGCCATGTTCGCCGAAAGCTCACCTATCTCAAATCCAGACCCGGCATGAACGGAGTGGTCGACCACTAGACTTCGACCATTCGCGACGCATCGGCGCCATTCCCGATCTGGTCAGGAATTCGTCCCGACCGCGGGACGAGGCTTACCTCGGGACGCCCGATCGCCTCCCGACGCCAGGCGCTGACCCGCACAGGGACGCCTTCGAATGGCTAATCTGTGGCTCCGGCAACGTGCACGGGGTTGATCGATCTGTCGGGGCCCGCCCAGTCTTACCCAGCGCCGGCTGAGCGTGCGTATGCGAGGCGGCAGGCCGTGGCCGGACGCTGGGGGTCGTCGACAATTGTGTATACGGCTGCCGTACCCATGGTTGCGTTTCCTGGTCAGGAGGCTACGAGACTGTGCATCACGGTCCCACCGTCTTGATGCACTGCGTGCTGGACCCGGGAACCTGATTTACCAACACGTTGCCACTCGCGTCCTTCAAACTGACAGTCGCTGTGCCAGCTGTGGCAGTGACGCTGACGCTGGCGTACGAGTAGGCGTTCAGATCACGGCAGTCGACGCCGATCAGGTCAAGCAGGCTGTTGACCGCACCGAGCGCCGGCGCGCCCAGCGTAGGTTGGCTGAGAATGAGCTCCTCGGCGGTAAATGCGGCGGCCGGGCCGGTCATGAACTCGTACGCTATCGGCGTTGGGTCGGTAAAGCGATCAACTGAGACCTCGTTCATGATGGCGGCGTGTGTATCGGTAGTCAGGAACATCACGTTCTTTACACTCTGGGCGCGAATGAAGTTCAGGAGTTCGTTGCGTTCCGCGGCGTAGCCTTCCCATCGGTCGTACGGCAGGAAGTACAACTGCTGCATGTTGGCGGGCGTGACGACAAACTTGAACTTCGCCTTCGATGCCACGAGCGCGGTCTTCAAGATCTGCTTCTGAACCGTGCCAAGCATCGTTCTGGAGGGATCGTAGATGCCGCCTGGGCCATCCAGGCAGCCTGGTGGGGGTGACGCTGGAAGGCCGAACGCCGGCCGCAGAGTAGCCGGCAGCGTCGGCAACGGGTCGTTGAAGCAAGGTGGAACCGGATGCAGGAAGTCACCGGCCAACGCGCTCTGGCAGGAGTGGGCATCCAGAATGAAGATGTCGACGTCCTTGCCCCACTTGAAGAACCGGAAGAGCGGGTTGCCGGCGCAGGCCGCGTCTTGTAACTGGAAGCCGGTCAGCATCGGGAAATATTCGAGGAATGCCTTGCGCCCGATCGCGTAGACGGCCGGGTCGACCGTCAATCCGTTGTAATTGTCACGAATTTCGTGATCATCCCAGACGGTGTAACTCGACGTGCTCTTGAGCAAGTTAGCGAGGTTCGGATAGTCGCGGTTGAGTTTGTAGCTGGCGCGGTATTCGTCGAGCGTTGCGGCCGGCGCGGGTCGCAGGGGCGAGTCGGGGTACACGGTGTCACCGAGGTAGACAAAGAAATCAGCAGTCTCGTTTCTCGCGGCATCGAGAGCCCCGAAGTTGTTGAAGAAGGGGCTGCCATTCACCAATGTGCCGTCTGTGTCGCCTGTGAACGTGAATCGGACATCCGCGGACTGGTCGGGCCGCGGTGCCGTGCGCAGCGACCCCACATCACTTACATTCTGACCCGACCGGAAGCGATAATAGTAAGTAGTGGCTGGAAGCAAGGGCGCTACCAGGACGTTGACGGTGAAGTCATTGGCAGCGAAGGCAGTCGCAGTGCGCTTCAGGACCGGCGGGTCAAACGTCGACGTGAGCGCCACGTCAACCGTGAGCCCAACCTCGTGATCGACACGCGTCCAGAGCATAGCGCTGGCGGGTGTGACATCACCGGAGGCGACGCCGTGAGTGAAGCTCACAGGGGGCGGCGGCGCGGATGCCGAGATTGCTTCCACCCGACCACCTAGTGCTGCGATCAGGAGCATCAGCGCGCTCGAAAGCATGACGGTTCTTCTACATCCAGTTTTCATGCGATGAATTCCTCACTCCTTGAAGTCCAGGAGCGCCCCGTTCACGCCTTGGGCGTCCTTCGCAGCTAGCGCGCGTGGCTCACCACGCGGCCGGGCTTAGCAGGAAGGCGTGGTGCTGCCCACGGATTGTGCCCGCGCCCACGATCTGGCCGGCGTTGTTGATGTCCTCCGCCGACTGAAGCTCCCAGCCTGTGTCCGCTGGTATGAGCGTGTTCAGGTCCATCACCAGCCCCGCGTTCCAGAGCACGGCGCGATCATGTACATCGTTCTGGCCGTAAACGGTGCCAGCTGTGCCGACAATCTGTCCGGCCGTGTTGACGCCCAAGGCATTGCTCTCCGGTAGGTCCGCGAGCGTGCCGAGCTCACGCAGAGTGCCGTCGGAGTACGCGAACGCTCGAGCATGGGGGATACCATCCAGACCAGTCCGCTCGACCCAGCCGGCGATCTGGCCCGCATCGCTGATGCGCCGGGCGTGGCTACGCACGTACCCGGGCGGCATGCCGAGGTCGATGAGCGAGCCATGGTCCCACAGAACGGCGTGCGGCTCGCCGCCCGGAACGTCGGCATCGCCTGCGATCTGGTCGGCGACGTTGATCCCCACGGCAACACTGAAACTGCCACCCGGAAGCGCCCCCAGATCGGTCATTGTTCCCTCCGTCCAGAGGAAAGCATGCGTGCCCGCTCGGCCAAGACGCTGGAGCGGGCCCGTAACCGAACCTCCGACAACATGACCCGTGGCGTTGATGGCGAGGGCGGCGCTCGCGAAACCTCCCATCGCCGCACTTGTCCGTCCCGTGACCATTGCGCCCACGGTCGCGCGATTGACATAGTCGCCATACGTTCCGAGGTCGGTAACGGTGTATGCGGTTGGAACCGGTTGGGCGGCCGTCGCGGGTGCGGATCCGCACAGCCCCACAAGCAGGATCGCCGGGACCGAGGCTAATCGCCGATGCATGAGGTGCCCTTCCTGAAGCGTGGCCGAGTGTCTCACCCAGCGAAGCGTGTGTCGTGAAGTTCCGTCACGGCTGCGGCCGCGGGGGTGACGTGGCATTTTCACGGCGGCAGCCACCCGCGGTCCCCCCATTCGAGAGACGTGGGGGTTGAGGCACCAGGGCCTACTCGCCGCCGCCGAGCCCTTTCAGCGAAGCGATCTCGCGGACCCCATCGAGGCTGAGGTGCCAGCAACGCCGCAGCGACTGCGCGACGCGCAAGAGGGAAAGTCAGGCGATCAGTCAGCCGCCGAAGGCGCACGCGCGACTCGGCGTTCTCGAGCGCGGCCTGCCTGAAACTGGCCCAGCACCGCTGAGTACGCGCCAGTGTCGCGGTGGTCGACTCCATGCAGAAGGCGAAGTCGTCCGCCCCGGTGAACCGGCGCAAGACCTCGGCGGCCGCGTTCCGATCCGAGAGCGTCGACGCATATGTCCGGTAGCGCGCGTCGACCGCGTTGACGGCGTCGTGCTGCGCGCCGTGCATGATTGACAGGACGCGCGAGAGCCGGGTGCCGTTGATGAACGGCTGCGAGCGCGCGACCTCGTTCCAGTTCCGAATGACCTGGCCGGACGCGCGCGTCCGGCCGCGTCCCCGATCGCGGTCGTCGGAGTCGTCCTCCCGTCGCCCCTCCTCCCGGTATTCACCTAGGTGGCTGCCAGCGGTGGTCGCCCAGCCTGGACCCGGCAGCGCGGCGGCTCCGAGCGCGACGGTCGTGGCCGGGCCCGTCCGGAGCAGTCTCCGGCGGTTCATGCGGACGCGCTGCACGGGTGTCCTCCTTGGCGATGGTCCTCTCCCGGACCTACCGGCCATGAGGCCAGCCGGGTGGCGCGCGAACAAGGCGTTTCCTCCCGCGGACCTGCCGCGTTCCTGCCGGGAATCCGCCGTCCTCGGTCGAGGGAGCGTGTGGATGCGGGAGGCGCGCTCGTATACTGCCGACCAGGAGACCGGGCGGTCCGATGGCCGAGCCAGAGCGCGGTCGCGTCGTCTCGATCGTTCCCCGCTCGGAGCTCGCGGCCAGCGGGGCATCCGACGCCGACCTGATCCAGCAGGTGCGCGACGCGCTGGCGCACCTGCACGACCTGCCCTACCTCCAGACACACCCCCTCGCGGGGCGGGTCGCGGCGCGCCCGGGCGCGCCGGCCGCGGCCGCCGGCAAGCTCCTCCGGCAGCACCTGCTCGACGCGGTCGAGGCGCTCCGCGCGCCGTCCGGTGCGGCGGGCGGCCCGCACGCGTGGCGCGGCCACCGGATCCTCGTGCTGCGCTACGTCGAGGCGCTCGATGTCGCGGCGGTGCAGCAGCAGCTGGCCCTCAGCAGCAGCGAGTACTACCGCGACCACCGCCGCGCGCTCGCGGCGGTAGCCTCGCTCGTGCGGGCGGGGCTGGCGAACGCCGAGAGGGCAGCGGCGCCGGCCAACGACGCGGCGCCGGTCGGGCGTGAGCCCGCGTCCGACCACGGGGCGATCGCGCGCCCCGCCCCCCCGCCGGGGCGCCTGCCCACGCCGCTGACGAGCTTCCACGGGCGGGACCAGGAGATGGCCGAGGTCGCGCGCCAGCTCGAGATAGGCCGTCTCCTCACGCTGACCGGCCCGCCGGGCGCCGGCAAGACCCGCTTGGCGGTCGAGGTGGCCACGGCCCTGGCCGGCCGCTTCGAAGGCGGCGCGGTCTTCGTCGACCTGGCGCCGGTCGCCGACGCCGCGTTCGTGGTCCCCGCGATCGCGCAGGCGCTGGGGGTGCGCGAGGCAGGCAGCCGGCCGCTCGTCGACGTCCTCAAGGCGACGCTCCAGGGGACGGAGTTGCTGCTGGTGCTGGACAACTTTGAGCAGGTGCTCGGCGCCGCGGCGCGCGTGGCCGAGCTGCTCGAGGCCTGCCCACGCCTGCGGGCGCTGGTCACCAGCCGGGCCGCGCTGCGCGTCCGGGGCGAGCGCGAGCTGCCCGTCGCCCCGCTGCCGCTGCCCGATCCCGGTGGCCCGGTTGACGCCGCCCGGGCGTCCGGGTCGCCGGCGGTGGCCCTGTTCGCCGACCGCGCCCGGGGCGTCCAGCCCGGATTCGCGCTGACCGAGGAGAACGCCGCGGCGGTCGCCGAGGTCTGCCGACGGCTGGACGGGCTGCCGCTGGCGATCGAGCTGGCCGCGGCGCGCAGCCGACTCCTGCCGCCGGCGGCCATGCTCGCGCGCCTGGAGCCGCGGCTGCCGCTGCTGACCGACGGCGCCCGCGACCTGCCGGCCCGGCAGAGGACGCTGCGGGGCGCGATCGACTGGAGCCACGACCTGCTCGACCCGGCCGAGCAGGCGCTCTTCCGCCGGTTGGCGGTGTTCGCGGGCGGGTGCACGCTAGAGGCGGCGGAGGCGGTCTGCGATCCGGCTGGCGAATTGGAGATCGGCGTCCTGGACGGCCTCGCGTCGCTGGTCGACAAGAGCCTGCTGTGGCAGCGGACGACGCCGGACGGCGAGCCGCGGGTGTGGGGATGCTGGAGCTGATCCGTGAGTACGCGCTGGAGCGGCTGGCCACACCCGCCGGGGATCCGTCCGCAGGACGGCTGGGGGAACCAGGCGAGGCGGAAGCGACCCGACCGGCGGCACGCGGACTACTACCGGGCGCTGGCCGAGGAGGCCGAGCCGCAAGTGCGCGGGCCGGAACAGATCGCCTGGCTGGACCGCCTCGAGCGCGA
>WNGA01006290.1_pt1 | contig 16991 bp, 14 predicted proteins | sample 5400061 | NCBI WGS metagenome assembly WNGA01 (sample SAMN13153366, study PRJNA577476) | soil metagenome | isolation source: 100 cm soil or saprolite under grassland replicate 2 | place: USA:California | collected 2016-06-15 | reverse complement strand
TCTGCATCCCGCGCACCAACAACTCACCTCAAGGGTGCAAGTCTGTACTTGGAAATGCGGTTCGCGCCTAAATTCCGAAAGCGTTGAATAGCCGTTCTGATCGGAAATTACGATCGGCTCTGGAATACTCCAATTCCGGCGAAGTCGCCGCGCGTTCGCCTTCGACGGGGCCTGCTCCTCAACATACACAAGATTCGGGTCGACTCTGACAATAAGCGGTGAGCGCGATGCACCAACACGGCTTTAACTTAATCTAGAAAGGTAAATATATGAATAAATTAATAACATGGAATCCCTTCGGAGAACTGGACGAACTGCAAAACCGGCTCGGCGGTTTCTTCCCTGGTGGATTCCCAAATCGAATGGGAGTTCTGACTCGTCGAGTGGGAAATGGCGATAGCCTCAACCTGGCGGATTGGTCACCACTGGTTGATATCACCGAAGACGATCACGAATATCTCTTCAAAGCAGACCTGCCCGAAATGAAGAAGGATGACGTTAAAGTAACAATCGAAAACGGCATTCTTTACATTTCCGGCGAGCGCAGAGCCGAAAAGGAAGAAAAGAAGAGAAAATTCCATCGGCTCGAACGCTTCTTCGGCACCTTTGAGCGCACGTTCACCGTGCCCGAAGATGCGGACCCAACCAAGATCAGGGCTGAGTTTCGCGACGGCGTGTTGCAGGTTCACCTGCCAAAACGCCCCATGCCGAAGCCAAAACCAATCGAAGTCAAAGTGCAGTAATGCGCTAACACTGACAGCGAGCGTACGGAAAGTCCCGTGCGTTTCGCCCCCCAGTGTGGGGCGGCTTAGTTAGTCGCCGTTGCCGTCCCGCGCCACGCTTTGAGCCTTCACGGAGGTAATTGCCATGTCTGACGAAATCCACTCGTACCTCCAACTCCGGCAACAGATCCACCACGACTTGCGCTTTCAGCATCCAGATTGGGTCGAGCCGAATGGCAAGTGTCCCACCTGCGACTCATATGAGTCACGCCTCGCCGAACTGCTCGGCCTTTCTCACCGGACGTGCAGCGCTATACCGAGCGTCGCAGCTTCGGAAGCGCTTCGCGAAATTGCGTGGGAGAGCGACCCACAATTCGCTTAAACTCGCGATTGAAGTTCGTCATGGATTGAAATCCGCATGCGAAGGCAGCTTCGCTAATTCGCGAGTTGGGATTGAGCAAAAGAGTCTTCGATTTCTCCACTCGAACTCTTGAGAGGTAGTCGGTGAAATTTATCCCAGTCGCTTTCTTGAACATCTTGCAAAAGTAATGCCTGCTAATATTAGCCACTTGGGCGATCCGCCCGAGCGACAGCGGCTCCGCTTGATGGTCCTCGATAAATTTTCGCGCTCGCGTCATATTTGTGGACTGATCGTTTTCGCGCCGTACGACTAGTTGATTCGACAAGATCGAAAGGTGTCGCGCAAAAAGACTCAGGAGCCGCAACATCGCGCGGTACCGGACAGGCGATAAAACGCACGACCGAAAATAAGCCCGCTCAAGCTGTTTCCAATCCGTCTTGTAGCCCCATGCGCGGAGCTGCCGGGTAATGGTCGCGAAATGTTTCTTCGTCGGATTCTTCAGCATTACCTCGCCGGTCTCGAGAAAACCGAGAATGTGGTCACCCACATACACTGGCACTGCGCTTTCTGAGAGTCCCGCAAACCAAGTGACAGTGCGCGTCGTCGAGGCCGGTTCTCGAGATGCGTCGGTTTGGGCCCTTAGGCATGCGGCGCGGGCTTGGTTGAAACGAGCCAGAATTGACGCGAGTGAATCGCGATCCTCTTTTCCATGGTGTGTCGGCGACCATGAATCGTGTCCTCGAATATTAAGCGGTAAACCCGTGGCTTCGCTGAAAGCCCGTTCGTAATCTTTGAAAATCTGAGAGCGCGACAGATGTCGCATCACTTCCTGATCAGAGGATCGCGCTGCGCTTCGTTTGTTCGTTTCGCCTTGCGAAGCGGTACGTCTAACCCCGCTTGCGTGTCGCATCGCCGCGCGCATACTAAACTTCGAGCCCTCTCAGCCACAGTTGTGCTGATCGAAGCCCTTGCGCGACGTGTGCGTTGCCGACCATCTGCTGCTTAACATCGTGGGTCTGACTTGCGAGTGAAGCGCGAAGCTGCCGAAAAAGCGCCGTTCGAGATTTAGAGCCTTTATGTCGCTTGAAATAAATCGCGCTGCTTTGTTTGACGGTTGGTTTCATATTTGGTTACCGGACTCTCATACGGACTGCGCTCGTCTCGCGGGCGTCCTTTCTGGCCGCTCAGAGGTCGAGACTGACGAGAACACACAGTTGAATCACGACATTCCATTGCGCAGTGATCATTCGCGAAATTTGCCTGCAGCCCGTCGGACAGGGGCGTTATGAGCTAGTTGTTTGCGTTGCTTCGGAGAAGCACTTTTCGATCGCGGCATATCCCGCTTTGGAATCGAGCGACTGCTACCGAAGTCATGCTGGCGTTTTTGTTTGGGCATATCTGAAGATCGATTTTGCGAAGGGCTTAGACCTTCTGAAGAGAGGGCAGATCAATGTTGAGGGATCTCCCGGTGGTAATCTGAGCTACGTTGGCAGCCCTCGGCACGCCGCATGCGGTTAGGGCTTTGGTCGTGTCCTTTACAGTTAGGAGGTACTTGCGCACGATAGGATGAATTGCATATGCGACTTCAGCATCTCGCATTATTTCGCGGAATTGGATTAGATGCATGTGCCGTTAATGTTGGTAGCAGAATGCCTTCAACGTGCCTGGCGCCGGACCGGTTGTGGCGTCTTCCTTCCGGTCATCACACAGTAACTGTTGAAGTTGCCCCGGTTTTCCCCCTTCGTTTTCCCAACGTCGCTCTGCGGCACAATCGCTTTCTTTGTTTTGTGAACTTGCGAAAGTCAGGGGATCCATGATGGCAATGAATGAAGGCGCACAGCGCCGGTTGCGTCGCTGTGCATCTGTTTTTCAGGTTGGTGATCTGACCGGGCAATAAGCCGATGCCGGCGCTCCGAAATCGCAATGTTGCTGGACAAAAAGTCCGCGAACCATGTTTGCAGCGCGTCCTTGTTCGTTTGAATGGGGACTGTCATAAAAAGATTATCTGTGTTTGGTTGGTGCAGAGGGAAGGGCCCGCACCGCGCGGTCGATTGACGCTGCGATTGTTAGGTAGCAAACATACGGCCGCGACTGCCGATTAGCTAATGGTATTCCTCGACTTCGCTCCGAATGACAATTTGAAAAAAGCAAAACAGCCGGGTCATTTCTGACCCGGCTGCTGTAATTCATTTTTGATCTCGGCTTAGTAATCCATGCCGCCCATGCCGCCTGGTGGCATCGGAGGAGTTTTTTCCTTTTCAGGAATCTCCGTGACCAATGCTTCGGTGGTGAGCAACAGGCCCGCGATCGACGCGGCGTTTTGCAACGCCGTGCGCGTGACCTTGGTTGGATCGACAATCCCGGCTTTGACGAGGTCGGTGTATTCGTCAGCGGAAACGTCGTAACCTTCGTTGCCTTTGCGCTTCTTCACTTCCTCGACGACAAGCGCGCCTTCCTTGCCCGCGTTATCGGCGAGTTGACGCGTCGGCTCCTCGATCGCGCGGCGCACAATTTGCACGCCGACTTTCTCGTCGCCTTCGAGGCCTCTGATGTTATCGAGCGCTTTCTGTGTGCGCAGGAATGCGACACCGCCACCTGCGACGATGCCTTCCTCAACCGCCGCACGCGTGGCGTGCAACGCGTCTTCGACGCGCGCCTTTTTCTCTTTCATCTCGGTCTCAGTCGCAGCGCCGACGTTGATGACCGCAACACCGCCCGCGAGTTTCGCGAGGCGCTCCTGCAGTTTCTCTTTATCGTAATCGCTGGTCGTCTCTTCAATCTGACGACGGATCTGGGCGACGCGACCTTTGATATCGACTTGTTTGCCTTCGCCTTCCACGATGGTGGTATTCTCCTTGTCGATGGTGATGCGTTTGGCTCGGCCGAGATCCTCGATCTTGATGTTCTCGAGCTTGATGCCGAGGTCTTCGGTGATGCAACGCCCGCCGGTGAGCACCGCGATGTCTTCCAGCATCGCCTTACGACGATCCCCGAAGCCAGGGGCTTTCACCGCGCAGACTTGCAACGTGCCGCGCAGTTTGTTCACGACCAAAGTCGCGAGCGCTTCGCCTTCCACGTCCTCAGCAATGATGAGGAGCGGACGGCCGGCTTTTGCGACTTTCTCAAGTAACGGAAGCAAATCCTTCAAGCTCGAGATTTTCTTCTCGTGAATGAGGATGTACGCATTTTCGAGCACCGCCTCCATCTCCTCCGCGTTGGTGACGAAGTAGGGCGACAGATAACCTTTGTCGAACTGCATGCCCTCGACCACTTCGAGAGTGGTCTCGATTGACTTGGCTTCCTCGACAGTGATGGTGCCGTCCTTGCCAACCTTGTCCATGGCGTCGGCAATGATCTCGCCGATCGTCTTGTCCCAGTTGGCCGAAACGGTCGCGACCTGCGCGATCTCGGTGCGATCGCTCACTTTCTTGGAGAGTTTCTTCAGCTCCTCGACGATTGCATCGACACCTTTCATGATGCCGCGCTGCAACGAAGTCGGGTTCGCGCCGGCAGTGACGTTGCGCAGACCTTCGCGGTAAATGGATTCCGCGAGAATGGTTGCCGTAGTCGTGCCGTCGCCCGCGACGTCCGAAGTTTTGGAAGCGACTTCGCGCACGAGTTGCGCGCCCATATTTTCATACGGGTCCTCGAGCTCGATCTCCTTCGCGACCGTCACCCCGTCCTTGGTGATCGTGGGACTGCCGAATTTTTTGTCGAGAATGACGTTGCGACCGCTCGGCCCGAGGGTGGCCTTCACGGCTTTCGCCAGTTTCTCGATACCGCGCAGCAAGGTGTGCCGCGCGCTTTCATCGAATTGTAGTTGTTTAGCTGCCATATTTTAGTTGATAGCTGATGGTTGATTGTTGAGAGATGAATCAGGAACACAGGAACGCAGGAAAGAAGAACAAAACAGAAAACCCTTTTCCTGTTTTCCTGCTTTCCTAATTCCCATCTTCTTCATCTTTTCCTTATCCGATGATGCCGAGGATGTCGTCCTCGCGCATGATCAGATAATTTTGATCGTCGATTTTGATTTCGGTGCCGCCGTATTTCGAGATCAGCACCTTGTCGCCCTTCTTCACCGTGAAATCGATTTTCTTACCGTTGTCATCGATTTTACCGGTGCCGAGTGCGACCACTTTCCCCTCTTGTGGTTTTTCCTTGGCGGTATCGGGGATGATGATCCCGCCTTTTTTCATTTCCTGCTCTTCAATCGGCTGCACCAGCACCCGATCCCCGAGCGGTTTTACGTTAACTGCTGCCATAAGTTATTTACTCCTTCTGTTATTTTGTTGGTTTGAGCCGGCGACTGTCGATTCTCCGACCGCCGTCGGCAAATTGATTTCGGTTATTTCTTCTTATCTTCGTCCACGACTTCGAACTCAGCATCGACAACGTCGCCTTCGCGCTTACCGGCACCTTCTTCGCCACCCGGACGCGTGCCCGCTTCGGGGCCAGGTTGCGGACCGGGGCCAGCTTGCGCTGAGGCTTGCTTGTAAAGCTCGGCGCTGACTTCCTGGAACTTGCTCTGCAGTTCGTCGTAGGTTCGCTTCATCGCGTCGGTGTCATTGCGATTGATTGCGTCGCGCACCGCGGCGATGGCGTCCTCGACCTGCTTTTTCTTGTCGCCGGAAATTTTGTCGCCCAGCTCTTTCAACTGCTTCTCGGATTGATAGGCCAGCATGTCGGCGTTGTTCTTTATTTCGATCGCTTCCTTCGCCTTCTTGTCCTCTTCGGCATGCGCTTCGGCTTCACGCTGCATCCGGTCGACTTCATCCTTCGAAAGACCAGAACTACCGGTGATGGAGATTTTTTGCTCTCTGCCGGTGCCAAGATCTTTCGCGCCAACGTGCAGGATGCCGTTGGCGTCGATGTCGAACGTAACTTCGATCTGCGGAACGCCGCGCGGCGCAGGTGGGATTCCATCGAGGTGGAAAACGCCAAGCTGCTTGTTGTCGCGTGACAGTGGACGTTCGCCCTGCAAGACTTTAATCTCCACGCCCGGCTGATTGTCGCTGTAAGTCGAAAAGATTTGCGACTTACGCGTCGGGATCGTGGTATTGCGCGGAATCATTGGAGTAGCCACGCCGCCGGCGGTCTCAATCGCCAGCGTTAACGGCGTCACGTCGAGCAGCAGCACGTCTTTGACTTCGCCCTTGAGCACGCCGCCTTGAATCGCTGCGCCGACCGCAACGACTTCGTCTGGGTTCACACCTTTGTGCGGTTCCTTACCGATCAGGCTGCGCGCAGTCTCGATCACTTTCGGCATGCGCGTCATGCCGCCGACGAGCACCAGCTCATTCACGTCGCGCTCGGCGATCTTGGCGTCCTTCAAACATGCCTTCACAGGCGGAACGGTGCGTTGAACGAGATCATCCGTGAGTTGCTCCAGCTTTGCGCGGGTCAGCTTCTTCTGGATGTGCTTCGGCCCGCTCGCGTCTGCTGTGATGAACGGCAGATTGATCTCGTATTCCTGCGAACTCGAAAGCGCGATCTTCGCTTTCTCAGACTCTTCCTTAATTCGCTGGATCGCGTCCGGTTGCTTGGTCAAATCGATGCCGGTGTCTTTTTTGAATTCGGCAACGATCCAATCCATGATCTTCGCATCCCAATCGTCACCGCCGAGGTGCGTATCGCCGTTGGTCGCTTTCACCTCGAACACGCCATCGCCGATTTCAAGAACCGAGATATCGAACGTACCGCCGCCCAAATCGTAAACTGCAATCTCCTCGTCCTTTTTCTTGTCGAGGCCGTAGGCAAGCGACGCTGCCGTCGGCTCGTTGATAATGCGCAGAACTTCCAAGCCGGCGATCTTGCCCGCGTCCTTGGTTGCGTTGCGTTGCGAGTCGTTGAAGTACGCCGGCACGGTAATGACCACCTGCGTGATTTTTTCGCCGAGCTTCGCTTCCGCGTCGGCCTTCATCTTGGACAAAATCATTGCCGAGATCTCCGGCGGCGAAAACGTCTTGAGTTGTCCGTCTACTTCCACCTGGACATGGGCGTCGCCATTCGCGGCCTTCACAATCTTGTAAGGCACACGTTTCTGTTCCTCGTGCACCTCATCGAACTTGCGGCCCATAAACCGCTTGATGGAAAAGATTGTGTTTTGTGGATTCGTGATCGCCTGACGCTTTGCGGCCTGGCCAACCAGCCGCTCCCCGCTTTTTGTAAACGCAACGATAGACGGCGTCGTGCGCGCGCCTTCACTATTTTCCAAAACTACTGGGTCGCCACCCTCCATCACGGCCATGCAGGAGTTAGTGGTCCCCAAATCGATACCTAAAACTTTAGCCATAAATTGAAAATCCTTTCTGGGTCGAGTCGGCCGAGGACGGATGTGCCACGGCTAGACTTCGCCTAAGAAAATCTGAAGCAGGTAACGGGCCAGCTACGCGTGCGCAGCCTAAGCCCTTGTTTACCAGAACCTACCGTTAATCAAGCTAAGTGCAACCCCGCTTGGGTTGAGCCAATTCATCTCGATCTAAGCCTGGTCACAACCACAGCTCGTGCCAATCCGGCACGCTTTGTCTGGCGAGCACAGGCTTGTGGCCTGTTTACTCACGGGAATTGTTTCCCGCATTTTATCGGCATCACTTTAGCAGCGTGAACACCTGCGTATATGAGCCATCTGCATTCCGCGTACTGTTCAATTGGCCACGTGCACCCATATACTTTCCGGTCCCACCTAATATCGCGCGCGCGCGCGGCTTGTCTGCATCAAATTCACCGGCAGTCGGCGAGTAATCGGCAACACCCAAAGCGATAATTTGATCCTGACGATCGTTAAAGGTAAAAGACAGAAGCGTTGTGCGCTGCTCCAAGTTTGGGTTGGCGTCAGTCGCGAGCTTGACCAGCGTCTTTGAGCCAAATACCTCGCCAATCACCGGACCGCCAGGGCTGGAGTGTAGAGGAGCAAAAAAATGATATACGTCGCCCGGGCTATTCCCTGGCTCGCCGAGGTCAAGGAGCTTCATCTTCGGTGCGTCTTGATAGATAGTGAGAGTTTCGGTGGAAGGATTCGTGGAACGCAGACCACACGCTGCGATCAGAGTTGAGGCGAGCAGCGCGACCAATGCTACTATCATTCTCCGTGTGAAAATCAGGTTCATTGTAAACTCCTTTCAAAAGTAAGACTGAATTTCTGCCAAGTATTCTAAACCTTCCGAGCATTACGTGGCTCGCAATCACAAAATCGTGATACACAGAAATTCTGTTTCGCGAATGCGCGCATCGCGATAAAATTTTCGCGTGCGAGAATATCATGATCTGCTGAGACTCGTGCTCGATCACGGTCGTCCGCGCGATGATCGCACCGGCACAGGAACATTATCGGTTTTCGGGGCGCAGGCGCGGTTTGACCTGCGCCCAGACGGGCCGGGGTTCCCGCTGCTTACGACGAAAAAGCTGCACATCAAATCCATCATTTACGAACTGCTCTGGTTCTTGCGTGGCGACACGAACATTCGTTTTCTGAATGAGCATGGGGTGACGATCTGGGACGAATGGGCCGATGAAAACGGCGAACTCGGCCGCGTTTATGGCGCGCAGTGGCGCGATTGGCGCGGCGCAAACGGCGCGCGAGTGGATCAAATCGATAATATCATCACGCAAATCAAATCAAATCCACAGAGCCGACGGCTTATAGTTAGCGCATGGAACCCCGCGGAAATCGAAAAGATGGCGCTGCCGCCGTGTCACGTGCTATTTCAGTTTTACGTGCAGGACGGCGAGTTAAGCTGCCAGCTTTACCAGCGCAGCTGCGATCTTTTTCTCGGCGTTCCGTTCAACATCGCAAGCTACGCACTGCTCACGATGATGGTGGCGCGGGTTGTCGATCTTACGCCGGGCGATTTCGTCCATACATTTGGTGACCTGCATCTCTACAACAATCATCTTGAGCAGGCGCGCGAGCAGCTTTCACGCGATTGCCGACCCTTGCCCAGGATGAAACTGAATCCGGCCATCAAGAACATTCACGATTTCACGTTCGAAGATTTCGAACTCGTCGGTTACGATCCGCATCCTTCAATCAAAGCGCCAATTGCGGTGTAGATTCGACCGCCCGTGTTTCCCTACTGGCGGGTGATATGTGACGCAGACAATCGTGTCAGCGCGGTCCCCTAACGGGTGGCACACAGGATTGTCTGCCTCACTTGCTCTAATGATTTGCGCTGGCCGTCTTTGGGCCGCGCGAAAAATCGACGAGATCGGTCAGGATATTGAGTGTCTCGTCGCGCTCGGGATCAATGACTGGTTCTTTGGTATCCCCTTGGGTGTCAGCGCTGGCGATCAAATCCGAATCCGCATCGGAAGCGGCTTCAGGATCAACTTTCGGGGAAACACCATTTTTTTTCGCCTCGGCCAATTTCCCAGGATACATGACCAATTGGAGATTTGGCTTATCAACCGTGTCGAGTGTCACCCGATAAATGCGCGGCTCTTCCTGGTTGCGCGCCAGGCGCTCTTTCGAACGCGTTTCCTTACGCATTTTGTCATCAGCGAGTTCTTTCTTTCGCACATCTTCGTTCAGCGAAATTCGGTTCTCATCGATCTTATGACGCAGACGATCCATGTCCTCCATCACGTAGTGGAATTCGGGATCGTTCTTGGCGCGCTCTTCCGAGCGTCGCCGCAGTTGGTCAACAAACAGGGAATGCGTATCGGACCATTTCGTGTACTTGGCCTTAGCCACTTCGTCATAGGGCAGGGCATTCTTTAGCGCGCCTTCGCCGAACTCCGGGAGATCACTCAAGCTCGGCAGGACGATATCGGAAGCCACGCCATGGAGCTGCGTAGAGCCTCCCGCGACCCGATAAAATTTTTGGATCGTCAACTTCAATGCGCCGTCTTCATCGGAATGGCTGCCCAGCAGCGAAGCGAATCGGCCGATTGGGAGGATTGTCTGCACGGTGCCTTTGCCAAATGTGTTCTTATCACCAACGATCACTGCGCGGCCATAGTCCTGGAGCGCAGCGGCAAAAATCTCACTGGCGGACGCGCTTTGTCGGCTGGTCAAAACCACGAGCGGGCCGGTATAAGCGATGCCGTTGTCCGGATCGGACGAAATTCTAGTGTAACCATTATAATCCTTCGTCTGAACGATCGGACCAGACTTTAAAAATAAGCCGGTGAGCGAGAGCGCCTCTTCCAGCGAGCCGCCGCCGTTTCTGCGCAGATCCACAACGAGCCCGGCAATGTTTTCTTTCTTCAGCCGTTTGAGCAACGCCAGCACATCGCGCGTAGTGCTCTTCTGGTGTTTGTCCATGTCAGCATAAAAAGAAGGCAGCGTGAGCAAGCCGAGTTTTATCGGATCGCCGTTCTCGTCTTTCTTGATAATGATATCGGCGCGGGCTTCTTGATCTTTCAGTTTAATTTCATCCCGCACGAGCTCGACATTTTTCCGGCGCGACGGGTCGGTGGCATCCGAGGGAATGACAAGCAACCTTACACGCGTGCCTTTTTTCCCGCGGATCATCTCGACAACCTTGTCGAGCCGCATCTCCCGAACATCGACAAACTCAGCCGGACCCTGTGCCACGGCGGTAATACGGTCGCCCACCTTGAGTCTCCCATCCACTTGCGCGGGCCCGCCGGGTACCAGGCTCTCAATTTTCGCATAGCCGTCTTCCGACCGGAGCATGGCGCCGATGCCTACGAGCGAAAGGCCCATGTTGATGCTGAAATTCTTCATGTCGGCCTTGCTCAGGTATTCGGAATGCGGGTCGTACGCCTGGGCGAGGGCGTCCAGATAGAGTTTCATTTGCTCGTCCTTATCCTGCTCATGGACGTTGCGGGCGAGGCGATCGTAGCGGCGAGCAACCAGTTGCGGGGCGGGCTCAATCGGATGTTCGCTCAGATGCTCCTGCAACAGCTCGTTTGCGATACGACCCCGCCAGAGCTGGTCGGCTTCCGCCTCATCTTTTGGCCACGGCGATTTTTGACGGCTCAACTCGACCGTCGCATTGCTCTTGAAATCGATCGGCTGCTTCAACAGTTCTTTTATCTTGGCCACCCGCTCGTCAATGCGTTTCGTATAGAGCGCGTAAACGTCGTAAGCGGGCTTGAGCGTGCCAAGAAGGACGTCTCCCGCCATCGAGCTAGCGTATTTGGCGTTCAGCTCATCGACATCTTTTTGAGTGAAAAATAGGTGGCTGAAATCGAGCAACTCTAGATACGTCTGCAGGAATTTGTTTGAAACTTCCTCGTTGAGCTTTTGGCGGGTGTAATGGCCTTCCTCCAGGAGACGGCCCACGGACATGGTGACCGTTTCCTTCGAGCTCGCCATTGTCGGCGGGACGGCAGTCGCGGCTGCTAAAACAATGGCGCACAACGCCAGGGATCGCTGTAAACGTGATTTCATCAGTAATTAAGCGGTTTCCCACCTTGGCAGATTTCCCGGTCCAAAGCAAGATGATGAAACAAGATCGACATATGAGTAGCAATCAGACAATCGAGAAGAAAGAACATTCAATATTCGTAAAAACCACCGCCTTCAGCCGTAGCCACGCCTGCATACAGTGAATTACCGTGAATTACGAGAGCTTTAGCGGCGGCATTTTTGAAACGAATTGCTATTTGGTTAAGGCGCCAGAGGGCTGGATTCTCTTCGACGCGCCTGAGGGCGCTTCCGGGTGGGTCCGTTCACTCGGTGCCGATCTCAAACTTTTGCTCCTGACACACGGGCATATCGATCATGTCCAGGATCTTGCCAGGATCAAGCGCCAGTTTCGTTGTCCCATTGGTTGTCACCCGCTCACCGCGCCCATGATCTCCGACCGCGAATTCTTTCGCAACTTTGGTTTCGAACTCGAAATCGAACCGGCAGAGCCCGATTTTCTTATCGAAGAAACGTCAAGCCGAAATTTTCTCGGTACCGATTTCCAAGTTCTGGAAGTTCCCGGCCATTGTCCGGGCAGTCTTTGTTTCTTTTCGCGCAAGGATAGATTGCTCATCGGCGGCGACGTCCTTTTTGCCGGAAGCATTGGGCGAGGTGATTTGCCCGGCGGAGACATCGATCTGCTCATAACCGGGATCAGGGAAAAATTATTTCCGCTCGGTGATGATGTCACCGTCCTTCCCGGCCACGGGCCACCGACGGAAATCGGAACCGAACGAAGAGCCAATCCATTTCTTGTTCCGTATTCACAGTGACCTGGTATCAGCATTACGACCCGCTTCACAACGCTGCGCTTTCGACTCTCGTCGCTGCTCTGCCAATTGTCGTTTTGTTGAGCGCGATTGGCGTTTTCAAAATCCGAATCCATTTCGCCGCGTTGTTCGGGTTGGCGATCGCGCTGATCGTCGTGATTTTTGTCTTTGGAATGCCGGCGCACGTCGCGGCGGCAACGGCGCTTTACGGTGCGGCGTTCGGCTTGTTTCCAATCGGGTGGATCATTCTGAATCTCATTTTTCTCTACCAACTCACCGTTGAGCGCGGGCTGTTCGCAGTGTTGCGCGACAGTCTCGCAAAGATTACGCCGGACCCGCGCATTCAAGTCATTCTCATCGCGTTTTCGTTCGGCGCGTTCTTCGAAGGCGCAGCAGGTTTCGGAACTCCCGTCGCCGTAACGTCAGCGATTTTGATTCAACTCGGTTTCAGGCCGCTGCAAGCGTGCGGGCTCTCGCTCATCGGGAACACCGCGCCGGTGGCGTTTGGCGCGCTGGGAACGCCGATCATCGCGTTGAGCAGGGTCACGGGTATTGATGAATTCGCGCTTTCGCAAATGGTCGGGCGGCAGCTTCCGTTTTTCTCGCTCATCGTTCCATTCTGGGTGGTATGGGCGATGGCTGGCTTTCGCGGCATGATTAAAATCTGGCCGGCAGCACTGGTCGCAGGCGTGGCATTCGCCGTTCCACAATTTCTCGTTTCAAATCTCATCGGGCCGATGCTCGTGGACATTATCGCATCGGTTTCGTCCATCGTCGCGCTGGTTGTGCTGCTAAAATTCTGGAGGCCGAAGGAAAGCTGTGCGGGCATCTCGCCTGCGGTCCCGCTCGCGGACGAAACACGAAAGCGAGATGGATCCGAACCTGCCTGCGAGAAAGCAGCGCTGCGGCGCGCGTGGACACCGTGGATTCTGCTCACCCTGATTTTGTTCTTCTGGGGTTTGCCAAAAGTGAAATCATCGCTGGACAAAATTTCTGCGCCAAATTTCCAAATCGCCGGATTGCACATGGTCGTCACGCGCGCCCCGCCCGTTGTTCCGAAAGCAACGCCGGAAAATCCAACCAAGCCGGAAACCGCCGTGTTCACGTTCAATTGGCTTTCTGCCACCGGCACGGGAATTCTGCTCGCCGCGAACGTCGCCGGACTGCTGATGGGATTTTCTCCGCGCGAAATGTTGCGTACGTATCTGAAAACGATTTTCCGCATCCGCTTTTCGCTGCTGACCATCGCCGCCATGCTCGCGCTCGGTTACGTGACGCGGTACTCGGGCATGGATGCGACGCTCGGGCTGGCGCTGGCGAGAACCGGAAAACTTTATCCGTTCTTTGGCACCCTGCTGGGCTGGCTTGGCGTCGCGCTCACCGGCTCCGACACGGCGTCGAACGTTCTGTTTGGCGGCTTGCAAAAAATCACTGCCGGTCAGCTCGGCCTGAGCCCGACGCTCATGGCCGCGGCAAACAGCTCAGGCGGCGTGATGGGTAAAATGGTGGACGCGCAGAGCATCGTGGTCGCCAGCACAGCAACGAACTGGTACGGCCACGAAGGAAACATTTTGCGTTTTGTCTTCTTCCACAGCGTCGCGCTGGCTGCGCTGGTGGGAATTCTGGTTTCGCTACAAGCCTACGTTTTTCCCTTCAGCGAAATTGTGGTGAAGTGAGTGGCTATCGAATCAGAGGTCGGCGAGAAAAGATGCGAGTCGCTGGAGATTGTCGATTTTTGCCACAACCGCGCGCAGCGATCGCAGCGCATTAGGAATATGTTCCAGGAAATGTTTGTGGCCTTTCACGAGTCCAAGGAAGCCATAAGCACCCAGCGCCTGCATGAGGCGTTGCATTGCGCAAAGGCGCAACTTCAAATCGAAATCGCCGTCAACCTTGATTCCATTTTCGAGCTGTCGATCGCGATAATATGCGATCAACTCGGCGCGTTCCGTTTCCGGAAGATCGACATAGGGATCGTACAGCAACGACGCGAGATCGTATTCGGCCAAGCCGGGTCGCATTCCCTGAAAATCGATCAGATTAGCCTGTCCGTTCTGCATGATGATGTTTTGCGATTGAAAATCGCGGTGCACCAAAACTCTTGGGAAAGACGCAAGATGTTTTGCGATTTCCTTTAGCGCTGGCAACGCTGCGAGCGCAGCGAGTTTTGCCTTATCGGTCTTGAAATACCGGTTGAGACAATTCTGGAAAAAGTATTTCTGCTCCCATCGGTAAAGGGCGGCGTTAAACTCCGCGGGCAAATGCTCCTTCGTTTCAATGCAAACCGACTCTGGCAGACTGTGAAGCTTCACAATTTGGTCGAGCGCTGATTCGTAGAACGCGCGGCGAACGAGCCAACTCTCGTGCCGATAACTGTAAAGATCGCGCTCGCCCAAGTCCTCGATCCAGATCAAGCCCTCGGCCGAATCGTGAAAGTAAATTTCCGGCACGCGAATGTCGTGCTTCCTGAGAAAGTTTGCGATCTGGACGTAATGCCGGTTTTCTTCGCGCTCCAGATTGTATTTAACCAGGATCAGCGCCTGGTCCGCACCGCAACGAATTCGATAAAATTTCCGGTCCGAGCCTCCTTTTTCGATGGGCCTGATCTTTATCTGATCGACATCCAGACGCGGAAAATGCATTCGCGTTTGTCGGAGAAGCAGCGCGGTTCTCATGGTGGAAAATTAGATATCGATGTTGCAATGGATGCCGCTGACCTTTTTTTTGGAGCGGACAATACAACCGTGAAGCTGACTTTGGGAAGCAATTTGTGCACCCGGCCACAAAATTGTGTCTTCAAGGATTGCTTTCGCGCCGACGCGGCAATTTTCTCCGACGACTGAGCAGCCGCGCAATTCCGCGCTAGTGTCAACGATGGCGGATTTGGCTATCCGCTCAGGCCAATCGCTGATTTTAACGTAATGCGGCTTCCAATGTTCTCGCAAAATCGTGCGGTGCACATCGAGATATTCCGTGCGCGAACTAATGTTGAACCATTTTCCATCGTTCATCACCAAGCCGCCGATCTTGCCACCCTGGCCTATCCAATCCGCGAGAATCGGAATAAAGGAAATTTTTTCCTGCGACGGAATTCGCTCGAAAACCGCTGAATTCCAAACAGCGATGTTGGCGAAATCGAGACTTCCTGCGATCCCATAGCGATTCGCGATATCCACAACGCGGTGGTCGCGCAAAGCAACCTCTGACGCCAAACCGGTGTCACGCAATGCGAGCGTTACGTCGTTCCCGCGACGGAAATGTTCATCAATCAAAGGTTGCAGATTGACGTCGGTCAATATATCGCCGCTGTAAGTGATGAATGGATCGCTACCGAAGTAGCGTTCTGCATTCTTAATGCCGCCGCCGGTTTCCAGCAGTTCCGGCTCGTGAACAAGCGTCACGGAATGGCCGGCATAGTTGCTTCGGTTGAAGAAGCTTTGAAATAATTCCGGGCGTCTATGCGTGTTAATGACAAACTTGTCCACTCTCGCGCCTATCAAATGATCAAGCGCAAAAGTAATGAGCGGCTTTTGAAAAATCGGGATCAGCGGCTTTGGCAAGTCATCGGTCAAAGGCCGCAATCGCGTGCCGAGCCCAGCGGCCAAAACGAATGCCTGTGTGATTTTGTTCACTAGAAGAAAAGCGAGACATTCCTCCCGCCTACGCTAAAGCTACGGCGCGACAGGCGACTTCATTCGGAATGACAAAGCCGATGGGCGGTACTCGCTACCTTAAATAAAGGGTGCGGGTGCCGAAGTCGATGATGCCGTGATGGCGTCTCAGCGTTTCCGCGCCGAGCAGACCTGCGACGGGTGCCCCGCCGTCGCGGGGTTCCAATAACCCATCATGAATTAGTCCTTCCAGGTCAATGACGCCCACTTCCTTACCGAAGATATCGACCGAGCCCACCGACAGTTTGCGAATAAGCGCCACGCGCACACCGCGCTCCTTCAGATTCACAGCCGACGAACTAAACTGCGTCTCCCGAGTCGCAATTCGCATTCGCCGGACGAAGGAGCGGTGCAACAGCGTGGCGAACGAACCGGTATCGACCATCAGTTTGGCGGGTTTTCCGTTAACGGAACCATTAACATACAAATTATAATCATCGCTGACTTGAATCGGCACAGCCCGCAATCCACGCCGGTCGAACCCAGGAAAGCTGCCCATGACTTCCCGATCGGTCTTTAAAATGAGTAACTGCCGTTCGCAATCCAGCACCGCGTGCGTTGGGAAAAGAATATCCGCGCCAATGATCCCGTCGATTTCCTGTTCGTGAACGCGTCGCGCCGCGCGAGCAGAGTAACCAAGATCCACGGTAACCACCGGTTCATCGACCAGAGTCAGTGCTCCGATCCGCAGCTCACGTGCGATCGCTACGCTATTGAACGCGCCGTTAATCTGAACACGTGCCGGCAACTTCGATTCGACCGTGGTTGGTTTCAGCCGAAAATACTCGCGACGATTCAAAGCGATTGCGCTTACCGGCGCGCCGCTATCGACGGTAAGCCACGCCGGCTTACCATTGATGAAGGCGCGCACCAGTAAATGATTTTGCCGCGAGCGTACCAGCGGCAGCGCTTCAAACTGCGCGGTTGTCCGCGCGTAAGCGCCCCGCGGGGCGGCAGCCAATTCGACAATCAGTGCCAACGCAGCGCAGAAAATCGCTAGAAACTTCCGCACGAAGGACAGGTGATTTGAGATCGGCACGGGGCGGGAGATTAGCACAGTTCTTTTTTACGCGTAAACACTTTTGCGTT
>WNGA01017524.1_pt1 | contig 16992 bp, 17 predicted proteins | sample 5400061 | NCBI WGS metagenome assembly WNGA01 (sample SAMN13153366, study PRJNA577476) | soil metagenome | isolation source: 100 cm soil or saprolite under grassland replicate 2 | place: USA:California | collected 2016-06-15 | reverse complement strand
ACCTACCAGGCGCTCGAGAAGTTCGGCCGCGACCTGACCGAGCTCGCCGAGCAGGGCAAGCTCGACCCGGTCATCGGCCGCGACGAGGAGATCCGGCGCGTGATCCAGGTGCTCTCGCGGCGGACGAAGAACAACCCCGTTCTGATCGGCGACCCCGGCGTGGGGAAGACGGCGATCGCCGAAGGCCTCGCGCAGCGGATCGTCGCCGGAGACGTGCCAGAGGGTCTCAAGGGCAAGCGCGTCTGGGCGCTCGACATCGGCGCGCTCCTCGCCGGCTCGAAGTACCGCGGCGAGTTCGAGGAGCGGCTCAAGGCCGTGCTCACCGAGGTGCAAAACGCGGCCGGCGAGCTGATCCTCTTCATCGACGAGCTGCACACGATCGTCGGGGCGGGCGCGGCCGAGGGCGCCGTCGACGCGGCCAACATGCTCAAGCCGATGCTGGCGCGCGGCGAGCTGCGCGCGATCGGCGCGACGACGCTCGACGAGTACCGCAAGCACATCGAGAAGGACGCGGCGCTCGAGCGCCGCTTCCAGCCGGTCTTCGTCGGCGAGCCGTCGGTGACGGACACGATCGCCATCCTGCGCGGCCTCAAGGAGCGCTACGAGGCGCACCACGGCGTGCGCATCCGGGACGCGGCGCTGGTCGCGGCAGCCGTGCTCTCCGACCGCTACATCGCCGACCGCTTCCTGCCCGACAAGGCGATCGACCTCGTCGACGAGGCGGCCTCGCGCCTGCGCATGGAGATCGACTCTTCGCCGCTCGAGCTCGACGAGGCCGAACGTCGCGTGCGCCAGCTCGAGATCGAGCTCGCCGCGATGGCGAAGGAGTCCAAGGAGGTGCGCGAGCCCCTCGAGCGCGACCTCGCCGAAGCGCAGGAGCGTCGCAACGAGCTGGCCGCCCGCTGGAGCAAGGAGCGGGAGCAGCTCGAGCGCGTCAAGGAGATCACCCGCCGGATCGACGAGCTGCGGATGGAGGCCGAGCGCGCCGAGCGCAACGGCGACCTGCAGCGCGTGGCGGAGATCCGGTACGGCGAGCTGCCGGCCCTCGAGCAGGAGCTCGCCGAGCGTGAAGCCGGGGCCGAGCCGGGATTCGAGCCGATGGTCAAGGAAGAAGTTGACGAGGACGACGTCGCCACGGTCGTCGCGCGCTGGACCGGGATCCCGGTCGACCGGCTACTCGAGGGCGAGACGGAGAAACTGATCCACATGGAGGAGCGCCTGCACGAGCGTGTCGTCGGACAGGACGAGGCGGTCGAGGCGGTCGCCAACGCGCTCCGCCGTGCCCGCTCCGGGCTGCAAGACCCGAACCGGCCGATCGGTTCGTTTGTCTTCCTCGGCCCGACCGGGGTCGGCAAGACCGAGCTCGCCCGCGCGCTCGCGGAGTTCATGTTCGACGACGAGCGGGCCATGCTCCGGGTCGACATGTCTGAGTACATGGAGAAGCACTCGGTCTCTCGCCTCGTCGGCGCGCCGCCCGGCTACGTCGGCTACGACGAGGGCGGCCAGCTGACCGAGGCTGTTCGGCGACGGCCCTACTCGGTCGTGCTTCTCGACGAGATCGAGAAGGCGCACCCCGACGTCTTCAACATCCTCCTGCAGATCCTCGACGACGGGCGCCTGACCGACGGGCAGGGCCGTACCGTGGACTTCCGCAACACCGTCCTGATCATGACCTCGAACGTGCGCTCGGCCGAGGCGATGCGCGAGGTCTTCCGGCCCGAGTTTCTGAACCGGATCGACGAGATCGTCGAGTTCCACCCGCTCAGCAAGGAGCAGATCGGCGAGATCGTCGAGCTGCAGCTGCAGCGCGTGGCGGCGCGCCTGGCCGAGCGAGGCCTGCGGCTCGAGCTGACCGATTCGGCCAAGGAGCTCCTCGCCGAGGCCGGCTGGGACCCGACCTACGGCGCCCGCCCGCTCAAGCGCGCGATCCAGCGGCTGCTGGAGAACCCGCTCGCACTGAGGCTTCTCGAGGGCGAGTTCGCCGAGGGCGACGTCGTCCATGTGGACGCGAAGGACGGCGAGCTCAGCTTCGAGAAGGCCGCTGCCGCCGAGCCTGCCGCGGCCTAGGCCGTTACCGTAGCGCCGTGGCAAGGAGGGATACCAAGAAGCCGCTGCCGCCGCCGCTGCCGCCGGAGACGCGGACGGTTGGGCAGGTCGTGGCCGAGGCGCTCCGCCTCTACGGGCGACGTTTCTGGCCCTGCTTTGCGCTCGGTGCGCCGATCGGGGTCTTCGGTGCGCTGCTGCCGGCGCTGGACGGCAGGACGAAGGAGGTCGTCAGCCTCGCCGTCGGCGTGCCGCTCGTAACCCTCTCGTACATGGGCGCCTCGGTGATCGTCTCCGGGCGAGCTGCGGAACGGCGCCGGCTGGTGACGGCCTTCCTGGTCGGCTTGATCGTCTTCCTGCCGTTTCCGGCGCTCGTCTACTTCTACGTCCTGCCTGCGATCGCGTGGCTGGCGCTCGTCGGCCTCTGCGTTCCGGCGGCGATCGTCGAGGGAGGAGACTTCGCCGCCTCGCTGAAGCGCGGGTACCGGCTCGGGCGGGCGGACTACGTCCACTCGCTCGGCTCGATGGCGACGCTGGGGATCACCTTCTACCTGAGCACGCGGGTGATGGCCGTCGCGATCAACGCGGGCAGCGGCCAGGCCGCCGACATCGCGCGCCCGCTCGCCGAAGGGATCCTCTGGCCCGTCGTCGTGCTCGGATCGAGCCTGCTCTACTTCGACCAGGCGGCGCGGTTAGAGTCGGGCCCCCGACCGAGGAGGAGCCGCGATGCCGACCTACATCATGCTCACGAGCCTGACCGCCCAGGGCGTGCAGACGCTGAAGGCGAACCCCGACCGGCTGCGGGAGGTCAACCGTGACGTCGAGGAGCTGGGCGCCAAGGTGCTGCACCAGTGGGCGACGCTCGGTCCGTTCGACTTCATCAACGTTGTCGAGGCGCCCGACGCAGAGACGATCGCCCGCGTTTCGGTGGCGCTCGGCGCCCGCGGGAGCGCGAAGCTCCAGACGCTGACGGCGCTATCGATCGACGAGTTCCTCGGCTCCGTCACGTAGCGACCGCGACCTCGGCCGCCAGGCCCGCGTTCGCCACGATCAGGTCACGATTGACCGCGAGCGTGCGTCCCTCGCTGCGCTCGTGCAGGGACGAGAGGACGAACGGGGTCACCTCCTGGCCCGAGACTCCTTGCTCGGCCGCGGCCCGTAGCGCCTCCTCGATCAGCTCGTCCGCATCCTCGATCGTCTCGTCCGCCGGGCGGCCCAGGAGGAGGGCTGCGCCGCCGAGTCCCCAGTGCGCGGCCGCGACACGCGCCGCCTCTGCCGCCGACTCGACCCGAGCCGAGACCGGCGGCCCACCGCCGGGGCTGTAGAAGCGGGGCAGCTCGTCGGTGCGGAAGCCGAGCGTCGGCACGCCGAGGGTCTCGAGCAGCTCGGCGGTGGCGGGCACGTCCAGCAGCGACTTCACGCCGGAGGAGACGACGAGCGCCTGTGTCCGCGCGAGCTCGGCGAGGTCGGCAGAGACGTCGGGCCTCTCGGCGTAGCCCCGGTGGACGCCGCCGATCCCGCCCGTGCCCATGAAGCGGATGCCGGCGAGTCGGCTGGCGGTGAGTGTGCCGCCGACGGTGGTTGCTCCGAGCGCACCCTGCGCGACGCAAGCGGCGAGGTCGCGCGGGCCTGCCTTGCGCGCCTCCGACCCGGCCTCGCCGAAGCGCGCGAGCTCCTCCTCGTTGAGCCCGACCACCACCGCGCCGTCGAGAACCCCGACCGTTGCGGGCACGGCCCCCTTCGACCTGACCTGCGCCTCGGCTTCGAGCCCCACCTCCACCCCCACCCCGGGTGGGAAACCGTGTGCGACGAGAGTAGTCTCGAGCGCGACCACCGGGCCGCCCTCGTGGAGAGCTTCTGACACCTCCGGCGCGATTCGGAGCAGATCGGTCACTCGCCACGCCCCAGCTTTGTGCGGGCTCGCTCAGAAGAGGTTGACGCCTTCCAAGAAGGGTGAAGCCGGACGTGTAGCGTGGTCACGGAACCGCCCCGAGCTGCTCGACACAGCGCGCAGCCGCTGTGAGGCCGAGCTCGATTCCGCCGACGAGGAACCCGGCCGCAAGGGCATCACCCGCGCCGGTCGTATCAACGACCTCGGAGCCGAGTGGCGGGTGAGCCTCGACCCCCACCGCAGTCCGCACCTCGACTCCGCGGGAGCCGCGCTTGACGATCGCGGTCTCTGCCAGCGCGTAGGCGCCGCCGACCATCTCCCACTCCGGCTCGTTGGCAAAGACGACATCGGCGCCGAGCGCATCGAGGTTCCCCCGGAAGCGCTCGGCCCCGTAGTCGCGGATCGAGCTCCAGGACGAGAGGTCGACGCTGACCGCCGCGCCGCGCGCCCGCGCCAAACGGGCGGCGGCGAGCGCAGCCTCGGCGATCGGCTCGGCGAGCAGGCTGTAGCCGGAGATGTGCAGCCAAGCGCAGCCGTCGAACCACGCCGGCTCGAGCTCGTCGGGCGCCAGCTCCGGCGAGACGCCGCGGTCCGTTGCCATCGTCCGTTCGCCGTCGCCACGGACGAGTGCGACCACGACGCCTGTCCTGCCCTCGGCGAGAGGCCCCACGAGCTCGACGTTGCGCGCCTCCAGCAACGACCGCGCCAGGGCTCCCGCCTCGTCGTCGGCACGCTTCGCCACGCAACGGGCCTCCGAGCCGAGCTCCGCCGCCCAGGCGGCCACATTGGCGGCCTGGCCGCCGGTGGAGAGGCGCGTTTCGACCGGGCTGTCGGCGCCGGGGGCGAGCGGCTGCGCCGTCCGGACGACCACGTCGAGCAGCAGATCGCCGAGCGTGCAGATCACCAAGGCGCCGCTTGTGGTGCCGTCGTCAGGACGTGCGGGCTCTGCCCGTACGTCCGTCTGAAATGACCGGTCGACCCGATTGGGCTAATCACAAACGGCGTCGAACGCGCCCCTCGCGGTGCCGACCTCGGGACGTAAGGGCGATGCCTGTGCGTCCGTCTGAGATAACTGGTCGATCCGACTGCGTTCATCGTGGCGTCGTACCTACAATCGTGGCATGGACAGGGAATCGCAGTCGAGACGCCTGCGGTCGTTCTTGATCGGCGGGCTCGTGGGCGCCTCCGCGGTGCTCGCCGCCGCCCGACGCAAACGCCCCCGTGCACGACAGACCCCACCCGGGCTCGCGGCCTTCGAGGACGCGCCCTGCTACCGCGAGACCCTGGAGCGCGAGCGGGCGTCGTAAGCCCCCGGCGCTATCCTTTGCTAGAGGCGTTTTCTATGAGCTCAAATGGATCGATCGGTCATTTCAGACGGACGCGCGGGCAGAGCCCGCACGTCCTGACGACGGCACCGCGAGCGGCGCCTTAGTGCCGATCTACGAGTACCGGTGTCCTCAGGGGCACGTGTTCGAGCTCCTTCAGCCGATGGGCGACCCTCAGCCGACGGTGTGCGAGGTGTGTGGCGAGGGCCCCGTAGAGCGCGTGCTCTACCCGGTGGCGGTGCACTTCAAGGGCTCGGGCTTCTACTCGACCGACTACGGCCGCGGCGGGCGGAAGAAGGACTCCGGCTCCTCCGAGGATGGCGCCGGCTCTGCTGATGGCGACGGAGGCGGCGGGGGCGCCGAGAAGAAGAAGGAAAAGAAGGAAGCCGCCGAGGCTTAGGAGCCGGGTGCCCGGCTGCCGAGGAAGCAGCCCGGCGGATACGTGTCGCCGCTCGGCGCAGGAGGCTGCACCGCAGCGCGGCCGAGCACCATCAAGATCACCTTCGCGTTGTCCTCGCTCGGCGTGATGTCGCCTCCGGTCGAGGTGCCGCCGAGCCGGCAGTGGATCGTGCGGCCCGCGCGGACCTTGACCCAGCCGAGCGCGAGGAACTGGTTCGCGGAGAGGTCGGTGGCCAGCGGCTTCATCAGGTCGCCGCCGATCAAGGGCATGCGCATGAAGGTGTCGAAGCTCGCAAGCTTGCTCATCAGCGCCTGGATCACCTGTTGGTTGCGCTCGCCGCGCGTGATATCGCTCTCCGCGGGATTGAGCAGGTTCTTGCGGACGCGAGAGTAGATCAACGCGCGGCGTCCGGTCAGGTGCTGGTTGCCCTTGGCGAAGCGCCAGCCCGGCCAGCGGGCACATCGTGCCTCGGTGCCGTAGGGACAGTCGAACTTGGAGAGGATCGGGCGCGTGACGGTGACGTCGATGCCGCCGATCTTGTCGATCAGATCCTTGAACTCGCCGAAGTTCACGACCACGAGGTGGTTGACCGGGAGGTCCGTGTAGGCCGAGACGGTTCGCGCCGCCAGCCGCGGCCCGCCGATCTGGAAGGCGGTGGTGATCTTGTTCGCGCCGTAGCCGGGGATTTCGACGCGGAGGTCGCGTGGGATCGAGAGGTAGTAGAGCCGCCCGTGGTCGGGGTCGGTACGTAGGAGCGTGATCGAGTCGGAGTGCCGGTCGCCGCTGCGCGAGGCCGCGAGCGAGTGGTCGGTCCCGAGCAGCAGGATCGAGCTCGGGTTCGAGAGCATGGAGCCCTTGTCCGGCGCGAGGGCCGCCTGGGCGGGCTTCGGCAATCGCTTGTTCGCGGCGGACACGCCTCCACGGAAGGTCAGGTAGCCGAGCACGCCCCAGACGAGGAAGAAGAGGACGATCAGCACGATCGCGATCGTGATCTCCCGGCCCCAGCGGATGCGGCGAGGGCGGCGGGTGGTCGGCTTCGGCCCCGGCCCGCGGTAGCGGCTCTTTCCGTCGCGCTCGGGGCGGCCCCGGGGCGGGGCTTTCTCAGGCCCGCCGACCGTCGGGACGCGTCCCTTGGTGCGACCGCCGCGGTAGAGGCGATACGGCTTCTCTCCACCGGGCGAGGCCATTCGGCGGCGTATGGTAGCCGTGCGTGCAGCCGCTTCGGGTCATCGGCGTCGACGTCGGGGGGACGAAGACCCTCTTTGCCGTCGTCACTCGAGAGGGTGCGATCGAGGCCCGGCTCGAGCGCCACACGGTGGTTTCGACGCAGGAGGCGCTCCTGGCTGAGCTGGACAGCGGTGTCGAGGAGTTGCGGGCGGCCCATCCCGACACGGCTGCGCTCGGGTTCGGCATCCCGTCACGCATCGACCAGCGCAGCGGGCGGGCGGTCGCCTCGGTGAACATCCCGCTCACGGACCTCGCCTTTCGCGACCGGATGCGCGATCGGCACGGGCTGCCGGTAGCGATCGACAACGACGGGAACGCGGCCGCGATAGCCGAGTGGAAGACGGGCGCCGCGCGCGGAGCGAGCTACGTGGTGATGCTCACGCTCGGCACGGGCGTCGGCGGCGGCCTGATCCTGGACGGACAGCCGTACCGCGGCGCGACCGGGAGCGGGGCGGAGCTCGGTCACATCGTGATCGACTTCGACGGGCCTCTCTGCGGGTGCGGGGGCCGCGGCCACCTCGAGGCGGTCGCTTCCGGGAAGGCAGCAGGCAGGGTGGCACACGAGCTTTACGGCGACAAGGGCGACGCGCGGGAGCTCGAGCGCCGTGCGGAGGCCGGGGAGGAAGAGGCGGTCGAGGCGATGGCGGAGATCGGCCGGCTCCTTGGCGCGGGGATCGCGAGCCTGGTCAACATCTTCGAGCCGGAGCGCGTCGTGATCGGCGGCGGCTTCGGTGCCGCCGGCGAGCTTCTGCTGGGCCCCGCGCGCGAGGTGCTGGCCCGCGACGGCTTAGCTCCCGCGCGTGAGACGGTCAAGATCGTGCCTGCGCAGCTCGGGGCCGACGCAGGCGCGATCGGTGCCGGGATGATCGCCTTCGAGGCGCTCGACTCCGGGAGCTGAGTCGTGCCCCTCGCGGTCTGCGCGACCCCGATCGGCAACCTCGAGGACGTTACGCTGCGAGTGCTGCGCGAGCTTGCCGAGGCCGAGCTCGTCCTCTGCGAGGACAGCAGGCACACGCGGGGCCTCCTCGAGCGCCACGGCATCCGGGCGCGCCTGCTCTCCTACCACGAGCACAACGAGGCGAAGCGAACGGCGGAGGTTCTGCCGCGGCTCCAGGCCGGCGAGCGGGTGGCGCTGGTCAGCGACGCAGGGTTGCCCGGGATCAACGACCCCGGCGCGCGGCTGATCGCCGCGGCGCACGAACTCGGGGTGCCGGTGACCGTTCTGCCGGGCGCCTCGGCTGTCGAGACGGCGCTCGTGGCGAGTGGGCTCATCTCCGAGCGGTACCAGTTCATCGGCTACCTGCCTCGCGGCGAGCGCGCGCTGGAGCAGCTGGCGGAGGAGCTCGCGCGTTGGCCCTGGGCGGTCGTCGGTCGGCGCGTCGCCGGCGGCCGCGGCAGACGAGAGCGGCGCAGCGGAGGCAGTCGCCGAGCTCGTGGCGGCGGGGCTGCCTCGGCGGCAGGCGGCCGAGCTGGTCTCCGGCTTGACCGGGGTGGCCCGCAACCGACTCTACCGCTCCTCGCTGTAGTCAGAGTTGACAACGCGCTACAGCCCTGCTACTTTTGACGACCGTTGGCACAACTGACAACGAGGAGGTGTCCGGTGCCGCTTAGACTGCTTCTCTGCGCAACGATCGTGACCGCGCTTGCCGTACCTGCATCCGCCCTCGGCTGGGCGTGGCCCGTGCAAGGACCGGTGCTGCGGCCGTTCCTGCTGGGCGACGACCCGTACGCAGCCGGACAGCATCGCGGGATCGACATCGGCGCCGCGCGCGGCACGCCGGTGCTCGCGCCGGCGGCCGGGGTCGTCTCGTTCGCCGGCACCGTGCCGGTGGGCGGCCGCACCGTCTCGATCCGGACGCAGGACGGCTATTCGGTCACTCTCCTGCATCTCGGCGAGGTGGCGGTCAGGCGCGGGGAGTCTGTGGCTGAGGGCAGTCTCGTCGGGATCGTCGGCCCGAGCGGTGAGGCCGAGCTCCCGGTGCCCTACGTCTACCTCGGCGTGCGTCGGAGCGCCGAGCCGAACGGATACCTCGACCCGCTGCTGCTCCTGCCGACCGAGATCGCGCCGGTCGGCCCGCCCGCGACCGGCGAACAGCTCACTCCGTCGGTCGCGCCTGCGCCGCAGGTGGTCCCCTCGAGGCCGGCCGGGACGATGCCGACGCCTGCACCGGAGCAGGCGCGGCCGCAGCCGCCGGAGGCGACAACGGGGGTGGCAGCCGCCTTTCCCGCTCGCCCAAGCGCGACCGTTCGCGCGGCCGGGCCCACCGAGGCTCCGTTGCAGGCGACCCACGGGCGAGCGCTCGGCGAGAGCAGCTCCCCGCCGGTGCGGGCTTTCCGCGAGCGCGGTGAACCCGTCTCGTCGCGCAAGCGCGGGCAACCGGCTCCCCGCGTGCAGGCTCGGCCGGACCGGAACGGAGCGCGCGTGCGGGTGCATAGCAAGCGAGCGGCCGCCGAAGCGATTGAGTCGCGTCGTGCATCGGCCTCGCGGCCGTCAGCCTCCCGGCCGTCGGGTGAATCAGCGGGCGGCGGCCTTTCCTTCGCCCCGGTCGGCGCGGCCGTCGCTGTGTTCGTGCTGGCCCTCTGCCTGCGTCTGCGGGTGTGGCGCCGAGGTCGGGCGGTCCCGGCGGGGAGCCAGGGGAGGGTTCGTATCATTGACGCGAATGAACTTCTACCTCACGACCCCCATCTACTACGTCAACGCGACGCCTCACATCGGTCATGCGTACACCACGATCGCGGCCGATGCGCTTGTGCGACACCATCGACAGCGCGGCGAGGAGACGTTCTTCCTCACCGGCACGGACGAGAACGCGTCCAAGGTCTATCGCGTCGCCGAGGAGCAGGGTCTCGACCCGAAGACGTACGTCGACGAGATCGTCGAGCACTGGCGCGAGCTGCCTAGGCGAGTCAATGCCGACTACGACTTCTTCATCCGCACCACCGACGAGGGCCACACGCGCTTCGTCCGGGAGTTCCTGCAGCGGATCTATGACAACGGCGACATCTACCAGGACGTCTACTCCGGCCTGTACTGCGTGGGCTGCGAGGAGTTCAAGAGCGAGGCCGATCTCGTCGACGGGCTCTGCCCCGAGCATGGCATCCCGCCGGAGCGCATCGAAGAGAAGAACTACTTCTTCCGGCTCTCCGCCTATCAGGCGCGTCTGCTCGAGCTCTACGACGAGCGGCCCGACTTCGTTCTGCCGCGCAACCGCTACAACGAGGCGCGCAGCTTCATCGAGGGCGGGCTGTCCGATTTCAGCGTCAGCCGCGCGGGCCAGCCATGGGGCATTCCGATCCCATGGGACGAGGAGCAGGTCACCTATGTCTGGGTAGACGCCCTGATCAACTACCTGAGCGCGCTCACCTACGCCCACGAGGGCGAGGATCTGCAGGAGCGGTTCTGGCCGCACGTCCACCACCTGCTTGGCAAGGACATCCTCCGCTTCCACTGCGTCTACTGGCCCGCGCTCCTGCTGGCGGCGGGCTACGAGGTGCCGCAGCAGCTGTTCGTGCACGGCTGGCTCCTGCTCGACGATCGCAAGATCTCGAAGTCGCTCGGGAACGCGCTCGACCCGCTCGATCTCGTGGACGTCTACGGCGCCGATCCGGTGCGCTTCTGGGCCTTGCGCTCGGTCTCGTTCGGTCAAGACGGTACGGCCTCGCTCGACAGCCTCCACGAGCGCTACGAGCGCGAGCTCGCAAACGATCTCGGCAACCTCGTCTCGCGGACGACGGCGATGATCGCGCGCTACCGCGACGGCCGGATCGAGCCGGGCGAGCCGAACACCGAGCTCGCTTCCGTGTTGGAAGCTCTGCGCGCGAAGCTCGTCGAGCGCTTCGATGCATACGACCTGACCGGCGCGCTCGAGGACGTGTGGGAGGTCGTGCGCTGGCTGAACCGCCACGTCGAGTCGACCGCGCCCTGGCAGCTCGCCAAGGACGAGGCCCGTGCGGCCGACCTCGACCGCGTCCTCTACGACCTCGCCGACGGCGTCCGCGCGGTTGCGGTCGCCCTCGCGCCCTACCTTCCGGAAACCACGCCCCGCATCCTCGGCGCACTAGGCCAGCCGCTGGAGCTGGACCTCGACCGGGTCGCGGCCGGCCGCACACCGGAGACCGAGGGAATCGGGCCCGCCGCGCCGCTCTTCCCGCGCGTCGACCTGCCGACCGCCGCGGCTTGATCGACACGCACGCGCACCTCGACGCGTGCGCCGAGCCGGCGGCGGAGGTCGTGGAGCGGGCGCGCGCGGCGGGCGTGGGACGGATCGTCGCGGTCGGCTCGGGCTTGAATTCCTGCCGCGAGACCCTCGCGATCGCCGAGCGGGAGCAAGGAGTCTTCGCTGCGCTCGGGATCCATCCACACCAGGCCGGCGAAGACGACGCCCTTCGCCTGGAGGAGCTCCGTGAGCTGCTCGGCCACGAGCGCGCGGTCGCGGTCGGCGAAACCGGGCTCGACTTCTACCGCGACTACGCGCCGCGTGACCGCCAGCACGAACTCTTCGAGCGCCAGCTCGCCCTCGCCACCGAGCTCGGCAAGGCCGTCGTCGTCCATACGCGCTCGGCCTCGGCCGAGACCGCCGAGGCGCTCGAGCGCTTCCAGGGCACCGTCGTCCTCCACTGCTTCTCGGCCCCGGAGCTCCTGCCGGTCGCACTCGAACGTCGCTACTACCTCTCCTTCGCCGGCAACGTCACCTACCCCAACGCCGAAGAACTGCGAGAGGTGGCGCGACAGGTTCCAGCCGACCGGCTGCTCGTCGAGACGGACAGCCCCTACCTCTCGCCCCAGCCGCGCCGCGGGCGCCCGAACGAGCCCGCCAACGTCGTCCATACCGCAGCCGCGCTGGCGGAGGCGCGCGGGGACGACGCAAACGAGCTCGCCGTGCGCCTCGAGGCCAACGCCGCGGCCGCCTTCTCGCTCGCATGACCGGTTCTGCCGCCAAGAAGGAGCTCGGCCAGCACTTCCTGGTCGACGAGAACCTGCTCGGCGTGATCGGGCGGCTGGCGGAGCTCGGCCCCGACGATGTCGTGCTTGAGATCGGTCCGGGTCTTGGCGTCCTCACCGCGTACCTGGCCGATCGCACCCGCCACGTCCACGCCGTCGAGCTCGACCGCTCGCTCGAGCCGCGCCTCCGCGAGGGCCTCGCGGGCCGGCCGAACGTCGAGCTCCACTTCGGCGACGCGCTCCGGCTCGACCTCGCTGCGCTGGAGCCGAAGCCGACGAAGCTCGTCTCGAACCTGCCTTACAACATCGCCACGCCGCTCGTGGCGGAGAGTCTCGACGGCCTCCCGGGCATCGAGCTCTGGTGCGTGATGGTGCAGCGTGAGGTCGCCGATCGCTTCTTCGCTCAGGCCTCGACGAAGTCGTACGGCGCTGTCTCGGTGCTGATCCAGCTCGTCGCGGAGCGAACCGGCTTCCACCCGGTCTCGCGCACGGCCTTCCGGCCGCGCCCCAACGTCGATTCGGCGCTCGTCGCCTTTCGTCGACGAACCGCGGAGGGCGACTGGGATCGCCAGTGGGTGAAGCAAGTCGTCGGTGCGGCGTTCGCACATCGGCGCAAGCGCCTTCCGAACTCACTCGAGCTGGCCGGGGTCTCCACCCGCGAGCGGGCGGACGCCGCCCTCGAGGCAATCGGGCGCGATCCAGGCGTTCGCGCGGAAGAGCTGGGCCCGCCCGAGTTCGTGGCGCTCGCCGAAGCGCTCGGCCGATGAGACGCGCTCCGGCGACTGCCAAGCTGAACCTCGCGCTCGTCGTCGGCCCGCGCCGCGAGGACGGCCGTCACGAGCTGGTGACGGTGCTACAGCGCCTCGACCTCGCCGACCGGATCTCGGTTGAGCCGGCAGCGCAGCTCTGCGTGAAGGGCTTCCCGGAGGACACGCTCGTTCGGAGCGCGCTCGAGAGCCTCGCCGCCGCTGCCGGAGCCGAGCCGCGCTGGGAGGCGAGGATCTGGAAGAAGGTTCCGATCGCGGCGGGCCTCGGAGGCGGCAGCTCGGATGCGGCCACCGCTCTCAAGCTGGCCAACGAGACCCTCCCCGAGCCGCTCCCGCTCGAGGCTTTGGCGGAGCTCGCCGCGAGCCTCGGCTCCGACGTGCCCTTCTTCCTCACCTCGGGGCCACAGCTCGGCCGGGGTACCGGGACCGACCTGACCCCTCTAGAGCTACCCCAGGACTACTGGGTCGTGCTCGTCCTGCCGCTTGAAGCACGCAAGAGCTCGACCGCCGAGGTCTACGCGGATTTCGACGCACGCCGCGGGGCAGAAGGCTTCGACACGCGGCGCGGGGTCCTGGACGGCGCGCTCGCGCGGGTGCGCCGGCCTCGGGATCTCGCCGCCTTGCCCCGGAACGACCTGGCGTCTTCACCGCTCGCCACGGAGCTCTCCGCCTTGGGTGCGTTTCGCGCCGACGTCAGCGGAGCGGGCCCGGGGGTGTACGGCCTCTTCCACCACCGGGAACAGGCGTCGAAGGCGGAGCGCGCGCTGCGGGCCCGCGGCAAGACCTGGATCACGGTCCCCACTTGGTACGGTTGACGCATGGCTTCGGATGAGTTCATCGAGCCCCGGAGCGTCATTGAGCACGGCACGACGCGGACCGGTCGCTGGCTGAAGGCCCGACGCATACGCATCGCCCTCTGGATCGCCGTGATCGAGGGCGTGATCGTCGCGCTTGCGCACGACTTCTCGCGCTGGACCGTGATCGCGATTGCGATTCCGGTGCTCGCGCTCTACGTCTTCTGGGGACGCCACGCCCGATCCGACACCGCGCGGCAGTTCACCTGGATCGCCGGTGCCTCGCAGGCACTTGCGGTCATCGTCGTGATCATGGCGTTCATCCTCAACTGGCTCGCCCTCATCCTGGCGGGGGTCTTCGCGGCGATCGCGCTCCTGTTTTTGTTCGGCGACCGAGGCTAAGCTGCCGCCGACATGGTGGGGCGTAGCCAAGTGGTAAGGCAGCGGGTTTTGGTCCCGCGATCCCAGGTTCGAATCCTGGCGCCCCAGCCATCTTCTCCGACGCTTTCCGATTCGTGATTCGTAGCCCTGGACACCTCCAACAGCCGGGGTTAGACGGCTCCAGCGGCAAAGCCGCCGCGGCCTCCAGACGGCATCGCAAGCGACGCCTCAGGTGACCGAGCCGAAGCTCGCAGCCGTCGTCCTAGCCGCCGGCCTCGGCACGCGCATGCGCTCCGAGACGCCGAAGCACCTGCACCCGCTGCTCGGGCGCCGCCTCGTCGACTGGGTGGTCGAGGCCGTCCGCGAGCTGGGGCCCGAGCCGCTCGTCGTCGTCGCCTCGCCCGGCTCGGAGGACACGTTCGAGGAGGTCGAGATCGCCGTGCAGGTCGAGCCCCGCGGCACCGGCGACGCGGCCGCTGCCGCCCGCGAGGCGCTGGCCCGCTTCGAGGGCGACGTGCTGGTGGTCACCGGCGATGCCGCCGCGATCAGCAGCGAGCTGCTCGGGCGGCTCCTCGAGACACACAGGCGTGAAGGCGCGACCGCGACCGTGCTCTCCTTCGAGCCCGCAGAGCCCGGCGCCTATGGGCGCGTCGTCCGCAACGCCGAGGGGGCGCTCGAGGCGATCGTCGAGGCCGGCGACGCCGATGAGGACGAGCTCGCGCTACGCGAGGTCAACTCCTCGATCTACGTCTTCGCCGCCGACAAGCTCTGGCCCGCGCTCGAGCGGCTCCGCCCGGAGAACGCCCAGGGCGAGCTCTACCTGACCGACACCGTCCGCGACCTTGCGGGGAGCGGCGAGCGGGTCGCCGTCCATACCGCCGAGGATCCGGCCGAGGTCGAGGGCGTGAACACCCGCGCCGAGCTCGCGGCTGCGGCCGCCCTGCTACGCGACCGGGTCAACCGTGAGCACATGCTCGCGGGCGCAACGATCGTCGACCCGGCCTCGACCTGGATCGACCCGGGCGTCGAGCTCGAGGCGGACTCGACGATCCACCCGTTCACCGTGCTGAAGGGCCAGACGCGGGTCGCCCGGGGCGCCGAGGTGGGGCCGCACGTGGTCGCGGCCGACGCCGAGATCGGCCCGGATGCGCTCGTCGGCCCCTTCTGTTACCTTCGCCCTGGAACCGTGCTGGAGGCCGGTGCAAAGGCAGGCGCGTTCGTGGAGATCAAGAATTCGCGCATCGGCGAAGCTGCGAAGGTGCCACACCAGTCGTACATCGGAGACGCGGAGATCGGCGAGGGTACGAACATCGGCGCAGGCAACATCACGGCGAACTTCCCGCACGAGCCCGGGAAGCCCAAGGCGCGCACCAGGATTGGGCGCAACGTCAGGACCGGCGTCCACAATGCGTTCGTTGCACCCGTGGAGATCGGCGACGATGCGTGGATCGGGGCCGGATCGGTCATCGACCAGGATGTCCCTCCGGAGTCCCTCGCCGTGGCGCGCGCGCGCCAGGAGAACAAGGAAGGCTATGTCCGGAGGAAACGGGAGGAATGAGTGAGGCCACACTTCCCGGGCTCGAGTCCGTCGAGCCGGTTCTGCCCGTGACCGAGCGCACGCCCTGGATCGAGCGCGGGCCGCAGAAGCGGCTGATGCTCTTCTCGGGCCGCTCGAATCCCGAGCTCGCCGAAAAGATCGCGGAGAAGCTCAACGTCAGCCTCGGCGAGGTCAAACTGAAGACCTTCGCCAACGGCGAGACCTACGTCCGCTACGACAACTCCATCCGCGGCAGCGACGCCTTCATCATCCAGTCGGGCTCGCCGCCCGTGAACGACCACCTGGTCGAGCTGCTGATCATGGTGCAGGCGGCCAAGCTCGCCTCCGCGAAGCGGATCACCGCGGTCGTGCCCTGGTACCCGTATTCGCGCCAGGACAAGAAATCGCGCCCGCGCGAGCCGATCACCGCGCGCCTCGTCGCCGACTTCCTCGAGGCGGCCGGGGTCGACCGCGTCCTGACGATGGATCTCCACGCGGGCCAGATCCAGGGCTTCTTCAACGTTCCCGTCGACCACATGACCGCGCTGCCGCTGTTCGCGACCTACTATCGCGACAAGGGCCTCTTCGGCGAGAACATCGTCGCGGTGTCGCCCGATCCCGGCCGCGCGAAGATGGCGCGCCGCTTCGGCCAGATGCTCGAGGCCGACCTCGCGATCATGAACAAGGTCCGGCCGGAGCACGACACCGCCGAGGTGAGTGAGGTGATCGGCAACGTCGAGGGGAAGGTCGCGATCATGAGCGACGACATCATCGTCACCGGAGGCACGCTGATCGCCGGCGCGAAGGCGCTCAAGGAGGCTGGTGCCACCGAGGTCTATGCGTGCGCGACGCACGGGCTGTTCCCCGGCAACGCCTTCGAAAAGATCTCCGCGAGCGAGCTGGAGGAGGTCACGGTCACCGACACGGTGCCGATCGACAAGCTCAACCGACCGGACAAGATCAGAGACGTGTCGGTTTCCAGGCTGCTGGCCGAGACGATCTACAACGTCTTCGCCGACGACTCGGTCTCCGCGATCTTCGCGGGCGAGAACCAGCTCTTCTAGCGTTCTCGCGCAGCCATGCGGGTTTGCGGGCGCGTTGCTAACGAGCCGCTAACGCGGGCGAAGGCTGCGCATCCTTGGGCGAGCTACGATGCTCGGCGGGGTCACGGAAGGGCGCCGGAGAAGCGAGAGCGCCAGTAAAGGAGGCACACGCCGGTGGCGACGACAGACGACGTATTCAATTTGCTAAAGGCAGTGAACGAACGGACGTTGAAGCGCATGGAAGATAAGACAGACGCCATCAACGCAGTTACCTTGAAGCGCATGGAAGAGAGGCTCGTGGCGATGCATGTCACGGTGGACCGGATCGCAGAGAAGGTCGGAGCCAGCGGGGCTCCGCCGCCTCCGCCGCCGACCTGAGTCCTCTGCTCGAGCGGTGCGGAACTGACGCCTAGATCAGCGCCGCCACCTGCTCGGCCGCCTCGACGTCTGACTGCGGGAGCAGATGCGCGTACACGCGGAGGACCGTTTCAGGACGATCGCCGATCCTGGCCGCGACGACGTGAACGGGGACGCCGTTGGTCAGTGCCAGCGTCGCGTGCGTGTGCCGCAGGATGTGCAGCGTCCCGGTTGTCAGTCCCGTCGCCTTGCGATGGCGCAGGAACGCCTCCGTGAGCCGTGAGG
>WNGA01022773.1_pt1 | contig 16993 bp, 22 predicted proteins | sample 5400061 | NCBI WGS metagenome assembly WNGA01 (sample SAMN13153366, study PRJNA577476) | soil metagenome | isolation source: 100 cm soil or saprolite under grassland replicate 2 | place: USA:California | collected 2016-06-15 | reverse complement strand
CACCACGGGTTGCCGCGTTGGCAGCCACTTAAATCCATGCGTTGGCACGGGGAAACTTTTTGTGCCGATATTTTCGCCAAAGGTAAAAAGCGCGCGATGCCGTCGCAGATATTCGATTGTCGATTTTACTCCCTTGTCGATCTTGATTTGCTCAACGGCAGGGTCGCTCTCGATGTAAAGAATGCGATCGGAAACGAGGAGGTCGTCATTAAATTCCTGCGTCCCGCAAACGTTCAGGATCGCGTCAGCATCCCGATAGAGTTGCCGGATTTTTCTTAATGGCAGCCCGGCAGTTGGATTGCCTGGCAAATAGCGCGCGCAAAACGCCCACCGATTTTTGAACTCGAATTCGCGTGATAGGCGCTTTAGAAGGCGCGCTGCGTAATCGAACTCGTCAGTTACTTCAAATGTCTCGGGGTTGTATGGAAGCCGCGCGGAGTCTTCTATGTAATAAACGTCGTGCCCGAGCCGTTGAAGGCCGACAATATAATGAACATGCTGCCAGATCACGCCCGCGATCGGCATCGAACCCATGAAGCCCATTACGACGATGCGCTTCGATTTCATTTTGGAACCACGAAGGACACGAAGAGCACAAAGAATTACAAAACGAAGCGTCTAATCCCGCTTTGCAGCTTTGTAACATTGAAATTGATAAGCAAACCTAACGGAACACTCGCGAGCCGCATGTATGTAAGGATCTGCGCTTGGTGAATTGGCAGAAGCGCTTCGATGCTTTTGATCTCGACGATGAGATCGTCGCTGATAAGTAAGTCGATCCGATAGCCGCAATCGAGCAAGATATCTTTGTATCGAACAGGCAGCGGTACTTCCATCTGAAATGCGATTTCGGCATGCGATAATTCACAGGCCAAGCACTGCCGGTAAGTCGATTCCAGTAGACCCGGCCCGAGATTGCGATGCACTTCGATCGCGCACCCGATCACGCTCCGTGACAATTCGTCAAACTCCATCTTCGTGTTCTTCGCGATCTTCGTGGTGCCTAAATCTCTTCACCACAGCGGCCGGATTTCCGGCGACGACTGTATTCGGTTGAACGCTTTTGGTAACTACTGAGCCTGCGGCAACAACCGAGTTTTCACCGATCGTGACGCCTTTCAAAATCACGGCATTCATGCCGATCCAGACGTTGTCTGAAATTTTAACAGGAGCGGTTTTCAGTTTAGGACGGGCCGGACGGTTTTTGAAATAGGGAGCAAGAGCTTGTGCATCGATCAGGCGCTGAGCAGGCGCAAGAGGATGAAAATCAGAATCGGCGATACCAACATTCCAAGAAACAAGACAATACGATCCGATTTCGATCTTTTCTTCGGCCATAATGAGCGCGCCGTTGAGGAGGGTGAAATCTCCGATGGTGCAATGACCATTCTCGCCGATGGCAAATGAGCAGCCCGCGTAACATGAAACGTGGTTGCCGATAATTACTGCGCGCGGCTCCTTGCTCCGGAGCTTTCGAAAGATTTGGGCCGTCTCGCAATAAAATCCCTCGCCAAACTCCACGTTGGACGGAACTGGCTCTGGCCACCAATCGGCTTCGACGTGTCGGTCTTCTTTAACGTTGCTCATGAGTTCGCATTCCTGTCATTCTGAGCGAAGCGAAGAATCTCTGATTGATTTTCGACTGATCGGCCCACGGAAATAGATCAGAGATGTTTCGCTTCGCTCAACATGACAGATGCACAGTGGACGGCGCGAGTGTTGAATGCTAAACACGAACACATCCGGCGTCGTGTCATATCGGGAAGTTTCCTGAAGCATAAAGTTTCGCATAAACGCCGCTGCGCGCGATTAGCTCGGGCCCGCGTCCTTGCTCAACAATTCGTCCGTGTTCAAGCACGATGATTTGATCAAGATTATGAATCGTCGCCAGGCGATGTGTTGCGATCAGAGTCGTCCGACCCCGCATTAGTTCCTTGATCGTATCCATAATCGCAGATTCGGTGCTCGGATCGAGCGCCGAAGTCGGTTCGTCAAGCAACAGGATGGGTGCGTTTTTTAGAAACGCTCGCGCTATTCCAATGCGCTGCCGTTGGCCTACGCTCAAATGCCCGCCCCTTTCACCAACGAGGCTGCCATATCCCTGTGGCATCTGCCGAATAAACTCGTCGGCCTGTGCCCGACACGCCGCCTCAATAATTTCTTCTTCCGTCGCGTCCGGCCGGCCATAGGCAATGTTTTCGCGAACCGTGGTCGAGAACAGCAACGTGTCCTGCAGCACGATGGCGATCTGTGCCCGCAAACTTTTCTTTGTGATTTGGCGAATGTCGCAGCCATCAAGTCTGATTGAACCCGTTGTTGGATCGTAAAAACGCGGCACAAGACTGAGCAGTGTGCTCTTGCCAGCTCCAGTTCCGCCCACCAGTCCAATGATTTGATTCGGATCGATTTGAAGATCGATGTTTCGCAAGACACATAGATCTGGTGCGTAGCCGAAATTTACCGCTTCGAATGCAATCGCGCCTTGAGCGGATGAAATGGCAACGGCGCCTGGGGAATCAACGACGTCGTCCTGTCGATCCAAGACTTCGAAGCATCGTTTCGCACCAGCAGTGGCGCCTTCCATTGCCCACGTCGTGTAGGTGAGCGACTCCAGCGGTTGGTAAAGCATCAGGAGATATGCGCTGAAAACCAGAAGTGAACCGAGCGTGAGCGTGCCCGACAGAACATGCAGGGTGCCGATGTAATACATCACTGCTGTGCCGACTACCATCAGCGTGCTGATCACAAGCGCGCTGTTCACGTTAGTCAAAGTCAGCCGCAGGTTGGCTTGTAAGCTCTGTCGCGCTTGTTGTTGGAACTGGCGGACTTCAAACTCCTCGCGCCCGAACGCATGCACCATCCGGATCGAGCTCAGCCCCTCCTGCGCTTGAGCCAGAACAGCGCTCTCCTGTTCTTGAATGGATGTCGATTCGCGGCGAATCCGGTGCGCAAAGAGGTAAATGGCGCCGACAACCAAAGGGACAATGCCAAGTGAAACCAGCGTAAGCTGCCAGTCTAGTCGCAGCATGATGACGAAGGTTCCGATCAACGTGACGATCGATGCGAAGATGTTGGTAAATCCCTTGTTGTAGATCGTCTGGATCGATTGCGAGTCGTAAGCAACGCGAAAACTGGAATCACTCGAGCGCCTTGCGTCATGGTATTTGAGCGAGAGCGATTGCAGATACGAGTACAGATCGGTGCGCAGCTTCAGCAACGCCTGTAGCCCAACTTTTACGAACAGATAATTTGTAATCCAATTAATAATTCCCCAAAGGAGCTGGATACCGATCAGTGCCAGACAAAGGAGCAGAACCCACATGCGCCAGTCTGAGCGTATCGCTGATCCTGCACGCAAGAAATCGTCAACGATAATCTTGAAAGGCCACGGCTTGAGGAGGTTCAGGGCGATTCCCAAAAGCGACAGGCACAATCCAAATATCGTTTGCCCCAGGAACGGTCGGTAGTAGCGAAGAACGCGCCGGTAGATCGACATTTGATTTTCGAATTGCGGATTGCGGATTTTAGACTGAACTAGGGCGAATTCATTCGGCTCGACATCGGGAGAATCCTCGACTTGGCCCGGAATGACAATATGCATCATCTTCTTGAGACATGGTTCAACTGGGTTCTGACGGGAGGTTATCTTGGCATCGTCGTCTTGATGGCAATGGAAAGCTCAATTTTCCCAGTGCCCAGCGAAATCGTCATTCCGCCGGCTGCATTTCTTGCGGCTCAGGGCAAGCTGAGTTTTACGGGCGTAGTGGTGGCCGGTACGCTGGGATCGTATCTGGGGTCGGCCATCACCTATTGGGCATCGCGATTAATCGGCCGGCCGCTTATCGTAAAATATGGCCGGTATGTTCTGATTGGTCCTAAAAAGCTGGAACAAGCCGAGCACTGGCTGGCCCGCTACGAAGCCGGCGGAGTTTTTTTTGCGCGGCTGCTCCCGGTGGTTCGCCATCTCATTTCAATTCCGGCGGGAATCGTCCGCATGAACTTCGGAATTTTCAGTTTCGTTACGATTGCTGGATCGGCGCTTTGGTGCTGGATACTGGCATATCTCGGCGACAAAGCGTATCGCGTCGAGCCTGAACTTCTCACAAGTCCCGAAGCACTGGAGCATTTCATCCGTCAACAATCGAAGGGAATTCTTCTGGTGATCGTGGTGTTTGCCGCTCTATACATGTTAACGCTTCGCCTGATGAAGCCACGCTCCGGTTCGTAGGCAGACTTGCCCAGCAAATACGAAATTCGACATTCGCGCTTCGAATTCTCTTAAATCGATTTCCAACCGGCACAGGCAAGCGGGTAGCGACCAGGCGGTTGGATGAGCTGTGAGCCGTAGATAGGCCAGGATATTTGTGTTTGAAAATTGAACAAAAGTGTCGCTCAACGGTCAGTTCTAAAGTGCACAAGGAGTGAATAACTGCATGGGATTTATGGATGAGATATTCGCAATGGGGAATGGCACCGGAACTGCTCTCGAAACAAACGGACACAATATGAAAAGACATCGGCAAATCTTCAAGCCGCGCTCCAGGCTCTCCTTTGGGGATCTTATCCTCGCGGTCAGTTCATGCACGAACAGCAGTAGGGAGACGGTGGCAACGGTCGCCGATCTTCTTGCCAGCGGCCAGGTGCGATTGCACGACAACGGACGCTTCCTGCGCGCAAAGGTCTGCTAGGCGGCCCGTTCGAATAGGCATTTTGACAAGTCGCTCCAGTATTTGATCGCTTGAGCGATTTTTTTGGCCTGCCGCCGCGTCAGAAGAAGACCGAAAGAAGAGACTCGCTCGGCTCGTCGTGCTGTAGTGTGCTGTCCTCAGCGTACTGGATGTTTTTGCACCGTGAGCCACCGCACTGCTCATCTTCGACGTCTAAAGCGCTGCGCTAAACAAAACAAAACACTTTTCGCGTAAGTCCGTCGCTTTTATCGTAATGCAGTGATCGACCGTTACTCCCGGCCAGAAATGAGCAGAATCTGGTCGGACGAACGCAAATTCCAGATCTGGCTGGAGATTGAGGTGCTCGCCTGCGAGGCGATGGCAGACCTGGGCCAGATCCCAAAGGAGGACGCTGCAGAAATTCGAAAGCGGGCGCGATTTTCGATTCCTAAGATTCTGGAAATCGAAAAGCGAACGAACCACGACGTGATCGCTTTTCTCGAAAACGTAGCTGAATCGGTCGGCCCGGCATCGCGCTGGATTCATCAGGGGTTAACGTCATCGGACATATTGGACACGACTCTTGCTGTCCAACTAACGGAGTCATGCCAAATTCTTTTGGACGATTTGGATTCAATGCGAACGGCGATTGGCAATCAGGCGCGCCGGTTCAAAATGACCCCGATGATCGGGCGGAGCCATGGTGTCCACGCGGAGCCGATCACATTCGGTTTGAAGCTCGCGCTCATGTATGACGAATTTGGTCGTGCGAAGGAGCGGCTCACGGAAACGCGCGAACGTATTCGGGTTGGTAAAATAAGCGGCGCGGTTGGCACGCATGCGCACATCGATCCAAAAATTGAGCGCGCGGTTTGCGAGAAACTCGGATTAAAACCGGCGACACTCTCAACCCAGGTCGTGCAGCGCGATCGGCATGCGGAATTTATGACTGCGCTCGCTGTGATTGCGTCCAGTGTCGATCGTTGGGCGACCGAGTTTCGGCACCTCCAGCGCACTGAAGTTCTAGAAGTGGAAGAATTTTTCGGCGAAGGCCAGAAAGGCAGCTCCGCCATGCCGCACAAGCGCAACCCGATTACAAACGAGCGCTTGAGTGGCCTGGCGCGCGTCATTCGCGGAAACACGGTTGTTGCGTTGGAGAACGTGGCGCTGTGGCATGAGCGCGACATCAGTCACTCGAGCGCCGAGCGAATCATCCTACCAGACTCGTGCATCTTGCTCGATTACATGCTCGTGAAATTGCGAGAGGTCGTAGAAAAATTGCAGGTCTATCCGGAACGAATGCAGCAAAATCTCGATCTAACCAAAGGCCTGTATTTCAGCCAATCGATTTTGCTTGCGCTTACGCGAGCGGGCGCGGAACGAAAAAGCGCGTACGAAGCCGTGCAACGCGCGGCTATGAAAACTTGGAAAGGTGAGGGAACATTTGCCGGAAACGCAAAACGCGAACCCGAAATCGTGGCGAAACTTTCGGCCGACGAAATCGACCGGCTTTGTTCGCTCGACATTCATTTCAAACATGTCGACGCGACGTTCAAGGCCCTCGGCTTGGAGTAATCATGCGGACTGCATGATGAAGACCGGCATCTTCGTTATTGCTGGCTCGCTTTGCTGCTTGCTTTGTCAATGCGCGCGACACTACGACCAGAAGGAAGCAGAGCGCTACATTGTCGAAAGTGAACGTCAGTGGGCGGAATCGGTAGCCAGTGGCGATCCAAGCGCAGTCAAACGGATTCTGGCCGATGATTTCCTAGGCGTGGATCCGAAAGGGAGGCTTTACGAAGGCGAAAATGATCGCCGACACACGAAATGCGCCGCAATATTTCGTTTCCAATCACGTTAATGAAGTCAAAGTCAGCTTTCATGGTGACACCGCAATTGCACATGGCGATGAATCCTGGGAACGACGCACGGGTGAGCGTGGACGCTTTGTGTGGACCGATACTTGGATTCGGCGCATGGACGCTGGCAAATCGTGGCAGCCGAAGACCTGATCGCGCCCGAGTCGTCTCGGTAATCAGCGGTAGCTACTCGTATCTTAGTGCCTCGATCGGATCGAGGTTAGCGGCGCGATAGGCCGGGTAGAGGCCAAAGCCAATTCCGATTGCCGAGCAGACGAGCAGACCGGCAATGGCCCAGCCGTACGGAAAGATTAGGTCCACTTTGAGCCACGCCGCCAGCAGATCTCCCACAATGATTCCGAGAATAATTCCCAATACACCACCGGCCTCCGAAATGAAAACGGCCTCGGTCAAAAATTGCCGCAGGATGTCGCGGCTGCGGGCGCCGATCGATTTGCGGACGCCGATTTCCTTAGTGCGTTCGGTCACACTGACCAGCATGATGTTCATGATCCCGATTCCAGCCGCGACGAGCGCGATGAAACTTATTACGAACGCGCCCACTCGCACGTATCCCGCGACGTTAACGAATGCGCTCTTGAGCGAATCGTTGCTGTAAATCTCGAAATCGTTCGGCTGATCCGGACGCAGTCGCGATGTTGACTGTGCGCTTCGCTTCCCCGTAATCCTCGAAGAACCGCGTGATCGGCATGATGCACAGGTCGTCCTGGCTTTGTCCGAACGCCGTCCCTTTCTCCGCGAGCACGCCAACAATCGTGTACGTGTGGCCGCTGACACGAATGACTTTGCCGATCGGCGTTTCGTGCGGAAACAGCCTCTTCTCGATCATTTTTCCAACAACGATCACGCGCCGCGAAAGATCGACGTCTTCATCATTCAAATTGCGGCCGTAACCGAGCGTGTAAGCGTTCGCGGTAAGAAAACTCCGATTGGTTCCGACAATGAGCAGGCTCGGAGTGGTCTTGACGCCATTGTAGACGGCCTGGCCTTTTACTTCGTAACCAAAACTCTTGAGGCAAACTTCTCGCGCCTCGCCTTCCATCAATCGATAATAATGCAGCGCCTGCTTATAAGTGATGTTGTGTCGATTCCGAAATTTTTCCTGCACATCGCCGCTTGCGCTAACACTGGCCGGATATTTCGCGAACTGAAAAATGTTCGAGCCGAGAAAGCTCAGCCCGTTCTCAATTGAGTATTGCAACGCGCCGATCGCAGTCATGACTGAGATGACTGAGAACACGCCGATCGTGATGCCGAGCATTGTCAGTAGGGAACGCAGCTTGTTCGCGCCGAGAGACGACCACGCCATCTTGATAATCTCGCTAAATAGCATCTCGACAACCTATTTACCGCAGAGGACGCGGAGTTCGCGGAGCAGAATCATAAGCTGACCTCTTCAATCAAACCGAAAACCCGTCGGCGCAGGCCGTGTTTCAACAGCTTAACATTAAAGTTGATCAACAATCCGATTTTCCAGCCGCCGAGCTTTAGATAACTGAGCAACTGGGCATCATGAATTGCCAGCAGCGAATCAATTGCTTTTATCTCAACGAGAATCCGCCCGACAACGATAAGATCTGCGCGATACCCGCACTCTAGTTTGACGCCTTTGTATTCCACCGAGATCGGAACTTGTCGTTCAAAGCGAATGCCGCGGATGCTTAACTCCCGGCATAAACACATTTCGTAAGTCGATTCCAACAATCCAGGTCCAAGAGCGCGGTGGACTTCCATCGCAGCGCCGATGATTGCATCGGTCAGTTCGTTTAAATTTTTTGCAGTCTCTGCGTTCTCTGCGGTTGAATGCTTATTCATATCTGAGCGCTGCTACCGGATCGAGGCGGGACGCTGTCCAGGCTGGAGCGAATCCCGAGAACAAGCCTGTCAATATTGAAACGATCATGCTGATGAGCACTAGGCCAACCGAGAAATGAATCGGAAAAGAGGGGAACGCCTTGCCGATCCCGAAGCACATTAGATAGGCAAACGCGAGTCCGATGAAACCGCCGAGGAGACAAAGCGCTGTGGATTCGATGAGGAATTGCAGCAGGATCGTTCGTCGCCGCGCGCCGAGCGCTTTGCGCGTTCCGATTTCTTTCGTGCGCTCTTTCACGCTGACGAATGTAATGTTCATGATGCCGATCGCGCCGACGAAGAGTGACAGCCCGGTGATGAACAGTCCCGCAATCGCAATTGAGTTTTTCACCGGATCGAGGGTGCTTTTGAAGGCCTGTTGCTCGTTGATTGAGAAATCGTCTTTCTTCTCCGGCGGCAATCCACGCACGCGCCGCATCAAACCAGTGAGCTCGTCTTTCGCATCGGCGAGCTTCGTCTTGTCCTTCACTTTCACGCGGACATCCGATTCGCTTTTGGCCGAGAAGTATTTGTTAAACGCACTCAGCGGCATGGCCACCATCGAGTCCCAACTGAACAAACCGAGAAAGGTGCCCAACGTCATAGCCGATGATGACGACACTAGCGCCGCCACGCGATTCGAGCTCGTTGAAAAATCGGCCTGCCGTACAATCGATCGTTGACGTTACGATGAAATCCGATGTTGTTCCGAGAATGAACACATTGTCCACCTGGTTACCGCCGTATTTAATTGAGCGCATCAAATTCGACGTCGGCACCGCTATCACCAGGTTTGAGTTCGGCGTGGCCGCGATCATCCGGTTCAAGGTCTCGGCGTATTCGGTCTTGATCTTTTTGCGATCACGGTAGTTCCACCAATCGTCCACCGGCTTCCACGGCCATTGCGTGACGTAGAGAACGTCATCACCCAGCACGGCCATGCTTTTATCGAAGCCGATCGAGATGCCGTTCACAGCAGTTCCCATTAATGTGACAGCGATGATGCCGATGATAACGCCGAGTGCCGTGAGCGTTGAACGCGTCAGGTTCGAGCGCATTTGCGCGGCTGCGATTTTCCAGCTTTCGGTCAGCTCGTAGAGAAAACGTTTCATGTTGATGTTGTCTCGGGAATCGGCAGGTCGAGCTCCGGAATAAAACCCGCGTGATCCATCTCGACGAGGCCGTCGCGCAAATGCACGGTTCGACGCGCGTGCGCCGCGATGTCTCGTTCATGCGTCACGAGGATGATTGTGTTACCGCGCTCATACAGATCCTCGAACAGCTCCATGATTTCTTCGCCGGTCTTGGAATCGAGATTGCCGGTGGGCTCGTCGGCCAGAATAATTGACGGTCCGTTGACGAGCGCGCGCGCGATGGCCACGCGCTGACGTTGGCCGCCGGAAAGTTCGTTCGGTTTGTGATGAATGCGATCGCCGAGACCGACATCTGTAAGCACCTGGGTCGCCCGTTCTATCCGCCGTTCGGGCTCGATGCCGGCATAAATTAACGGCAGCTCGACGTTGCGCAACGATGTTGATCGCGGCAAGAGGTTGAACGTTTGAAATACGAACCCGATCTCTCGGTTGCGAACGGCGGCAAGCTCGTCGTCATCCATTTCGGCAACATTCTTGCTGTTGAACTCGTAGCGACCCGAAGTCGGAGTGTCGAGACAACCGAGCATGTTCATCAGCGTCGACTTGCCGCTGCCGCTGGGGCCCATGATGGCGATGTATTCGTTGCGCCGAATCTGCAAAGTCACGCCGCGAAGCGCGTGAACGATCTCTTCACCCATGACGTAGTCCTTTGTGATGTTCTCGATGTCGATCACGATGGGACCGGCCTGGCGAACGTGATCGGAGGTCATCGTGTTCGAGTTTCAGAGTTCAGGTTTGAGAGTTCAGTTCTGAACTCCGTCGCGTGAGTCCTGAACACTACTTCATGCCTTCTTTGTCGTAGGCGACTTTCGCGCCATCCTTCAGTTTGCGGCTGATCGCGCTGTAACTTCCGGAAATCACTTCGTCGCCAGGCTGAATCCCGTTTTTGATTTCCGTGTAAGTGTCGTCGGAAATGCCGGTCGCCACTTTGACCATCTGCGCCTTGTTGTTCTTTTTCAGGAACACGACTTTCGCAATTTTGTCGCGCTCTTCTTTCTGCACTGCTTTCTCCGCGCGCTGGTTAACGAAATCGGCGTTGTTATCGCCTTTGTCGCGCTGCGCGAGCTTCTGCTTCTTCTTTTCAAGTTCTTCCGGACTCAAATTGCTGTCGCCGGTGCGAATGGTAACAGCCTGCATGGGCACGGCCACAACGTCTTTCACCTCGTTTGTCTGGATTTCCGCGGTGCAACTCAGACCCGGCTTTAACGTTACATCCGTGTCTTCAATTCGAATTTTTACTTCAAAGTTGGTGACCTCTTCCTGCGTACCGGCGCCGGTGGTCTTTCCAGTGTTAGCGATTTGATAAACAGCGCCGTGGAATTTCCGATCGCCGTAAGCATCTATTTTGACTTCGGTTTTGTCGCCCAGCTTTACATTCACGACGTCGTTCTCGTTCACGTCGACACGCGCTTCCATGTGACTGAGATCGGCTACGCGCATCACTTCGGTGCCGGCGAATTGTCCGGTGGCCACGAGCCGTTCGCCCTGTTTGCTGTTGAGAACTGTCACCGTGCCGTCGATCGGCGAATAGATTGTGGTCTTGGATAATTGATCGCGCGCCTGACTGGAGCCTGCCTCGGCCCGCTCGATCTCGTGCAGCGAACCTTCATACGTGTTTTTGGCGACGTCGTAAGCGGCTTGGGCACCATTGAATTCCTGTTCTGAGATCAGCTTCTTGTTGAACAAATCTTCGGCTCTTTTGAAGTCGTGCTCCGTTTTCAGCATCGTGGCCTTCTGTTGAAGGTTCGTTGCTTTCGCCGCGCTGATGGCTGCTTCCTGCTGTTCGACAAGAGCTTTGTACGAATCCGGGCGAATACGCACGAGCAGATCGCCCTTTTTCACCTGTTTTCCGTCGTCGACCGGCAGCTCGATGATTTCACCGGCGACCTCGGGAGAAATTTTTACTTCCGTTTCCGGCTGCACTTTTCCTGTCGCCGAAACCGTTTGCAAGATCGTTTTCCGAATCGCCTTCTCGGTTGTGACCGGAATTGGTTTCTCGCGCTTGCTCCAGATGATCGATGCGACAATGCACAGCAAGAGCAGTCCGATCGAACCGTAGATGATTTGCTTCTTGCGACGCGCGCGGCGCTGCTTCGCAGTTAAAGGCGCGGGCGCAGGGGTGCTTACAGCTTTATGCATGGCAGGAGCGGTTCTCGGAGTGAAAGGCTCAGGGTCAGTTGGTTGTTTGACCCTTGCAAACGAAATCCCGTTCACGACAACGTTGGGATGCAGTGAGAAACGATTTTGGATTCAGCTAATTGCCGCTTGCTTGGATGAGATTGATTTTGTCTGCCAATCCGACGGACTCGCCCCCCTGGCGAATCCGAATCTGCTCAATTGCCCATGCGGCGTGCTCTGCGATCAAAGGCTCCGGATCGGCTGCCGCGCGTTGCAGCGCGGGAATGTCCGACCAATCGCCAATATTACCCAAGGCGACGCAGACGTTGCGCAGGAAGCCGCGACGCTTAATTCGTTTAATGGGCGACTGTTTGAAAAGCTGACGGAACTCCGCGTCAGTGAGTTCCAGGTATTTGCGTAAGGACATGCCGTTCGTCGATTCACGTGCCGAGAACGCTGTCTCGTGAGAAGCTTGAGCGAAGCGATTCCAAGGACAAACATCCAGGCAATCGTCGCAACCGAAGATTCGATTTCCGATCAGCGGCCGAAGCTCCAGCGGAATGGAACCCTTCAACTCGATCGTCAGATAAGAAATGCACCGCCGTGCATCGAGTCGATACGGAGCAGTGATTGCTCCCGTCGGACACGCTTTAATGCAGCGCTCACACGTTCCACAGCGATCAGCGACTGGCTCATCGGGCGGCAATTCGAGCGTCGTCAAAATTTCCGCGAGGAAGAACCAGGTCCCCAGTCGTTCATCGATTAACATCGTATTCTTGCCATGCCACCCGGCACCGGCTTGCGCCGCGTAGTCACGCTCCAAAATCGGACCTGTGTCGACGTAACATTTCTGCTGTCCGCCGAATTCGCGAAGAAAATTGTCGACCTCGTCAAGCTTTGTCTTGATCAAATCGTGGTAATCATCGCCCCACGCGTAGCGCGCGATTCTGCCGGTAACCGCGGTCTCGGGGACCCGAGCGTGTTCACCTTGGAAATAATTCAGTGCCACGACCACGATCGACCGCGCGCCGGGCAAAACCTTCTGCGGATCGCAACGTTTCTCTTCGCCGCGTTGCATATAATGCATTTCGCCATGCGCGCCTTCGCGCAGCCACTCGCGAAATTCGGTTGCATGCGCCGGCTCGCTGCAAGCCGCTATGCGACACGAATCGAAACCAATCTCATGCGCGAAAGATGCGAGCCGTTCCTTTAATTTTTCGCGCGAAATCTGAATCATCGTGCTGTAGCCGGGATCGTTGATCCCGGTCTCCAATTGCGGCCAAGTTTCCCAAGCTTGCTCAAAATTGCCACGGCAACTTCCTCGTCTGTAAGCACCGATGTATCGACGCGAATATTCGCGACTTTGGCATAGAGTGGGAGGCGCGCCTGTAATATTTGCGCGAACACCTCCCGCGGATTGCCGCGTTGGAGCAGCGGTCGATTTCCAGATCGCGCCGCTCGTTCGAAAAGCGTTTCTTCCTTGCCGTCCAACCACACCACCACGCCGAGCCGTTTCAGGAAATCCAGATTATCTTCGCCTAATACGATTCCGCCGCCGGTTACGACAACGGTCTGTTTATCAGGTGCCATTTCACGAAGTGCTTGAGTTTCCGCTTCGCGAAAGACTTGCTCGCCGTATTTGGAAAAAATTTCGGGAATCGACAGTCCAAATTTCGAGGCAACGATCTCGTCAGTATCGAGCAAGGCAAACTGCGTCCGCCGCTGCAGGGAACGCCCAACGGAGGATTTCCCCGCGCCCATCATTCCGATGAGAACGATAGATTTCCCGGCCTGATTCACTGTCCAATGTCCCATCAACACCTGGCTTTAGCCAGGTGCCTTGAGCATACTCATCAGAGAAGCCGTTTAAACGGTTTTCGGTCTAGGAGACATCGCTCACCGCGCTGAAGCGCGGTGTTACTGGGGTAAGTTCGCTGGCGCGAACGAATCAAACGCCCTACAATTTGCCCATGCCTGAATCGAAACCTCTCGTCGCCATTATCATGGGCAGCAAATCGGATTGGGATACGATGCGTCATGCGGTGGAAACGCTGGACGAGCTTCGGATACCCAATGAAGCACGCGTGCTATCTGCGCATCGCACTCCGGATGCGACGACGGAGTTTGCGCGAACAGCAGTCGATCGCGGGTTGCGAGTCATCATTGCCGGCGCCGGCGGCGCCGCGCATTTGGCGGGAGTGATTGCTGCTCACACGTGGCTGCCAGTTCTTGGTGTTCCGATTCAATCGAAACTTCAGGGGCTCGACTCACTGTTGTCGACTGCTCAGATGCCGGGCGGAATTCCTGTGGGCACATTGGCGATCGGCGAACCGGGCGCGAAAAATGCGGCCCTGCTCGCGGCTGCAATTCTCGCGATCTCCGAGAAAAGCATTCGCGAAAAAGTGGAGGCTTTTCGCAGGAAACAGTCTGAGAGCGTGCTTGCCGCTAAGCTGCCAAGGTGAACGCGGTCATCCTGAGCGAAGCGAAGGATCTCACGCGCGAAGCTTGGATCACACTGCTTAACGAGCGTGAGCTTGCGCAGCTTGTGCCAGGTTCCTCGCTGCGCTTGGAATGACAGCGAGAAGTTCAGCGGCTCGATGCAAACCGATCTCCTTAGAACATCAACCGCGAAGGACCGCGCGAATGCTGTCGCGCGCGCGGTCACGTTGCTGCGCAAAGGCGAGATCGTCGCGCTGCCTACCGAAACTGTGTACGGCCTCGCTGCTGACGCGCTGAATCCAATGGCGGTGGCGAGAATCTTTGAAGCGAAGGAGCGGCCACGCTTCGATCCGCTGATCGTGCATCTGCCGAGCCGCGATTGGCCGATAGCTTCTGGCCGGGGCCGTTCACTCTCGTTCTGACCAAGCATGACATCGTCCCTGAGACTGTGACAGCAGGCCTCGACACAGTCGCGGTACGAATCAGCTCGGATCCGGTTTTTGCTGACATCGTGCGCGAACTGGACCGGCCGCTTGCTGCCCCGAGCGCAAACCGATTCGGACGCGTCAGTCCGACATCGGCTCAGCATGTGCTGGATGAACTCGATGGACGAATACCACTAATTATCGACGCAGGACCGACCGAGCACGGAATTGAATCGACGATTATCGGTATTTCCAACGGGAGAATCGAGGTGTTACGACGCGGCCCGATCGCGGCCGAGCAGTTGTCTAAATTTGCCAAAGTAAGTCTCGCCGCCCCGACGCGGAAAATTTCAGCGCCGGGACAACTGCCATCACATTATGCCCCGAAAACAGCATTGGAGTTGATCGACAACGCGGAATCATTTTCGCCAAAGAAAAACCAGCGCGTCGGCTTGCTTGCGTGGCATTCGATTGAATCCCAAAAAAATTTCACGGCAGCTCGTCGTTTGAGCGAACGAGAAGATCTGCGCGAAGCCGCGGCGAATTTGTTTCGCTACTTGCGTGAGCTGGACGCGCTCAATCTCGACCTCATCCTTGCGGAACGAGTTCCGTCTCAAGGACTCGGCGCGGCGATAATGGATCGGCTGGAGCGCGCGGCGCACGGCCGGCCTCGCGCGCAAGACAAGCCTGAATGAATCCTTTGAATAGCGGGTGGGGTTTATTCGGTTTGCTTTGAAATTCGGGGTGATACTGGCAGCCGACAAAATACGGATGATCGCGAAGCTCGATCAATTCAGCGAGGGCGCCATCAGGTGATGTTCCTGAAATCACGAAGCCTTTTGCGTTCATTCGATCGCGATATTCCATGTTGAACTCGTATCGGTGGCGGTGTCGCTCGGTTACCTCCGTTTCGCCGTAGATTTTTTCGGCCAGGGTGCCCTGGACAATCTTCGTTGGCCATGTGCCCAGCCGCATGCTGGCGCCTTTGTTTCGGATTCCCCGCTGCTCTTCCAACAACGAGATGACCGGTTCGGTCGCGTTCTTGTCGAATTCAGTGCTGTTTGCGTCTTTGATTCCACAGACATTCCTTGCGAATTCAATCGTCGCCACCTGCATGCCGAGACAAAGACCGAGATACGGAATCTTGTGCTCGCGCGCATAACGCGCAGCATTGACTTTTCCTTCAGCTCCGCGCACGCCGAATCCGCCCGGAATCAGAACGCCGGCCATATCTTTCAATTGAGCATCGACACCGTGCTCCAGCGATTCGGCATCGATAAGCTTGAGATCGATTCCGCAGTCCTCACTCGCGGCAGCGTGCGCGAGTGATTCATAGATGCTCTTGTAAGCGTCGCGGACCTCCATGTATTTGCCGACGACCGCGATCTTGGCGCGCCGTTTTGGACTGACGACGCGTTCGACGAATTTCCGCCAGTCTGCCAGATCAGGCGCAGGCGTTTCCAAATGCAAAAGATCGCACACCAATTGGTCGAGTCCTTCGGCATGCAGCGTTAAAGGCACTTCGTAAATCGTATGCTCGACGTCGCGCTCCTCAATCACGGCTTTTTCGGAAACGCTGCAGAACATCGACAATTTGCAACGCACATCGTGATCGAGCGGCCGTTCGGTGCGGCAAATTAACACCTGCGGCTGCAAGCCAATCTCGCGCAGCTTCGCCACGCTTTGCTGTGTCGGTTTTGTTTTTAACTCGTGCGCAGCCTTGATGTACGGAACAAGGGTGACGTGCATGTTCACGACGTTTTGTGGACCGACTTCGAGAATGAACTGCCGGATTGCTTCGATAAATGGAAGACCTTCAATGTCGCCAGTGGTGCCGCCAATCTCTGTGATCACCACGTCGTACTTACTTTCGTCGGACAGTTCGCGGATTCGATCTTTGATCACATCAGTGACATGCGGAATCACCTGCACGGTCTTACCGAGATAATCGCCCCGCCGCTCCTTTAAAATCACTGTCTCGTAAACCTGCCCACTGGTCAGGTTGTTGTGTCGAGTAAGAAGACAATTGGTAAAGCGCTCGTAATGTCCAAGATCGAGATCGGTCTCAGCGCCGTCGTTCAGCACGTAAACTTCCCCGTGCTGGAACGGATTCATCGTGCCAGGATCGACATTGAGATAAGGATCGAACTTTTGGAGAACAACGCGCAACCGGCGCGCTTCAAGCAGTGTGCCAAGCGAGGCTGCGGTCAAGCCCTTCCCTAATGAACTGACCACACCACCAGTCACAAAGATGTATTTCATCTGGAGGGAGCCTTCTGTTGTGCGCGAGCGAGTTTTTGCTCCAGCGCTTTGGCATCAGCCGGCGTATCCACGCCCGGCGAACCATGTTTTGTGATGAGCACATGAATTTTTACACCATTTTCCAACGCGCGCAATTGCTCGAGACTTTCAGCGCGCTCCAGCGGAGTCGATTTCCATCTCACAAACTGGAGAAG
>WNGA01010407.1_pt1 | contig 16995 bp, 13 predicted proteins | sample 5400061 | NCBI WGS metagenome assembly WNGA01 (sample SAMN13153366, study PRJNA577476) | soil metagenome | isolation source: 100 cm soil or saprolite under grassland replicate 2 | place: USA:California | collected 2016-06-15 | reverse complement strand
TGCCGTCGACCCACTGCTGCGGGCTGACCCCCGCACGCGCCGCTGCCTGAATCACCGACTGGCTGTGCTCGTCCATCCCCATCAGGAAGTGGACGTCGTCCCCGCGCAGCCGGCGATAGCGCGCGATGCAGTCGGCGCCGATCTTCTCGAGCGCGTGCCCCAGGTGCGGCTCGCCGTTCGAGTAGTCGATGGCGGTCGTCAGGTAGAACTTAGGCATCCGCGCCGGAGACTTCGCCCTTCAGCTTCTCGAGCGACACCACACGCGTGTCGCCTGCGTCGGTGCGGAGAGTGACGGTCTCGCGGAACACATCCACCGCCAGGACGCGCTCGGCCCCGACCGCGGTGCGCAGCACGCGTCCCTCCTTGGGGAACCGCTTGCGCGTCTGCACGTAGAAGTCGTGCTCGTAGCGCAGGCAGCACAGCAGCCGCCCGCATCCCCCCGAGATCTGCGACGGGTTGAGCGACAGGTGCTGATCCTTGGCGAGCGAGAGGCTCACCGGGCGCAGCTCCGGGAGCCAGCTCGAGCAGCAGTACTGGCGGCCGCAGCGGCCCACGCCGTCGAGCCGCTTGGCCTCGTCGCGCGCGCCGATCTGCCGCAGCTCGATGCGCGTGTGGAACAGGCTCGCGAGGTCGCGCACCAGCGCGCGGAAGTCCACGCGCTGGTCGGCCGTAAAATACACGGTGAGCTTCCTCTTGTCCCACTGCCACTCGGCGTCCGAGACCTTCATGGGGAGGGTGTGACTCTTGACCCGCTCCATCACCCGGCGCCGCACGTCCTCCTCCTCGCGCTGCAGCTGCTCGGCGACGGCGGCGTCGTCAGCGGTGGCGCGGCGCAGGATGTGGCGCAGGGGCTCGGCGGCGGGAGGAGGGGTCGCCGACTCGGCCAAGCTGCAACCGCTGCAGCTGCCGGCGCACTTCTTCGCGGCGACGGGGCCCACGGCCGACACCCGGCCGAGATCCTGCCCCCGGTCCACCTCCACGATCACGGAATCGTGCAGGGCGAGCGGCTCGGCGGACGGCCAGGAGAAGAATTCTTTCCGGTTCCCTTTGAACCGGACCTCGATGACGTCGGTCAACTCACTTCTCGCTCAGCGCACCCATGGAAAGGTACTTCTCCTCGCGGCGTTTGAGGATCTTCTCGATCTTGAGCTTGCGCAGCTGGCGCACGTGGCGTCGCAGCGTCTCGCCCAACGCCACGGCCGCGGCTTCGGGGTCGGCGTGCGCCCCGCCTGGCGGCTCGGCGATGATCTCGTCGATGACCCCGAGCTCCAGCAGGTCCTCGGCGGTGATCTTGAGGGCCTCGGCGGCCCGCTCCCGCTGGCTCGCGTCCTTCCAGAGGATGGCCGCGCAGCCCTCGGGGGAGATGACGGAGTACACCGAGTTCTCGAGCATCAGCACGCGGTCGGCGAGCCCGACGGCGAGTGCGCCGCCCGAGCCTCCCTCACCGATCACGGCGGTGAGGATCGGCGTGCGGAGCGTCGCCATCTCCACCAGATTGCGCGCGATCGCCTCGGCCTGGCCGCGCTCTTCCGCACCGAGCCCGGGGTAGGCGCCCGGCGTGTCTACCAGGGTGATCACGGGGGCGCGAAACTGCTCGGCCAGGTGCATGAGGCGGAGCGCCTTGCGGTAGCCCTCGGGGTGGGCCATCCCGAAGTTGCGGTGCAGGTTCTCCTTGGTGTCGCGGCCCTTCTGGTGCCCGATCACCATGACGCTCATCCCGTCGAGTCGGGCCCAGCCGCCCACGATGGCGGGATCGTCGCGGAACAGCCGGTCCCCGTGCAGCTCGACAAAGTCGGTGAACACCGTGCTCAGGTAGTCGAGCGTGTACGGTCGCTTCGGGTGACGGGCCACCTGGACGCGCTGCATCGGCGTCAGGTTCTTGTAGATCTCGGCACGCAGCTCGGCTAGCCGCTTCTCGAGTGGGGCGAGCTCCTTGCCGACGTCCACCGCCGTCTCGCCCGCCACGCGCTTCAGCTCCTCGATCTGGCGCTCCAGGTCGAGCAACGGACGCTCGAAGTCCAGCGTGTGGGTCGGCATGTCCTCACCCCCCGGTCCCCCTCTCCGCCATGCGGAGAGGGGGAGTGACGGGGTGACCTTCGGCTTTCACCAAACGAACGTGGTCCGGGCCGAGCAGCGCGCGCAGCGCCACGACCAGGTCGTCCGCCGCGTCGACGCGAAGCGAGCGGCTGCGCAGGCGGACGGCGCTGCCGCCGTTCCCGCCCTCACCCTCTCGCTCCCCCTCTCCGCCCCGCGGAGAGGGGGATGGGGGGTGAGGTTCCCACTCCACTAAGACCGGTGCGGGGCCGGGGTGGGCCGCGCACAGCGCGGCGACGGCGCGGCTCGCATCGGCCGGCGGCGACGCTCCGGGCGACCAGCGCAGCGCGATGCCGATCGCGCCGCTCGCCTTCAGCTCGTCGAGCGCCTGCGCGGTCTCCACGATGAACGGCGCTTGCTCCTCGTCCCGATCGCGCGCGCTGTAGCTGCCCGCGAAGAGCAGCGCGCTGTCGGCACGGATCACCTCGTTCAGCTTGGCCCAGGCTTCTGGGAACACCAGTGCCTCCGCGGTGCCGTGGAAGTCCTCGAGCGTGAGCCGCGCGTACTCGGCGCCCGACTTCTTCGAGATCTGCCGCTTGACCACGGTCACGACCGCTCCGATCCGCACCCGCTGCTCGCTCCACTGGCCGAGGGTCGCGGTCGTGCGGGTCCCAAACAGCTCCACCTCCACGCGGTACCGCGCGAGGGGGTGGCCGGAGATGAAGAAGCCCAGCACCGCTTTTTCGCGCGCCAGGCGATCATGCTCGGACCACGGGGCGACATCCGGGATGCGGGATGCGGGATGCGGGATCGAGGCTTGCTCACCGAACATGGCTACCTGACCTGCGTTTCGCTCCTCCTGCCGCGCCTGGGCTTCGCCGAACGCGGAGTCGAGCGCCGCCACGAGCTGGGCGCGGTGCCCCCCGAGTGAGTCGCAGGCGCCGGCGTCGATCAGCGCCTCGAGGACCCGCTTGTTGCAGAGCCGCAGGTCGATCCGATCGCACAGGTCGACCAGGGAGCGGTACGGCCCGCCCGCCGTGCGGCCGGCGAGGATGGATTCGATCGCGCCCGCGCCGACGTTCTTGATCGCGCCGAGGCCGAAGCGGAGCCGGCGGTCGCCGACCACCGTGAACTTGAACCCGGACTCGTTGACGTCCGGCGGCAGCACCTCGAGGCCGAGCTCGCGCGCCTCGTTGATGTAGCGCACGACGTTGTCGGTGTTGCCGATCTCGGACGACAACAGGGCCGACAGGAACTCGGGCGCGTAGTGCGCCTTGAGCCACGCCGTCTGATAGGACAGCACCGAGTAGGCCACGGCGTGCGACTTGTTGAATCCGTAGCGGCCGAACGTCTCGATCTGGGCCGCGATGTCCTCGATCCCGCGCCGATCGTGCCCCAGGGCGAGGGCGCGCTCGACGAAGCGGCCCAGCTCCTGCTGGATCAGCTCCTTGTCCTTCTTCCCCACCGCCTTGCGCAGCACGTCCGCCTCGGCGAGCGAGAAGCCGGCGAGCAGGTTGGCGATGCGCATCACCTGCTCCTGATAGGTGATCACGCCGTAGGTGGGCTGGAGAATCTGCGCCAGCGCGGGGTGCGGGTAGCGCACCGGCTCCCGGCCGAGCTTGCGGTTGATGAACACGAGGTGCATCCCGGTGTCGAGCGGGCCGGGACGGAGCAGCGCGTTGGTCGCCACCAGATCGTCGAACCGATCGCACCGCATGCTGCGCAGGCAGTCGGTGGCGAGCGGAGACTCGAACTGGAACACGCCCGCCGTGCGGCCTGAGCCGAGCAGCTGGTAGACCTGCGGGTCCTCGAGGTCCAGCGCGTTCATGTCGAGGGTGACCCCATGTCGCTCCGCGACCATCCGTACCGCGTCGTGGATCACCGTCAGCGTGCGGAGGCCGAGGACGTCGATCTTCAGCATCCCGACCTGCTCGAGCGCCACCATGTCGTACTGGGTGATGATCGCCTCCGCCTCCTGCGGGGCGAGGCACACGGGGACGTAGTCGGTGAGCGGGCCCGGGGCGATGACGATACCGGCTGCGTGTACCGAGGCGTGGCGCGCCAGCCCTTCGATACGGGCCCCGAGCTCGAGGATCTTGCGGACCCGCTCGTCCTGGCGAGCGAGCTGTCGCAGCTCGGGGGACTTCTCGGAGGCCTCCGCGAGCGACACCGAGATGCCCGGCCCGGCAGGGATCATTTTCGTGAAGCGGTCCACCTCGCCCGGCTCGACGCGCAGCGTCCGGGCGACGTCGCGGAACGCGGCGCGGGCCTTCAGCGTCCCGAAGGTGATGATCTGTCCGACCGAGTCCCGCCCGTAGCGCTCCCGGATGTACTGGATCACCTCGCCGCGCCGCTCGAAACAGAAGTCGAGGTCGATGTCCGGCATCGAGATGCGCTCGGGATTCAGGAACCGCTCGAACAACAGGTCGAACTTGAGGGGATCGATATCGGTGATGCCGAGCGCGTACGCGACCAGCGAGCCGGCCGCCGAGCCGCGTCCCGGCCCCACCGGAATGCCGCGGTCCTTCGCCGCCTTCACGATGTCGTAGACGATCAGGAAGTACCCGGCGTAGCCGGTGTGCGAGATGACCTGCAGCTCGTAGTCGAGCCGCTCGTGGACCGCCTGGGGGAGGGGGTCCCCGTAGCGCGCCGCCGCCCCCGCGCGTGCCAAATGCACGAGCAGGTCGTTATCCGACGCGAACTCCGCCGGGCGTGGGTACTGCGGCAGGAAGTAGCGCTTCTCGAAGTCGAATTCGCACAGCTCCGCCACGCGCTGGGTTTCCGCCGCGACCTCCGGGTGGTCCGGGAACAGCGCGCGCATCTCCCGCTCCGACTTGACGTAGCTCTCCTGGCCGAAGAATCGGAAGCGGTTGGGATCATCCAGGTCCTTGCCCGTGCCGATGGCGAGCAGGACGTCGTGCGCTTCGGCGTCCTCTTTCCTTAAGTAGTGCGCGTCATTGGTGGTGACGACGGGAAGGCCCAGCTCCCGCGCCAGCTGGAACATCCCGGCGGCGACGGTCTTCTCGTCCGCAAGACCGTGGTCCTGCACCTCGAGCCAGAAGCCGTCCGGACCGAACACGCGGGCGAAGTACTGGGCGCTCGCCTTCGCGGCTTCGTAGTTCCCCTGCCGGAGGTACAGGGCGATCTCGCCCGAGAGGCACGCGGCCAGCCCGATCAGCCCACCCGAATACCGCTCGAGCACCTCGCGGTCGATGCGCGGCCGGCGGTAAAAGCCCTCGAGGAATCCGATGGACGAGAGCTTGACGAGATGCTCGTAGCCGGTGCGGCTCCGCGCGAGCAGCACGAGATGGGAATACGGGCCCGGTGCCTCGGGAGGGGGGCGCTCGCGCTTGTGGCGGTCGCCGAACGCGAGGTACGCCTCGAAGCCGAGGATGGGCCGGATCTTCCGCGCCCGGGCCTCGGCGTACAACTGCCACGCCCCGTGCAGGTTGCCGTGATCGGTGAGGGCGAGCGAGTCCATGCCCAGCGCCTGGACCCGGTCGAGCAGTTCGGGGATCCGGTTGGCGCCGTCGAGGAGAGAGTACTCGCTATGCGTGTGGAGGTGAACGAAAGCCATACGGCTAGCGGAAGATATCGGCGCTCCAGCACATTGTCAAAAGCGCGTTGCGCCGGATATTTTGCGGGCCCATGCGCCCCATGCGCTCAATCGCGAGCCTGTTCGCGCTGGGCCTGATGATGGCCCTTTTTCATCGCGTGACCGCGGGCGCTCCGCTCGAGGCACGCGCGACTCTGGCGCTCGGGTTCCTCCTGCTTGCCGCGTACGTCGGTGGTGAGCTCGCGCGGCGCGCGCGGCTGCCGCGCCTCACGGGATACCTGCTCGTCGGCTTCGCCGTGGGCCCGTGGCTGGGGCTCGTGCGGCGCGAGGAAGTGGACGCGCTCCGCTTCCTCCAAGACGCCGCCGTGGCGCTGATCGCACTCGCCGCGGGATTGGAGCTGACGCTCGAGTCGCTGCGCCAGGGGGGGGGCCGCGTCGCCCTCGCGCGCCTTGCGACCGGCTCGATCGTGCTCCCCTTCGCGGTCGTCACGCTCGTCGTGCTGTCGGTGGCCCCCTGGTTTCCGCTTACGGTGCATCAGCCGCGCGGTGATGCGGTGGTCGTAGCGCTCGTGCTGGGCACTATCGCGGTGGCGTCGTCCCCCGCCCTGACGATGGCGATGATGAGCGAGCTCGACGCAAGCGGACCCGTGGCGCGCGCACTGCTCAGCATTGCGGTCGTGAAGGACGTCGCGGCCGTCGTCTTGCTCGCGCTGGTCCTCGCCAACGGCCGGATCCTCGCCAGCGCCGGCGCCCTGAACATGGGGGTTGCGGGGACGGCCATGCTGCAGCTCGTCGGCTCGGCCGCGGTGGGCACCCTCCTGGGGTTCGCACTCGGCCGCTACATGAGTCTGGTGCGGCGGGACTCGGGCGTGTTCCTCGTAGCCACGGCGTTTGTCGCCGCCGAGGTGGCGCGGCTCGTGCATCTCGAGACCCTGATCATCGCGCTCGCCGCGGGGTTCTATCTCGAAAACTTCGCGCCGGTCGAGGGCGAGCGGCTGCGTCGCGAGCTGAAACGCGGGTCGCTGCCGGTGCATATAACGTTCTTCGCCTTGACCGGTGCGGGGCTGCGGGTCGGCGTGCTGGCGGATCTGTGGCCCTGGATCCTGCTGCTCGTCGGCCTCCGGCTCGTGGGCCTGCGGTACGGCCTGCTCTGGGCGGGGCGGCATCCGAGTGTGACGCCCGCCCTGGCGCGGGAGGGTTGGCTCGGGCTCATATCACAGGGCGGGATGGCGCTGGGGCTCGCACAGCTCGCCCGGCGAGCGTTCCCGGAATGGGGGGTCTCCCTCGAGGCCCTGATCGTGGCGATGATTGGTGTTCACGAGGTGGCGGGACCCATCTGCTTCCGCACGGCGCTCGTGCGCGCCGGAGAAATCAAGGAGACACGTGATGCCGCAGCGCCGGTGGATGGTGGGACTGTCGTCGCTGGTCGCGGCGGCCTGTAGCTCGAGTCCGGTGACGCAGCCGCCGCTGGCGCCGTGCACGGCGACGAGCGGCGGGCAGGTCTCCCTGGGGATCGGCGCCTACACGGCGGTCGACCCGACCCAGACGGCGGGGTGCGCCGTCTTCCCGGCGAACTTTGTGGGGGGACCCACGATCGAGTATCTCGTGGTGCCGCAGTCGGCCTCGAGCATTCCGGACGATTCGCAGGCGTTCAAGTTGGGCGGCAACCCGCTCGCCGCCCCCCCCGCACCCGCGCCGGGCGCCCCGCTTGCCGCGCTCGCTGGGCCGAGTGTCGGTCAGCAGTTCGATCTGCGGTTGCGCCTGGCCGAGCGGGAGTTCGCGGCGCAGGTGCCGCGGCCGCTGAGGGCACCGCCCCGGGCGCCCGCGCTGGTGACCCCTGTGGACTCGGGCGACGTCCGCACGTTCAAGGTGTGCAATGTGCTGACGTGCGACCCGCGCAAGCCGAGCACGCTCACGTCGGTGGGGGCACGGGCGCTGAAGGTGGGCCAGCATATCGCCATCTTCGTGGACACCTTGGCGCCGCCGCCGGGTCTCGCCCAATCAGACGTGGACAACCTGCGTGCCGTCTTCGACACCCGGCTGTACGAGACGGACACGCTGGCATTCGGCGGCGAGTCCGATATCGACAACAACGGCATGGTGATCGTACTGATGACGAACCTGGTGAACAAGCTCGTGACGTCGTCGCAATGCGCGACCACCGGCTTCGTGGCGGGGTATTTCTTCGGCGCCGACCTGATCACGACGCCGCCGTTCGCGACCGGGAACAACGGCGAGATTTTTTATTCGATTGTTCCCGACCCGTCCGGCACGCTCAGCTGCGTGCACTCCGTCACCGGTGTGACGCAGCTCGTGCCGGTGACGTTCGTGCACGAATTCCAGCACATGATCAGCTTCAACCAGCACTTCCTGGTCCGGGGCGACTCCCCGGAAGATCTGTGGCTGAACGAAGGGCTGTCGCACTACGCCGAGGAGAACGGCGGGCGGACGTTCCTGGCATCGCCCCCGGACACGGCGACCTTCTGCCGCTACGCCTTCGGGGATCTCTATAACTCGGCGCAGTACTTCACCGCGCCGCAGAACTACTTCCTGGTCGACACGGCCGGTATCGGAGGCCTCGCGAACCGCGGGGCGTACTGGCTGTTCGTGCGCTATCTCGTGGACCAGGTCAGCGCTACACTCGGGTCGGCCGACTCGGTGACACGGCGGCTGGACAAGACGGCCCTCACCGGCGCAGCGAACGTCAGCAACGCCACGGGAGGCACCGCGTTCCCGACCGTCCTCGCGCGCTGGGCGCTCGCGAATTACGTCTCCGATCTGCCCGGGTTCACTGCGCCGCCCGAGCTGCGGTACGTGACGTGGAAGTTCCGGACGGACTATCAAACGATGAAGACCACGTGCGGGACCTTCTTCAACACGAGCAGCCTTCCCAGCCAGTTGCCGCTCGCCCCCCCCCTCCTCGACGCCCCCTCGGCACAGGTGGCCGGCATGCTGCACGCGGGGTCGGGAAGCTACTACCGGCTGCAGCAAGCGGCGGGTGGGTCGAGGTTCACGTTGCTGTTTTCGAACAGTGCGGGTGGGGCTCTTCGGACGTCGTTAGCGCCCGTGTTGAACGTGATACGCATTCAGTAATGAACGGGCGTCACGACGGTGTCACGCGACGACTTCTCGTGACGCTTCTCTGCAACGCTGTTATGGTCTCCGGGCTCTCCGCCCAGGCCGGGAGCTTGCTGGCCGTGCTACCCGGCTCCGCGCGCGCGGCGGGCATGGGGGGCGCGGGGGCGGCGATCGTGGGCGACGCCGGCGCCATCTTCGCGAACCCCGCGGCGCTCGCCACCGTCCACCACCTCGCCATCGAAGCATCGTACGAGTCCTACCCGTCGGGCACGACCCTCTCGACTGGAGCGCTGGCGCTGCGCGTCAGCCGGTTCACGTGGGGAGTGGGCGCGGCGGCGCTCGGGCCGAGCTACACGTCCGCCGATTTGCTCGGCGCCTCGTCCCTCGTGTTCCGGACGGGACTCGTGGCGCTCGGGGCGACCGCCAAGTACGCGCGCGAGACCGCCGGAGGGGGGGGCGCCCGGGTCGACGCCTGGGCCGGGGATGTGGGGCTCGCGATCGCCGTCTTCGACCTGATGGCACTGGGCGTGAGCGTCCAGAACATCGGGGGCGACTTCGGTCAGGCGGCTGGAGGGTTGCATCTCCCGCGCCGCACGCGCGCGGGGTTCACGCTCAACTATGTCGATCCCCAGGGCACGCTGCGGCTGCTCACGACGCTCGAGGGCCAATGGCCGTCGGGGGAGAATGCCTTCATCGTCTTGGGCGTGGAGAGCGGCGTGGTGACACGCGGCATGGGGGTGCTCGGCCGCATCGGATACGTCGGGCACTCAGGCGTGACGAGCGCATCGCCGTTCACCGCGGGCGCTAGCGTGGAGCTCGGGGGGGGGCGCCTGCATCTCGACTACGCGTACCAGGCGGACGACGCGCTCGGCGCGAGACACCGCATGGGGCTGCGATGGATGCCGTGATCGAGCGCCGCCCGCCGAACTGGCGCCGGGTGGGGCGCCGCTTATTGGCGTGGGTGCTGATCGGCGTTCCGGTCGTGCTCGCGGTCGCGCTCGTGGCGAGTGCCGACGCGCGCTACCTCGCACGCGCCGGCGTCGAGGAGGCCCGGATTCTCCTCAAGCGGCGGGCGATCGCGAAGCTCACCGCCGATCCGCAAACCGATCCAGCGTTACGCCAGCGCCTGCAGCTGGTGCTGGCAGCCCGTGCGTATGCGGCGGATTCGCTGGGTCTCCTGGTGGGCGAGACGTTCACGAGCTACGTCAATGTCGGCCGGGACACCCTGCTCCTCGTGCTCTCCGCGTCCCGCCGCGAGCGGTTGCGCGAGTATGTCTGGCGCTTCCCGATCGTCGGCGCGGTGCCGTACAAGGGCTTTTTCGACTTCACCGCGGCGCGTCGCGCCGCCGCAGAGCTGGAGCGGGACGGACTCGACACCTACCTCCGTCCCGCCGGGGCATTTTCGACGCTCGGGTACTTTTCGGACCCGCTGCTGTCGACCGTCATGGAGCGCGACACGATGGAGCTCGTGGCCACCGTCATCCATGAGCTGGCCCACAACACGCTGTACTTGAAGAGCCAGACGCCGTTCAACGAGAGCTTCGCGAGCTTCGTGGGGTACCGCGGGGCCCAGGCGTTCTTTCGTTCGCGCGGGGACACCCTCGACGCCAAGCGCGCCGCGGGGCGCTGGCGGGACGAGCGCACCCTCGACCAGCTCTACGCGGAGCTGGCCCGCCGCCTCGACTCGGCGTATGCGGAGGGACCGACCGGGCCGGCGCTCGAGCGGGCCCGCGCCGCGCTCTTCGGCTGGGCGCGCGCCCAGCTGACGGGTGCGGTGGGGCAGTCCCTCGAGACCTACGACTGGCGCTGGTTCGCCCGGGCGCCCCTCAACAACGCCGTGGTCATCGCCCAGCGCCTCTATCGCATGAACCTGAATCTGTTCGAGGACGTCTACGTCCACTCGAACGCGGACTTGAAGGAGACGATCCGCGCGATTCAGGTGCGGGTTTTCACGCAACCGGGGGAGGACCCCTACGAGGCGCTGTATTCCAGAGGAGGCGGGTGACGGGTCGGAGAATTCAGTTGCCCCGCAGCCGCTCGGCCTCAGCCACCCGCTGCAGTGCGATCGCATAGGCCGCCGTGCGGAACGTCACCCCTTTCTGCTTCGCGAGGTCGCGCACCCCCGTGTAGGCCTTCGTGATGGTCGCCTGCAGCTCGCGATTCACCTGCTCGTGGGTCCAGCGGTACTGCTGGAGATTCTGCGCCCATTCGTAGTAGCTGACGGTCACGCCGCCGGCGTTCGCGAGAAAGTCGGGGATCACCGGGATGCCGCGCTCTTCGAGGATGAGATCGGCGGTCGGCGTGGTGGGCTCGTTGGCGCCTTCCACCACCACTTTGCAGTCGATGGTTCGCGCGTTGGCTTCCTTCGTGATGACGCCGCCGAGCGCCGCGGGGACGAGCCAGTCACAGGGGACGGTCCAGAGCTGCTCGTTGCTGACCGCGTTGCCGGCCTTCCATTCCGAGACCGGTTTCCGGGCGGCCGCGTGGGCCAAGAGCCCCGGGATGTCGAGACCGCCTTCGTTCACGACCCCGCCGGAAACGTCGGAGACGGCGATGACCTTCGCGCCGGCCTCGGCCTGCAGCAACCGCGCGAGGTGCCCCCCGACGTTACCGAACCCCTGGATGACCACACGGCTCCCTTTGAGCGGGATGCCGAAGTCGCGCGCGTATTCCATCATCACGTACATGACCCCGCGACCGGTGGCCTCCTCGCGGCCGAGCGAGCCGCCGAGCGAGATCGGCTTCCCGGTCACCGCCGCTGGCGTGTAGCCGTGACGGCTCGAGTACTCGTCGAGGATCCAGGCCATGACCTGCGCGTTGGTGGCGACATCGGGAGCCGGGATGTCGCGGTAGGGCCCGAGCACGATGGAAATACGCTGCGTGAAGCGACGGGTGAGGCGTTCCAGCTCGAGCTTCGAGAGTCGCTTTGGATCCACCGCGACGCCGCCCTTCGCGCCGCCGAACGGGATGTCCATGAGCGCGGTCTTCCAGGTCATGATGGTCGCGAGGCCCAGCACCTCGTCGTGGTCCGCGTCCGGATGGTAGCGGATGCCGCCCTTGCAGGGGCCGCGCGCCCCGTTGTGCTGGATGCGGAAGCCGGTGAATACCTCGATCCGCCCGTCGTCCATGCGCACCGGGACTTCCACCTGGACCTCGCGGAACGGCCGCATGAGGATGCGCCGCATGTAGTCATCGAGGTTGATCAAGTTGGCGGCGCGCTCGAACTGGCTGTCGACGATCGACTTTCCCGTCATCGTGCGGGCGGATCGGCCGGTGGCGGGGGCGGTCAACGGACCTACTCGCGGACGAGGCGGCGATTCGCCAGGCGGCCGGCCGGATGCTGCGCTTCGGACAGCGCGTGGGGAATATTCACCCCGCGCGGTCGGCGGCCCGCCGCGTCGGCCAGCACGCCGATCACGTCAGCCCCCTCCCCCGGGGCCCAGGGCTCAGGGGGGGGGACGTGCTCGAGCACGAACACCAGGCCGGTTGCGTGCTCCGCCACGGCGGTGGTCAAGGTGGACCATGGACGATCTGGCCGAATTGCCAGCCCGAATCCCGCACGAGGTCGACGAATGCGGCGCCGAGACTCGCATCGTCGGGGACGGCTGTGGCGTCGTCGGACGCGAGCACGACCGTCCCGGTCTCGGCGAACCAGCGCTCGGCGGGGGTGAGCCCATCGGGCCGGCGCGGAGCGTAGAACGCGTAGCGCCGGGTGGCGGCGATCTCGCGCTCCGCCGCGACGCGCTGCTCCGCGTGCTCGGCCGCCTGGGCGGCCCCCTCGTACGCCACTTCCGCGGCCTGGTAGCGCCCCGCGTCTCGCAGAATCCGTCCGCGCAGCCGCAGCGTCTCGGTGTGCGGCTCGAGGGCGAACGCCCGGTCGAGCGCGAGCAGCGCGCGGTTTCGGTCGCCCAGCCGGAACGCCGCATAGCCCAGCTCGTGCCATACGAGTGCGAGGTCTGGATCGAACTCGAGCGCCTGCTCCAGCGTGGCGAGGGCGTCGCGATAGCGCATGAGCTCGATGAGCGCCGCCCCCTTGAGCGCGAGCGAGAACGCGGAATCGCCGAACTGGGCGCGTGCGCCCTCGGCAAGGCGCAACGCGTCTTCGGTCCGCCCCTGACTGCGCAGCAGCTCGAAGCACTCCGCCCAGCCGGGCTTGAGGTCGGGATGCTCCGCCAGCAGGCCGCGGTAGGCCTTCTCGGCGTCGGCGACGCGCCCTTCGCGGACGAGATAGCGGGCGCGAGCCATGGCACGCTCGCTCGGCGCGTCCGGGAACAACTCGTATGACGCGGTCGTCCGCATGGCGTGCGAATATAGCCGCTCTCCCGTCGCTGGCTAGCTTGTCCAGACACCGGGCCGTCTGGACGTCCAGCCGTCCAGCCGTCTAGATTGTTCGCGCGATGGACACCGACCGCCTGCTGCGCGGGCTCACCGACTTTCTGCGAATCCCATCGGTCTCGACGAGCCCGTCACACAACGACGACTGCCGGGCGGCCGCGGAGTGGGTCGCCGGCGAGCTGCGTCGTCTCGGCTGTCGCGAAGTACAGTTCCTCGCGAGCGATACGCACCCGGTGGTGTGGGGCGTCGGCCCCGACGTGCCCGGCGCGCCGACGCTGCTCATCTACGGGCACTACGACGTGCAGCCGCCCGAGCCACTCGACGAATGGACCACGCCGCCGTTCGAGCCGACGGTGCGGGACGGCACGCTGTTCGCGCGCGGCGCCGCTGACGATAAGGGCCAGGTGTTCTGTCTGCTCAAGGCGATCGAGACGAGCGGGCGGCCGGCTGTGAACTTCCGCTTCTTGATCGAGGGGGAGGAGGAGTACGGCAGCCGCGTGTTGTTCGACCTGCTGCGCCGCGAGCCCGGGCGCACGCGAGCCGACGCCGTGCTCATCGCCGACATGGCCTACATCGCGCCGCGCTGGCCCGCGGTCTACACGACACTGCGCGGGCTGTGCTATGCGGAGATCAGCGTGCGCACGGCGAAGTCGGACCTGCACTCGGGCGAGTTCGGCGGCGCGGCGCCCAACGCGCACGAGGAGCTCGCCCGGCTCCTCAGCCGCCTCAAGACCCCCGACGGCAAGGTCCACGTGCCGGGCCTGTACGGGTCGGTGAAGCGTCCTTCCAAGCGCGAGCTCGCCACGTGGAAGCGCCTCCCGTTCAAGGAAGGCGAGTTCTTGAAGCACCGCGTCCAGGCGAAGGCGCTCACCGGGCTCAAAGCCTACTCGGTGCTCGAGCGCCTCTGGGCCCTGCCGACCTTCGAGATCCACGGGATCACCGGGGGTTTCACGGGGGACGGTGCGAAGACGGTGATCCCGGCGGAAGCCACGGCGAAAGTGAGTCTCCGCCTCGTGCCCGACCAGAAGCTCAAGGCCGTGGAGCGCCAGCTCGTGGCGGCGGTCCGGCGGCTCGCGCCCAAGCACGTCCAGGCGAGCGTGAAGTTCCTGCACGGCGCGGACCCGGCCACGGTGCAGGTGACGCACCCGGCGTTCAAGCTGCTCGATCAGGCCTTCCGCGAGGTCGTGGGGCGGGGGACGGTACCGGCGCGAGCCGGTGGCTCGATCCCCGTGGTCCCTGCGCTCGGGAAGGGCGGCGCGCCGGTCATTCTCACCGGCATCGGCCTCCCGGACGACCGGCTGCATGCGCCGAACGAGAAGCTCGACCTGAAGCAGTTGTGGGACGGCATACAGGTCTTTCGGAGGTTCTACGAGCTGCTGGGAACGGAGGGCGTGAAGGGACAACGTCAAGGAACGACGTTAAGGAACGACGTGGAGGAACGGCGTTGAGGGAGGGCGTCGCTCCTGCACGGTTTCCCTTAACGTAGTCCCTACACGTTTTCCCTCCACGTCTTCCGGTTGTTTGTGACGCTGTGCACAGTCGCGCCGGTCGCTCGTCTCCTATATTGGTCCCCCCAATGTACCGCCCCCTGTATCTCCTCGGCTTCGGCTATCTCGCCATCTGCGGCGTGGTGGTGCTGCGCCACCGGGCGGGTCCGTTGCGCGGTCCCGAGCACGCTCCGGTCGCCGCTACCTTCGGGGGCTCCGCCGGGGAGTGGTTCGCGGCGATCAAGCCCTATTGCAACGCCGTCGAGGTCGAGCTCGCCCAGCGGCAGCACCCCGCGCCCTCGACCCTCGACGGGCACGGCCTCAGTGCCGCGTGCTACGCGCTCGGCGGCAAGATCGATCTGGCGCGCGCAACGCTCGACCGCCTCCCGGCTGCCGACCGGGCCCAGGCGGCCGGCATCGTCTTCGGCGTCGCTCATCCGGTGGCGGACGCCGGTGACGATCGCTCGGCGGGCCCCATCATGGAGCTCGTGGTCGATTACATCCCGAATCACTACGTGGCGCTGTACCACGCGGGGATGTCCGAGTACGCCCTGGGGCAGCCGGCGCTCGCCCGGACGCACCTCAAGGCCTTCCTGTCCTACTACGACGCGAACGACGGCTGGACGCAGAACGCGCGGGACGTTCTCGCGCGTCTTCGTTAGTTAGGCGCGCCCGATGGTGGCCGAGCCCACCTACCTCACTCCGGGCGTCGTCCTGCAGGATCGCTACGAGATCGCGGACGAGATCGGCCGGGGCGGCTTTTCCATCGTCTACCGGGCGCGCGACCGTCGCATCGGCGCCGATGTGGCGATCAAGCTGTTGGTGCCCCCGCCCGCCGCGGCGCGACTCGCGCGCGAGCGGCTGCGCCGCGAGGTCCAGGCGGTGCGGCAGCTCAGCCACCCGAACATCGTCGCCGTGTACGACGTCGTCGATGACGGGCCGTGGAGCTTTGTCGTGATGGAGTACGTCCCGGGCCCCGACCTCGCCGTGCGCGTGCGGCAGCGCGGGCCGCTCGACGCCGACGGCGCGGCGCGCCTCGGGCGTGATATCACCGCGGCGCTCGCCGCCGCCCACCGCCGCGGCATCCTGCATCGCGACGTCAAGCCGCAGAACATCCTGCTCGCCCCCGACGGCCGCGCCCGGCTCACCGACTTCGGCTCCGCACGGCTGGCGGGGCAGGAGACCGTGACCCAGACCGGAGGTCTCGTCGGCACGGCCGACTACGCGGCGCCGGAGCAGCTCGCCGGCGGGCGGGGCGACGCGCGGGCGGACGAATACGCCCTGGGCGTGACGCTGTACTACGCCCTCACGGGCGAGCTTCCGGCGCGGCTCTCCGCCCGGGGCGGCACCGACGCCGGCCGCGACGGCCACCGCCCCCGGCGACGGCGGCCGGACGTCCCCGCCTGGCTCGACGCCGTCGTGGGGCGGGCCACGATGCCGGATCCCGACGACCGGTTTCCCGCAATCGCGCTCGTCGCCGACGCGCTCGAGCGCGGCGCTGAAGGGGTCGAAGGGGGAGCGGCTCCCGCGTCGGCGGAAAAGGCGCGCTGCGTGCTGTGCCGGGCGCCGGAGCCGTTCGGCATCGGCGTCTGCCCTCGCTGTGCCCGCCGCGCCGGCGGCGGGGACGACGTGCTCGTCTTCCTCGAGCGCACCACGCCGGGACCGGCGCGCCGGGCCGTGCGGGAGGCGCTGGAAGAGCGGCTCGGGACTCGAGCGTCGGCGGCGAACCGCGACTCCGCCGCCGCCGGCGAACGACCCCTGCTCCGGGTTCCCGCCGAGGCGGGCGCCCGGGTCGTGGAGCTGCTCGAAGCGCAGGGCCTGCCGGCCCGGACGGAGTCCCGCACCGCCTCATGGCAGGCCGCCGTGCCGCCGCCGATCATGGTGCTCGCCGGAGTCGTCGCGGCGACGGGCGCCGCCGCCGGGTTCGCCGCCGCCGCTCCCATGCTGCTGGTCACGAGTCCCGCCGTCGCCGCAGGCCTCGTGACGCTCGCCGTCGCGCTGCGCCGGGCGCCCGTGTGGAACCCGCCGTCCACCCGGCGCTCGACGCTGCCCGCGGACGCGGAGCGCGCGGCCGTGCGCGCGCTCGCGGCGTTGCCGGCAGGCGCCGCCCGCGCCCTGCTGATCGACCTGCTGCGACGCGCCGACGCCGTCACGGCCGGCGGAGAGGGAGCGAGCCGACTCGATCAGCTGGTGATCGCGGCGTGCGACGCGGCGCGTGATCTCGCGGCGCTCGAGCAGCATCTCGGCGCATTCGATGCGCGGCGCGATCGACTGGCGGACGCGCCGCCGGGTTGGCTCGACGCGCTCAGCCGTTGCGAGCGCGGCCGCGATCTCCTGACCCAGCGGCTGCTCGAAGCGAGCGCCGCCCTGAGCAGGTGGCAGGCAGGGGCGGTGGCAGCGGATGGGACGGAGTCGCTCGCGGAGCTCGTCCGCGACATGGGTGAGGAAGGCTGCCGTCAGGAGGCGGCGGCGCGCGAAGTCGCGGCGCTCTTGGCCTAGAAGCGG
>WNGA01016314.1_pt1 | contig 16996 bp, 16 predicted proteins | sample 5400061 | NCBI WGS metagenome assembly WNGA01 (sample SAMN13153366, study PRJNA577476) | soil metagenome | isolation source: 100 cm soil or saprolite under grassland replicate 2 | place: USA:California | collected 2016-06-15 | reverse complement strand
GCTTACACCTTGGAACTTGATGAACTCTGGTCGTTCGTTACAAAAAAGACCAATACAGTCTGGATTTGGCTGGCACTGTGTCGAAAGACCCGGCACATTGTTGGCTATGCGCTTGGTGAGCGTGATGAAGCCACCTGTCGTAAGCTCTGGCGCTCTATTCCGGCTAAGTATCGGCATGGTGCATGGTACACCGACTTTTGGGAGGCCTATCAAGCGGTCATTCCGGTCACGAAACACCGTCCAAGTGGAAAAGAGAGTGGACAAGTCTGTCTCAAATTATTTATCTGGCGATATAATCTCGAAATACGAGCAAAGCTCAATGTTCTGTAAGAAGGGTGTAAATCATTTTGGTGCTGTATACAAGCCAGTCTTGAGTTCACCATTCGATATCCTACCACTACCAAAAAAAGGAAGTAAACTGTCTCCCGAACAACTTGAATACCGACGAATACGAGCTTGGGAGCTATATCAGGAGAATTGGGGGCAGAAAGAAATTGCTGCCGCTCTTGGAGTAACACCAGGGGCAGTAAGTCAATGGTTGAAACGAGCTAAAAAAGAAGGTATAGAATCACTACAACGGCACCCGCATCAAGGACCACAACCACGACTAAACGAACAACAGAGCCAACAACTTACCGAACTATTGACAGTCAGACCTAGAGCACTTGGTATTGATGGTGACACATGGAATCTTGATCGAGTAACACAGCTCATTAAAAAGGAATTTGGTATTGAATACGACCGATCACATGTCAGTCGTCTCCTACGAAAACTTGATATCAATATAAGAAAGCTAGTCCCATACCGCGAAAACCAATCATTACCTATGACTTGCGACAAATTGAGAGAACACACTAATCGAGAGAATCAAGAATCGAATCTTGAGAGAGAGGCAGGGGCAGACTAAGCGAAGTATCTGCAAAGTTCTATGGATTCCGCAAAAGGAGAGCCAAAGCCGTGATTTCATCTGAAAAGCGGCCTAGCGCTTTCTGAAGGGAAATAATACCGAAGAGCAGTTTCGATTAGTTTACTCCTACAAGCGGGCGCGGATTGCGGCGACCGTCGCGGTGCGCGTGCCACCTCACCGGCGTCGAGGTCGGCGAGGATCTGGTCGAGCAGGGCGGCGAGGGGGTCGCCGGCGCCGCTGGGGTCGGTCTGGTCGCGGTTCGGGTCGCCGGCAGCGCCGGGGGCGTCGGTCTCAGCCTGGTCGTGGGGCTTGTACGCGCCGAGGTAGTAGTCGCGTGGGCGCACGTTCAGCGGCCACTGCGCGCACGAGGGCAGGTCCTTGTCCTTGCCACGCTTCTTCATCGAGCGCAGGGCGGCAGGCCGAGGGCCTGGCCGATCACGTTGCACAGCGCGGCGAAGGCGCCGCATGAGGGATGCTGGCGTCGGATGGTGCTTTAGCGCCGCTACACCAGTTTATAGCCTTCTGGTTCTGAGAATCCCTCTTATCAGAACGGAGAGTGAGGAGACAATAAAAGGGTAGTGTCCCTCGACTGCCTTGATGGAATAGTGCCAAGCTATATGGCATTAGGATGCGGTAAAAGCAATTATCGTTATCGTATTGCACGTCGATGGCCAATCACTCTATACCTGATTGTGGTGCGGTTTTCGATCATTTTCTCAAGCAATGATCGTAACCGTCGCTGTTGGAATTCTAGCCGAACGTCGCTTCCTAATGCGGCAAGCGCGAAGTAGCAGAACAAAAGTTCGACGACTCATGTCTTGCTCATCAAGGCAGTCGAGGGACACCACCAATAAAAGTGGACGGCCCAAAAAGTCTGCGTAGATTGAGACAAACTGAGGGCTGTATCTCCAAACGGGATACAACCCTCTTTATTCAATGCTCCAATCGAGGAGCGCAGATGATATCCTAGTTATGCGCGCTTTCGCCCTGCGATGGGCTGTACCTTCCAGCGTGTGTAGGCCACGATTGTCACAAGTACAAACAGAACTGCCGCAGAGACCGCACTCCCGCTCTCACCTCGTAACACATGCAAGACGGTGGCGCTGCTCATCACAATCATCAACCCAGCTGCTGCCAACGCCGTCAGCCAGGGCAGAATGCGTGTGATACCCGGCAAGATCAGACCGGCCGCCGCGAGCAACTCTGCTACTCCAATGAAGAGGCGGAACCCTTCTCCCAACTGCTCGTTCATCATCGCAAGCAGTTCTGCCGGTGGGGACACCATCATCCAGCCGTGCGCCACGTACGCTGCCGCCAGTAACACCTGAAGCGCCCAGAGCGCAATGTTCAACGCGCGTGAGCGGGTTGCAGATACTGTCTTCGAGGTGGCTGTGTGAAAGGTCATGGATCGCATCGCTGTCTCTCCTTTTTGCGTGAAGCAGGTATGACTCCCGCCTCTTTTTGCTCTTGACATGAGATAGTCGTTCAGCACAGCCCGAAATCGACACCATCGACTGACGAGTTTTGAACATTCTGCATTCGCTACTTCAGTGCTCGGCGCGCGATTCCTCCTCTACATCCTTGCACACTATTTGTATCCGCACAGAGACTGGCCGCTTGCACCGTTTCGTCGCCTATAGCGAAGTGCAAAAAGATTGAACCTTTGGTATCATATGGTCTATGAAAGCATACTCCGAAGATTTGCGCCAGCGAGTACTCGCAGTTCTGGACAGCGTGATGTCGCGCGCCGATGCCGTCACCACCTTTCGTGTCAGCCTCTCATCACTCAAACGCTGGTGTGCTCAGCGCACCGCACTCGGCCATCTGCGCCCCAAACGCCCAACGGGACGCCCTCGCGCAATCTCTCACAACCTCGAAGCTCGGCTGCGCCTCCAACTCGACGCCACTCCCGATGCAACCTTGCCCGAACATCTCGACACTTGGTCGCGCGAGCAGGGTCGCCCGCTCAGTCGCTGGACCATGAGCCGCTCTATCAAGCGCCTGCGCTTCTCGCGAAAAAAACTAGGCCGGCAAAGCTGACTTGACAGATGCCTCCGTTGGCGCTACGGTGCGATCGACACGTCGTATCAGTGGAGAACGAGCATGAAGCGACTCAATCGCCCGGCGCCTGTGCGGACCGAGACACTGGTGTGCTGCCAGACGACCTGTCCGCACTGTGGCGGCCCAACCTGGCAGCAGTACCGCAACGAGCGCACGGTGATCACGCTCGACGGTGGCGTTCGCCTCCTCCTCAACGTCCGTCTCTGTCAAACGCCAACCTGTCCGCGCTATCACAAAGCCTACCGGCCGGAAACTGAAGGGCGGTTTGCCTTACCGCAGCACGAATTCGGCTTGGATGTTATCGCGCAGATCGGGACGTGGCGCTATTGCGAGCACCGCAGTGTACCGGAGATACATGCCATGCTGCGGGCACGCGACCTGCCGATTAGTGAGCGCAGCGTGACGAACCTGCTCGACCGCTATGACGAACTGGTGGCGCTGTCGGTGCTCGATCTGAACCGGCTGCGCCAACTGACCAGGCCGCACGGACGGGTTATTCTGGCACTGGATGGGTTGCAGCCCGATGTCGGGCACGAAGTCTTATCGGTGCTGCGGGACTGCCTATCCAATGAGGTGCTGCTCGTACGGAGCCTCCTCTCAGCAACCGAGGCTGACCTAGCGACAGTGCTCGAAGAAGTGCGGGATGCGCTGGAGGTGCCGATTGCCGCCATCGTCTCGGACGGTCAGCACTCCATCCGCAAGGCCGTCGCACGCACCTTGCCGGATGTGCCACATCAGCTCTGTCACTTTCACTACCTGCGCGAAGCCGCCACGCCGGTGTTCGAGGCCGACCGGCACGCCAAGAAAGAGCTCAAGAAGCGCGTGCGGCGGATTCGCCCGCTGGAGCGTGCGGTGGAGGAGCGCGAGGATGCAACGGCCGAGATTGTGCGGGGGTATGGCGTGGCGGTGCGGAGTGCGCTGACCGATGACGGCCTGCCACCACTCGACGCACCGGGTCTGCGCTTGCAGGAACGTCTCACCAAGATCGGGGAGAGTCTGGTGCGGGTGGCGGAAAAAGGGGCGGACCGCCCGAACTCAGCAAGATGCAGCGGATCATCGAACGCGCCTTAGCGGAGACAGCAGAGCTGTGGGAGCCGATCGGCCGTGCTTATCGCTGGGTGGATGCGGCGGCGCAGGTGCTGGCCAATCCGGACCAGCATGCGCGGGCCGAGGTCAGGCAGGATTTTGTGCGGGTGCTGCGCTCGATCGGGGTGACCAAACGTCATTGTGGTCCTCTAGAGGATGCGCTGAACCACTTCTTGAAGGTGACGCGCAGTTATCGTCCCGGCTTGTTCCATTGCTATGACGACCCGGCCATCCCGCGCACGAATAATGATCTGGAGCAGTATTTCGGGCAGCATCGTTACCACGAGCGGCGAGCGACGGGACGGAAGCGCGGAGCGCCGACTGCGGTGTTGCATGGGCCGGTGCGGCTGGTGGCGGCTGCCATGACTCGCATGCGGCCGTTTACGGCGGCGGAGCTGGCGCCGCACGATCGCCAGCGCTGGCAGCAGCAGCGGAAGGCCATTCGCGAGCGATTTGCCCGTCGGGCGCAAGGCCGCCGCTTTCGCCGCGATCCCGACGCCTATCTCGCCCAGTTGGAAGAGGCCTGCCTCAAGCGAGCTTTGCTGGCCTAGTTTTTTTGGGACTAAGCTTGCCCTTGGTGCTGCCCTCGGCGTGCTTGGAGGCCAGCAAGGGCGTCAGGTCAATATCCAGCCACAGCCACTCCTCGGTGAAGGGATGGCGCAACGTGCGGCTCTCGCGTCGGAAGAGGGCTTCGCTGCCTTGCCGCAGTTGCACAATCTGTTCGGCTGTGAAGCGGTCCAGGGTGCGCGCCAGCGTCGATTGATCGGCAAAGCTGGCACGTCCCCACGCGCGGGCCAATGCCAGGTCTGGGCGCAGGCGGGTATTCACCTGCTGGACCGCACGACAGCCGGCCAGGATGCTGACCAGAATATCCAGCAGCTTACTGGCTGGCGGGTGTGCCACGGTCTTGAGCGGCAGCTCGACCGCCGTGAGCACCGGCTGGAGGAAATTCGCCTGGGTCAGACAGTAACCCAGCACCCCCAGTGGGGCGAAGTTCGTCTCTTCCGGCATAGGTACCAATCGAATGCTGGGGCGCATCGCACACCTCCTCGTACACGGTCAGCGGAGTATATCGTACCGCATCCGGAACCCGAGGTGAAGGTCGTTTGCTACCCCCTAAATTTTGCGCAAAATTAAGGTGACAAGGTACACGGGCTGAGGCTTGAGAGTGATAACCTGCGGGCTGCGCTAGTCTGGAGCCAATCGGCGGCCGGCGATCCGGCGTTGGCGCTGGATCTTGCACAAACACTTGCGTGGGTTGAGTATAGTCGCGGAGATTATCAGGAGGCGCGCCGCCTGCTGGCGCAGGCGCTCGCGTACGCCGAGGGGCTGATCGACACGCATATATACGCTGAACTGAGCCTGTCACAGGGAAACTTTATCGGCAGCATGGGCGATCTGGCTGCCAGTCGCACCCTGTGTGAGCAGGCGTACATCCTCTTCAAAAAGCTTGGCGACAAACATGGCGAAATAGATGCACTGGTGAACCTGGGCTGGGTGGCGCGCGAGCAGGGCGATGCCGCCACCGCGCGAGTCCTGCTGGAGCAGGGTGGCGCGCTGAGTCGCGAGCACAGCGATACGCCCGAGCTGATTCATGCACTGATGACGCTGGCCGAGGTTGCGGTGTTGGAGGAGGATGCGGCCAGCGCCAAGACGCTGCTGGACGAGTGCCTGGCGCTGAGCTGGGAGAGAAAGGATCCGCAGGAAATCGGCTGGACGCTCAATCATCTTGGCCATGTGGCACAGCTGCATGGCGACTACGACCGGGCGGCGCAGTTGCATGCCGAGAGCCTGGCGCTGCTGCTCGATCTCCTGGGCGAAAAGAACGGGGGCGTGGCGGAGGCCTGGCAGAGTCTGGGCGAGACGGCGCTCGGGCAGGGTGATCTGGCGGCCGCGCGCGGCTGGCTGACTGCCGCTCTGCGGCTGTGCGATGAGCTGGGCAATCGCATCACAATCGCCTGGTGCCTGGCCGGGCTGGGGAGCGCGGCAGCCCTTGATGAAGAGCCCGAACGCGCGGCGCGGCTGTGGGGAGCCGCCGAGCGACTGCGCGCCGCCCTGGGCTGTCGCCCGGCCCCGGCCGCCCGCGCCACCTACGAGCGGGCGATGGCGAACGCACGCGCCCAACTCGGCGAGGAAGCCTTCGCAGCGGCGTGGGCGGAGGGCTGCGCGATGACGCTGGAGCAGACGATCGCTGAAGGGCTCGCTCCCAGCTGAGCTAGCGCCGGACTCGGACCGTCTCGGCGTCTCCTGCATGTACTGCGCTGAAAACAGGCTGTAAGGCTGCGATTGTACATCCGTGTGGCTCACGCTCCGCATGCGGAAGTGGCGATCGGCTGTGCAGTAGCATTCCTGGTGTGACCGACCTACGCCTCAAGCGACCTCATCTCTATAGAGTGGTCCTACGGCACCGCGTGAAGCACCATCTGCGGTGCACTGACAGCCGCTAACTGACTATACCGCACATTATTGGTTCACCCTCACTTTGTGTGATCCAAGCCGAAAGCTGGGCTTCATAATTGTGTTAAGCCGCATCAGTATGCCGCGGCAGGAATCGGCTCCACATAAAGTGAGGGTGAACCACATTATTGGATGTCAGCGAGATAATCGTTGACATATCAGGATCATCGCTCTCTTTCTGAAAGGCTCGATCCCTGTTAGCGTGTCATTGGTTCATAAACGACCGGCTTGGCCGCGATGTGCGCTCACGCTGCCGGCACAGCGGACAGAGAAAAGGACTGAGGACTGAGGATTGAGCCTATGGTGCGCACTTGCTCACCATCGGAATTCTATCCTGAGCACATGCACAGGATAGGATCATACAACGAGCCGAAGAACATGGCGCGAGGACTGGCGCGGACTGTGTGACGAACACTGCGGATGTGCGAGAGGCGTGCGGATAGCGGGGCTATTGACGGTGTGCACATGGTTACGAGAGCCGCACCGGTCGCTCAGTCCTCTGCGCTCGGAACCATGCTGCCCGCACCGCTGTCGGCACCGTCTTAACGAGCATGTGCGGATCCAGGCCAGTTTCCCACCAGTACACAGTTGGCGTCAAACCCGTGCTAACACCAATTCAGTCAGCTCTATCACGTTCGCGCTCTCGTTATATTTTTCACAATTACAACTTTGTCTCTAGGATCTGGTTATGACCGGGACTGGCATGCTCGAAGTGGTCTGTGGGCCATATATCGGAGTGGGCCAGGCGCCATCGGCTGGCGCGCCATCGGTACAAACCTTCAACCGCAATTTCCCCGGCCGCAGCGGATCATCGGCTGATAACGTCTACCCTTGCTCGCCGGCGACGGCAGGGCACGGCGCTGCGCCGGAAGCTCACTAGCCCGCGCGACTTGGACGAGCCGCGGTCCATCACGGCCCCGCTACCGCCCGCCGAGGCACGCAGGGTCGCATTTATTCGGTGTCCGAATATTGTCCCTCCGCCTGAGGCCCAGCCACTTCCCAAGATGCTGGAGGAGCGCGTTGTGATTGTCGTCGATGACGACGTCTCGACCAGCGATATGGCACCGGACGGTGCGCTCGGTATGAACCTCTGGTCCAACATCTCTGAGTTCGCAAAGTACATGTTTCGGCGTCAGGACTCCGAGTTTCACGACCGGACGCTGTCGTGAGGCGGCAGATTCATCGTCGACGGCTACAACTACGACCAGGGCTCGTCACACGAGCACGCCGCGTTGGCGCCTCTGCACCTCGGCATCTACGCCGTCGTCGCCAAAAGCTTCGCGCGCATCCAGCGCCGAACTTAATCGCGCATGCCATCTTGCCACTCGTCTTCGCCGACGAGGCCGACTACGACCGCGTCCAAGAGGAGGCCACGTGGCGAACCAATTGTGTTGGGATGCTGTGGCCGCCAGCGCAAGGCGCCTCGTGGCATGGAGCAACGCCGGCGATCTTTCTCTCAAAGCGCGGCTGCTCCCGCGCGAGGGCGAAATCCTGTGCGCAGGCGGCGTGCTCAAGTACTTGCGTGCGGGCGGGCAGCCGCCGCTCGGCATTGTCGAACGCGATAGCGCTTCGGCCGAGTCGGGAGTCGTTGAGTCGGGTAATCGATCCTGAAAGACCGAAAGCCGTGGCACTATTCCCGCGGCATGTTATAATACTTCCTCTAAAGAAGAGCTTAGCGCACGTACAGACTGCCACGGCAACGTCATCGCGATCTGCCAGCCATCCCCTACGCCGTACCTTTCCGTCATCCTCGAATCGTCTGCGTCTTCTTTAGCCCGGTGGAAGCAGAAAGAAGATGTCGCCGTGAAAACCTTGAGCGACCTGATTCAACTCTTTCAGCGGTCCGTCGGCCAGGAGCAGGAAAGGGTACGGGCTCCGCTTAGCGTATGCCCGCAGTGCTCGGCCGATCTGACAAGGCAGGAGATCTTTCGACAGTTCGCGGTTTGTGAAAGCTGCCGCCATCATTTCACGCTGACCGCCAGACGCCGCATCGCCTTGCTGGCGGATCAGGGCTCGTTCAAGGAATACCAGCGCCGGCTCGTCTCCTCCGATCCTTTGACGTTCAGCGATCGAGTCACCTACCGTCAGCGTCTCGACGAGGCGCGCCGCAAGACCGGCCTGCTTGACGCGGTCGTCTGGGGCACCTGCACAATCGACGGGCACGCTATCGTCCTGGCGGTCGTCGACTTTGAGTTCATGGGCGGCTCGATGGGCTCGGTGGTTGGAGAAAAGATCACCAGATCCTTCGAGCTGGCCATCGCCAAGGATCTGCCAATTGCCACGGTTGTCAGCAGCGGCGGCGCGCGGATGCAGGAGGGCATGCTCTCACTGGTTCAGATGGCCAAGACGAGCACGGCCGCACAGCGGCTGCACAAAGCCCGATTGCCGTTTATTTCGGTGCTGACCAACCCCACCACGGGCGGTATCTTCGCCTCGTTCGCGAGCCTCGGCGACCTCACACTTGCAGAGCCGGGCGCGCTGGTCGGGTTCGCCGGGCCGCGTGTCGTCGAGCAGACCACCGGTCAAAAACTGCCGCCTGGCTCTCACACCGCCGAGTTTCAGCTCGATAACGGTATGATCGACGCGGTCGTGGACCGCCTCGAGCTGCGGAACCGCCTGATCACGATGCTCGGCATGCTCTGCTCAGACCAGCGCATGCTTCAGGGGAGCGCGAAGCACGCAAGGCGCAGCGTGCGCTGATGCTGGCGGCCAAGTTCCAGGTTCCGGTCATTACGCTGATCGACACGCCTGGCGCCGACCCTGGCTTCGAATCTGAGCGGCACGGCCTGGCGCGCGCCATCGCCACGACGCTCGCCACGATGAGCAACCTGCCGGTGCCGATCGTCAGCGTGATCATCGGTGAGGGCGGCAGCGGCGGCGCGCTGGCCTTTGGCGTGGCCGATCGCGTGTTGATGCTGGAGCACGCGATCTACTCTGTGATCGCGCCAGAGGGGGCGGCAGCTATCATCTATCGCGATGCCAGCCGAGCTGAGGAGATCAGCCGGGCGCTCCGACTGACGGCGCATGACTGCAAGCAACTGGGGGTGATCGACGCGATTGTGCCAGAGCCGACAGCCATCGCGCACGGAGCGCCGGACGAGGCCGCCCAGCTGTTGAAACATGCCCTGCTGTATGAGCTTGCGGCAATCCGGCGGCGCTCGCCGGAAAAGCTGGTCGAGGCGCGGTATCGCAAGTTCCGCAAGATGGGCCGCTTCGAGACCTTGCCGAGCTGGGATACCCACGGGCACCATTGGTGACGCTCCTGGCACTGGCCGTGATGATCCTCTCAGCCTGCGGCGGTGGGTTGGCTGGCCCCGCGGGCCCGGGTGGCGCGACGCCGGGGGCCGCGGGAGCGCCCGCCGCCACGGCGGCAGGCGCGGCTCCGGCCGGCGCAACGACCGTGGCCGAGGCGCCGAGCAGCGCGGCTGGTAGCGGGTGCGCGAACGACGTCTTCGTCGGCGCCTCGCTGCCACTGACCGGCAAGGAGGCCCGCGTCGGCGGCTTCTACAAGGATGGGTACGAGACCGCCGTCAAGCAGTGGAACGACAAGGGCGGCATCGACATCGGCGGCCAGAAGAAGCAGATTCGCCTGACCATCCTCGACAACCAGACCAATCCGACCAACTCGGTGAGCCAGTACGAGCGCCTGGTGACGCAGGACAAGGTCGACTTCCTGCTTGGCTCCTACAGCACCCTGCTCGTCTCGGCCGACAATATCGTCGCCGAGCGCTACAAGATTCCCTACATGGGCGGCGGCGGCGCGGCCAGCGAGATCTACAGCAAGGGCAACAAGTATCTGTTCGGCGCACTCTCGTCGGTCCAGAATCTCGCCAAGACCGAGATGGCCTGGCTGAAGGATATGCAGGACGCCGGCAAGCTGACCGCTAAGCCCGCCAAGATCGCGCTGGTCTGGGAGAACACCGACCACGGCAAAGACTTCCAGCGCGGCGTGCAGGATTACGCCAAGGCGAGCTCTGACCGCTTCCAGGTGGTGCTCGACGAGAGCTTCGAACTCGGTGGGCAGGACTTCAGCTCACTGTTGGGCAAGGTGAAGGCGGCCGGTGCCGATCTCTTCCTGGCCGACGCCCACCTGGAGGACTTCATTCTGATGCATCGGCAGTATCTCGAGCAGGGGCTGTACCATCAAGTCGTGACGTACGGCGCGCGCGGCTCGGAGAAAGATGCCAAAGATCAGCTTGGCGTTGACGCCGTGGCCGGCATCGTCTCCGCCACCTGGTGGAGCCCCGATCTGCCCTACCCACAGGTGAAGGATTTTGTCGCATATTGGAAGCAAACCCACAAAGATGCAACCCCAGCCTGGTACCACGCGCTCAGCTATGAGACGGCCAATGTGCTGTTCAACGCCATCCAGAAAGCTGGCATCTGCGACCACGACAAGGTGCGCGACACACTCGCAAACTACAACGAACCGTCGATTCTGCCAGGTAACAAGACCTATTTCACGCAAACCGGGCAGATCGATAATCCCTTCGTGATCGTGCAGAACGACCTGTCGGGCAAGTCGGTCCTGATCTATCCAAAGGACATCGCCACCGGCGAAGCGATTATACCGATGCCAAAGCCGTAAAGTCACGTCGAGGCGGGCTAGACGCCTCCAACCCGCCACTTAGGAGGTCGCCGTGACACTGGCTAATTTCATCCCCGTCACCGTCGGCGCGATCCTGCTGGCCGGCATCTATGCTGCAATGTCCTACGGCCTGGCACTCATTTACGGCGTCATGCGCATCGTCAATCTGGCGCACGCCGGCGTGATGATGCTCGCGGCCTACGTCACGCTGACTGTCTATCAGACTTTCGGGCTGGAGCCATACCTGGCGCCCCTGGTCGTCGTGCCGCTGTTCTTCCTGCTCGGCATGGGCCTGCAGCGCCTGATCGTGCGCCGGATCACGGGCGCCGCACCGATCGTCTCGCTGCTGCTGCTCTTCTCGATCTGGCTGATCATCCAGAATGTCGCCTACGTCATCTGGACCGGCAACACGCAGTCGATCCTGCGCCCGTACACGACCAGGAGTATTCGCATCGACGCGCTCGGGCTGACGATCGGCTGGCTCCGGCTGGGCGTCTTCTTGACGGCCGTGGTGACGCTGATCGCGCTGCAGTTCTTCCTGAGCCGCACGTTCCTGGGCAAGGCGATCCGCGCCACGACCCAGGACCGCGACTCGGCGCGGCTGGTCGGGATCGACGTCGACCGCATCTCGATGATCGCCTTTGGCATCGGCATCGCAATGTCGGCGCTGGCCGGCTCGCTGTTCGCAATGATTCTGCCGTTCAACCCCGATTTTGGCCGGGTGCTCATGCTCAAGAGCTTTGCGGTGATCGTGCTTGGCGGGCTGACCAGCTTCGTCGGCATCGCGGCCGGCGCGCTGGTGCTGGCGTTAGCCGAGGAGTGGGCGGTCGGGGTGCTGGGCCTGCAGACCTCGCTCAAAGACCTGGTCTCCTATACCGCGCTGGTACTGGTGCTGATCCTGCTGCCGAACGGCTTGCCATCGCTCATCGGGCGCTCGCCGCACCGGCGCCGCCAGGCCACGCGCGCCGGTGCGGTGACAACCCGAAGGAGGGCCAGATGACCAGCAACGCGCATCCGCCCGCCGAAGCAGCTGCAGAGCAGCACGGCCACGCGCCGCTGAGCCGCGCGGCGCTCTTCACCGTGGCCGGCGCGGTGTTGGTCGCCCTCGCGCTGGGGTCGTTCGCACTCACGCAGCCAGCCGACAGCTACCTACTGTTCACCGGCTTCCTGCTATTCCTCTTTATGACCCAGAGCCTGGCCTGGAACTTGATCGGAGGCTACGGCGGGCAGACCAGCTTCGGGCACGCCACGTTCTACGGCATCGGCGCCTACACCACGGCGTTGCTGCAGGAGAACGCGGGCTGGCCCCCGTTGCCGGCGGTGCTGGCCGGCGCTGTCGGGGCGTCGATCTTTTCCGTGATCTGGGGCTATCCGCTGTTCCGGCTGCGCGGCTTCTACTTTGCGATCGCCACGATCGGCATCGGCGAGGCGACCCGCCTGATCGCCCTGAATCCGCTGCGCGACCTGACCGGCGGCGCCTCGGGCTTCCGCCTCTCGACGGAGGCAGGCTCCGGCCGCGTCGAACAATTCCTCACCGCGCTCGGCCTTGCTCTGGTGACGTTCCTCCTCTTGTACTGGATCCGCAACTCGAAGTTGGGCTTGGGCCTGTTCGCGCTCAACATGGACTCCGACGCCGCCGAGACGCTGGGCGTCGACACGACGCGCCTGAAGGCAATCGCGCTGGCGCTGAGCGCCTTCATCGTCGGCCTGACCGGCGGCGTGTACGTGCGGGCGTTCCTCTACATCAACCCGAACGACGTCTTCGCCTTCAGCATCTCGATTGCCATGGTGCTGATGGCAGTGATCGGGGGCGTCGGCACGCTGGTCGGGCCGATCCTCGGTGCGGTTGTCTATGTCGTCATCCAGGACCAGCTCGGTGCCGCGCAGCTGACCTTTCGCGGCCAGACGTTCCAGTTCCGCGACGTACAGCTCGGGCTCTATGGGCTGCTGCTGGCGCTGATCATCCTGTTCGAGCCGGCCGGTCTGGTCGGCCTGTTCAACCGGATCGGCGGACTCTTCCGCCGACGACCACCGGGCCAGGCCCTGGCGGAGCAGCAGGCGCTGCTGCGCGATGAGACCGGGGGTGAGTGATGACGCTGCTCGAAGTCCAGCGCGTTGGCCGGTACTTTGGCGGACTACGCGCGGTCGACAATGTCGACATGGTCGTCGACGAGGGCGAGCTGGTTGGGCTGATCGGGCCGAACGGCGCCGGCAAGACGACTCTGTTTCGCGTGATCGCCGGCGTCTACCCACCCTCGGCCGGAAAGGTGCTCTTCCGCGGCGAGTCGATCGGCGGGCTGCAGGCGCACCAGATCTGCCACAAGGGCATTACCAGCACACACCAGGTCGTCCGCCCCTTTCCGGCCCTAACGGTGCTGGAGAACGTGCTGGTCGGCGCGCAGTACGGCAACGTCCGCAGCGCGGATGCGCGGCGCTGGGCGCACGAGATTCTGCAGTTTACCGGGCTAGCGCCGCGCGCCGGTGTGCTGGCCCGCAACCTGACCCTGTCCGACCGCAAGCGGTTGGAGGTGGCACGGGCGCTGGCCACCGGGCCGAAGCTGCTGCTGCTCGACGAGGTGATGGCTGGCCTCAACCCGACCGAGGCAGCGCGGACGATGGAACTAATCCGAGCGATCAAGGCGCGCAGCATCACCATCCTGATGATCGAGCACAACATGCGCGTGATCATGGGCCTCTCCGACCGGGTCGTGGTGCTGCACCACGGTGAGAAGATCGCCGACGGCCTGCCGCAGGAGGTCAGCCGCGACCCGAAGGTGGTCGAGGCGTACCTAGGCGAAAGCCCGATTAGCACTTGAACCCGCATGGGAATTCCGGATTCGCCGGGTACCCTTTGGGTGTGAGCACCCGATTTTGCATGTACCCTGGATTGAGAGCAACCCAAAATCGCAAATCCAAAATGGAGCGTCGTCCATGCCGCTTCTTTCAGTTCAAAACATCAACGTCTTCTACGGTGAAGTTCAGGCACTGTGGGATGTCTCGTTCGAGGTTGAGCAGGGCGAGATCTGCACGCTGATCGGCTCAAACGGCGCCGGCAAAACCACGTCGATCAAGACGATCTCCGGGCTACTGCAACCCGCCGACGGCGCAATAACGTTCGCGGGCGAACGCACGGAGGGCCTGGCGGCCCACCGGATCGTTGAGCGCGGTATCGCGCAGGTTCCGGAGGGGCGTCGTCTCTGGCCGGAGATGACAGTCAACGAAAACCTCGAGCTCGGCGCCTATACGAAGAAGGCACGCGCAAAGCGGGCGGATACGCTGCGCAGGGTCTACGAAATCTTCCCGCAGCTGGCGGAGCGGCGCGGCCAAGCGGCCGGCACACTCTCTGGCGGCGAGCAGCAGATGTGCGCGATCGGGCGCGGGCTGATGAGCCTGCCGCGGCTGCTGATGCTCGACGAGCCGAGTCTCGGTCTGGCGCCATTGCTGGTGGCGGAGGTCTTCCGGATCGTGCATGAGATCAACCAGACCGGCGTCACGGTGCTGCTGGTCGAGCAGAACGTGCGCCACACGCTCGAGCTCGCCACGCGGGCCTACGTGCTGGAGAGCGGCCGGATCGCCCTCAGCGGCACGGGCAGAGAACTGCTCAACAATCCGCAGGTGCAGGAAGCCTACCTAGGGCATTGACGGGCTCCTGGCACATTGAGAGCCTGTGGTGATGAGGGTGCGCGACCGCGCTTTGGCCCCACGCTCGCGCATCTCGAACCTGATCCGCGCATCTGCGCGAATCGGCCTTCGGTCGAACTGTTCGATCATCCCCCTCTCTCCCCGTTCCAGCCGTCTACCTCTAATCCTGCTGAGCGGTATATGCCCCGCGCTGGTATAATATGATGGCATAATTACAAATGACAAATTCTGCTGCACCCGTCATCTTCATCTGAGGCTCCGCGCCTCACACCGCCCCCGATCAGCGTGCAATAATTCCTTCCAACCGGCAATGCAGACCGACAGAGGAGGGAATCATGAAACGTGTCTGGACGGTGCCCACGATCAGCAAGCTGGCTTGATCGACGGCCACTTGGGCGTTATAGTCCTGCTCGAAGCCCTCGGTGCTGCTGTGCTTCATGATCCGCGACTCAGGATCGGTGAAGTTGTATTGGTCCTTGTCGCGCGGACCGGGTGTGGGCGCCTTGGGCGCACGTCCGCGCGGGGTGCGCCCCGTCTGCTGGGCTTTTGCTTCCCGTTCCTGGACCTTGGTGGCGTACTCGGCCTGCTCGAGCGTATCGCGTTCTTTGGCGCGCGCTTCCAGCACCGCTTTGGCCTCAGCCAAGCGGGCCAAGCGAGCCTGGCGGATGGTGATCTCGTCGCTCACCACCAACCCATCCGGCAGATCGCCCTGGTCGGCGCATTCACTCAGGGCGAACAACTCTTCGACTTCCACGCGCAGATGGGCTTCCAACGCCAGGAGATGCTTGTAGCTGACGGCCTTGCTCTTGGAGGCATCAGCATGGATCTTGGTTCCGTCGAGGCTGATATTGCCCAGCTTGAGCACGCCAGCCACCTGGGCCAACAATAGCACCTGCACGAACAGGTCCTTGAGTTCGGGCAGGAACGTCTTGCGAAAGGTCGCCAGGGTATCGTGATCGGGGTGCAGGTTGCCAGCGATGAAGCGGAACGGCACGGTCTCGTAGGTCGCGCGTTCCAGCTTGCGCGAACTGAAGGTGCCAGTGGCATAGCCGTAGAACAGCAAGCCGAGAAGGATTTCCGGTGCATACGGCTGACCGCCGCGCGAACCATACCGCGCATAGAGGGCCGACAGGTCGAGTTGGGCAATCGTATCCACCACGAAGCGCGCCAGATGGTCGGGCGGGAGACAATCACCCAGCCGCACGGTCACATCTAGCGTCGCATCATAGTCAGCGGTTTTGAAGATTCTACTCATACGCCTGAGTGTAGCATAGTTTCGCCGAGAGGGTTCTGGTTTCTCTCCGACAAACTGCTAGATACGAACACGAGTTCAATTCCTATCCCGACACCTGCGGCTGGAGGGTTTCGCACCGAAATCTAGACTAGTCTCCCAGTAGGCTGCAATCGTTCCGACATCAACCCAATAGCCGCTGAACGGATAGGCGAAGACCTGGTCGCGCTCGACCATTGTGGGGATGGTATTGTCAACTTAACGACTGCCCGCATGATGTGGTATCATCGGTCGCATGACAACAACCGCATCCTCGCCCACGTACAAGGGCTACCGCTTCCCCGCGGAGATTATCAGTCACGCCGTGTGGCTCTATTATCGATTCTCCCTCAGCTATCGCGACGTGGAAGAACTGCTGGCAGCGCGCGGGATCGTCCTCACGTATGAGACGATCCGGCAGTGGTGCGGCACATTTGGCCAACACTACGCGAACCAACTGCGCCGGCGGCGGGCACAAACCGGTGACAAGTGGCATCTCGATGAGGTCTTCCTCACCATCACTGGGAAACAGCACTATTTGTGGCGGGCCGTTGATCAGCACGGGCACGTGCTGGATATCTTGGTGCAGAGTCGGCGGAACAAGCAGGCCGCCAAGAAGTGACTGGAGAAAGTTGCTCAAGGGCTGTCAGTATGTCCCGCGTGTGCTGATCACGGATAAGCTGGGGAGCTATAGCGCAGCGAAAAAGGAGGTGCTGCCCAGTGTCGAGCATCGTCAGCACAAACGGCTCAACAATCGGGCGGAAAACTCGCATCAACCGACGCGCCAGCGGGAACGAACGATGCGACGATTCAAATCAGCGGGCCATGCCCAACGGTTGCTTGCCGCGCAGGGGCCTCGTCGCGAGCACTTTTGTCCGCGCCGCCATCGCCTCGCGGCACAACACGAGCGTGACGCCATGCAGGAACGGTTTGTGGTTTGGAACACGATAACGGGAGTAGCGATGGCGACCTAGTGCTCCAGAAT
>WNGA01010645.1_pt1 | contig 16996 bp, 16 predicted proteins | sample 5400061 | NCBI WGS metagenome assembly WNGA01 (sample SAMN13153366, study PRJNA577476) | soil metagenome | isolation source: 100 cm soil or saprolite under grassland replicate 2 | place: USA:California | collected 2016-06-15 | reverse complement strand
CAGGGCGCATCGAGGGTGTAGGTGAGAGAGACCTCGCGCAGCTTCACGAAGCCGGCGTCCTCGATGCACGGCTCGTCGATCCCGATGAACGGGCAGGCGGCCACGTTGCGATAGTAGTACTCGCCGATCGCCACCGTCTGGCCGGCGCCGGGCCCCACCACGGGGCCGTCATACCAGCCCCCCTGGCCGAAAATCTTGGGGTTCCCGGTGCACGACGCGGGGTCATTGCGGTCGGTGCAGGCGGCCCGTTGCTCCGTGTCCTTGTGGGTACCGTAGCTCCACAGGGCGCCCTTCGGGCCGTTCCAGATCTGCCCGCCGTGCCGGATGTCGAGCAGGCCGGAGACCTGTAGCTTGCGGTAGCGGAACGACGACCGGACGCTACCGGTCCAATTGTAGTTCGGGTCCATCACGATGCGCGGGTCGTTGTCCTGCACCGGGTACCCGTCGCTCCCGACGAAGAGCGCGCCGCTGGGCTTGCCGGCGCAGAGCGTTCCCATGTCGGGCCCGCCCGCCTCAGGCACGGCGGCGTCGCTCGACAGGCCGCACCGGAAGAAGCCGCTGCCCAGGTACGCCCCGATCGGCTTGTCCACCATCGCGACCTCGGTGATGAAGTCGCCGATCACGATGAACTGCTCGCCGCCGAGCGACAGCACCGTGTTGCGATTGCGGGCCCACTGCAGCCCGACGTCCCAGCCGTAGTCCGCCTTCTGGAGGGGCCGCAGGTTCAGCGACGCCTCCCACCCCCGGTTCCGCATCGAGGCAGCGTTCGCCCCCTGCTGGAAGTACCCGATGGAGGGGTTCAGCGGCTTCAGCAGGATGATGTCCTGCGACTTCTTGTTGTACCAGGTGATGCTCGCATCGGCCCGGTCCTTGAAGAAGCCGAGGTCCACGCCCGCCTCGAGCTCCTTGGAGCGCTCCGGTTTCAACACCGGCGCCGGCCGCAGCTCCTGGCGCGTCACCAGGCCGCCGAGCCCGTTCTGCGTGGGCGTGTTGCCGGTACCCTGGGAAATGCCACCGACGAGGCCGGGGCTGAACGTCTCCGAGGTGAGATACGGCTGCGGCTCTGTGCCCGCTTCGCCATACGCGACCCGGGCCTTGCCGTACGACAGCCACGAGCGCTCGCCGATCGCCTTGGTGAACTCCCACGCCAAGCTCCCCTTGGGGAACCAGCTGCGCAGGTTCTCGCGCCCGAACGTCGAGGAGCCGTCGTTGCGAATAGCCGCGGTCAAGTACAGCTGGCTCTTGAGGTCGAGCGATGCCTGACCGAACCACGACGCGTCGTGGATCACCTGCTCCTGGTCGATCGGCAGATCCTGCTTGACGGTGTTCGCGAGCTTGTACGGCCGCAGCCCGACCAACCCGCGGCCGACGGTTCCGAGCTGACGCTGGTTGCGCGTGTTCAGGTTCTGGCCGACCGTGACGGTGCCGCTGAAGTCCGGGCTGACGCTGTAGGTCGCGGTGGCCGTGAGGTTGTGATCGATGAGGTAGTTGATGATTTTGCCCTCGACCACCCGCCCTTCGATGCAAGGGGCCGACGTGCTGGTGGCGCACCCCTCCAGCCGCTCGTCGGTCGCGTAGTCCGCACCCAGGGTGTAGTTGACCTTCAGCCAGGGCATCGGCAGGTACTCGGCGTTCACGTTCCCTTGGACCCGGCCCACATTGGAGGCGTTCAGCGCCTGGTAGATCGTCCAGAACGGGTTGTCGAAGGTCCGGTCCTCAAACATCGTGGCGTCATTCGGGTGCTGGAAGCGGTACGAGCGCTGCTGCGGGCCGGCGGCCGTCTGGACCACGTACGGCTGGTTGTTGAAGTCCGGCGGCGTGCGCAGGTCGCCCAGCTGGATGCCGTTGGTGTTGTTGCCCCGCTGGATGTAGTGGGCGCGCGTGTCGGCGAACGCCAGGTTCGCCCCGAGCTTCAGGTTGTCGATCACCCGGTGCGACCCCTTGAAGCGCACGGTGCTGCGGGAGAAGTAGTTGTTCGGCCCGACGATCACGCCCTGCTGGTAGTTGTTGTCTCCCGAGAGGTAGAACGTCGTGCGGTCGTTCCCGCCGGACACGGTGAACCCGTTATCCAGCGTGTGCCCCACGCGGTAGATGTCGTTCGCATGGTCGTACACCGTCCCGCCCGCTGGAATCGCCGGACCCCACGAGCGCCCGCAGATGCCGGCGCCGGCCACGTCGCACTGGCCTCCCACCGAGGTGTCGGCATGAGTGCCCTGGGTGCCTTGCCCGTAACTCGTCTGCAGCGGGTAGGTGTGGTTGATGTCGTCGAATGACGACGACGAGCGGAACGTGAAGTGCGTCGCGCCCGAGCGGCCCGACTTGGTCGTGATCAGGATCACGCCAAATGCCGCGCGCGCGCCGTAGATCGCGCTCGCCGCCGGCCCCTTGAGGATCTCCACCGACTCGATGTCGTTCGGATTGATGTCGGCCGCGCGGTTCGTCTGCACGGTCCCCTCGGTCTGGCCCCCGGGCGCGATGGTCCCGCCCCCGTCGTCGGGAGCGTTGAAATTCGAGGTCGAGAACGTGGAGTTGTCGATCGGCACGCCGTCAACCACGAACAGCGGCTGGTTGGATCCGAGGATCGAGCTGATCCCTCGGATGTTGATGAACGAGCTCGCGCCCGGGTCACCCGACTGCTGCAACACGGTGACGTTCGGAGCCTTGCCCGCGAGCGATTGCACCACGTTCGCCTCGCTCGCCTTCTGGATCAGGTCGGACGAGACGTTGTTGCGCACGTTGCCGAGCTTCTCGGCCGTGTTCGTCGTGCCGGCGCCGGTGACCACCACCTCGCCGAGCTGCAGCGGGTTGGCCGCGAGCACGAAGTCGTGCGTCACGCCCCCCGCGGTGAGGGTGACCTGGGCGCTCTGCGACTTGTAGCCCAGGCGTCGCGCCACAAGCGTGACGGTTTGACCCGAGACCCGCGCGCCCGGTACGACGACCGTAAACCGGCCGTCGTCCTTGGTCAGCGCGCCAAGCCCCAGGGCCGGGATCGCCACTTCGACCTGCCCTAGCGGCTGGCCGGCGTCGCTCGTGACTTTGCCGGTGATCGTCACCGGCTCCTGCGCGGCAAGCAGGGCCGGTAGCGCGAGCAACGCGCTCAGAATGAAGGAACTGATCCGACGAGGTGTGAATTGCATGTCCCCTCCTGCGAGGTAATGTGACACGCACGACCGGCGCCGCCCGTTTGGCGGGCCGGTGTTGCAACAACGCACTACATCTCAACGAACCGCGCGCTCACACGACGACGGCGGGAAGGGCGCACAACGCGCGGTGACGGCGACGGCTAACCCCGCTTTTATATCACTAATTGCGGAATCGCGCCAGAGTGGCACCGGTCCTCGGCATGGTTTCATTATGGAACGACGCCGCCGTGGCGCCGCTACTCGGGACCGACTATGGTTGGTCGCCAGAAAACCCTCATGATCCGTACGCTCCTCGTTGCCGCAGCGTGGTTCGTCATCGTGCCGGGCCCGGGCTCCCCCCCCCAGGCCCCCGACCCGCTTGCCGCCCGCTCCAAGGGACGCTCCGACGCGCCGGTCACCGTGTACGAGATGTCCGACTTCCAGTGCCCCTACTGCCGCGAGTTCGCCCTGGGCACGATGCCCCTGCTCGAGCACGAGTACGTCCAGGCGGGCAAGGTCCGCTTCGTGTACATCAACCTGCCGCTCTCGAGCGTCCACAAGAACGCCGCATCGGCTGCGGAGGTCGCGTTGTGCGCCGCCCGGCAACAGCGGTTTTGGCCGATGCACGACCTGCTGTTCCGCCACCAGCCCCAATGGGCCACGCTCGCCTCCCCCCGAGCGTATCTTCTCGCACTCGGCGACTCGGCGGGTCTCGACCGCGCATTGCTGGCCCGCTGCGTTGCGTCCCGGGCCACGGCCGCAGACGTCCGCGCGGATGCCGAGCGCGCGCGGCGCTCGGGCGCGACGAGTACCCCTACCTTTTATATCGAGGGCGCCCTGCTCGAGGGCGCGGCGCCGGTCACGGTCTTCCGGGCCGTGCTGGACTCGATCTACCGGAGCAAGACGGCCACCGAGACGACCGGGCCGCGCTGATGGCGCGCCCTTCCTTCATATATCGGCTCAGCATCGGGCTCGCGCAGCGGGCCCTGCCCTTGGCCGCGCGCTTCGACAAGAAGCTCGCGCGCGGTCTCGATGCGCGCCGCGGGGTGACGGACCGGCTGGCCGCGTGGGCGCGGGCGCACCGCGATCCCAAGCGCCCATTGCTGTGGGTGCACGCCTCGTCGGTGGGCGAAGGCCTCCAGGCGAAGCCGGTGCTCGAAGCCGTGCGCGCGGAGGCGCCGCACTGGCAGCTGGCCTATACCTTCTTCTCTCCTTCCGCTGAGCGGCTGGCGCGCACCCTGCCGGTCGACGTGACGGACTACCTGCCGCTCGACCGCCCGGCCGAGGTGACCGCCGCGCTCGCGGCGCTCCAGCCCGCGGCGCTCGTGTTCTCGAAGCTCGACGTGTGGCCCGAGCTGACGCTCGCCGCGGCCCGGCGCGGCGTGAAGCTGGGCCTCATCTCCGCCACCGTCGCGCCGCACAGCTCGCGACTCCGCTGGCCGGCCCGCGGCTGGGCGGAGCCGGCCTACCGCGCGCTCGAGCGCATCGGCACGATCAGCGAAGCGGACGGCCGGCGCCTGGAACAGCTGGGCGCGCGCCCGGGGGCCATCGAGGTGACGGGGGACACGCGGTACGACAGCGTCGCCGAGCGAGCGGAGCGCTTCGACCGCACCCGCGACCCGTTCGCGCGCCTCGCCATCGCGCCGGCCGGCACGTTCACCATCGTCGCCGGGTCCACCTGGCCCGCGGACGAAGCCGTCGTTCTCCCGGCGTTCGTGGACCTGCTAGCCGGCGGTGTTCGGCGTGCCGGTGGCGGTGGGCCCGCACTGGCACATGAGCCGCGACGCGACGTTGTTGATCGAGCGCGGCGGCGCAGTCGCCCTCGCCACCGACGGTCGGCATCAGCTGCACTCGCAGTGGCTCGTATGGCATCACGATCCTGGGGCCCGCACCAAGGCGGGCGCGGCCGGCAAGCGGCTGGTGCGGGAGGGGCGCGGGGCGGCCGAGCGGACGACGGAGCTTGTGAAAAGGTTGGTGGAGGCTAGTGGAGGTCGGTGAAGGATGGTGGAGGTCGCTCCGCGCGCGTTCCAACCTCCACCATCCTCCACGATCCTCCACCAACCTCCTTATTGTCCCACCACTATCCCCTCGAGCGTCACCGACCGCGGCACCACCAGCCCCAGCGTCAGCCCGGTCACCAGCAGATCGCTCCAGCGGCTCCGCACCTTGATGCGCAGGTTCGTGATGCGCGTTCCGGTGCCGACCTGTCCCGCCAGTACGTCCTCGAGATTCGGTTGCGCCACCGGCACGAGGCCCAAGAGCATGTAGATCGCGTGCTTCGTCACGCGAAACGGCGTGCCCGAATCCGGCCGCTGCGCGGTGCCGGCGAGCGAGACCGGGACACCGAGGTGGCTCGAGTCCAACGTCAGCGCGCAGCCGCTCAGCACGAGGGCCAGCACGAGGACCGACCCCCGCGTCACGAGAAAACGGATCACACAGCTCCTGGAAACGGACGGGGCGCGCCGGGGAATGGCGCGCCCCAAAGGTAGCGGCTCCACGACGGGTTGTGAACCAGGCTTACAGCCCCATCGATGGCCGGAGCCCGACGTGGACGCCGATGCCGAACACTCCGTGTGTCGTCCCGTCGTCGAACTTTTCCGAGTCGTAGGCGAGATGAATCCCGATCGGGCCGAGCCCGAGGTTGCCCCCGATAACCCACCCGAAGTTGGTCTCGTGGTCTGAAACGCCCGGCGCCACGCTTGCATAATGGTGATACCGGATCCCGGGGGAGACGTAGGGCTCGACGCTCACGACCGGCGTGGGCAGTGGGACGCTCAGCCCCACCGCGCCGAGCAGCGTGGTCTGCACCGGCACGGTCGTCGTGCTGGAGGTGATCTCCAGGCTGTGACCGCCACCGAGCTGCAGGTTGAGGGCGACCGGGATGAGGCTGCCGCCGATCAACCGGAACGCGGCCGTGCCACCGAAGGTGGTTACGCGCTCGCTGACGAGGTCGGCCTTCCAGGACGACACCCCGCCCGTCAGTGTAAACGTTCCGGCCCCGAGCGTGATCCGGCCGCCGAAGGCATTCCCCCCGCCGGCGTCACTGTTGGGCTTGCTGTAATCCCCATAAATCGTGAAGCCCGTGCCCGCTTTTGGGTTGTTCCAACTCGGCTCGCCGAGCCACTGTGCCGCGGCGGTGGTCGCCAGGAATGCCGTCAATCCCAGCGTCAACACTGTGCGCTTCATAAGTGCCCCCTCACGCCTGAGGAAACCGTGTGGGACCAGGGCGCACGGTCCGGCCTTCACCAACCTTCACCAACCTTCACCAACCTCCACCAACCTCCACCAACCTCCACCAACCTCCACCAACCTCCATAACCTCCTTTAGCCTCACATCCCAAGCGGCAGGTGGAGGTCCAGGTGCAGACCGACGCCGAACACCCCGACGTTCCCGCCGCCCTTCTGCCTCTCGTTGTCGTACGCCACGTGGGCGCCGAGCAGGCCGAAGCTCAAGTTGGCGCCGAACACGTAACCAAACTCCGTGCTGGTGCCGTTCCCCGACCCGAAGTTGCGGTAGCGGATACCGGGCGAGAAATAGGGCTCGATGCTGATGCCGGGGGTCGGCAGGGGCACAGAGAACCCCACCGCGCCCGTGACGTAGGTCTGCGCTCGGCCCAAGTCGACGGCGCTCGTCCGCGCGGCGCCCGCCTGCAGGTTGAGGGAGAACGGCAGCAAGCTGCCGCCGATCAGACGGAATGCCGCGTTCCCGCCCCAGGTGGTGACACGATCGGGGCCGATCGAGTCGCTCTTGTACGACGAAACGCCGGCGGTCAACGTCAGCGTCCCGACGCCCAGCGAGGCGCGGCCCCCAAACGCGTTGCCCGCGCCGTACGCGTCGTTCGGGTGGCCGTAGTCACCGCTGATCGTGACGCCCGTGCCGCCCTTGGGGCTGTTCCACACCGGCATTCCCAGCCACTGCGCGGCGGCGGGCGTCGCCAGCAATGCCGTAAATCCCAGCGTCAACAGTGCGCGCTTCATAGGTGCCCTCTCTGCATCTTGGTTTCGATGAACAAGGACGTCGCTCATGTCCTCGGACGCCGCGAGTGATCCGCGGCTCAAGCCGCGACTCGGCAGTACCGCTGAAGCGGCAAGTGCACGCCCGTTTACGGGCAGATGCCGAGCCGCGAGTTCACTCGCGCACGACGGGCGGCGTCATACGAGCCGAGCCAACGGTAGGAACGGCGTCGCGGCGAGTCAATCGTGTGTCGCTCTAATGCACCCACACGGCGCCGATCGACACGCCGGTGAGCGGCCGGTCGCCCAGCCCGCCCGAGACGCGCCCGTCGAGCACGCGGGACAGCCGGAAGTCCGCGCCGACGCCGAAGCCGAAGACGAGATCGGACGGGAAGTCACCGACGATGAACGCGAACGTCGGCTGCACGTACGGCACGATGCTCACGGTGGATCCCTGCGGATCGATGCGCCGGCCGAGCGAGAGCCCGGCCGGGATGATGAGCGCCGAGCCACCGCTCACGAGGTTGGCGCCCGCGCCGACCATCAGGGCCCCGTCCAGCGGGAAGTCCACGGTGTGCGTGATCACGCGCTGGCGCGCCTCGACGCCCGCGAGCACGACGGTGTTGGCGCCGCCGCCGGGCTCGAAAAACCCCCCGCGCAACCCGATGTCGAACTTGCCGCTCGCATAGCGGTACACGCCTTCGAACCCGGTGCCGCCCCCCTCCGGAAAACTGAAGACGCCGCCGAGCTCCGAGCGCTGGAACGCCCGGTAGGGAGCGTTGAACGACGGCATGCCCGTCGCCTGCGCCCGGGCCGCCGCGGGGGGAACCACTCCAGCCAGGACCGCGACCAGCACCACCACCTCACGTCGCATGCTCGTCTCCTTGCTTCGATTCGGATCAGCGTCAGACAGGTACCCAGCCGGACGGCCATCGTTCCCCGCCCGCAAAGCAACACGGCCCGCCCACCAGGTGGACGGGCCGCGCGAGCGATCACTGGATCAGAAGCGGACGCCGCCCGTGAGGATGAACGTCTTGCCACCACCGATCTCCCCGCGAGCTTCCGCGAACGGGGTGATCGTGCCCTTCACCTTGAACGTGGTACCGCCGAGCAGATTCAGTCCCGCCTTAGTCTCGGAGACGCTGGCGCCACCAGACGGGCCGGCGGATGCGTGCGCGATGTTCAGGCCGCCGCCGGCGTACGGGCGAAGGGCGCTCCTCGTCGGGACGCGGAACCGATAGGCGACGTTGCCGTTGATCTCCCAGTAATGCGCGCTCACACCGGACGGCACGCTGGGGAAGAAGTAGTCGAACGAGACGATGCCATCGAGCGGCACCTTGGGAAACAGAGACTGCAGCCCGAACACGCCCCGGGCGCCGATGCCGAAGTCCACGTCACTACTCCAATTGAGCTGCGCCGCGAATTGGGGGCGCTGCGCGCGCGTACCGGCGGGGCGGGCGGCGGGTCGACGCTGGGCCGCCAAGTCGGCCGCGCCGAGCCCGACGGCGGCGAGGAGCAGGACACTGCCGATCAGCTGCCGCATACAGAGCCTCCCAGGGAAGAGTGACGGGCGCATGACCGTTTCAGGGCCGCACATCGCTAAAAGCGATGCGCGGATCTGTCAAGACGCGGCGACTCGATCGGCCACGATCCGGACTGTGTCGCCCCCCCCGGCCCCCCCCACCACCTGGAGAAAGCCGCCCGATACCTGGAAGCGGGTCGACGCACTCCCCTGTCGCACCTGCAACACACCCGTCCCGAGCAACGTCAGGAACGGCGCGTGGCGCGGCAGGATGCCCACTTGGCCGTCGTACGCCGGCGCGACGACCGCGTCGGCGGCCCCATCGAATACCGCTTGCTCGGGCGACACGACGGTGACGTGCATCACTCAGCTCGTGGCCAGACGTTTCGCCTGCTCCAGCGCCTCGTCGATCCCCGCCACCATGTAGAAGGCCTGCTCGGGCAGGTGGTCGAACTCTCCCGCCACCACGCGCTCGAACGAGCTGATCGTGTCCTCGAGCTTCACGTACTTGCCCTCGAGGCCCGTGAACTGGGTGGCCACGAAGAACGGCTGGGAGAGGAAGCGCTGCACCCGGCGGGCGCGCGCCACCAGCTGCTTGTCTTCTTCGGACAGCTCGTCCATCCCCAGGATCGCGATGATGTCCTGAAGGTCTTTGTAGCGCTGCAGGATTCGCTGCACCTCGACCGCCACCTTGTAGTGGCGCTCCCCCAGGTACTGCACGTCCTGGATGCGCGACGACGACGCGAGCGGATCCACGGCGGGATAGATGCCGAGCTCGAAGATTTGACGGGACAGCACCACGGTCGCGTCCAGGTGGGAGAACGCGGTGGCGGGCGCCGGGTCGGTGAGGTCGTCGGCCGGGACGTAAATCGCCTGCACCGACGTGATCGATCCCTTCTTGGTGGACGTGATCCGCTCCTGCAGCTCGCCCATCTCCGTGGCGAGCGTCGGCTGATAGCCCACCGCCGACGGCATCCGCCCCAGCAGCGCCGACACCTCGGAGCCCGCCTGCGTGAACCGGAAGATGTTGTCGATGAACACCAGGACGTCCTGGCCTTCCACGTCGCGGAAGTACTCGGCCACCGTCAGGCCGGTCAGGCCGACCCGCAGCCGCGCGCCCGGGGGCTCGTTCATCTGGCCGTAGATGAGCGAGCAGGACTTGAGGACGCCGCTCTCCTTCATTTCCAGGTAGAGATCGTTTCCCTCGCGCGTGCGCTCCCCCACGCCGCAGAACACCGAGCGGCCGCCGTGGCCCATCGCCACGTTGTGAATCAGCTCCTGAATGATGACGGTTTTCCCCACCCCGGCCCCGCCGAACAGACCGATCTTACCGCCCTTCACGAACGGGGCGATCAGGTCGATGACCTTGATCCCCGTTTCGAAGACCTCCGTCTTGGGCTCCAGGTCGACGAACTTGGGCGTCGCGCGATGGATCGGCCAGCGTTCCGCATCGGGGGGGATGGGCTCGCCCTCGTCCACCGGCTCGCCCAGCACGTTGAGGATGCGGCCGAGCGCCGCCTGGCCGACCGGCACGGTGATCGGCTTGCCGGTATCCATCACCTCCATGCCGCGCACCACGCCGTCGGTCGAGGTCATGGCGACGGCGCGCACCTGGTTGCGCCCGATGTGCTGCTGCACCTCGGCGGTCAACCGGATCGACGGCGTGCCCCCCCCCTCCCCGTTGCCGCGGTGGTCGATCACCACGGCATTGTGGATCTCGGGCAGGTGCTCCGGCTCGAACTCCACGTCCAGCACGGGGCCGATGACCTGGACGACTTTGCCGACGTTGTGCTGCGCGTCGCCCTCGGCTTTTTTCGGAGCTTCCTTGGTTCGTGTCGTCGCCATGTGCTATCCTTTCAAAGCCTCCGCCCCACCGACGATCTCCGCCAGCTCCTGGGTGATCTGCGCCTGCCGGGCGCGGTTGTACGTGCGCTGCAGCAGCTCGATGATGTCGCCGGCGTTGTCGGTGGCGTTCTTCATGGCCGTGCGCTGCGCGCCGAGGAACGCCGCCGCCGTCTCCACGAGCGCGCGGTACAGCTGATTGCGCACGTAGAGCGGCAGGAGCTGCTCGAGGATCGCGTCGGCGGACGGCTTGAGAATGTAGAACGCGGACGGCCGCACCGAACTGACCCCGGACGCGAGTCCGGGGTCCCCGGGCTTGCGCCCGGGGTCAGTCGCCCTGGGGGGAGTTATCGGGAGGATGCGCAGCGTGGTGGGCGGCGTGGACACCGCGCTCTTGAACTGCGCGAACACGACCTCCACCGCGTCCAGCGCGCCCGATGCGAACTGCGTCATCAGTGGGCCCACGACCTCGGCCGCGTGTTCGGCCTTCGGCTTGTCACCGATGTCGGTTCGCTGCGACGCCGCCGGCCGCTTCGCAAACTTGAAGTAGCTGATCCCCTTCTTGCCGATCAGGTGAAGGTCGACCCCGGCCCCGTCGGCCTCGAGCTGCTCGATCCGGCGCCGCGCCTCCCGGATCAGATTGGCGTTGAACGCGCCGCACAGTCCGCGGTTCGCGGTGATGACCACGAGCGCCACACGGCCGCCCTTACCCGCGGGCTGGCGCAGCAACGGAAACCGCTCGGCCAGCTCCGGCGCGTACAGGTCACCGATCACTTCGGCGAGGGCAGCCGCGTACGGCCGCGCCGCGACGACGCGGTCCTGGGCGCGCTTCAGCTTGGACGTGGCCACGAGCTCCATCGTCTTGGTGATCTTGCGCGTGCTCTGGACCGACTTGATGCGGCGGCGCAGCTCGCGGGGCTTGGCCATCAGCGCGCGGCGATCTGCTTGTACTCCGCCACCGCGGCGCGCAGCCGCGCGGTGAGGTCGTCGCCCAGCACCCGGCGGGTCCGGATCTCCTCGCCGACGGCGGGATGCTGCGCCGCCATGAAGTCGCGGAACCCCTGCTCCCAGGCCTTGATCTCCGGGACCGGGACGTCGTCGAGATAGCCGTTCGTCACGGCGAAGATGACCATGATCTGCTGCTCGACGGGCATCGGCTGGTACTGCGGCTGCTTCAACACTTCCACGACGCGCACCCCGCGGGCCAGCTGCTTCTGCGTCGCCTGGTCGAGCTCCGAGCCGAACTGGGCGAACGCCTCGAGCTCGCGGTACTGCGCGAGATCGAGGCGCAGGCGACCCGCCACCTGCTTCATCGCCTTGATCTGGGCGTTGCCGCCGACCCGCGACACCGAAATGCCGGGATTGATCGCCGGCCGCACGTTCGAGTAGAACATGTCGGTCTCGAGGAAGATCTGGCCGTCGGTGATCGAGATGACGTTCGTGGGGATGTAGGCGGAGATGTCGCCCGCCTGCGTCTCGATGATGGGCAGGGCGGTGAGCGAGCCGGCCCCCATCGGCTCCGACAGCTTGGCCGCCCGCTCCAGCAGGCGACTGTGGAGATAGAAGACGTCGCCCGGGTACGCCTCGCGGCCGGGCGGCCGCCGCAGCACGAGCGACAGCTGGCGGTACGCAGCGGCCTGCTTCGAGAGGTCGTCGTACACGCACAGCGTCGCCTTCTTCTCGTCGTACATGAAATACTCGGCCATCGCGCAGCCCGAGAACGGCGCGATGTATTGCATCGGCGCGGGCTCCGAGGCGGACGCGAGCACGACGATCGTGTAGTCCATCGCGCCGAATTCCTTGAGCTTCTCGACGACGGCGGCGACGGTCGAGCCCTTCTGCCCGATCGCCACGTACACGCAGATCACCCCTTCGCCCCTCTGATTGATGATCGTGTCGACCGCGATCGCCGTCTTGCCGATGGCGCGATCACCGATGATCAGCTCGCGCTGGCCCCGGCCGATCGGGATCATCGAGTCGATCGCTTTGATCCCCGTCTGGAGCGGCTCCTTCACCGGCTGCCGCTTGATGATGCCGGGCGCGACGATATCCACCTTGCGGGTCTTCGTGCCGTGGAGCGGGCCCAATCCGTCCACCGGACGGCCCAGCGCGTCCACCACCCGTCCCACCAGGGCGGGGCCGACGGGCACCTCGAGCACGCGGCCGGTGCGGCGCACCTCGTCGCCCTCGCGCAGCACGAGATAGTCGCCGAAGATCACGGCGCCGATGTTGTCCTCTTCCAGGTTCAGCGCCTGCCCGGTCACCTTCTCCCCCGTCTCCGAGGACGTGAACTCGAGCATCTCGCCGGCCATCGCGGAGGTGAGCCCGTAAATGCGGGCGATGCCGTCCTTCACCTCGAGTGCCGTGCCCACCTCGCGCACGTCGATCTCGGCGAGATCGGCCGCCTGGATTTCCTTGAGCAGGATTTCTTTGAGCTCGCCGGGCCGGAGAATGGAATCGGTTGCCATGGAGATGCCGGTTAGGAGATTGTGAAAAATATCACATAGCGACCCCGCCGCCACCCCTCACTCAATTGCGGATTGGCGATTGCGGATTGCGGATTGGCCAGACGGGACTCAACTGCGCCCGGGAGTTTGCCGATCAATTCCGCAATCCGCAATCCGAAATCCGCAATTTCATATCCGCGACCGCGTCCTTCCTCTAATGAATCGCGCCAACACCCCGCGCGGCCCCACCGCCCGCAATTCCTGCGGCGTCGTTCCCGCCACCCGCCGCGCCGCCCCCGCAAGGTGGCTGGTCGACGCATAGCCGAGGATGTGCACCACCGCCCGCACCGTGTACCCGGGATTGCCCAGGAGATCGGCGGCGCACGCCGTGCGCGCGAGATCGATGACCCGCTTCAGGTTGGGAGCGCCGCCGGCGGCGAACTCGCGCGACAGGTGCTCCCGCGTGACCCGCAGCGCCGCCGCCACGTGGCCCGTCTGCGTGGGGAAGCCGACCCGGCGGAGCACCTCATCCCAGGCGGCCAGCTGCAGCCGGTCGGTGAGGCGGAGCAGCTTGGGCGCGTCGGCGAGTGCTTGGCGCCGCGCCACCTGCGCCGTACGGGCGGCGATCCACTCCCCGGCCACCGCGTTGTCCACGCCCTCGACCAGGACGCCGGTGAACCCCGCCGCGTCGCAGGCGGCGAGCAGCGGGCCGTCGTCCGGCCGCAGGGCCGACAGCACGAACATCGGGATGCGGGGGAACCGGGCCGGCAGCGCGAGCGCGGCGGGGGGCGCGGTCTTCACATCGAGCACCACCGCGTCTACGAGGCGCTGGTAGAGCAGCCGCTCGACCGCCGCGAGGTTGCGGCACAGCCGCACACTCCCCGCATCGCGCGGGTAGCCCCGTTTCACGGCGCGCCGCGGCTCGGCTCGAGGGTTGAACACCGGCACCACGGCGGTCATGCGGGCTGCTCCGGAGCAGCGCGGTCCACCACGTGGGCGAGCGCTTGCACCATAGCGGTCGCCTGCTCCAGCACCGCGCGCGCGTTGTCGTAGGAGATGGTGCGGCGGGCCTCCTCGGGCGTGTACCACGCGCAGTCGGTGATGCCTTCCTCCGCCTGCGGCACGCACTCGCCGCGCCGCGATTCGAACAGGAAGAAGTGGCAGAACTTGTGGATCGTCTTGCCGCGAAAGCGGAAGTACCAGTCGATCACGCGAATCGGGCCCTGCAGCACCAGATCCTGGAGCCCGGTCTCCTCGGCCACTTCGCGGCGCGCGGCGTCGGCGGGGGGCTCGCCGGGCTCGAGGTGACCCTTGGGGAACCCCCAGTTGCGATAGGAGTCACGGATCAAGAGGAACCGCGGCTCGCCGTCCGGTCCGCGCCGGAACACGACTCCCCCGGCCGAGGTCTCCCGCTGGGCGCGGGGGCGGCGCTGCTTGCGGGTCATGGGACGCGCGACAATTGCGGATTGCGGATTTCGGATTGCGGATTGTTGGTGGCGTGCCCCTCGACGCAAGCGCTGCCAATCCGCAATCCCCAATCCGCAATCCGCAATGGGGAAACCCGCATTGTCTCAGAATACACTGAACGAGAAGTACTTCCGCGGGTTCGCCTGGATGTCGGACAGGAGCTGCCGCAGCTGGATCATCGTAAGGGTGGTCTCGCGGTACAACGTCGAGTCCGACACCAGCAGGCCGAGCGTCCCGCTGCGGTTGGCGATGCGCGACATCACGCTGTCGGCCGACACCAGGACGCGCACGAGGCTTGCCTGGTTCTTGTGCGCGGCGTCGAGCAGGTCGCGGAAGTCCTGCGACGCCCCCCGCAGATTGGCGCTGGTCGTCGCGGAGTTGTTCAGGATGGTCGCGAGCTGGCCCTGATTGGTCGCCGAGTCCACACGACCCAGGGTGGCCTGCAGGTTGGTCGCCGCTTTGGCGAGGACGTCCGAGCCCTGGCGCAGGTTCGATCCGACCGATCCGATCACGTCGGCCTGCTCGTTCGTGACTTTCACCAGCTTGTCCGCGACCTGGCCGAAGTCTTTGATCGACTGCCGCAGCTCGAGCACGGCCTCGGAGTCGAACGCGGTCTGGATCCGGCTGGACACGGTCGCGATGTCGGTCGCGATACGGCTCGCCTGCGCTGTGAGCTGGCCGATATCGGGGAGGGTGGCGCCCGGCCACTTCCCGCTCCCCGCCGCCTGCGCCTCCGCGATCGCCTGTTTGATGTTGGGATCGTTTGGGAGCTGATCGAGCGAGACGAGCGAGGCCGCCCACTCGCCGAACAGCGACGCCGACGCGGCGATCACCGCCGGCCTGGGCGGGGGCTGGGCGCCGGCGTAGATCTTCAAATCCGCCTCCACCCAGTTGCCGGAAGCGAGCCGGATCCCCTCGACCCGGCCGACCCGCACTCCCCGCAGCACCACCGGGTCGCCCACGCCGAGCCCTCCCACCGTGCGGAACCGGGCCGTGTACACCGCTTCCGTACGGCCGAGGTGGGCGCCCGAGAGCCACAGCGCGCCGCCCACCACGACCGCGAACGCCGCGATCACGACCACGCCGACGGTGAACTCGTTCTCGCGCTTCACGCGGGGCGTCCCTCGATGAACTGCCGGACCACCGGGTCCTCCGTCTGCTGGATCTGCGCCACGCTACCCACCTGCCGGATCTTGCCCTCGTACAACATGGCGATGCGGTCGCCGACGGCATAGGCGCTCCGCATGTCGTGCGTCACCACGATGCCGGTCACGCCGAGATGTTTGCGGGTCCGCACCATCAGCTGGTCGATCACGGCCGAGGTCACCGGATCGAGGCCGGTGGTCGGCTCGTCGTACAGGAGGTAGCGGGGCCGCAGGGCGATGGCCCGCGCGATACCCACCCGCTTGCGCATCCCGCCCGACAGCTCGGCCGGGTACGTCTCGTCCGCACCCGTCAGGTCCACGACGGCCAGCGCCTCGCGCACGCGCTCCGCGATTTCGTCGTGCGAGAGGTCGCGCCGCCTCAGGCCCAGGGCGACGTTGTCGAACACGGTCATCGAATCGAACAGCGCGGCGAACTGAAACACGAATCCGATCTCGCGGCGCAGCGCCATCAGGGCGTCCCGCTCGAGCGTCGACACGGCGCGGCCGTCAACGATGACGTCTCCGGCATCGGGCTGCAACAACCCCACCACGTGCTTCAGGACCACGCTCTTGCCGGTGCCCGAGTAGCCGATGATGACCACGGTCTCTTGGTCCGGCACGGTGAGGGTGAAGCCGGCGAGCACCGGCTTCGCGCCGAAGCTCTTGTGGAGGTCCTGGAACTGGATCACCGCAGCAGCACCAGCGCCCAGAACGCGTCCAGCATGAGCAGCAGCACGGCCGAATAGACGACCGCGCGGGTGGTGCTCAGGCCCACGCCCTCCGCGCCGCCGCGCGTGCCCAACCCGACGATGCACCCCACCAGCGTGATCGTGAACCCGAACGTGGCGCTCTTGAACAGGCCGAACCAGGTGTCCTTGAACCGATAGAACAGTTTCAGGCCCTTGATGAACTCCGGCGTCGTGAGATCGAGCAGCACGAGGCTCGCGATCCAGCCGGTGAGGATCCCGGTCAGGATCGCGAGCGCCACAATGATGGGAAACATGGCGGTGCCGGCGAGCACCCGGGGAAGGACGAGAAAGCTCTGCGGGTCGTAGGCGAGCGTCTCGAGCGCGTCTACCTGCTCGGTGACCTTCATGGTCCCCAGCTCGGCCGCCATGCTCGCCCCGACGCGCCCCGCCAGCGCGAGCCCGGCGAGCACGGGGCCGAGCTCGAGCATCATCGTCTTCCCGACCAGCGTGCCGACGAAGTAGAGCGGGACCGTGTTTCTGAACGTGTAGGAGGCCTGCAGGGCGAGCACGACGCCGGTGAACGCGGCGATGAACAGGGCGACGGGGAGGGAGTCCACACCGACCCGCCGCAGCTGGACGAGCGTCAGCCGCCCCCAGACGTCGACGTCGGGAACGGCGCGCGCCAGGTCCCCCATGAAGTGGCCGAAGCTGCCGACGGCCTTGACGGCGTCGACGGTCCTTCGACCGATGCGTTCGATCACGGGGGTTAAGCTACGACGCTACGTTGTACGACGCTACGTTGTACGAA